>JAESGE010000054.1_pt1 | contig 177172 bp, 136 predicted proteins | sample 9269601 | NCBI WGS metagenome assembly JAESGE01 (sample SAMN14515569, study PRJNA621662) | algae metagenome | isolation source: Tolypothrix brevis GSE-NOS-MK-07-07A and co-occurring heterotrophs from wet... | place: USA: Grand Staircase Escalante National Monument, Utah | collected 2006-04-16
TTTTGGGCAGCAACTGGCCACCCCAGCATCAGCGCAAAACAGCTTTCCCCATAGCTCGGCTCATGACCAACCGCGGTTCGGGCACCGAAGACTTTCCGACGCCTGGCGGCGTCCGAAACTCTCAACGGTTTCAGACAGGCCGCTTTTGAATCTGAAATCATGAAAGCGGACGTCGACTATATGGCCCGCAGCCTCTCCTGGCGCCGGGCGCAACTGGCTCCAGACGTCGGCGCGATCAGCGCGGTATAGCTATCCAGCGGCGCCCGGGACGGGAGCGCTTTCTGCGGCCTGCGGCAGTTTTTCGCGTTCAAAACGAATAGTTGTGACCTTCGCGTCGAGCGCGGTCACGACGTCCGCTGTCAAATCGTTCGAAAAATTCCCGCCGAGGGCAGCACCCCGATCGAACAGCAGACCGCATTTATGCGCGGCATAGACTTTCGCGATCACCGGCTGAGCTTCGTCGGCGACAAGCGCCAACGCCTTGGCGCGGGTCGCCTCGATCTCGCGGCTCCCATGCGCTGCCTGACGCTGCAGCGCCTGCCAGCGGATTGCGAGCGCATCGCGGCGTTCCTTTGTCTTCGTATCCTGCCCGAGCGCCGCCAGCACTTTGGCTTCGTTCTCGAGCGGCGCGCGCTGCTGATCGACGTCGGCTTGGGCGCCGCGCGTCAACTCCGCGATTCGCGTCGATGTGGCTTTGCCGACTGCGGCATTGGCGAACACTGCCTCGCGCGACAGCAGGCAGACGCCGGGGATGGCGGGGCCGCCGAGCGCGGGAGCGGGCTGCTGCGCGGCCACCGGAACGGCAACGGACGACGCCAGCAAGGCAAGAAGCAGCGCGCGGGTAATGTTTATCGGAGTCATATCAAGCATCCTCAGTTTCGATAGAGGCATCCGCCGGAGCCTTATTTTTATCCGCACGCGACAGAAGGTCGGCGAAGCGGTCGAGCGATAGGAAATGAAAGTGGATCAGCGCGAGCCATCCCTTGCGGTGCCAATCAAGTATGAGTTCATCTGACAGCGCCTCGAACTTTGTCCGGTCGACGATCTTGAAACCGCTGAGCATCAAAGCCTGACCCGAGTTCAGCTGGGCGTCTGCGTGCTGGTCGACGAGTAGATCCTGCGCCAGCAGCGCCTCGACGAAGGCATCGGTCTGAATATGCGCGCCGTGAAAATCGCGGCAAAAGGTCAGGACATTCGCGACGAGCTCGGTCGGCTTCCCGTCCGAAAAAAGAGCCTGCCCCTCATCACCGGCCGTAAAATGCGGCGCAGCCCTGTCGATCGCGAGGACGAAACTGTCCTGCGACCGGTCGACAAAGACGAACGGATAACGGCGCGCATAGGCCGGCACATAGCAATCGGCCGCCCACCTATCGCCGTCGACGAAGCTGTTGCGGCGGTCGAGCCCGAGGATCGCAACGGGAAAGCCGTCGCCCGCGGCGAAGACGATCGGATAGTGCCGCATCGCGGGGCCGAATTCGATGATCGTGAGCGGGATCGCATTGGCTTGCTGCGCGAAGGCGTAGCCCCCTGAGCCGAGCCGCAGGTCGGCATGCTGCGCCGCCGTGAGCAATTCGGGTTGCCGATAGAAAAGCGGAAATCGGGTTTCGGATTTGTCGGTCATGTCGAACCTGTCATGCGAGGGAGAGGAAGGCTGTATCCTTGATATTTGGCCGGGAGGAACACACCCCTCCCTCCCGGCCGGCCACCGATCAGTCGCGATCGACCGGGCAGCGATTGGTTGCACTTTCGACGCAGTCGTCGGTGCCGAAGCTGACGACCGATCCGGTCAGGATCGTCTGACGGACCGTCCGCAGTTTTTCGACCTCGGCCGCCATGTCGAACGCCTTGTCGAGCGCGTCATCCTCCGCCGACTGGGCGAAGTTTTCGAGGTTGAGCGGGCCGACCGATCCTTCCTCGGTCGTCAGATCGACGTTCGTTTCACCGCCCACGGTGATATTATCGAGCCCGCGGATTTCGACCGCCCCGACGAACAGGTCGCGCGACGCCCGGATGCCCGCATCGCCGGCGTTGACGATGCCGTTGAAGGCATAAAGGTCGACGTCGCCGCCCTGCTTGCCGTCGACCTGGTCGAGCGTCGCGATACCCGCACCATTGGGCAGACCCGACAACTGGATGTTGGTCTGTCCCCAGGCGTTTATCGGGAAAGCAACCGGCGGAACCGAGAGCGAGGTCTTGCGCCCGCGCCCGGCGTCGATGTTGCCGTAGGACGACCAGATCAGGATATCGCCGTCATCGGCGGTCATCGTGCGGCTCTGGTTGACGATATAGTCGCCATAGGTGACCACATTGACCCCGCCGCCGCGCTGGGTGACGATGCCGGCCGTGCCCGGATTGGTGTTCGAGATCGCGAGGCTCGCGAGCTGGATCGAGCCGCCTGGGGCCAGCAGGTCGACGTCGCCGCCGCTTTCGCCGCGGATCTGGCTGACCATCATCTCGATATTGCCCGTCCAGCGATGCTCGCCGGCCGCCAGCGTGTCGCCCGGTTTGCGCTGCGCGCCGGGGAAGAGACGGCCGACCGCATCATAACCACGCGTCGGATCGCCCTGACGTTCATAACGGCCGTCGGTTTCGGGCGAGCGGCCCACAGCTTCGCGCCCGGCCGTCTTCAACTCGGCGTTGAGGATGCGCACCGCGAGCGGCCGCTGGAGCACGGGGTCGAGCGCCTTGAAAGCCGCGAGCGCTTCGGCATATTCAGCCGGATCGATTTCCGCGACCAACTTGCCGCGGGTGATCGGGCGGCTGCCGCTGACCTCGTCGAACGCTTCGGTCGGGATCGGGTCCTGCCCCGCCATCTCGCGCATATAATTGACGAGTTCGATCGCATAGACGGTGGTCCGCGTCTGGCCGTCGGCGAGGACGACGTCGGTCGAGACGGTCAGCCCCTCGCGATCGCCGTCGACGAAATATTGACGGAGCCACGCCGGCGCTTCGGCAACCTTCTCGGGGTCGAGATAATAATCGAAGAAGGCCTGATATTCGGGTTCCTGATCGATGCCAGCAAGCACGCTGATGCTGCCGCCGCTGAGCGGCGCCGCGGTCGGGACGATGCTGTACGCTTCGCGGGCCCGGATACCCGACCCTTCGGTCCGGCCCATCCAGATTTCGTCGCCCGCCTGTACCCACAGGCGTCCCGGGCCATAGAGAACGGCGTCGGGCAGATATATCGAACCGCCTGCCTCGATCACCGGCACGTCGCTGCCGTCGTGGGTGATGAAGGTGATGTCGCCCATGCGGATGTTGCCACCCGCCTTCAGGCGCGTCTCGTGCCCGAAGGTGAAGGTTCCGCCGTGCATGCCGTTGCCGCCGTTCGGATTGATGTCATAGCCCTCGTCCCAGCCGATCATGTCGCCCTGCGCGGCATAGATGCGGCTGTAGCTCGACGAACCGCTATGAACATTGGGTCCGTCGATGCCGTAACCCGGCCCCGCCTGATTGAACATCCAATGGCCGTTCAGCGGATCCTGCGTGATCGTCGACTGAAACAATCCGCTGCTGAAATTATTGCTGCCCGGGTTGATCGCCCGCGGCACCCACAGCGGGTCGGCGTAGCCGAGGATGAAGCCGGCGCCGTCATAATTGCCCGCAAGGCGGAACTGGATATTCTGCTGCGCAAGCAGGTCGAGCCGCGTGTCGTGCCACATATCGACGATGACGCGGGCGCCGGCCTTTTCCTTCATCCCGAAGTTGATCGACCCCGCGGTCGCCACCAGCGCGGTCTGGCTGGGCAATATATTCACCCCGCCGTTGGCGCCCGACTGGGTGCGATAGTTGATATCGCCGCCCAGCGAGGTGACGCGAAGGCTGGTGTCGGCGGTGTAGCCAAGCCAGCTCGGCTCGTTGCCGTTGCTGCCATATTGGCCGCTCAGCCACAGCGGCAGCGACGTCGCGCCAAGCATCGAGGACACGCCGCGCAGGTTGACGTCGCCGCCGGCCTGCAGGCTGAGTTGCGCATCGTCGATGGCGAGTTGCAGATAGGCGGCATTGTCGAGCGCAAGGGCGATCCCCGTCCGCTGGTCGGTCGCGATGACGCTGCCCGCGACGTCGATCGTCGCGCGGCCCTTGCCGACCTGGACAAGCCCGCCCTTCATATTCTGGCCGACGTTCATCACCAGGTCGCCGCCGCCCGACAGATGCAGCGTCTTCGTCGACATATCGACCGTGCCGCCCGAAACGCGCACCCATGTGGGCAGCGCGACGACCAGATTGTCGACATCGCCGCCGCTGGTGATGCTGACGTCGCCACCGCCCAGTGCACCAATGCCCTGGGTAAAGCGGTCCGCGAGCAGCGAGAGCGCGGTCTGGCCAGTCTGATCGGGCTGATATTGCGCAAATTCCAGGTTGAACAGCGCGTCGGGATTCTTCCCCGGATAGTTAAAGCCGAACAGCGCGGTCGTCGGGGTCGCCCCGCTCGCCACCATCCAGCGATAATTTTCGAGGATCGTCCCCGCGCCGGTGATCGCGCCGCCGACGTTCACATTCACATCGCCGCCATTGGTCATATAGGATCGGTGCGCGATGATCCCGGGCGCGTTGTTGCTCGAGAAGCCGACATGCGTCTTGTCGATGTAATTGGCGACCGGCGCATCCTCGATGCCGACGGTATAGATGGCGCCGTTCACCATCTCGACGGGCCGCACGTCCTCAAAACCGAACGAGCTGTTATCCGCGATATAGCGCCCGTCGGCGAGAAGCAGCGCGACATCGCCGGTGCCGCCAACGACGACCCGTACTTCAAGATCGCCGAGACCCGCGATCGAGGCGGGCACGCGCATTTGGACCGGCGCGCTCGGATCGTCCGACCGGTTTGACGCAATTTCCCAGATCAGGTCGCTGCCAAGATAGGTTTTGCCGGCAATGACGACTTCGCCGGGGAAGCGCGTGTTGGCGGTCAGCATGACGTCGGCCGTCAGCACGGTATCCACCGCCAGCACGCTGCCGTCGGGCATTTCGGTCCCTGCGGGCACCTTCGTGCCCTTGCGCAGCACCGTTCCCGCCGGAAGTTCGGGATAGATGGTGCGCCCGGCCCCGTCCGCCGAGGCGTAGCTGGTCGGTTTCAGGATGGTGCCGTCGGCGACCGGCGTTCCCCTAGGAACGGTGATCCGGGCAGCCGGATCGGATTCGTTCCAGCTGCCCTGATAATTGATCAGCGAGGCCTTTTCATATGTCAGGTCGCCGCTGGCCGCGACATTGATGTCACCCGTGCCGGTACGCACCAGGCCGCCGACCTCGATCGCGCCGCCGCTGCCGGTTTGCGTTGACAGCACATTGGTCTGGGCAAAATCGGCGCCGGCAACGAGGTTATAGCTCCAGCTGTCGTCGTTGGTGAAATCGGACGCAGGCGCATCGGGCAGCGGCGCCGCGCCCGGCGTCCACCCATAGGGAAGGTCGGTCGGCAGGACCGCATCGGGCGTCGCGTGACCATCGACGAAACCGTCGGACAGATTGGCATTGATCGTCAGGTCGCCGCCGGCGCGCAGCGTCAGTACGCCGCCCTTGCCGTCGAAGCGCGCATTGTTGAAATTCCAGTTGTGGACAAGGTCCATGTCGCCCTCGGAACGCAGTTCGATGCCGGGGACGAGCTGGAATGCCGCATTGCCCGTCTGGCCGAGCCGCGCCCGGATGCCGGTGCCATTGGCGTCCATGAACGCCGTCGCATCGGCGATCACCTGTTGCTGCAGCGCCGTGTCGATCTCGGCCAGATGGCCGTTCGACGCATCGCCATCGGCGTCGTCCAGGTCATAGACGCGGAACGCTTCGAGCTGCGTATCGCCGCCCGAAACATCGGCATCCCAGCGCGAGACCGCGACATCGTTGCCGGTCTGCGCCGCGCGCAGACGGACGTCGCCGCCCTGCCCCTTGCCCTTGCCCGATACGTCGATCGCTGCGTTGCCGACGTCGATATTGCCGCCGACGGTGACCTGCAGGTCGACCGAACCGCCGCGCTGATCCGCCCCCTTCGCGCTGACGTCGAAGCGCGCGCCGTCGGCGACGATCAGGTCGCCGCCCGAGGCGAGCAGGATCGTGCCGCCCTTGGCGCTGTCGCTGCCGAGGACCGCGTCACTGGCGACCGAAATATCGCCGTTGCCGGTAACGATGCGCAGCGCATCGACCCGCGTCGTGCCGTTGAGCAGGACGTCGCCGTCGAGGATGGCGAAATCGCGGCGGCGTGAGAAGCCCCAGTCGTTGAGCTTGGCGTTCAGACCGCCAAAATCATCGAGGGTCGAGGTGGTCAGCGCGAAGCTGCCGGTGCGATAGCCGCCCGCGACATCGGCCTTCAGCACGCCGTCGAGCATGACGACGCCGCGCCCCGCCGACAGTGCTATGGTGCCAGCGTCACCGCCCGCCGAACCGCCCGACACGTTGAGCAGCGAGCCCTCCTCGACCAGCGTGTCGCCGTTGACCGAGGTCAGCTGGATGCTGCCGCCGGGCAGGAAGCCCTGGACTTCGAAGAAGGACACATCGGCGCCGCCGACATCGATCTTCGCGCCCGACGCCAGCCGGACGTCGCCCTCGCTCGCCGTCGCGCGCACCGTGCCCGAACCGGCGCGGATCGCGGCGTCGATCAAAACATCGGTTCCGCGGAAATCGAGCAGCGCGCCTGCCGATGCGAAAGCGGGAAGCGCCGCCGTGCTGCCGTTGCCGCGCAGTTCGACCGCGCCCGCCGCGGTCACGACATGCCCCGCACCGCTCTCGCCCGTAATCTCGGCGGCACGGATCGTGAGGGCGCCATCAAAACGGCTTTCGCCGAGGCCGGCGAAAACCACCCGCTGTTCGGCGTCCATCGTCGTCGCATCGAACGCGAGATCCACCTCGCCCGCACCCATGACGATATTCTTGCCCGCCAGCGCCAGCGTGCCGCCGTTGCCGGTGGCATCGACCGCCGCGGCGTCGCTGTTGCGAAGCTCGAGCGTGCCTGCACTGATGCTGACATTGCCCGGCGTATCGCCGCGCGAGACGAAGGCCGCACCGTCGAGCGCGACGCTGCCGGTCAGGTCCAGCGAAACATCGCCGTAGAAATCGATCGTCGAATAGCTTTTGAGGGTCAGCTTGTCGGCCGTGGTCAGCCCGGCGAGCGTCGCGCCCGAAAAGACGAGGCCTTCGGTGCCCTGCGGCACCGCGCCCAGGCTGACGAGGCCCGCCGCCGCGGTGATCGCGCCGGCCTTGATCACCGCGCCGTTGCCGACGATCGTATTCTCGGTCGAATCGAGCAGGACCGAATCCGCGGCTTCGAGCACGGCGCCCGCCTCGACGATCATGTCGCCCGTGACGCTCTGCACATTTTCGCGCGACACGGTGATATCGCCGAGGTTCGAGACGCGCAGGAACGCCCCGCCCCGATCTTCGGCCGCCGCCTCTAACTGGCCCTGCTGGTTGAAATAAGCGGGCATGCTCGGCGCGATCGCGATATTCGAGGCATCGGTGCCGTCGCCCACGGCGCGGATCACCGAACCGCTTTCGACGCGCACGCTGTTGTTCGCGGCGAACAGCAATTCGGTGCCGGTCAGCGGATTGCCGGCATCGGTGCGCACCACGACATTTTCGGCGCCAACGCTCTTTTCGGGCGAACGGACTTCGTCGGCTGAATCGCGCGTATATTGCCCCGTGACGACTTCGAGGCCGCTCTGCCCCTGACGACGGACGCCGCCGATCAGGATGCTTTCGGCGATATTCGAAATCTTCGACGGATCCAGCACCAGATAGCCGGCAAGGTCGCTGACGTCGGTACCCGGTGCGGCGATGACGATATTGTCCGAGGTGATATCGACGATCCCGCCGCGCGCACCGGCCACGCCGGTCGCGCCACCCGCGAGGATGGTGCCGTCGAGCTTCAGCGAGCTGTTCGCCGCCAGCGTCAGGAAGCCGCCGTCGACGGGCAGGCGCGGGTCGGCGTTATACGGATTGCCCGAGCGCAGCAGCCCTTCGAGGAAACGCTCGCTCGAGAAGAAGCTGTTGCCATAGGTTTCGAAGAATTCGGACCGCTTGCGGACGTCGGCGCCGCTCGTCAGTTTCCAGGTCGACAGCGTCTGGTCGGCGATGCCGGTGCCCGACACGCCGCGGCGCCCGAGCACGAGGAAGCTGTCGTCGGACGCCCGGCGCGCCTCGGTCGTCATCGGCGTATCGCCTGCGAGCGAGAGCAGATAGCCGCCCGGGGTCAGCGCATATTCGGCCGGAAGCAGCGTGTACCAGCCCGCCGGATTGCCGTCGAAGGCGGCGAGCCATACCGACGAACCGAGCGGCAGATGCCCCGGCGTCGTACCGCCATTCACCGTGTCGCTCGACGTGCCCGGATTATAGAGCGGATCGATCGGCGCGGCGATGTCGTTGCCATAGGCGGGGACGATCGCATAATTGCCCGGCACGTCGAGGATGTTCGTCTGGCCCAGCGGCCCTGCAACGAACTCGAGGCCTAGCACGTCGCCGCTGCCCGACACGTCGATCGTTGCGCCTTCCTGCACGTCGATGATGTCGCCGCTCAGCGACACGCGCTTTTCGGGCGGGGTCGACAATTCGGTCGGACCGGTGGCGTCGGCCGAGGTCGGTGCATACCAGCTCTGGCCGTCATAGGTGTAGCCATAGAGGATCGTGCGGCCGTCGGCCGCCGTCGACGTCACGCTGCCCGGAAGCAGGGCGACGCTGCCGGGGACGAAGGTCTCCGCGCCGTCCTCGCCGGTCACGCTATAACCGGTCGCGGTCAGGCGGATTTCGCCGAACGGCGCGCGCAGCGTGCCCGCCTGTTCGATTTTCGGGGCTTCGAGGATCAGCGTTCCGCCCGCCGACAGCGGCGCGGCGCTGCGGCCGGTCTGCTCGACACGGATGCTGCGATCGGAATCGAAGCGAAGGACGCCATCGGTGGTCGGATAGATTTGCGCCGCGCGCAGCACGAGGTCGCCCGTCGTGTTGATGCCCGGCGTGATGTCGCCGCTTTCGGGGACCGGCTGCCCGGCCACGACGCCAAAGCCGCCGCGCATGTCGCCCTCGGCCGCAATCACGACCTTTTCGAACCCGCCGACCTCGAACTTGCCGGCGATTTCGACCATCTCGCCCGAAACGGTCAGCGTGCCGCTGTTCGCGTCCTTCAGCACGAAGCCATTTCCGCCGCCGCCGCCGGTCAGATAGACGTTGCGGCTGCTGAACGACATATCCTGCGTGCCATTGAACCCACCCGCAACGGTGAGCACGCGCTGGCTCGAAATGTCGATCGCCTGATCCGATTCCAGCTTGCCCGCGATCGATAGCGTGTCGAACCGCTTCATGTCGCGCAGGATGTTCGCCCCGATCGTGGTGCGCGAACCCCGCGCGAGCTCCGCCGGGTTCTGGACGCCTCCGAGCGCGGTGAGCACGAAAGCCATCGAGCGATCGAAGGCGGCCATGTCGGCCGGCTCATATCCGTCGGGGAAGGCGTAGCGGCTTGGCGGCGGCACATCGGGAACCACGGTCATGTCCGGATCGAGCACGAGCGCACCGTCGGCGTCGGACGGATTCGTCTTGACGAGTGGGCTCAGCACAGTGCGCACGAAATCGGTGAATTCGGCGATGCTGGTGATCTGGATATCTTCGATTTCGTCGGGTTCGAAGCCGAGCTGCGGCGCGAGCCAGTTGTAATTGTCCGCGAAAAACTGGCGCAAGCTGATCGGCTCTTCCGGCGTCGGTTCGGGGTAAAAAGCATATTGCAGATTGTCGAGGATCGATTGCAGGCCGGTCTCGCCGGTCGACCAGTCGGTATATTCAGGGAGCAGCAGCTTGCCATCGAGCCCGCCGGCAATGTCGAGCTTGCCGCCATAATTATACTGGCTGCCAGCTTCACCGCGAAGGTTGCCGAGCAGGTAGCCGCTGTCGGCACCCAGGCCGATCGCGCCGGCATCGCTGCCGATCACCTGATTGACTTTGACCACCGCATAACGGCCGGGCTGGAGGACGGAGAGCAGCCCGCTGGCGCCCGACACGTCGATCGTCGCGCCGGCGTCCATGACCACATGAGCGCCCTCTACCGAAACCGTACCCCCGTCGACGATCCGTCCGTCATACCAGAACCCCCGGCCATCGGCGCCACCCGGCACCTTGACCGTCTGGGCGATGCCGGTCGCATCGAGCAGCGAACCGTTACCGAGATGTATGGTCGACGCAGACGTCCCGCCCACCGTAATCGATCCGCCGTGCGCGCGCAGCGTGCCGTCGACGCGAATCTGCGACGCGTCGAGAACAATGCTGCCGAGCGGATCGACTTCGACCAGCGCGCCCGCTTCGATCGTGATCGCATCGCCAAGCAGCTGGAGGCTTCCCCCCTGCCGCAGGTGCGGCGGCAGCAGCGTCAGGTCGGTCACGTCGCGCAGGTCGGTGCCGCTCGCAACATCATAGGCGCGGCCGCGGAAACGCATGTTGCGCGTCTGGAACAAGAGGTTCGCGCCCGAGGCGATCGTCAGCGAGTCCGCGCCAAGCGCGAGGCTGCCGACGCCCATGTCGCGGAACAATGTCTCGTCGATATATTCGGCATCGCCCGCCGAACCGCCGACGGGTCCGACGACGACATCGCCCGACGCGAGCAGCGACAACATGCCGCCGCCGCCAAGTCCGCCGAGGCTGATGTCGGCAACATCGAGGATCGCGCCGACCGTCTGGCCGCCGCCGCCGAGCGCAATGCTGCCGCCCTTGCCTTCGATCAGGCGGAAATCGCCTTCGTTGAAGCGCGTCGAGGCGCCCTGCCCCTGGCTATTCTGTCCGGGCTTGACGCGCTGGTACCAGCCGCCGCCGCCGGCATCGAGCGTGATGTCGCCGGTCAGCGTCGCGGCGAGCAGGCTGATGTCGCCGCCGTCGACATAGCCGCGGATGGCATTGGCGGGCGCATCGACGTCGTTGACCCACGGGGCCGCGACCGACAGCAGGACGTCGCTGCCGATCGTCATGCCATTGGCCGCCGCCAGTCCGATATTGCCCGAGGGGGCGATGATCGAGACATTGTTGCCGACGGTCCCGACCCCATTTTCGCTGCCCGTCAGGAAGCTGCCACCGGGGGCAAGACGGACCGACACGCCAGGGTTGATCGTCTGGGTCTGATGGCCGCTGCCATAACCGAATACGACTTCGCCCATGCCTGAGAAAAAGTCGTCCTCGACATAGGAAACCCAGCGCGGCTGGCCATTTTCATAAGTGCCCTTGGAGGTCCAGAGCGGATCGCTTTCATCGTAGCTCTGGTCGCCATAGCTGGTGCCGACCGCGAACGGGTCGAGCAGCATGGGGTCGCTTTCGATGAACGGGCCGTTGTTCTCGGTTTCGGTCCACAATGTGCCGGTGAACGCCTTTTCGTCGGCGACGATGAAGCTGTAAGTCGACGACCAGGGGCTATATTCCGGGCCGCCGCGGTGCAGCGCGGCCGAACCCGCCTTGGGCAGCCCGATCGTGCCGACGAGGCTCGCGCCGACCGCGCCGGCAGGAACGCGCGGTGCGCGGATCTGGCCGAGTGCCGCCATCACCTGCCGGTCGCCGGTCACGACGTCGCCGCGCAGTTTGCCGAACAGGCGCGAACTGCCCGACAGCAATTCGACCGCGCCCGCGTCGGCGCCCTCGACATAGCCCTTCTCGAGCCGCGTCGCCTTGCTGATCCCGACATAACGCAGGTTCGGGTCGGCGTCGGAGATGTTGTGGAAGCGCCCGAAGCTATCCTGCAGGCGCGTGACCGTCACTTCGGCATCGGTATATTTTGTGCTGCCGCCCGATACATCGATCGTCGCGCCATCCTCGACGACGGCATATTCGGACGCGCGGATGCGCACCGTTCCGCCCTTCGTCGACATCTGCTCGGCGGTACGCTGCTCGCCCGCGAGCGCACCGGTCCAGTCGACGATCGCCGCGCCGTCACGGCGGTCGACATAGACTGTTTCGCCGACCAATTTGCCGTCGCGTTGCTTGGGCGAGGCCGATACTTCGTTCGAGCGGACTTCGACCGCGAAGATATTGTCGGCGACGCTGCGCTCGACATCGCGCAGGCCCGACACGTCGATCAGCGCGCCCGACTTCATCACGAAGCTGCCCTTATCGCCGCGCTGCTCCGTTACCGAGCCGTCGGTTGCCCCCGGGCTGCTGCCGCCGCGTTCGCCGACGCCGCTCGGGCTGGCGTGGATCACGACCTCGCCGCTGCGCGAAATCACGCTGGCGTTTTTCTCGAGCACAATATCCTTGCCCGCGATGAGGACGCGTCCCTTGGAAAAGCTGTCGGCGGCAAGACCAGTGATGTCGGAGGTGTCGGGGGTGATGCTGGTGACGCTGTCCTCGCCCAGCGTGACCTTGCCCGCGAAATAATTGCCGCCAACCGAATATTCACTGATCATGAAGCCGTGGCTGGCCTGCAGCACGATGGTGCCGTTGCGTTGGCGCACGCCGTTGGTGACGCGAATATCGCCCAATTGGTCGACATTCGCGCCGACCATCGTCACCGCACCACGATCGGCCAGGATCTCGCCGCTGTTCGCGGCGGTCATGCCGACCTCATCGGCGCGGTCCAAATAGTCCGCTTCCCACTCCAGGCGCGCTTCGGGCCGGCAGCAGGGGATGCCGGGATAGCTGCCATAGGCATCGGTGATCCCCGTCGCCATCACGTTGACGGCAAGGCCGCCGCGCGCCGAGTTGGTGAAGGTCTGCCCGGCGCTCAGCTTGACCTGCTCGCCCGCCGCCAGCAGCACCTGCCCGTCGTGCGCGGTCAGCTTGCCGGCGTTCGAGACATTGGGACCGAACAGCATGATCTTGCCGGGGCTCGCGCTATCCGACGAACTGGCCGTCAACGTCGCCCCGCGCTCGACCGTGATGCGCGAATTGGCGAGGTAGTTGTTGTAGTTCTGCTGCGTCGTCGCGAGGCGCGCGCTATACTGATCGACGAACTGCGTTTTGATCTGCGCCGCCACTTCGTCGCGCAGGCTCTGCGGAATCGTTTGCGACCAGGCGGGAATCCCCTGCCAGCTTACGCCGGTCCAGAATTGCGAGATGTTGGTGAAGTTCGAATAATCATATTCGCCCATCTTCGACACATCGATCGTCGCGATGATGCTTTCCAGCACCGCGCCCAGCCCGACGTTCGCGAAGTCGGGGTTGACGAAATAGACAGTCCTGCCCTTCGCCGCGTCATAATAGCTGAGCGTGTCGATGCCGTAGCCCGAATTATACTGGTCGACGCCCTCCATGCTGTTCGCGCGAAGGATCGCGATACGGATCGCGGCGCGCGCAAGGAAATCCATGATGCTCGGCCGTTCGCCCGCGACCGGCGCCGGCGCCTGCCCCAGCAGGCTGTTCGGATCGAGCCCCACCGGCGGACGCGGTACCATGCCGATATTCTGGCTCGGGAAGAGCGGATTGGCGGCCTCGCCGCGGATCACGCCATTGCCCGAAAGCAGGCCGTTATAGAGCTGGTTCTCGGTGATCGGCAGCGCGGTCGCGAGGATGCTGTGCGCGTTGATCTGCGCGCCGTCCTTGAAGATGATGCCGTTGCTGTTCTGCAGCCACACCTGTCCCTTGGCGGTGATCTTGCCCGCGATCTCGCTCGGCTTGCTGTCGAAGATGCGGTTGAGCGCGATCCAGTCGGTGCCCTGCTGCTGGAAATGCACCTCTTCATTCTTGCCGACGTCGAACCGCGACCAGTCGAGCAGCGCGCGCTTCTGCTCCTGCTCGATCGTCATGACGAGCCCGTTATTCCCCTGTGCCACCGTGGGCAGCTTCGCGCCCGTCCAGCGGCCACCCTGCAGAACCTGCGTCCCCGGCAAGGTGCCGGCTTCCTGCGCGAAGGCTGGCTGCGAGGCCATGACCAGCAGCGAGGAGATGCTGACCGATGCCGCCAGCGCGGCACGGCTCAGACGGGTGATGCGCTTGCGGGCGGGAGCGATGAAAGCATTGGGGGTCAGCATGACGATACCTCGGGTTCAATTAGGGAAAGGGTGCACGCGAGCTTGGCGGATCAGGGGGTCGTCGGCGCCGGTGCGGCGTCCGGCACCGCATCGCGTTCGGGATAGAAGCCGAGCGCCGCGACCTGATCGCTGAACTCCTGCAGCTTGTTCTCCAGCCGAACGCGGTAGAGGCCGGTCAGCGGTTCGCTCGCCGCCATCTTTTTGCCGAGGCCCAATTTTTCATAATCGGCGATGATCGCGTCGCCGAGTTCGCGCAGCTCACGGTTCTTGTCCGCCGCAATGGTGATCGCCTTGCGGCTCGCCTCGATCTGGCCGGTGGCGCTGCGCGCGGCGGCGACCTCGGCCTCCATCGCACGCATCTTTTCCGACATGTCGCGAAGCTGGTCGTTGCGCTGCTTGAGCGTCGCGATCAGCTGTTCGGCCTGCTCGGGGACGATGCATCCGGTCGATGCGGAGCTTGCCTGCGCGCGCGCGGCGGGTGCGAAAGCCAGCGCGAGGAGCGACAGGCCGATGATGTGCTTTTTCATCACGATATCCCTCAAAACTTCGCGTTCAGGTCGAGCATGAAAACGTCGGTATCGATCGGCGGGGCGGCGATGCCGGTGGTCGGATCGAGCAAGTCGATGGTCCGGGCCGAAAGCCACGAGCCGGTGAGCCAGAAATTCTTGGCCAAGCCCCAACTGCCGCGGACGACGAAACCTTTCTGGTCGGTACCGCCGAGCCCGAAATCGGAGTCGGTGAACAGATCGAGCGTCGAGTCCGCTTCGAGGCGGCGGTAGCCCGCGCTGAGGCTCCACGCGTTCGCCTCGGCAACCTCGCGGTGGCCGATCGACAGCTGCGCATTCCATGCCATGTCGCCGCTCGATGCGGGAACCAGCCGGTCGTCGAGATCGTCGCGGTCGAAAGCGAAATTCTTGAGCACTTCGAAATCGAGCGCGCCGACGAGGGTCGGGTTGATGTCGAATTCGGCGCGCGCGGTGGCGGCGCCGACGCGGAACTTCGATGCGAGGCCGAACTTGACGGTGTTCACGACGCCGCCGTCCTGGCGCTGGTTGAAGACCGAGTTGCCGAACTGGACGCGATCGGGCGCAGTGTAATCATTGTCGCGAAGGCCCTGTGTATTATACTGGCCTTGGACATTGGCGAATTCGTAGAGCGCCGCCGCTGCTTTGAAACGAAGCCCCGACACGGGCTCGGTCTTGACGCCGATCTGCCCGGCGAACAGGAATTTGTCGTCGCCGGTGAAATCCCATTCCTCCAGCGGGAATGCGCCGCCGGTCAGGAAGACGCTCGGCGCCGTATCGTCACCGCCGAGGCGTGCTTCGAGGGTGGTCGCCGCGCCTTCGAACTGCAGGTCGCGGTCGAACATCAATTCGGTCGAGAAAAACGGATTGTCGAACTTGCCGAGGATGACGTTGCTGCCGGCGAAGCGGCCGTCCTTGTCGAACGGGCGCACGCGGATATAGGCGCGATCGAGCCCGACCATGAACTTGTCGAAATTGCCGGTCAGCGATTCATTGGTCGACACCGGATCGCTCGGGTTGCCGGTGACGAAACGCAGGCCGGCCTCGACCTTATCCGACACTTTCGCATCGACGCCGAAGCGGGCGCGGACGCGGGCGCGTTGGCGATCCTTGGTCGTCGCGCGCAGCGGCAGAAGGTCGTCGACGAAATAGCCGCCGTCGGCGTTGATCGCATTGATGTCGAAGATCAGCGGCGTGTTGCTCTGGCCGAAAGCGATATGCTCGCCGCGCACGCGCATGTCGCCCGAGAAGCGGAAGCGATCGACCCACTCGGGAAGCGCGCCGGGCTGGGCCCAGCCTTCCTGCTTGGCGGTCGCAATGACCTCCTTCTTCACTTCGTCGCGAATCTGGTTGCGGACGGCCTCGGGCACATAGGGAACGCGCACCACGCCACTGTTCGCTTCGGCGCGCTTGCGGGCCTCCGACAGCACCGAATTGGCGTCGTCGCGTGACAGGACGCCCTTTTCGACGAGCACGTCGAGGATATCGATCGTCGATGGGTCGGTGGGGCGATCTTGTGCGGCAGCGCCCTGCGGGACCGCAGCCAGCGCGACGAGCGCAGCCGTCGCGGCGAGGAGGTTTGTCTTACGGTACTGGCTACGCATCGTTGATTTTCCCTGTTTCTTGGTCATGGGTTTCACGCCTGGTTGAGTTGAAGTGTGATCTGGTTGGGGACGCCCGCGGGCGGCGGAGTTTCGATCCGGTTTAAGCCGCGCAGGGCCTGCATCAGTTCGGCCTCGAGATCGGCCGGGCGAACGCCGGACAGCCCCAGGATTTCGAGCTGTCCCGACCCCGACACGCGAACCCGCACCCGGAACTGAAAGCTCGCCTGCGCCAGGTTCGGGCGCTTGCGCAGCTGCCGCATCAGGGCGCGCTGGACGAGTTCGGCGTAAGCGCGCGAGGCGCCGGCGCCGCCCTTGCCGGTGCCGCCGATCATCGGGCCGCTGCCGGTGCCGCCCTGCCCGCGCGCACCGCCCGAAAAGGCGCCGCTGTCGCTGGTCGGGTCCTGCATCAGGCTCGACAGATCGCCCGCCGGTGGATTGGTGCTCGCCGGCTGCGGCGGCGAGAGCGGGTCGGGCTGCACCGCCTGCGCGGTTTCGGCGACCGTCTCGACCTCCTCGGGCGGCTGTTCGGCAAGCTCGGGCGGCGGCGGAGGTGGCGGCGGCGGGACGGCGAGGTCGAACATCTCGACCTCCTCGTCGCGCACGCGTTCCTCGACCTTGTCGATACCCGCGAGCCACCAGACAGCCAGGAGCAGCGCGACTATCAGCGCGGCCGGTCCGGCCACCCGCCTTATGTCGGGCGTCTTTCGGAGGAATGGAAAAGCGGTCATGGCCGGTCCGATACCCCCGCTCAGCCCGCGGGCTTTTCGGCGGGCAGGCCGATCTTGGTGATCCCCACGCCCTTCAGCACGTCGAGCACCTCGACCACCTTGCCATAGGCCGCCTGCGTGTCGCCGCGGATGACGACGGGCACTTCGGGGTCTTCGGCGAAGCGCTGGCGCATCTCGGCCTCCAGCTCGGGCGTCGTCGTCGGCGCGCCATTGAGATAGAGGTCGCCCGTCGATGCCACGCTGATCGCCTGCGTCTGTGATACTTCCAGCGTCTGGCGGTTCGATGCTTGCGGCAAGTCGAGTTCGATACCCGCCACTTGCGCGGTCGCCATCAGGATGAAGATGACGATCAGCACATAGGCAAGGTCGAGCATCGGAACGACGTTGATCTCGTCGTAAATGGCGTCTTCGTCTTGAACTTTAGCCATGAGCCCGGCTCCTTAAGCGCCATATTCTTCGGCAATCCGCGCGACGAGAGCGTCGGCGAACGAGCGATTGGCGGCGTTGATGCGCTTGATCCGGGTGACGATCAGATTGTATCCGAACAGCGCCGGGATCGCGACGGCGAGGCCAGCTGCGGTGGCGAGCAGCGCCGCGGCGACACCCGGCGCGATCGCGTTGACATTGACGTTCCCCTCCGCCGCAATCGCCGCGAAGGTGATCATCACGCCGACCACCGTGCCGAGCAGGCCGAGGAACGGACCGCCCGCGATCGACAGCGTCAGAATGACGAGCTTGTCGGAGAGGCTGTGGGCCTGGTTCGACGACACCGCATCGATCCGGGCCTTGAGCGCTTCGATCGCCGGGCCGGTAAAGCGCGCGCGTCCCGCCTGCGAGCGGTTGGCGACTTCCTGCAGCCCCGCCTTGTAGAGCTGCGACAGCGTCGAGCTCGGCGTCTTGTCCGCGTGCTGGCCAAGCGCGGCGCCATCGATCTGCGCTTCGGCGGCATAGGCTTTTTCGAACTGGCCATTCTCGGCTTCGATCCGCTTCAGCAGGCCGAACTTCTGGATCATCACGCGGATCGCGAGGACGAGGAGGATGCCGCACAGCGCGATGACGAGCCAGCCCTCGATTGTGACGCTCTTTACGACGGTCACAAAATAGCCGACCTCGAAATGGCCGGTGCGTTCCTGCTCGGCGCCGAAGGTCACAAGCCCGCGGCCGTTGTCCGACCGGGCGACCGCCTGGACATAGCCAGCGCTGCGGTCGGCGGCGGCGAGACGCAGATTGTCGATCTGGCCGGCAAAGCCCTGCCCGACAACGATATCGCCCTGCTGCGCGGGAAGCGCGGCGTTGCTGGCACCCGCCGGGACACCGTTGACATACAGCTCGGCGCGGCCGTTGCTGCGCACGACGAGCGCGATATGGTTCCAGCTGCCTCCCTTCAGCGCGGCGGTCGACGGGATCTGTACGCCGCCGACAGTCGCGACCGGCGCCAATCCGGCGAGCGCGATCGAGAAGGAGCCGGCGCGGTCGACAAGGCTGCCATTGCCCGTTGCGCCCGGCTTCACCCACATCATGAAGGTGAACGGCCGGCCGCCGATGTTGAGGCTGCTCGAACCCGCTATCCGCAACACGTCCTTGCCGCTGAACGTCGCCGACTGGCCGGCGAAACCCGCCGAGGTCGGCACGGTCGACACGCTGTTGTTGTTGCGCGTACGGTCCTTCACCGGCGAGCCCGAAAAATCGAGCGCGAGGATTTCGGATGCGTCGAACACGCCCGCCGGATTGGCGGTCGAGGCGACGTCGCCGTTATAATAGAGATGATAGGTCTGGCTCGACGCGGGATCGAGACCGACGCCCTTGACCCACACCGTCGCGAGCCCCGACTTCGGGTCGAAATTCTCGACATAATGGTCGACGCGTTCGCCATTGGGTCCGGCAACGCGAAGGTCGGCGCCGTCGGGCTTTACGTCGTCGAACGCAAAGGTCTGCGTTGACAGGCGGAGCACGAAGGGAAAGGTCGCCGTCCTGGCGTCGAGGCCAGCGCCATCGGCGCCCGGCTTCACCACAATCTCCTTGCGCACCGACAGATTGTCATCGAGCCAAGCCGCGTCTTTTGTTTGCGCCGCTGCGGACATGGAAAGCATGCCGATCGCCGCCGCGACCGCTCCGATAATCAGTTTCTTCATGGGTATTTCCTCAGTATTTCAGGCCGACTTTGAAGTGCGCGCGCAGGCCGCCCAGGTCGTCCTGGACAGGCTGCCCCGACTTCGTCGGATCCGATCGAAATTGATAAGCAAGGTCGAGTTGACCGTAGAAAATCTTGTACAGGTCGAACTTCGTCGTCAGGCCGGCGCTGCCGAGCCAGAAGGACGATTTTTCTTCGGGAAGCGGGCTTTCGATCCAGGCGTAACCGCCCTCGACAAAGGCCGCGACGCGCCAGTCGACCTTGCCGTCGGTGTTGGTCGGGATATTGTAGCCAAGCTCGAGCGAAAGCCGCGCCCCGCTGTCGCCGAGCACTTCGGCCTCGCGGTAGCCGCGGATGCTGCCGACCCCGCCGAGCACGAACTGCTCGTTCGAAATCAGCGGCGCGGGGGCGAGTTGCCAATCGAGCGCCGCGCGCAGGTCGAAATCATTCTTGAGCTGGCGGTTATAGACGCCGCTGCCATAGAAATAGATGAAGCTCGCTTCGGCGCCGGCGCGCTTGCCGACCGACTCCTCGTTGATGTTCGGGGTCAGTGGATTGTCGGGAATATAGCCGAATTCGCGCTGGCGGCCGACGAGGCCGTCGAACGCGAAGGTCGTGCCGATGCTGAATTCACCGTTCGATTTGGTGTTGCCGCCGAGCCAGCGATATTGCGCGGTGAACGGCAGATAGGTGACCGGCGTGTCGAAGGTCAGCGTCTTGCCGGTTTCGGGATCGACGAGGCCGATCTGGTCCAGATAGTCCTTGTAATCGACGCCGAACAGCAGCGACTGGACCGTCCCCTGCGGCGAATTGCCGAGCGTGCGCATGAAGCGCCCGCCAACGGTGAGACCATTACCGAGAACGGTGAGCCCGCCGACGGTCGCGACGTCGGTGTTCGAATTGACGATATAGCCGAGCAGGCTCGACCGGCCGTAACCGAGCGGCGCATAATAGGAGCCCGAGACGACCTGGACCTGGTCGAAATCCTCGGGCGCCGTCTGGAAAAAGATGTTCGCGCTGTGCCCCGCCTGCCAGAGATTGTCGTAATTCGCCGACACGTTGAGGCGGAAGCGTTCGGTCGACCGGTTATATTGGTCGCTGACCTCGATCGAAGCGCCCCAAGGCTTCTTGTCCTCGACCGCCAGCTCAATGTCGACCGTACCTGGAGCCGTACCCGCCTTGAATTCGGGGGTGATCGTCCGCGTCGTGCGCGCGTTGGCTGACGACAGCTCTTCCTGAAGCGTCGGCACATTGGGAACGGTGCCGGGCTTGAGGCTGGGCAGCGCGCCGCGAACCTCGCTCGGCAGCACAAAGTCGGCGCCCGTCACGCGGACCCGTCCGACCTTGCCTTCGGTGACGACCAGTTCGAGGATCCCCGAGCTGACGTCCTGCTGGGGAATTTCGACAACGACGGTGGCATAGCCGCGGTCGCGATACGCCTTCTCGAGTTCGCCGCGCGCGACCTCGACGTCGGGCACGCTTTTGCCGTAACCTGCGTGCGGCATCAGCACCGTCTGGATATCAGCCGCCGTCAGCACCGAATTGCCGCGCACGACATATTCCATGACGTCGAAGCGGAACTCCTCTGCCGCCTCCGGCTGCGCGGCCTCGCCGGCACCTTCGCCCTGCGCTGCCGCCGGACTGGCGACAACTTCGTCCTGCGCCATCGCCGGATTGGCGGCACCGAGCGCCAGCAGGCTCGCCGTCGCCATCCATCCGCGCACGGGACGGGAAACGCCCCGCCCTTCCTTTAATTTCATTCCAGCCATCGCAGTGCAACGCCCCCGGGTAAGCCGAATCAGTCAGTCCGATTCTCTCTCGATGAGCGCTCCGCTACGTATCGACTGTTACACTGAAAATACTAACCTTTCTAAGTAGTTATATGCAAAAGTCGGCAGCACAAAAGGCCCGGATCAATATTGATCCAGGCCAGTTTGTGGACGTTCTTATTCAGTAAATTTGCTTGTTATATTCTATCTGTTTGACGCGAACGGTTTTCTGAAACCTGTTCGCGGCGACCCGACCAAGACGCATCCAGCACCGCGAAACGCGTTATCGCGTCCGCGCGGCTGCGTACGTTCAGTTTTTCTCTTATCCCCCGAAAGTGGAATTTGACCGTCTCCTCGACGATGTCGAGCATCGCGCCGATGACGCTGTTGGTGAAGCCCTGCGCGGCAAGCTCGAGAATTTCGATCTCCCGGCGCGTCAGCGGCGGCGTGCCGCGAATGAGTGAAAGCCGTTCGATCGTGCGCACCGTCAATACGGTGGCCGCAAAAAACAGATCGAGAAAGGAAGGCGGCAAGCCCTCGAATACCGATTGCGGCGCTATGGCATCCGCGATGGCGACGCGTCCGCCGCGCCCCCATACGGCGACGCTTGCGCCGCCTTCGATCCCTGCCTTGCGCAGATGGGCCATCATATCCTTTGCGACCGACGATCGTTCGCCGCGCCATTCGGTACTATCCCAGACAAAGGGCTCGATCGATCGCCGCGCGCGCCGCCGGATCGGGTCGCGTCCGTCGAAACCGACGTCGCGCAGACGATCGGACGTTTCGCTTCCCAGCGTCGACCACTGGACCGCCTGATTGGCGAGATCGCCCGGCGGGATGAAGGTCAGGATCAGATCGGACAGCCCCTGCTCCCGAAGGAAGCAGGCGAGCAGGTCAAAGGCATCCTTGCGCGTACGAACCTGTCCCAGCCGGCCCGACAGCGCGGGGAGCCCGGCGTCGAGCGTTTTGACTGGTTCCAAGGCAAGACACGCACTCATTTCGTCCCCTTCGCTCCAATGACGTTCGGGGACCGGGAAATGCGAAATCTTTTTTTCGCGCTCGAACCGCCGCGTCAGTTTCGCAGGATCGCGATCCCCCCGGGAAGCCGCGTCACTTTCATGCCGAGCGAGCGTGCGATGTGATCGACCGCGAAATCCGCGCGCTCAAGATGGATGACCCCGCTGATCCGGACGTCGTTCCGGCTTCCCAACAGATAGACGCGCCCGGGGCGATAGCGATTGAGCTCGGCAATCACTTCACCGGCAGGCCGATCCTTGAACAGGAACAGGTCGCGTTGCCACGCGGCGCTGCTCTCGGCGACGTCCGGCGTCGTTGCCTTTACACCGCCGGCCTGGAAATCGAGGCTGGCCCCGGCGTCGATGGCCGTATGGCCGTCGGGCGAGACTATCTCGATCCGCCCCGCGAGACAGGCAACGCGCATCAGCCCGCCTTCCGACCGCATCGAGAATCGCGCGACCTGGGCCCGGACTTCGACATTCTCCGTCGTCGCGATCAACTGCCGCCCGGGATCACAGGTCGCCGAGATCAGCGCCTCGCCGTGCGAAAGTTCGACGCGCGGCGAAGCGGCGTCCGCCCAGAAGAGAAGCCGAGAATCGGTGTTGAGTTCGGCGCTGACCTCGGGCTCCAGCCGGACGTGCCGGCGTTCGCCCTTGCCCGTTCGATACTCCCTGGCTCCAGCCGGAACCGGCGCGGCCAAAGGCACAAGCGCCAGGCCCGCGACCGCTGCCATGGCGACCCCGCCGCCAAGGAACCAACGGCGCGAAAGGCCTCGATCGGCCGCCGGCAATGTCGCGCCGCCCGCGAGTGCCGGCCCCAATTGCTCCCACATCCGGACCGCCTGACGAAACGCCCCCTCATTTTCCTCTTCTTGCGCGCGCCAGGACAGCAGCATATCGACGTCGCTTTGCGTCGCCTCCCCCGATTTCAGGCGCACAACCCAGCTACGCGCCATCGCGTCCCGGTCGGGCCATCTCCCCAGTTCAGTGTCGTCGGGCGTCGTCAACTCAGATCAGTCCTTCAATGACGAGACGGTTTCTGCTGGCCATAAGCGAAATCCTCCCGTCCGTTCTTTTTCATATATTCGGCGCAATGGTCGAGCGCACAGCGCAGCTCCATCTCCACGGTTCGCGTCGTGACACCCAGCTCGGCCGCGATTTCGCGGCACGACCGCTCGTGGAGGCGGACGGCGATCAGCACCATGCGCCGCCTCTCGGTGAGCGTGGCGATCGCTGCCTCGAGCTGCCCGACTGCCTCGCGATCTTCCGCCGTGCGCGCGACCGAGGGGGCCGGATCGGGAATGTCCAGCGCCGCCTCTATCTCGTCCGCCAGCGAATGCCGATTGGCCGACCGGCGGAGGTCGGACGCAGCGTTCAGCGTCAGGCGAAACAGATAGGCCGGCGCATTGCGCACCGAATAGGATTTCTCCGTCGTGCGCAATTTGACATAGACTTCATTGAGCGCCTCATCGGCAAGGTCGGCCGAGCCGAGACGACGCCGAAGCCGCTCCCGAAAATCGGGATAGAGTTGCATGAAGCGCTGCAGGAGGGCAAAAGTCTCCACGACGCTAGCAGGCCGGCACGGACGGACGCACCGGCACTCACCCTTGAACCTGAAAATCGATGGGCACATCGACTTCGATCGGCGCGACCAGTTCGTCGGGGACCTGCGGCAACGGCTCCGACCGCCAAAGCGCCGCGAGTGCCTTTTCGCCGATCAGGCTGTTCGGCGAGCGCAGCACGCGCGCATCGACGACACGCCCTTCGCGCGCGACCCGGAACCGCAGCACCACCAGGCCGGCGTCGCCGCGGCCGATGCGATCGCCGCGGCGCCGACTGTGCGCGGCGATATGCTTGCGCAAAATCGTGCCATAGGCCGACTTGCCCGCCCCAGCGAGCGGATCGTCCGCGAGGAGGCTTGCCAGATCGGCGTCGAATTTCGCGACCCCGGCCGTGGGCGCTTCAACGGTTCCTTTGGTGCGGATCGCCACATCGCTGCTCTCCTGCGTGAAGGGCAGGTCGCGGGCATCGGAAACCCCGCCGCCGGCGCGCGCAGGACCTGCGGCGAGATCCGGCGCCAAAAGCTCGACCGTCAGCGGCTCACCGTTCACTATATCGCGCGATCCGCCGGCACCGTTGCCGGCATAGCGCAGACTGAAGAGGATGATGCCCGTAAGGTGAAGACAGACGGAGAGCGCAATCGCGGCCCCGCGCCCGCTGCGCTCCGGCACAGCGCGCCGGCCAATGCCCTCGATCCCGATGGCGCCGATCATTGCGCGACGATCCGCAGCCCGACCGGCTGGGGCATATTCGCGGGCGGCGGCGAGCCGACCGTCATCCCGTCGAGCAGCTTGCGCGCCACGCTGAGCGCCTCGTCATTCTGCCCTGCGCCGAACCCGTCGAGACCGATGATCCGCCCGTCGGCCGACAGCCAGACGTACAGCGTGAAATCATAGGATCGCGTCCCCAACTCGCTCGACCGGCGCAAAAGCGCGAGGCTCGCCCCCAGCAGTTTTTCGCCATACCAGCGATATTCGTCGTTACTGGCGCGGAACGCCGAGGTCAGCACGTCGATCTCGTCGAGCGACATGTCGGGGGGCGCCTGCCGCGCGGCCGATTCGAGGATGATGGCATCGGGACGCGTGAACCGGGGAACAAGCCCGCTCCCGTCCAGCATCTGCATCAATGCGTCATAGGCTGTCCGCGCCTTGTGAACCGGACCCGCCCGCTTGCCTTCGATCAACTCTTCGGCGACGATGACGTCATATCCGTTGCTCTTGCCGAACTGGCGCAGCGCATCGGCCAAGGGTTGCCCCGCCGTGACGCTCCAATCATCCTGCTGCCCGCGCGCGATCGCTGGCTCCGCCACCAGCGCCTGCAAAAGCAACGCCAGTGAAAAAGCTAGGGCACGCAGCACCCCGCCGCCGGAATATCTCGTCTGCCCCATTTAGATTGATCGACCCTGTGCAGAGACCATCGCGAGTGGCCAGTTGCGCCGCCAGCATTGCAATTTGGTGACGGTCAGCCGCCAAACCGCCGATGCCGTACATATTGCCCTTCGCAAATCGGGCTGTTCGGCGAGCGCGACAACATCGACGGCCTTCCGAGAATTTTCGCGAATGTCGGTTTTCGGATTGCTGGCAAGCGACAGCCAATGACCGAAATCAGGCGTATTCTGTTGAAAAACTCGCTCTTGCAGTGAAGTGCGAGGAATGATTCAGTGTTCTCGTTATCGGGAGACAACTGATGATGGGCGAGCGAACAGTGATGCAGGAGGCGCTGTTTTACAGCTTCAGCCTCGAGGACCATGTTCCGGCGGATCACCTGCTAAGATCGATCGACCGGTTCGTGGACCTGGGTGATCTGCGCGAGCATCTGCGGCCCTATTACAGTGAGACAGGCCGACCCTCGATCGATCCGGAGCTGATGATCCGGATGCTGATCGTCGGCTATTGCATGGGGATCCGTTCAGAGCGTCGGCTGTGCGAGGAAGTGCACCTGAACCTGGCCTACCGCTGGTTCTGCCGGCTCGGGCTGGATGGCGCGGTTCCTGATCACTCGACCTTCTCGAAGAACCGGCACGGCCGCTTCCGCGACAGCGATCTGCTTCGCGAGTTGTTCGAGATGACGGTGTCGCGTTGCATGGCGGAAGGCCTGGTCGGTGGCGAAGGCTTTGCCGTCGATGCAAGCTTGATCCGGGCCGATGTATATCGCCGGCGATCAGTGCCGGGGGACGAAGGTCTGCCGCCCGACGTGACGGGCCGCGCCGTTCGCGAATATCTGGAGGTGCTGGACGATGCAGCGTTCGGCGGTTCGACGCCAGTCCAGCCGAAGCGGATCGCACTGACCGATCCTGCCGCCCGTTGGACGGCGGCCACACGTGAGGGGGCCTTTTACTCCTACAGCACCAACTATCTGATCGACCTCGATCATGCGGTGATCGTCGATGTCGAGGCGACGACCTCCGTGCGGCAGGCCGAAGTGACAGCGCAGCGCAGGATGATCAATCGGATACAAGAGCGCTTCGGCATCTGGCCGCATCGGCTTGTAGCGGACGCAGCCTATGGTTCCGCCGCGAACCTGGCGTGGCTGGTGGAAGAGAAAGGCATTGAGCCGCATATCCCTGTGTTCGAAAAGTCCGGTCGCAACGACGGAAGCTTCGAGCGGGCCGACTTCACATATGACCATGACGACGACAGCTATATCTGCCCAAGCGGCAACCGCTTGCGGCGGTCCAATCGTAACTTCAGCACACCGCGGACCGGGATCGATAAGGATGGCTCCATCCGCTACCGCGCGCGTCAGCACGACTGTGAGGGCTGTGCCCTGAAGCAGCAGTGCACACCCAATGCGCCTGCCCGCAAGGTCACGCGTTCGATCCACGAAGGCGCGCGTGACATGGCTCGCGACATCGCCACAACCGACGCCTTTCTTGTATCGAGCCGAGAGCGAAAGAAGGTCGAAATGCTGTTCGCCCACCTCAAGCGCATCCTGAAACTGGACCGCTTGCGTCTGCGCGGTCCCAGTGGCGCCCGCGACGAGTTCCACCTGGCAGCCGCAGCCCAAAACCTCCGCAAAATGGCAAAGATTATCCCGATCCATCGCCCCGCCGCCGTCTGATCAAGATGCGGAGGTCACTCGCCTCCGCTCCGCTTCGATGCTCAGCTTCAATCCCGGCGACTTCTTCAACAGAATAAGGCGCATACCCGTCATACTCCGTCTCCCCAATTTTTGGTGGCGCGGCGTGTTCAATATACGCGCATGCCTCAGCTATCTCGCCAATGGGCAATTTGAGATCGACGACGGGTTCAAGCCTTTCGGTTCCTAATTCAGACCTACTATCAATATTCTGACAAGCCCAGCCCGCGTCATTAGGACCTGATTGCGCGGCGTTCTGAGCGCCTCTCGCGGCGTGCCGCTTGACTCGACAAGCCAACAAGGAACAAAGAGGGAACGCATCAACAATCTGCCGAGTCTTATGACATCATGCGCCACCCCGCCGTCCTCGCCGATCTTCGCGCCAAAATTGCGCGGATCGAAGGCGTGTGCGCACGGCACGAGGTGCTTCCCTTCGGTGTAGAGGTGGTCGATTCGCGGCTTCCAGGAGGCGGAATCGCGACCGGCGCCCTCCATGAAGTCGCCGGGAGCCCCGAGCTGGCCGACGACGCCAGCGCGACGATCTTCCTCGCCGGCATCCTCGCGCGGACCGAAGGACCCGTCTTCTGGTGCCTGCGATGGCAGGACCTGTTCGCCCCTGCCCTTCATCTCGCGGGACTGCACCCCGACCGCGTGATCCATGTCGAGGTCGGCAGCGACACCAACGTCCTGCTCGCGATGGAAGAGTGCCTGCGCCATCCCGGCATCGCCGGCGTCGTCGGCGAGGTCGGCAAATATTCGACGACCGCGTCGAAACGTCTCCAGCTCGCCGCTGAAACCTCGGGCGTGCCCGCCTTCGTCTTCCGCCGCGGCTGCAAGGCCGAGCAGGGCGCGGAAGGCAGCGCGGCGGTGACGCGCTGGCGGATCACCGCGAGCCCGAGCGAGGACCTCGGCATTCCGAGCCTTGGCCGTCCGCGCTGGCGCGTCGCGCTCGAACGCGTGCGCGGCGGCAATCCGCATTTCTGGATATTGGAGGGCTGCGATGCGACGGGTCGTATCGCTCTTCCTGCCGCACTGGTCGACCGACCGGCTGCGCAGGAAGACCGGCAAGCCGCGGCCTGACGGCGCCGCCCCTGCCCGACCGCTCGTGACCGCGATCCCCGACCATGGCCGGCGGATTGTCGCGGCGGTGGACAAGGACGCCCGCGAGCTCGGCATCTTGCCCGGAATGACGATCACCAAGGCGCGCGCTTTTGCCCCTGAACTCGATGTCGTTGATGCCGAGCCCGAAGCCGACTTCGACGGGCTGCGCCGCCTCGCGCTCTGGGCAGGACAGCGTTATTCGCCGATCGTCGCGCCCGATCCGCCTGACGGGCTCTGGCTCGACATCACGGGCTGCGCGGCGCTTTTCTCGACCGAGCGCGCGCTCCTCAAGGACCTCCACCGCCGCACCGCCGCTTTCGGGCTCTCGCTCCAGATCGCGGTCGCGGACACCGCGGGCTGCGCGCATGCCGTCGCGCGGCACGTCCCCGCCGGCCGCCCGGTCACCGTCGAGCCGGGCGCACACCGCAAGGCAATCGCGCTCCTCCCCATTGCTGCGCTCCGCTTGCCGATCGCGGACGTCGAAGGCTTGCGCAAGCTCGGTTTCGAACGGATTGAGCAGTTGATCGGATCTCCGCGCGGCCCACTCGCGAAACGGTTCGGGCGCGAGCTGCATCGCCGCCTCGACCAGGCGCTCGGCACCCTGCCCGAGCCGTTCGAGCCAATCTTTCCCGAAGAGCTGCCACGCACGCGGCGCGGCTTCATCGAGCCGATCGCGACCGCCGAAGCCTTTGCGCACGTCATTGCCGACCTCGCGCGCGATATCGCGGACCAGCTCGGCCGCCTCGGCAAGGGCGCGCGCCGGCTCGACTGCTATTTCCACCGCGTCGACGGCCAGGTGCAGGCGATCCGTGTCGGCACCGCAGCGCCGTCGCGCGACCCCCGGCACCTCGCGAAATTGCTGTCTGCAAAGATCGAAACCATCGAGCCCGGGCTCGGCATCGAAGCAATGACGCTCGTCGCGCCGCTCATCGAGGTGCAAGCGCTGCGGCAGGGGGAAAGCCTCGAAAGCCTGACGCGGCCCGGTCCCGATCTTCCCGCGCTCGTCGACACGCTCGCCAACCGGTTCGGCAAACGCAGCCTCCACCGGATGATACCGCGCCCGGGCGCGATGCCAGAACGTTCGGTGGCGATCACGCCCGCGCTCCGGCAGGCCGAGGGCGCGACATGGTCCGACGATCTGCCGCGCCCGTCACGGATGCTCGCCCGGCCGGAACCCGTCGATGTGATCGCCCTGCTCCCTGACGACGCGCCGCGCCTCTTCGTCTGGCGCGGCAAAAGATATCGGGTGACGCAAGGCGACGGGCCCGAACGCCTGCAGGGCGAATGGTGGCGCGACGGCGGGATCGAAGGCGAGACGCCGCTGAGCGTGCGCGACTATTACCAGGTCGAGACCGAGGCGGGCGGCCGTTACTGGCTGTTTCGCCTCGGCGACGGCGTGCATGCGGCGACCGGCTCAATGCGGTGGTTTATACACGGAGCCTTCGCATGAGAATGCGACCGAACCGGAGCGCCTTCGCTTGAGCGGGGCCCCGCCCGCGTATGTCGAACTGCAGGTCACCACGCATTTCAGCTTCCTGCGCGGCGCCTCCTCGCCCGACGAACTGTTCGCCGCCGCCGCGCTCCTCGGGCTGCCCGCGCTCGGCATCGCCGACCGTCATTCGGTCGCGGGGATCGTGCGCGCATGGGACGCCGAGAAAGCGACAGGCGTGCGCGCGATCGTCGGTTCGCGGCTCGACCTCACCGACGGCACGAGCCTCCTCGTCTATCCGACCGACAAGGCGGCGTACGGCCGCATGTGCCGACTGCTCAGCGTGGGAAAAGGCCGCGCCGGCAAGGGCGCGTGCCATCTCGACTGGCCCGATGTCGAGGAGTGGAACGAAGGACTGATCGCCTGCCTCGTTCCCGACCGCGCCGACGCGACGAACGAGGCTGCGCTCGAACGCACACGGCGCATCTTCGGCAACCGCGCCTATATGGCGCTAACGATCCGCCGCCGCCCGCGCGATGCGGTTCGGCTGCGCAACCTCGCGGCGCAGGCGGCCGCCGCGCGCGTGCCGACGGTCGCGACCGGCGATGTCCTTTATCATGCACCCGAGCGCCGCCTGCTGCAGGACGTCGTCACCTGCATCCGCGAGAAATGCACCATCGACGATCTCGGTGATCGCCGCGAGCGGTTCGCCGACCGGCACCTGAAATCGGCCGCCGAGATGGAACGGTTGTTCCGCCGTTACCTCAAGGACGCCGCCCCCGTCGCGCGGACTGTCGAATTCGCAAACCGCTGCACCTTCAGCCTCGAGGAGCTGCGCTACCAATATCCCGACGAAATCCGTGTCCCCGGCCGCACGCCGCAACAGGAACTTGAGCGGCTGACATGGGAGAAGGCGCCGCTCCGCTATCCCGAGGGCATCGACGGCAAGGTACGCGCGCAGCTCGAGCATGAGCTCCGATTGATCGGCGATCTCGATTACGCACCCTATTTTCTGACCGTCCACTCGATCGTTGCCGAGGCCCGCCGCCGCGAAATTCTCTGCCAGGGCCGCGGCTCGGCGGCGAACAGCGCCGTCTGCTATGTGCTCGGCATTACCTCGATCGATCCGGTGCGCTCCGAACTGCTGTTCGAGCGCTTCGTCTCGGCCGAACGGCGTGAGCCTCCCGATATCGACGTCGATTTCGAACATGAGCGGCGCGAGGAAATCATCCAGTGGATCTATGAGACCTACGGCCGCACGCGAAGCGCACTCACCGCGGTCGTCACGCGCTATCGCTCGCGCGGTGCAGTGCGCGAGGTCGGCAAGGCGCTCGGCCTCAGCGAAGACATGACCGCCGGTCTCGCGGGCGCAGTGTGGGGCTATAGCCGCGAAGGCGTCGACGAAAGCCATGCTGCGGCCCTGAACCTCGACATGGCCGACAAACGCCTGACCCTCACGCTCGAACTCGCCCGCTCGCTGATCAACACCCCGCGCCACCTCTCGCAGCATCCCGGCGGTTTCGTGCTGACGCGCGACAGGCTCGACGAGCTGGTGCCGATCGAACCCGCGGCGATGGACGACCGCCAGGTCATCGAATGGGACAAGGACGATATCGACGCGCTCGGCTTTATGAAGGTCGATATCCTCGCGCTGGGTATGCTCTCCTGCATGCGCCGCGGCTTCGAGTTTCTTCGCGAAGCAAAGGTAATTGACCACGATCTTTCGACGATCCCTGCCGAAGATCCCGCCACCTATGCGATGATCCGGAAGGCCGACACGCTCGGCGTCTTCCAGATCGAGAGCCGGGCGCAGATGGCGTCGATACCGCTGATGGCGCCAAGGACCTTCTACGATCTTGTGATCCAGGTTGCGATCGTGCGTCCCGGCCCGATCCAGGGCGACATGGTTCATCCCTACCGCCGCCGCCGGAATGGCGAGGAGCCCGTGAGCTATCCGACCCCCGAGCTTCGCCGTGTACTCGAGAAGACGCTGGGCGTGCCGCTCTTCCAGGAACAGGCGATGCGGGTCGCGATCGAATGCGCCGGCTTCACGGCCAGCGAGGCTGACCTTCTCCGCCGTGCAATGGCGACGTTCAAGTTGACCGGCGGGGTCAGCCATTTCCGCGACAAGCTCATCGATGGCATGGTTGCCCGCGGCTATGAACGCGAGTTCGCCGAAAAGACCTTCAAGCAGATCGAGGGTTTCGGCTCCTACGGCTTTCCCGAGAGCCACGCCGCGAGCTTCGCCCTCATCGCCTATGCCTCGTCATGGCTGAAGTGCCATCACCCCGACGTGTTCTGCGCCGCGCTGCTCAACGCGCAGCCGATGGGTTTCTATGCGCCCGCCCAGATCGTCCGCGATGCCCGCCAGCACGGCGTCGAGGTGCGCCCGATAGACGTCAACCACAGCCGCTGGGACTGCACGCTCGAAGAGAGCGATGCTCCTGGCGGAGCCGGCAAATATCTCGCGGTCCGCCTCGGGCTGCGCATGGTGCGCGGCCTCGCCAATGAGGATGGCGCCGCGATCGTCGGCGCGCGCGGCGACACCCCCTTCACCAGCGCCGAGGACGTCCAGCGCCGTGCGGGCGTCGGCCGCGGCGCGCTCGACCGGATTGGAGACGCCGACGGCTTCGCCTCGGTCGGATCCTCGCGCCGCGAAGGCTTATGGGAGGTGAAGGGCCTGGGGCACGCCGCCCTCCCCCTTTTCGCGGCCGCCGACGAACGCGCCGGGCGGCTGCAACGCGAAGCGATCGAACCCGTCGTGCCGCTCGCGCCAATGGGCGAAGGCGCGGAGGTCGTCGAGGATTACCGCGCCTCGGGCCTTTCGCTGCGCGCGCATCCGCTCGCCTTCCTCCGCGACGAGCTTCGCGCACGCAAGATGATCAGCTGCGAGGAGTTGCAGAGCGTCAAGGACGGGCGCTGGATCGAACTCGCGGGTGTCGTGCTCGTCCGTCAGAAACCGGGGTCGGCGAAGGGCGTCATGTTCATCACGCTCGAGGACGAAACCAATGTCGCCAATCTCGTCGTCTGGACCAAGGTGTTCGAGGCGAACCGCCGCACGGTGCTCGGCGCGTCGATGATGGGGGTCCGCGGCCAGGTCCAGCGCGAGGGCGAGGTTATCCATGTCATCGCGCAGCGGCTCGACGATCTCTCGCCCCTGCTCGCGAGCGTCGGCAACCGCGCCGATGTTGCCGACGTCTATCGCGTCAGCCGCGCCGATGTCGTGAAAAGCCCGGTCGGCCGCGACCCGCGCGACCCCGCCGAAAAGCCGCTCAGCCGAAATCCGCGCGACATCTTCATTCCCGACCTCCGCCTCGGCTCGGGCATCGTTCCCGGCCAGCCGACCGAGGGTATCAAGATCAAGCCGCGCGATTTTCGCTAGTCGCCCATCTAACTGGGTTCCAAGTCCGGCGATCCTGTCGCCCCTTGCGGATATTGGGTGCGGCTCGTCTCGCGCGTGCGGCGCCTCGGCGATTCCGACCTTCTGAACGGAGGGCCGAGGGATAATCGCCTGCCCCCATGCGTAGTCCCCTTCATAGCAAAGGAGATGTCTCATGTTACAAAATGACATTGAAACTGACGAAACGAACCGCCTGATCGCCTCGAACAAGGTCGAAGGCACGAGCGTCTACAACCAGGCCGGCGAGAAGCTCGGCTCGATCTACAACTTCATGGTCGACAAGCGCACCGGCAAGGTCGAATATGCCGTCCTCCAGTTCGGCGGCCTGTTCGGGATCGGCAGCGATTATTATCCGCTACCGTGGGACGTGCTCACCTACGACACGCGCCAGAGCGGCTATGCCGTCAACCTCGACAAGTCGCTGCTCGAAAAAGCGCCGCGCTACAGCGCCGACGCCGAGCCGACGTTCGATCGCAATTATGGCCGCGAAGTCTATGGCTATTATGGCATGAACTATCCCTTCTGACCGCGCGCCCAATTCGATCTGGGACGGCACGCGAGACGGGCGGGCGGCTCGCTATGGCGCCCTGTAAGCCCGCCTCCGAAACTGTTCTCCCTGCCGGCACCCATGCCAGAACTGGGCCCGCTACCGCGGGCCCTTTTTTATCTACCGATCGGCCGTGACCGCCGCCTTCAGCCGCTCCAGCGTCCGCTCGTCGCGCTTGCCGACGAACCAGCGGTCAAGCGCCGCAGCGAACAGGCGCCGCGCGGGCGTGAGGTCGAAGGCGGCCACCTCGAACAACGTCAGCGACGAACGAAGCTTCATTGCATCGACCTCGCCGAACACCTTAGCAGGGTCACCGCCGATCAGATCCTGAAGCGCCGATACGCACTCGATGTAGCGCTCACCGAGCAATGGGTGCGCGAGATAGGCGCGAGCCTCGTCGAGATCCGCAATGGCATAGCACCGCGCCATGGCGCTCTGTCCAAGGCCGGCAAGCTGCGGAAAGATGAACCACATCCAGTGCGAGCGTTTGGCGCCGCGGCGGATTTCAGCGAGCGCGCGCGGATAGGTATCCTGCTGCACGCTGCACCTCGATAAAATGCCCAAGAGCTTCGTTCCCGGTCACAGCGTCAGCGCTCCCTGCGCCGGGGGCTGCCCGAAAACCTGTGTCACCTCGAGGCTGCCCTCAGGAAGCCAGTCGAGGATGTCGCCCGATGGCACGCGCGGATCGAGCCAGTCGGACCATTGATCGCGCGCGAGCGGGATGATCTGGCGATGATGATAGGGCGCGATATCGGGGCCGGCCTCCATCGTGAGCAGGGAAAAGGCTTCGCCCCCATCAAATTCGCGCCAGATCCCTGCCATGCAGAACCAGCGATGGTCCCTCAGGGTGAAGAGCCATTTGTCGAGCCGCTTCTGCTTCGGATCCGCAGGATCGGTGAACTCGTAAAATCCATCGCATAGTATGAGGCAGCGGTTCGTGATGAAGTCGCGACCGTCGGAACGGAAGTTGTAGATGGGCTTCCCGCGCGGCCCTGGCCAGCTCCACCGCCGGTTGATGAGCGAGCCCGCCGCTGCGCCATCGCTACTCTTCACGATCGGCGCCATGTCGGTGATCCGGATGTCCTCGCGCGCGGCGATGTTTGGCGCACCCTCGGGCATGTCGATGTTGATCTCGAGCCCGGCGAAATCCTCAGCGATCGACGCGATATCCACCTCAAGTCTGTAGTCATTGCACATCTGCGGCGATCCCCTGACCCTTGCGACTCATCCTTGTTCCCATTATGTTCCGAACATGCATATCGCGCCAACCCCTTTCGATCCCGATGCCGGCGAAGGCACGATACGCGCGCTCGTCCGGCGCAAGCCGGACGATCCGGGCAAGGTCGAAATGATCAACGCGGTGTGGGGTTCCGATCCGCGCTTCTCGGACGGCGTCAAATATCGCTTCATCCGCTCCGAGGGCCACGCCTTCCCCACCCGGCGCTGCCTGATTCCGGCGTCCGAATTCCGCATGGGAACCGGCGATCATCGCTATCGCGTGACGCTCGACAGCGGCAACTTCTTCTATCTCGCGGCGATCTGGGACCCGCCCCTCGCCGACTGGCCGCTCTCGTACCGCATCCTGACGATCGACGCCGGTCCCGACGTCAGCCCGTATCAATCGCGCCACGGCGTCATCATCGAGCGGCGCGACGTGATGCACTGGCTCGACGCGACGCTTCCGAACGAGACACTGTTTGCGCCGCCTTCGAAGCACAGTCTGTTCATCGAACCGCTCCGTGCACAGGCATCGCTACCGCTGTGACCACAGGCAGCATGACGAGCCGACGCCAGCAAGCGCGCCAGGCCGATCTCTTCGGCACACCGCTTCTGCCCGGCCTCGCCTACTGCGACGCGATTGCCGACGTCAGCGACGAGACCTGGCTGATCGCGCAAATCGAGGCCGCCGGTCTCGCTCCGTTCCAGTTCCAGCAGTGGAAAGGCAAACGGCTGACGCGATCCTTTGGCTGGACCTATGATTTCCAGACCGGGCGCTTTGCGCCCGGCGAGCCGATCCCCGCCTGGCTTGAGCCGCTTCGCGGCCGCGCCGCGGCATTTGCCGGCATCGAGCCTGCCAGCCTCGAACAGGCGCTTGTCATTCAATATGGAATCGGCCGGCATTGGTTGGCACAAGGACCGTCCGGTCTTCGAGCATGTCGTCGGCGTTTCGCTTGGGGCGCCGGCGACAATGCGCTTCCGGCGCAGACGTGACGGCGGCTTCGACCGCGCCACGGCCGACCTGGCGCCGCGGTCGATCTACCATTTGCACGGCGAGGTTCGCGACGATTGGGAGCACAGCATCGCGCCGATTGACACGCCGCGATGGTCGGTCACGTTTCGCAGCCTGCGATAAAAGGCGGCAGTGCCTGCAAAACCGGGCGCCGCCCCGCTTATCATCCCGGCCGCTTACGGCCGGGCGGCCGCAGTTCGGCGGGCAAGTTTATCTGCGCGCGTCATGACTCCGGCAAGATGCCGAAAGGGACGTCGCATTCGTCGCGGACACGAGAGATTTGGGCGCCACGAAGCAGGGTACAGCAGTTAAATCCGCAGTCACTCGTCGATCCGGTCGAGCATCATCGGGCCCATATCATCTTCTAGGCGTTAGGCCGAAAGGGCCACCCCGTTGCCCAGCTGCGATTGTCACCTGCGGCGCGCTCCAAGCTGCCCGTTCCAGCCGTTCGGCGCAAGCCTTGTCAGGACGTCGCCGGCACCCGCGAGCAATGCGCCAAGACGACCTGCCAACGATCACCGACGAGCCGCCATACGCGCGAATAGGCGAAGGTGCCGGAGAAAGCGCTACCGTCGTGCGTCCCCGCGATGTCGACGGTGACGCACACTGTCGCGGCATTGCCATAGAGGCGAATGTCCGCATCGCCGATGCGATCGATCGATGCGATCGCGAGCACGCCGGAGCGATAGGCCGCGAGGTCGTCCTGCTTCGATCGGCGCGCGCCGTGATGATCAATGAAGACGAGCGCGTCGTCGAGCAGTTCAACGAGTTCATCGAGATCGCTCGCCAGCATTGCGCGGCGCAGGCGCACTTCGCAGGTGCCGATCGCATCATGGTCAGTCATTGCACATCCCACTTGCCCTCACGCCGTCGAACCGTAGGCGGCTCGATAGAGCATATTCGCGGATTGCTGGAACCCGGCCAGCGGCCATAGGTTCCTATGTCCCTCGAACCAGGCGGAAAACATCTCGTTGTGGAAAGGGCGATCACGCTCATTCTCCGCGCCTCCATTACAAGCAAGTGGCCGCGCCCATGACGCACCGGATTTTGATTGTCGAAGACGACCCTTTCGTTGCCATCATGCTCGAAGGCTTTCTCGATGCACTGGACATGGAGTCCGTCGGCCCCGCCGAGGATATCGCCTCCGCGCTCGCCCTGCTCGCGAAGGGCAGGTTCGATGCCGCCATCATCGACGTGCATCTGGAGAACGGCGAGACAAGTGCATCTGTCGCCCAAGCGCTGACCGCCGCGAAGCTGCCCTTTCTGATTACAACCGGGTCAGGCGCGATTGACGACCCCGCTTATTCGGATGCGCCCCTGCTGACGAAGCCCTTCGCACTTGCCAGTCTGGAGGCGGCCTTGTCGCGGCTGCTTCGTTAGAACCGGGGCAGCGTCGCCTCGCGACTGCAACGCCCTTACCTGGCGCGCCACGCGCGCATTGCGCGCTCATAGGAGTCCCGGGCAGCCTCGAGGCGATGCTCGAGCCCTTCCCGCTCGCGCGCCTGGGCGGCTTCGAGCTTGTGCCGTGCACGATCGAGTTCGGCCTGCCGCTTTGCAAGCGCAGCAAGATCCTCCTCGTGGCGCGATTCAGCCTCGGCGAGCGCCGCCTCGGCGCGGTCGACCGGGGTGCGGACGGGCCTCGGCTTCGGTCGGGGTGCCTTGCCGCCGGCCGTGGACCTCGTCTTCCGCGCGGGCGCCGCCGCCTCCTCCGCACGGCCCGCCTTGGGTTTCTCCCGCGGCGAAGCGCTCGTCTTCGGCAACGCGGCCATATGCTCCGCCATCGTGCCGCGCGGCCGCTTGATCACCGCGCCCGGGTTGGCGAGCGCCTCCCGCATCATATCGGAATCCTCGACCCGCTCGGCAGCGCCGACCGCGAACAAATTGCTGTCGCTTCCCCAGGCTTCAAGGGCCGCCTTCTGGCTCGGCGCCGCGACATAGACATCGTGGAAGCCGATGGCGGTGCGGAACAGCTTGAGCTTCGATTGCCGCGGCATCGCTTGCGCAGGCCGCCCGGCTAGACGGTCTGCGAGTGCTGGGCGCTTGGTCGCGCGATGTCGCCCAGCGCCTCGCCGGCGTCGCGCGCATCGCCATTGCCGGCGAGGTCGGTAATCGACACGATGCCGACAAGCCGTTTGTCGCGGTCGACCACCGGCAAGCGGCGAACCTGGATATCGCCCATATTCTCGAGCACATCCTCGACGTTCTGGTCATCGAAGTAATATTTGACCTCTTCGCTCATCACCTCGCGGATGCTCGCTTCGGGCGGGCGTCCGGCGGCGACGCCGCGGATCGCGATGTCGCGGTCGGTGACGATCCCGATGAGGCGGTCATTATCGGCGACCGGCAAAAAGCCCGCATCGATGTCGGCCATCATCTGGGCCGCGGACTGCAGGCTATGGTCCGGCGTGGCGAGTTGCACGTCGTGGCTCCTACATTCACTGATCTTCATCACGCAGCTCCTTCATGGCCCCGCCGGATCTTCGCATTGCCGCGCCGAGCGCGTCGTTCCGCCCAATGTGACGACTCCCGGACGGCTAGTCGGATCGAGCGCCATCGCACGGCAACACCGACCCGCGGTTCACCCAATATTTTTATCGGTCTTCGCGGCGCTGGCAGACCGGCTATGCCAGTGCGCAGCTCCAAAATATCGACTGGCTCGAATGCGCCAAGGAAGCGCCACCGCTAACCAGCGGCGCCTGATGGCCGCCAGCGTCAGCGCGCGCCGATAGGACGTCCGTTCCCGGCAGCCTCCAGCCCCTCTTGTCGGCGCGATGTCATGGGAGAACCGTCAGCGACCGGCAGGATGACAGTGCTTATCCCGCCGGGCCAGCGGATCGAGTGCAATTCGGTCAGGCAGGTTGCAACCTCACCCCAGAATTCGGCGTCGGAAAATTGCCCGGCGCGGCGGAGTTCGTCGATCTTGCGCGCGATCACCTCCAGCCCGCGGTCCCCATATCGGGATTCGATGGCGAGCGCCTGGCCCCAAAGGTCCCGGTCGGCCCTCATACCCATGGCTTGCGACTCCGGTGTTATTGATCAAGGATAGCATGGCCCGCGTTCATGACAAAATTCATACAAACGAACCGGGAGCGTCTCGTCTTGTTGACGTGCCGGTTCCTATCGCCTGCTCCGAACCCATCTTCCAAGCGCATCCGTCGAAAAGTCAATCGCTCCGCTTATGGCCGCGATCTGGCGCGCGGCACTTCGTAATCGGGCGTGCACATTTATCGCGGCATCTGCCCGCCGGTCCTTTGAACCCGGATCAACGTCTGCAAGCAAGTTTTCTGGCGCGGAGCGGTCGATGGCGCGACCCGCAGCGTCCCCCAAAAAAAAGGGCCAGCTTGCGCTGGCCCGATGAAGTTTTGGGAGAGGATGCCTGAAAGGCAGAAACCCTATGGGATCCATCGATTATGCTGCAAGTGCGAACGCGAGATTTTTGGATCCCAAATCTCCGATGAACGGGCAGCCTCCATATGGCGTTCGGCAATTGGCAGTCTTTTGGAGCGTAACCCCACTGAGCAGCCGGGGTATCGACGTCTGCACATAGGCAGGCTCATGCCCCGGAGGGGAGGGCTCATGCCCCCCGCCTTGCCCACGCACCACCACTAGCGTCATCTCCCGGTCGCCGCTCCGGCTTTGAGAGCGGCAAGCACCCATCTTCCTGCGCCTTGCGCAGCCATTGATCCTGCGCTGCCGCGGGAAGGAGAATCAATGACCCAATGCTTTCAGTATACCCGCATCCCTCGGCACGGAGGTTTGGAAGCATTGTGCATCTCGGCGTTAATGCTCTCGGGCTGCGCGTCACTCGGATCCGCGATGTCTCCCTATAGCGAAGCATTCAGCTGCAAGAACAGCGATCACGGCCAATGCATCCATCCGGAACACGCGTACGAGAATGCGATACATGGCGTAAGTTCACGTTCCGATCCCGCCGTGACGCGCGACAAGAAGCTCCTCAAGCAGCACCGCCTCGAGAATTCCAAGCACGGAAAGAGCGGCACACCGGACGTCTACGGCAGCTATCGAGACAGCGTCTATCGCGAACTCACGGGACTGATTGAGGGTCCCAAGACCCCTATGCTGCGGCCTGCTCGGGCGGTCCGCACGCTGATCCTGCCCTATGCTGACCGGAACCGGCCCGATCGGCTCTACATGCCGCGATTCGTCTATTCGGTCCTTGAGACGCCGTCGTGGGTGGTCGGCGGTTATCTTGTACCGCCCATATCGACTCCATTGCACGTGCCGATACTCGAACAGGTACGCGAAGTGCCGGGTGGCGAACGGGCCCGAACGGTGCTCCCGATGGAGCCGCGTCCGTGAAGACGCCGGGAAGGCGGACCGGGGGTGGCCTCACCTTCGCCGATCTTCATCGCAGCGTCGCGCGCGACCGCTATTCGGACTTCCTGCCGCTGGTGACCTGGGTCGAGGAGGAGGAAGCCTACCTCTGCATCGACGATGGTTGGGGCTACGCTTGGGAGCTGACGCCCGCCGCCTATATGTTCGCGCACGTCCACCAAGCGCTGCTCGGTCTCTTCAACATCCAGTTCCCCGAGACCAGCGTGTTGCAACTCATCAGCTTCGCCGATCCGCTGATCGCGCCGACCCTCGACCAGTATCTCGACCTCAAGACCCGTCCCGATCCCCTGATCCAGGCATCGGCGCAGCGAACGCACGCCTATCTCAACAACGGCCGCCGAGGGCTTGACGCGCTCCATGGCATTCCGGTCCGGGATTTCCGGACCTTCCTAGCGGTGAAGACGCGCCAGCCGTTGCACAGCGACCTCAAGCGTCAGATCGAGGAACAGCTCGCCAAGATCGGCATCAGGCGCGTCGAGCCAGCTGAGATGGTGACTTTCTATCGCCGCATCTTCAACGGCGTCTTCGACGACGCCCCCGGCGTGTTCGCCAGCGGGGCGCCCGGAAGTCCCGCTCCGCCGCTCCGCAAGCAGATCGTCGATGCAGGTCCCGCACTGGCATTCGATGGCCCCGAAGTTTTCCTCGGCAATCACGTCGCGCGCTGCCTGACGCCCAAGGCGCCGGCGCGGCGGATAACGGCCGAGCGAGCAAATCGGCTGATGGGCGGCATGCGCGGCACTGCCGAGGACAGCGACCAAATCGGCGGTCCGTTCCTTTATTGCCTCAATGTTCTTTTCGATCATTCACAGTTCGAGATTCACAAGCGCGCGCAGATACTCTCCGCGCAGAAAGCGGCGGGCAGCTTTGCGATTGAGGTCGGCAAGCAGATCGAGGAAATCGGCTGGGTTCTCGACGAAGCCGGGAACAGCCGCTTCGTGTCTGTCATGCCGACCGTCTGGGTGTTCGGCCGCGATCAACACCAGGCACGCGAGATGGCCGCGCGCGCCAAACGGCTTTGGGAGAGCGAGCCGCTGCCCTGGATGGTGCAGGAGGAAAGCTACCTCAATCCGATCCTGCTCGCCGCGAGCCTGCCCTTCGGCCTCTACCCCGAGCGGCGGACGATCAAGATGCTCGAGCGTGACTTCAAGATGCCGGTGAAGGCGACCGCACTGATGGCGCCGATCCAGACCGACTTCCGCGGCGGCGGCCGTCCCGCCCTCCTTTATACCGGGCGGAAGGGGCAGCTCATCACGCTCGATCTGTTCGATCCGCGCATCAACAATTATAATTTCATCGTCGCGGCCGAAAGCGGCGCGGGCAAGAGCTTCCTGCTGAATGATCTCTGCCGCCAATATTATGCCCAGAATGCACTGATCCGCATCATCGACATCGGCGGCTCGTACAGGAAGCTCTGCACCCTCTGCTCGGGGCGCTATATCGACATGGGCGAGGAACGCCTCGTCCTTAACCCGTTCGACCTCGGGCTCGCGCTCGATGGCGAAGACAAACAGTCGGCGATCGCGATGGCGGTCGCGATCGTTGCCGAGATGGCAAACGCTGCCACGCGCAAGGGTGTCTCGACCTCGGAATGGAACCTCCTGAAATCGGCTGTCCAATGGACGGTCGACGAGGGCCATGCCGACGAAGGCATCGACTCGGTGCGGGTCTGGCTCGGCGCCTATCCGCACTATGCCGCACAAGATCTCGATCGCGTTGAGCATTTGCGGTGGCGCGCGAACTCGCCTTCAACTTGCGCGATTTCGGGTCGGATGGAGCGTACGGGCATTTCTTCAACGGGCCCTCGACCTTCGACATATCGGCCGACGAATTCGTCGTGCTCGAACTCGAACGGCTGAAGGCGATGCCCGACCTGTTCAACGTCATCGTGATGGTGGTGGTCAACGCGGTCACACAGGAACTCTATCTCTCGGGGCGCGACCGTCCGCGCTTCGTGCTGTGCGACGAGGCGGCACAGTTCATGACCAAGAGCGAGGGGCAGGACCTGTCGCGGCTCGCCGAAGCTTTCGCGCAGGGTTATCGCCGCGCGCGAAAATATCAGGGCAGCTTCGGTATCGTACTTCAGTCGATGAACGACCTTACCCTTTTCGGCGGCACCGGGCAGGTCATTCTCGAAAATGCCGCGACGCGCTTCCTTCTACAGGGCTCCACCTATGACCGGGCGGTCGAAAACAAGATCCTCGACTATTCGGGGTTCGTCCTCGAGCTCCTGAAGTCGGTCCGCAATAACAAGCCCAATTACAGCGAGGTGTTCATCGACTCTCCGCTCGGCCTCGGCATCGCGCGGCTCGTCGTCGACCCCTTCAGTTATTGGATCAACACGAGCGCGCCGAGCGAGGTTGCGGCGTTCGAAGCCCTGATCCGCGCCGGGCGCTCGCCGCTCGAAGCGGTGTGCGAGTTGGCCGGCGTCGACCCCCACGAGATTCTCGGCGACCGGTCGCCCAGGGGCCAGGCGGAGACTGTGTCGTGACGCGGCGCGCGGCAAGCCCGGAGCAGTTGCGGCTCGATCTCGACACGATGCTGCCTGCCGACCGCGCACTGTTCGAGGCGGCCGTGGCGGCCGAGTCCGAGCGGCGGGCCTTTTACTGGCGCTTCCGCCTGGTCGCGATCGAGACTGTGATGATGGCCGGCCTTGTGCTGGTTGCCGGCCTCCTGATCGATCGACCCACCGCCATCGTCGTTCGGGCCGCGATCACCGTGGGGATCGCCTGCTTTGCGAGCGGACTCCTCCTGATCTGGCTTTCGAGCGTCTTCAGCGGGCTGATGGCGCGATTGCGCCGCGGGCCACGGCGGTGAACGGCCTTTTCTCCGCCGCGCCCTCGCCCCGCGTCGTGCGGCTCGTCGTTGCCGGATTGTTGTTCGGGTGCGTGCCGCCGGTGATCCTGCTCGCTGCTCCCGAGAAGACGGCCGCGCCGCGCTCGCTTCTCCTCGTTATCGGCCTGCTGGCCTTGGGCTCACTGATCGGCGCAATCATCGGCGAGGGCCGCGAGGATCCGCATGACAGATGGAGGAAACGCCGTGGGGCATGACACGCGCCGCCTATGGCTCGCCGTCTGCCAGTTCGGAACGTCGATGGCGCTCGTGTTGGCGTCGGTTCTCATCGCTGCGTCGGCTCATGGCCAGACCGCGACGATCGGCCGCACCTGGCCAATCGCCGAGCCCGATGCGCTAGCCGAGATCCAGGCGCGCGCCGCGCGGCAGCCCGCGAATATCGCAGAGAGGTTCGGGCCGCGCGAAAGCTGGAGCGCAATGCAATCCGCCGCGCTCGGGATCGCGCAGGCAGACCGGGGCCGAACGGTTGTTCCCTTCCACACACTCGATTTCGATATTCGGCTGCCGGGCGGCAAACTGCTCTATCCCAAGGGCTATACGTTCAACCCGCTTGCTTACGTGTCGCTTTCGCAGCGACTGGTCGTAGTTCATCCGCGCGATCTGGATTGGGCGCTCGCCAGGGCGCGGCCGACCGACTGGATATTGCTGGCTGGTGGCGAGGAGGCGGCATCCGATCCGGTCGCGCTCGGCGAAAAGGTCAGGCGGCCGCTGTTCGTCCTCGAAGAGCGGATCAAGGACCGGTTGGGCCTCACCGCCGCACCGGTCATCATCGAACAGGTCGGACAGAAGCTTGAACTCCGCGAATTCGCGATCGAGCGACCGCGCCAATAACGCATGAAAATTACGCGCCGATACGGGTTGGCGTTTCCATCCAATACCGAATCGAACCGCGCGCCTAACAGGGCGCCGCGACCCAGAGGAGCTCTCCCCCGGCAACGGAGGCAGAGATCTTCAACTCGGCACCCGCCTGACTTCGTTCAGGCGGGTGCCGTTTTCTCGCGGGGCCTATTCGACGAAGTTGGCGAGGTTCCTCAGCGTCGAGGCCATGCCTTCCTGATTATCCCGTTCGCTGATCCCTTGCGGGACATCATCCGCCGTCATCGTAACCTTGGTTCCATCCTTGATGGGTTCGAGCAAAGTCGTGAGAGTTATCGTTCCCCGGAAGCGAACATCCGCAGTACCGAAGCGGATGCGCTCGACGATCCGCTCTTCGGCGAGAATCTCGACAAACTCGCCGTCGATGGTGTCGTCATCGCCGTCGGATTTACGCTTCGCTTCATTTCCAGTGCGGTGCAATGCCAAGCGATAGGTGCCACCGGGACGGGGGTCGAAATGCTCGATCCGCGCGCTCATTCCCTTCGGCGCTCGCCAAGCCGGGATTGTCTCGGGATCGAGCAAGATTCGAAAGATCGCGCGCGGCGTGGCCAGGATAACGCGAGATGTCTTGTGAGTCGCGGATAAGGTCATAGCCTACAGCTACTATTGTGCCGGGGATGCCCAGGACAAGTGCTTCTAGATGCTCCGCACCTTTTCCTCTTATCGCTCACGCGGCAGCAACCGCATTTTCCCCTCGTCTGGCAGAGGATCGGACAATGCTTCGAGTTCAAGCGGAAACCCGATTGACTCACATGTTCTCTTTATGTTCTACTCCTGCAAATGCACCGGGTCTCCGAAGATATCCTTTCGACGCATGTGGAAATGGCGATCGCCACGGCCTCGCAGTTGCTCTTAGAACGCCTTGCGAGCGATGACCGCCTGCAGCGGCACGCGGCCGTCGGCGAGATCGCCCGCCATCTGGTCGAGCGCCTGCGCTGTTTCGCGTTTCTGAGCGAGGAGGCGCCGGCGCGCACAGAAGCCCAGGGCAGTCTGTTCCCGGTGATTTGAGCCTGTAGGGCAAACTCCGATACCGGACACCGCGTGGCCATCGTTATGCGGGTGCCTAGAACCCATATCAAGTTCAGACATCATCCGATCAAGAGCAAGTAAGCCACCTGTTTCTTGGAACTTTTGTGCCCGATGAACGAACGGGCGGAACATCCCAGCCTTCTTTCGGCACAGTCGTGCCCCACGCGTTGCATGCCTGATCGCCCTTGGTGCATCTTTTCGCTCGGACGGGATCGAGCTTCCCGGCGGGACCGCCAAAGCAAGCACCATTCATCCTCCTTCGCCGACCTTCATGCGCCCGTTCTCGGCTCAACGGAGATTCTATGCCTCCTCGCCACGTACCTGCCGCACCGTCACCCCGCGAAACGCGGCGCGGTGCGGGCGCGCCGCGGCCCCGGCTCGCCAAATGGGTGGCCTTCTCAGCGGCCCTCCTGGCGGGGATCGCCCTCCCGGCAGCACCGGCCCATGCCTCCAAATGCCCGAGCGACACCATTTTCAATCCGATCACCAAGGTCCGCTGGAACTGCATCTTCCCGATCACGATCGGCGGCGTGCGGATCGGCAGCCACGACAAGCTCAGCAAGGAGCTCGACGCCCAGTCGGCCTCGAAACCCTTATGTGCCTGCCGCAAGGGCGCGACCTTCTGGTTCGGCGTGAAGGTGAGCTTCTGGACACCGAACCGGATGATCGACGTCGTCACCGAGCCCGGCTGCATGATGGCGCTCGGCGCCGACATCATGCCGACCGGCGGCCGCCTGCAAGGCAGCCAGTCCTCGATCTCGGACGGCACCAACACGACCAAGCTCTTCGCACAGATGCACTATTACAAGGCGCCGGTCTGGCAGATGCTCGACATGTTCACCGATCTTCCGTGCATCGAGGACGAAGGCTTCGACGTCGCGATGATGACCGAACTTCTGCCGACCTGGCAGTCGGGAACGCTCGGTGCGATCATTCAGCCCGAAGGCATTCTCTTCGGCAACCCCGCTGCAGGGCTCGCCTGCATGGCGGACAGCGCCGCGGCGGCAGCGGGCAAGGTCGTCGATCCGCTTTTCTGGTGCATGGGAAGCTGGGGCTCGACCTACCCTGTCGCCGGCGACATCCACATGGGCGACCGGGTCGAGGCCTGGGCCGGGCTCGCGGCGCGCGGCACCTTCATGATGGGCCGGCTCGGCGCGCTCACCATCCATTCGGCGGACGGCTGCTCGCTGAAGCCGCAGCCGATCTGGACCAAGAGCCGCTACAAGCTGCAGCTGATGGAGCCGGTCGAGGGCGGCAAGTGCGTCAACATCGGTCGTCCGGGCGCGCTCTGGACCAGCGCCAAGCACGCCCCCGGCAAGGACAACGCCCAGTTCATGCTCTTCGAGAAAGCGATTTGCTGTGCCGGCATCTCGACGCCCTAACCCGGCGCCGGTGTCGGCGCCCCCCGTTCGCCTCGTGCCCAGCCGGGAACCTGCTCGGTCTGCCCGCCACAGCCCCGGTGGCTGCCGGCAGGCGCGCGAGGCGGGAGCGGCGCCCTGCCCCCTCTCGGGCGCCGCTCCAACGTCAGCAGAAGCGGCCGCAGAGCCCTTGCCGGCGGAAAGCCATGGTCAGCGCCCGAGGCGTCCCCGGGTGCGGGCCGTGCTCACCGTCTTCGAAGGCCAGGCCGCCTTTTGGCCGCTCCCGCCCGGATCCGCCGCCTTCCGGGCGGGAGACCTCTTCCGCGTGCCCAACGGGTCGCGCACCGTGGAAAGAGATCGCCCATGAGCTGGCGAAGCCTCGCACTACTGCCGATGTCCGCGATGCTTTCCGGCCTTGCTTCGGCGCAGACGGTCGAGGATCGCGCGCGCGCCGCAGCCGAGGCCGCGCGTGCCACGAGCGCCGACAGCGAGGCGATCCTCGAAAACTATATCAGCCCCGGCCTTAGCGGACAGCCGATCGCAACCGTCGACAAGAGCCAAAGCTTCACGCCGAACCTCGCCTGCCAGAAGACGGCAAACTTGCTCGAAATCGTGATCCAGCCCGGCGCGGGCGGCGACATCACTACCGTCCGGATCGCGCGCGATATGGATATCGACGGCAATTTCGACAGCATCTCGACGCTCCCGGTCGCGGTATCGGGCATCTGCGCCAATGGCGTGATTTCCTGCCGGCCCGGCAGCTGGAACGATTGCCGCACCTTCCAATGGGACGTCGACGCCGGCGACGACCTCAAGCTGACCGAAGTCGAGATGCCTGCGCTCGCCGGCTGCTACTGCGTCAACAACAGCTGCGGCGCGAACCTCGTCATGGGCAATCTGCCATCGGTGCTGAAGGATCTCGGCGGCGGCGCGATCGGCGCGCTGTCGACCCGCGACCCCCGCATCGGTGTCGCCGACGCGCGCGTCAACGGCCCGCTCATCCAATATGTCGGGGCACAATCGACGGCGTGCAGTCCCGATCCTGCCCTTCCGCAGACGGCGTATCGCGCCAACCCCACGGCGATCCAGGGCGATGCCTTTGCCGCGTCCGAGGCGAACAGCCTGTTCCAGTCGCTTGCCGGCTCACCCGCGGGCACAGGCCGGGCCGAGCAGGTCCGCGCCTGCACGGTCGCGCGCGAGATTAGCTTCCTGCCCCTGACCTATGATGACATCGTCTCCGCGTTGGGGTCGATCTATTCCGTCCGCGACTGCGGCGAGGGATGCCGCCGGTATCGCATCATCGGCGATGGCGATTGCAGCGGCTCGCCGCCGATCTTCACCGCGCGCTTCGAAGTGAGCGACCCGGCGAAACTCGTCTCCGCGCGGATCGTAGAGATGGGCGCCGATGACTGGGTCCAGGGCCGCATCAATGGCCGGATCGTCGGCTCCGCGGGACCGCGTCCCTGGCTCACGACGGGCCTCCCCTCGGGGGACTGCCGCACCGACGGCGGCGCGGCGCGCAATTACACGCCCTATGATTTCACGGCGGACCTCAGAGCAGGCCCGGCAACCGTCTCCGCGCGCGTCCGGGGCGGTGGCGGCGGCGCACCGCTCATGACACAATGGGGGCTCGTCGACGTCGAGATCCGCGTCTCGCCCGGCTGCGAACCGCGCGAGCGGCTGATCGATCTCTGCTCGGGCTATGGCGCCAATCCCAAGTGCCGCCTTGACAGCGAGAGTGTTGATACGGTCAAGACCTTCCACAATGGCGTCGGCACCGGGCTCAGGCCACTGCCGCAAACGCGCCTCTTCGGCACCGGCTCGTGCACCGTCCAGCTTACCCGCGATTTCTTCCAGCGCGAGCGGGCCTATAAATGCATCGTCGACAATGGCGCGCTGCCCGAGCCCGATCTGTCGCGCGGTGCCTATATCATCGACCATTCGACCGAGACGATGCTTGCCGACCGCGTGCGGACCGCCGATGGCGGTGCGGCCGCTTCGACCCGATCCTTCGCCCTCCCTGATCGCGGCTCCGTCCCGCGCTGCGAGGCGATCTGCAAGACGCGAGCGCCGAAAGCAAATGCCGATGCCGCGCCGGCAGGCGTAGTCGGCGCTCTCCAGACGAACCCAAAGGGCTGGGACACCTTCTACCACGCCTGCACAAGAAACAACGTCTGCCCTGCGGGCCCGGGCGAACAGGTCGTCTCGGCCTGCGGTTGCCTCGACGACTTCCCCGAAGCGGTCGTGATGATGCAGACGGTCCGGCTCGCCGGCGCCGATCTCGCCTGCATGGCGACTGTTCGATGAGTTGGCGCGATCTTCTCTGGCCGCACCGCGTGGCGCTGATCGCCTTGGTGATCGCGGGCGTCCTGATCAGCAGCGCCTTCGCGGCGGCGCCAGCATACGCCCAGCATCTGTGCGCGGTCGATCTCGATGGCAGCGGCGAAGCGGATGGGCTTGGCGAGACGGCGAGTTGCGTCGGCACGGCTAACGGCGGCTGGCAATGCCCGCTTGAGCGCACATGGTGCACGCCCGAACCCGGCGGCGCCTGGTCGTGTCCGCTTGGCCCCCAACATGCGTGCGAGACGCCCGCGAGCGGCGGTGTTCCTGCCTGCACACCCAACAGCTGCAACGACATAGCGGCAAGTCCGATCGAGGATGAGCCGGTAGTCGACGATCCCGGCGCGCCCGCCGATGGTGCCGTCGACGCCGAAGGCAATTGCCTCGGCAATATCGAGATCTTCGCCGGTCGGGCACTGCGTTGCCGCCCTGCGGGACTGAAGACCACCTTCTCGAACTGCTGCAAGGGCAAGGGCAAGATCGTCAAGGACGGCATGGGTTCGTCGATCGCGTCGACGCAGACCAAGATCGCAATTGCCAAGGGCGTGTTCACCGGCGCCAAGACCGCCTACGCGGCTCTCCAGGCCGGCGCGACCGCGAGCCAGGCGGCGAGCGCGGGCGCCAATGCCCTCGTTGTCGGCATCGATCCGACCTCGATTGCGATCAGCCTCGCGATCACCGTGATGATGGAGTTCCTGCTCTCCTCCTGCGACCAACAGGACATGGAGGTCGGCATGCTGCGGAGTTCCGGCATGTGCGTCGAGGTCGGCAGCTATTGCTCGTCGAAGATCCTCGGCATCTGCGTCCAGCAGTCGAAGAGCCATTGCTGCTTCAACACCAAGCTCGGCCGCATCATCCAGGAGCAGGGCCGCCCGCAACTCAAATCCTTCACGGACGGCTGGGGTCCGGTGAAGACGCCGAATTGCCGGGGGTTCACGCCGGAAGAGTTCCAGGCGCTCGATTTCTCCAAGATGGACCTGTCCGAATATTATTCCGAGATTGAGGCGCGCGCACAGGCCGACATTCAAATCGACATGAAGGAACGTATCGATGCCTATTACCAGGCCATCGGCCGCTGACCTACGCTTCTCGATCGCGCTCACGCTCGGCGTCGCGTTCGGTTTCGCAAGCCTCGCGGCCGCGCAGATATCGCCGGGGGCAACTGACCAAGATGCGCCTCCACCCGCGCGAGCCGGACTAGAGGCGGAAGGAGATGCCGCGATGGACCGGCTGCGCGGTGCCATCGAACGGCGTAAGACCGAACCGCTGGCCGGGCCGTCGGACCTGCCCCAGCCGACCGAAGCGAAGCGCCGCCGCGCGTTCGAAGCGATGCGGAAGCGCGCACCTTCCTCTGCGATGGAGACCCGCGCCCGCGAGGCGCTGGAGGCGGGCAAGGATCGGTTCGCGGCCGAGCGCGCGGCGATGGCGAAGCGCCTCGAGCAGGCACTCGGACTCGAAGCACCTGACATGAAGGCGGTCGCCGGTGCCGGTCCCGCGCCGGCGGCGAGGGTCTGGGTGCCGGTGCTGTTCGCCTCCTCGTCGATGCCGACGTCGACGCTCCGCACCTATGCTGCGCAACTCGAGAAGGCACGCGGCGTGATCGCCTTTCGCGGCATGCCCGGCGGGATGACCAAGGTCGCGCCGATGGCGAAGCTGACCGCCGAGATCCTGCGGCTCGATCCCGGCTGCGAAGGCCCGTCCTGCGCGATGCGCGACGTCCAGCTCATCGTCGATCCCCTCGTCTTCCGGCAGCATGCCGTCACGCGCGTGCCCGCGCTCGCCATGATCCCCGGCGATCCCGCGCTTCCCTATTGCGAGCGCGAAGACGAAAGCCCGCGCGCCGCGCACGTCGTTTACGGCGACGCCGCGCTCTCCGGCCTGCTCGAAGAAATCGCCCGTCTCGGCGGAAAGGAGGAAGTGCGCGATGCTCAGTCTCGCCTGGAAGGCCGCTAAGCATCTGGCCATCGGTCTTAAAAGACTGCCGCGGCGCGCGGCCGTCGCGCTCGGCGCCGAGGGACTCGGCGAGCCCGCGCGGCCCGACCGGCTCTGGAAGGCCTGCGCCGTCGTGATTCCGGGGGGACTGTTCGTCTGCTGGGCCGTGTCGCAGGTCACGCTGGTCATGTCACCCTCGATCGACGCCTGGGCGGTGCGGGCGAATCCCGGACCGATCGCCAAGGGCGACCTCGTCCTGTTCAAGCTGTCGCACCCGGTCGCGGGTCCCGCGCCGGTCAATGTAACCAAGCGCGCGCTCTGCATGCCGGGCGAGCGCATCTCGCTGATCGAGAAACCAAGCCTGATGGCGCCGGGCGCGATGGACGGCCGGTATTACTGCGACGGCAAATTGCTGGGCGTGACTAAGCCCTATGGACGGAATGGCCAGAAGCTCGATTATTGGCGCCCGGGCCATGGTCTGATCGAGCCCGGCACCATCTACGTCGGCTCCGCACATCCGAGCGGTTTCGACAGCCGCTATTATGGTCCCGTTCCGATAGCGCGCCTCACCCGCATGGAGAAGCTGCTGTGATCCGCGCGGCCGTTCTAGCCGGCCTCATGCTTTCGGTAGCGACCGCCGGTTCGGCGCGAACAACTTCCTCTACCCGCGCGCCTGAGCCGAAGCAGGGCTATTGGTGGTACCAGACGCCGCCGCCTGAGCCAACCGAGCCGGGCCCGGACGCGCTCGTAAAGCCGACGATCCCGCCGATGGCGGAGCTTGCGACCTGGACGCCGCCCAAAATCCGCAAGCTCATAGAACAGCAGCGCGATTATGCGGCAACGGTGCTCACGGTCGATGCCGTCGCGGATTTCTGGCGATTGCAGGACTTCGCGCGAAGGAAAGCGCGGGCGTTCGCCGGTGTTACACACCTCGCGCTGCTGCAAAACCCCGAGCTCAGCGCCAAGTCGGCGAACCCCCTGGTCGGCGACGCGCGCTCGGCAATGAGTGCCGAGAAGGATGCGATCCGGCGCCACTACCTGCGCGCCCGTGCCGGACAGTTCGCGCTCGTCATGTTTTCGCGCGCCTCGTGCGGCTATTGCCGCGTGCAATGGCCGATCCTCGAGCGGTTCCGCGAGGAGACCGGCTGGCAGGTCACGCAGATGGACATCGATCAGCGCCCCGAGCTTGGGCAACGCTTCGGCGTCGAGATCACGCCGACGACGATGGTGATCCGCCGCGGCAGCGCGCAGCGCATGACGATCGCGACCGGCGTCGAATCTTACCCTAATCTCGCGCAGACCACCTACCAGGCGGTGCGGTTGCTGCTCGGCGATATCAGGCCCGAGCAGTTTCTGACCGGCGCAGGCGAGGAAGACGGCTTCTTCGACGCGCTGTCCAACGGACCGGTGTCCACCACCGACCCGCGGGTGCTTAGCGACAACCTTCTTGGAGCGGACATGGAACCACGGCGATGACCGGGATCATTGCAACGCCGCGCGATGTTGTCTGCACAGACTTGCGATCATTTGAGAATGATCGCGGCCTGCCCCTGCTTCTGAAGCAGACCGACAGCCTCTCGGTCAAAGCTAACGAATGTCTCACCGCCCAACCACTGGCCCTCATGGGCGATGATGCCGTCGGCAAAGTCTCCGCCCTCGTCCAGCACAGCAAGCCCCGCTTCGACGGCTTGCCGATCAACCGCGATGTTTCCCGCGTCGATAAGCAATCGTATGGATGCAGCAACTCTCTCCGATTCATATCGGTATACTTTCCCGAGCACCCAACAGAACTCGCACAATGCCGGAAGCGTCACAGCAACAGTTTCGGCCTGCTTCATAAGTTTCTGAGCGAGAGGACCCTGAACGGCATCGTCCAACGTCGCCGCTCGAACGAGGATATTGGTGTCCGCCGTAATTTTCACAGCTGGCCCGCCCAGCCTTTTTCAATGGCATCCTTCATTTCTTCGATCGAGATGGGCCGTTGGCCTTCCCGCTTCAACGATCCGAAGAAATCCTCAATCTTTCCTGACGGTCTGATTGCCCGAATCTTGATCTCTCCGCCTGGAAGCTTGTCGAAACTGATCTTGTCGCCCGGATGGACTCCGAGATGCCTGAGCAACTCTTTGCGCAGCGTGATCTGCCCCTTTGTGGTGATGGTGACAGCGTTCATGCAAACTATCCTTTCAGCCATCCAATGTAAGGCAAAAGAACCTTACCTGCAAGATAGGTTTAGGCAGGACACCATCCTCGTGCTGTTGTGCATAACGATTCTGTTCGGCTCGCCAGCCAAGGCCCAGACAGTCAGCCGCGAGGTCGAGCGGGCGGCGATCCACCCGGTCACGAATGTGACCGAGATGAACAGCTGGTTGCGCCGCGTGCCTCTCACGCGAGCCTTCCCGCCGGACCTCGCCGTGACGCTGAAAGACCAGCGCGGGACCTTCATCATCGAGATGAGCACGGCGCCGGACTGCCTCCCCTGCGCCGACCTCTGGGCTAAGCTCGCCAACCTTCGCTCCCGCTACGGCTGGGAAGCCCGAACGATCGGCGAGCAGGAAGCGATGCTGCGCTCTGGGCGCCTCGGCCTGCCTTGGGTCGGCCATCCCGTCGCCTGGGTACGCCCGGCCGCCGACCAGAACCGTATCATTCCGATCGCGGTCGGCACCGACCATGCGCCGAACCTTGCACGCAACCTCTATCTCGCGGCGAAGATGCTGACCGGGGTTCGACCCGCTGTCGGCGTCCGCGCGCTTTCGAAATTCACCGGGATCGTGGGCGCGCACGCCGTCCCATCCAACCGTCCGAGGCGCTGAGCATGGCGGGCCAGCCCTTGTCCCATCCGCACCACCGCAAAGGACGTCGACCATGCCGACCGCCCGTATCCGTCTACCACTCGCCGTACTGAGCCTCGCCGCCGCCTGCACGGCCACACCGGCGGCTGCGCAGAGCTGGGCCGAGCATTGGTTCGACAATGTTACCTACACCTCGCCGGGCAGTTTCGAGGACCAGGCACGCGGCTATGTGACCGCGGGCGGCTTTTCAGGGCGCGTCGATGTCCACAATGATTATCTTATGAGCCTCACGCTGCCGAAGGTCCGCGCCGGCTGCGGCGGCATCGACATGTTCCTCGGCGGCATGTCCTTCCTCGACCCCGAATATCTCGTCCAGAAGCTCGAGAGCATATTGCAGGCCGCGCCCGCGGTCGCCTTCCAATATCTGCTCGAAACCCTCGACGAGAAGATGGGCAACATCATCTCGAAGATGGAGGCGGCGACGAATTACCTCAACTCCATCCAGGTCAACGACTGCCGCCTCGCCAACCGCATGGTCCAGATCGCCAAGGGCGACGACAATATGAGCGGGATCATCGAGGAGATGACCGGCTATAAGTCGATCAAGGAAGGCTATGCGAAGAGCTATCAGCAGAGCCGCGAGAAGATCCAGGCGAACCAGAATAATCCGACCGAGGATTTGCGGGATGCGCTCGCCAATTGCCCGCGCGAGGTAACCGACATCTTCCGCACCGGCTCGCTTATCGCCCATGCCGCGGCGCGCGTCGGCGCGGGCGAGTGGACCGGCGTCATGCGCGCCCGGGTCGGCGACGTCTATATGCGCTGGGACGCGGCCGACAAAGTGCCGCTTTTCTCGGCGATCCCGGCGTGCCCACGCCAGGAAACCGAGGGAGTCGACGACTTCCTAACCGGTCGCGTCCAGTCGCGCGCGCTCAACCTCCCGCCAACCGGCACCGACTGCCAGGTCGACGGGCCGGGCCGCGGCGCACTCGTCCTTGCTCGCGAGCGGATGCAGACGATCGCGACCAAGATTCGGACGCGCTCCGCGCTGACGACCGAGGAACGCCAGTTCGTCGCCAATGTGAAGACGCTTCCCGTCTACCGGATGCTAGAATGGGGCGTCCGCGAGGGCGTCGAGGATAGCGTGATCGGCGATACCGACGAACTGGTCGCGCTGACCCTCGCCTACCAGATGCTCAACGACCTCACCCGCAGCATCGATTTCGCGCTGTCGAACGCCGAGCGCGGGGCAACGGTCGCGGGCGCCGCCGATGCCGGCAATGCGAATGTCTGCCAGACCCGCATCCTCAGCAAGGGAATCGAGCAGTTGCAGGGCCTCCGCGATGAAGTGCTGCGCCAGCGCGCGCAGATGCGCCAATCCTATATGGCTGCGCTCGAGCAGACCAACCTCTCCGCCAATTACGCCGGTCTCGTCCGCCAGCGCGACCGCGACGCGCGCGACGCCGCGGGCGCCGCCGCCAACCGCAATCGCTGACCACCATGCGCGCTCGCTTCCCTTCCGCATTCCTCGCCACGCTTGCCGCCACCGCCCCGACGGCCGCGCTCGCACTCGAGACCAGCTTTCACACCTATGATGGGTTCAACGAGACGGTCGATGCTTTCCGCCTCGTCTCGATGATCTTCGCCGATCCGCGCTATGAGACGCTGGTCGTCATCATCGCGGTCGCCGGAATCGCGCTCGGCGCCCTGCTCGCGAGCGTACGCGGCAACGGCATGGGGATCGTCGCTTTCGGTTTCCAGACGCTCGTCGGGGTCGGCCTCCTCGTCGGCCTCGTCGCGACCACCGGCACCGTCCACGTCTATGACCGCGTCCGCAATGCCTATCAGCCCGTCGGCGACGTGCCGAACCTGATCGTGCTGGTCGCGGGCGTCACCAACATGATGGAACGTGCGATCGCCGAGACGATCGACGACAATACCATCGATCCAAATGCCAAGCTGGAGTTCGGCGCGGGCGGGCATAGCTTCGACCTATTCCTCAATGCGGTCAGCCCGCGTGGCCCGATGACCGACACGTTCCTCGATGCGACGATCAAGGACTATGTCCGCCAATGCTACCCCGTTGCACGCGTGTCGCCGGCTTATGGGGTCGACGATGATCTGCTGTTCCGGACCGCGACGGACCTGCCGCAGGCCTTCGCGGCGATGGCGGGCCCCGCAACCTTCAGCACTGTTTTTACCGCGGCCGACAAGGGCGGCACGACGGTGAATTGCACCGAGGCGTGGGAGCATATCTCCAGCCGCCTCTCCGATCCGGGCCTGTTCGACGATTACAGCCGACAGGTCTGTGAGCGCACCGGTTACGACATATCCAACGCGGCTCAGCTTCAGCGCTGCCGCGCGAACCTCGGCGCGCTCGGTGACACGATGCTCGCCACGCCGCTGACGCTCCAGCAGCTGATGACGAATATCAACCTCGGCAATGCCGTCGGCGACGTGTTGTTCGAGGATAGCCCGGCGACCGCCGCGCGCGTGATGGCGAACCGCGCGGTCGTCTCGAGCGGCCTTGCCACCATGTCGACGGCGAACGAATGGATGCCGACGATCCGCGCGACCGTGTTCGGGATCATGCTTTTCATGATGCCGATCGCGCTGCTGTTCATCCTGACCCCGATCAACCTCAGGGTCGCAAGCTTCGCGCTCGGTCTCTTCGTGTTCGTCGCCATGTGGGGCGTGATCGACGCCGGTATCTACCAGCTCACGCTTGGCCGCGCGATGGATGTGCTTGCCGAGATGCGCTCGAACCATGTCGCCGCGAACGCCTGGATGCTCGCACCGTCCTCGGCGATGAAGGCGCTCGCCATCTTCGGCAGTTTCCGCACCGCCGCCGCCGGACTCGCCGGCGCCTTCGTGTTCACCGTGTTCCGTTTCTCGGGCAATGTCTTCACCTCCTTCACCAGCGGCGCGCTCGGCGTCCAGGGCCAGGGTACTTCGGCGGCGACGCCAATCATGACGCACGAAGGCCGGGCGCAGGCGCTCGAGGCGCAGGCTTCGGCGACAGGCACGATGGCACGGCGCAGCGGAGTATCGAGTTTCGGGGATTTTGGGGATCGATCGGCGCTCGGCACCAACCGCGCGTTCGGCGCCGCTGGCGGGTATCTCGCCGACCGCACGCCGGGCGCGGCGGGAACGACGGGCTTCGCGCTCGGCGCGACCGATGCCGCGCGTGAGCTTGGCGGTCTCGCCCCCGCCCTCGTCGGCCGCGACCTCTCCCATCCCGCAACCCCAGCCGCCGTGCGCGCCAATGCGACCACCTCCGCGATCCATAATTTTGCCGAGAGGAATGCTCTTCGAAATCTCGGGACGAGCTATTTTGGCGAGGGCCAACCGGGCGAGCGCGCCTTTGCGGCGTTCACTCAGAACATGGTCCAATGGAAGGCGTTCGGTGACACGCGCGCCTATGACATGATGTTCCAGGGCACGCGCCGGCATTTCGAGCGGAGCGGCTATCAGGGCAGGGATGCCGATCTCAAGGCTTCGACCGTGATCGCGCAGGCGTCGGCCGATCCGACCTTTGCCAAGCTCATCGCCAACAGCTTCGAGCAGGAACAGATGCTACGGAACGACCTGACCGCAGCGCAGGTCCAGGTCGGCGCGATGGAGGGCCGCCGCGACTATGCCGGTGACAATGTCGCCGGGATCGAGCGGCGTAATGTGGCGACCGAGCAGGGTTGGCGTACCGGCAACAACGAGGGTCAGCGTAACGCGGCCGCCATGCTCGGCCTCTCGGTCGACGAAAGCTCGCGCCGCATCGGGTTCATCAATACGTTGTCGGGGGAAGCACGCTCGACAGCAATCTCGTCCCTCTCGCGCTCGACGGGCCGCAACGAGGCGCAAGTCATGCGCGCCCTCGAAATGTATAATGCCTCGGTTCAGCTCGGCACCGCTGACGGTGCGACAGCTGAGGCCGGCCGCGAAGGCACCAGCGTCTATGGCCGCACGCGGGAGGCGGCCGGCTATGACTTCGCCGAGCGGTCGGGCAAGCTCGACGCCCAGCGCGAGGCTGGCCACGCGGGCGTTCGCAGCGCTGCACGGATTGGCGAGCAGCGGCGGCAGAGCGATAATTTCGGGTTTGCGGAGGGCGCCGCCGCAGCGGGCGTATCGACGCGCGAGGCCGCCCGGCTCGATGCTTTCATCGGGGCACTCAGCCGCACAGCGGGCAACCAGGTCGATATGGCCGAAGGCGGCGCGGCGGGCATTGCCGATCGCGCGCGCAACGAGCGGCTGACGCGCATCGTCGAGAACGAACGGCTCAGCCGCATGCAGGGGCTGCTCCGCGCCGAAGGCGTCACCATGACCAAGCGGCAGCTTGCGATGGCGCAGAATGGCGACCTCAATTTGAACGTATCGCCAGAGGTTGCCGGGCAGCTTCACCAGGCCGGACTGATCAACGACAGTCAATATGGCGCGATCGCCGGCGGCGGCCGCGCTCGGTTCAGTTTCGCGGACAACGATCTGCTCGTGTCGAGCAGCATGGGGTTCGCGCAATCGGCGCGTAGCGACACCAGCACCAAATATGAGGCCGGCAAACAGGCCGGACCCGATACGATCGAGCACATGCTGAGCAGCGGCGAGCAGGGCCAGGCGATGATGGCAAACTGGCTGAAGGGAGGGTTCGAGATGGACCGCAATGGCGAATGGCGGCTCAATCCGCAGGTGGCCGACACGCTTCAGCGCGACGTATCCGCGATCATCGCCCAGACGGGGTGGCAACGGTCGATCATGCGGTCCGCGCAGGATCAGATCACAATGGGGACCAAGGTTGATGGCAGTATCGGCGCGCACTCGCAGAGCGCAGACTATGCCTCTCGGGGAGGGAGCGCGAAAGGGGCCCCGAGGTCGAACAAGGGAACAACTGGAAGAGCAGGAGGTAGCCTCGGCTTTAGTAGCAGCGATCTGGGAGTAAGCAATGAAACCGCACAGTCTTCGCTTGATATTGTAAGCTATGATGTTCGCGAGGCAATCTCAGCGGCGGAACGGGCCGCAGCGCGTTCAGCAACTCCCGAAGCTACCTTTACCAGAGAGCTGAACCTCCAAGTGCTCGGGGAAACGGGACTACGAAATCGCTATCTCGGTCAGGCAGATTCCGCGCGCGGGACTGCCGACATCACAGCGCCGATGACCTCGTACGAACAGTCATCCATTCTGAACGAAGGCCGGTTCTCGACCGATCTCGCTAATGGACCATTCGATGGAGATAGCACCTATAAGAAGCGCTAATGCCGACGCGGGTACTGCGGGCTAAGCGGATTGCCGATAAACAGGCCGCCCGAAAGAGGATCGTACATGTCAAAGGCGGGGTCAGGGCGAGGAGGCCATTCTTCGTCCAGCATCCTAAGTTCTTCGAGTTCATCGATCTCCGCATCGGGGAGCGGCTCCCACTCATCGGTTTCTGGCGTATCTAGCCAAGCTCGGACAAAACCGAAACCGAGCACAAGCAGCGCCGTCATCGGGAAGAATAGAACATTGAGATAACCGGCTAGAGCGGTTTTGAAAAACGATGCCAGTGCCGGAATCTTGAGCGAAGCAGTTGCGATCGCCCAGTAGAGCGGAATCGCTGCCCACCAGATTTTGGCGTACCATGGCTTCCAAAGCCAATCGCCTGCTGTTGGCGATGGCATTTCGGCCTTTGATGCCTCAGAAGACGGACTGGCTTGCATAGTATTTCTCGCGGACGAGTTTACCACGCATGGCAGCGCAAAGAAATTCAAAGAGGTGTTGAAGTCGAACATTACGCTTCCTCCTCAGGGGGAAGGCGGCATCCACCAATCGAACCTCCGCCGAACGCCGACACCTCTCCCTCTCCCTTTCAAGCCAGGCATTGAATTGACGTTTGATGATGTTGGCGGCGTCGGAGAGGCGTGCGTAGAATAGCGAAAATGACGTATTCATTGACAATAGCTGTTGCCGGTTAGCAAAAGGCACGAATGCCTGGTGTGAGAGTACGCCGACAATCCGGCACCTTGTTCAGTTGCTCCGGGTCTCTTCCGTCGCTTGTTCGAGCCCGACCAGCTTCTCGGTGCAGACCTCGCGTACGATCGCGCTCAGATCCTGCACGCGCTCGCCGAGCCATGCGAGGTCGTCGCCGCTGATCCTATAATGTTTCGAATAGCGCGCCTTCACATAGGCGTCCTTCAGGAGGCTGAATCGACGGCGAGACTTCTTATCGTCGTCGGGCCAGACAAATAGGAGACGCCGGTCGATCTTCTTCGCCTGATTCCGCAGATTTTCCAGATTGTGGCTGTGCGGCGTGTAAAGGGTGCAGGTCAGCAGTAGCGTATGATACAGCCGCTCAACCGCCTGATGTAGCTCGAAAGCTGATTTTTTGTAGCGCTGCTTTTCGAGATTTGAGCTGAAATCATCATAAAACTCGCCGGCACTCGGATACCATTCATCAAAATATTCTCGCGCCAGCGCGAGCGCATCGGCCGGGCGCTTGGGCCGCGGCGTCGCGAGTTCGCTGTCGTCCGACTGGTAGAGCGCGACCGCATCCTTGACGACATCGAGGAAGAAGAAGCGCCCGTCCGCGAGATTATTGTTCACCTCCTGGAGCGTGTGAACGATCAGGCTCACTGGATGGCGGAGCCGGTGGAGCATCACATAGTCGCGCGCCAGCCGGTTCTCGAGATGATACCAATGCTCATGGTCGGTGAGCTCGTCCTGGTTGACGATGACGAGGATATCATAGTCCGAGACATAGCCCTTCTCGGTATGCGGCTCGTAGATCCCCTCCCCGCGCGCCATGGAACCATAGAGGATGATCTTCAGGATGCGGCCCGCCTTGCGCTCGCCGCTCGCCAGCTTGTGCGCGTCCTCGAATTCTTCGAAGATTGCGCGCACGATGGCTTCGAGTTCGCGCTGGTTACGGGCTGGAAGGTGCGAGATGTCGGTGCGCATGGCTTGTCCTTCCTGCATGACCGGGCGACGTCAGGCAATGGGCGAGACGCCAGCACCTGTCGGATATCGAAGGTTAATGACATCGCCTGAAAGATCAGCATGACATTGCCTGAAAGATCAGCGCCTATCTTTTTGGGGTTAAAGCCCTCTGCTTCGCGCAATCATCGAGGATGCATCGCATCGCCGCCCGCCCGCGGGGAGCGAGCGATACATTGATCCGGCGCCCATCGAGAGGATCGCGTTCGCGATCGACAAGCTGTAGCGTTTCCAAAGCCACGGCAAGCCGCGTTGCCGTCGGAAGCGAAACGCAACTGGCGTACCCCAAACTTGACACCGATAGTGACTTCTCCGCGGCGTCCGCGATGTAGAGTTCGAGCAGCATGACCAGGCTGGCATGATTCCAATCGTGCTTCTTGAGGTATCGGGAAATGATGCGACGTTCGGTGAGCATCACGAGACAAAAGCGGGTTCGACCTTCTTCAGTGTCGAAAGCTGGATCGCCAGCATTGCCTTCGCCGATTGCCATGCCTTCCGCCCGCGGCCTGTTTCAGTTTGATGCGAGCGAACCGGTCGGCCCGACTACGCTCCGGGCAGGGTGCGAAATCGACAGCGGTTTGAAGAGGCTCGAAAAACGTTGCAGCGAAAATCGAGCCCCCCTTGGCGGCTCAAATCACGAGGCATAACCGAACGAAATGGAAGCCACGAGGAGGTACATCCTGCCGATAACGCGGTTATAGTGGTTATCGATTCAGGAGATTGCGATGTCGACGAAGCAGACCAGCCAGCGCGAGAAGAGCCTGACGCTGGGGCTTGTCCAATTCGCGTCTATAAGTGCGGTCGAGGGGCTGCGACGATCCGATGAGGCCAAGCGCGAATTCCGGGCGGACGATCGTCGTCGTGCTACTCCCGCCCAACGTCGGGTGCGCATCATAGAGAAATATGCTGCGAAAATCTGATTTCCCAATTGTATCGTCGCTTTGATGATCCCCTGCCCCCGGAAATTCGCACCGCAAACTCCGGGGGTAGCAGTCAACGATATCGATAACCCATGGGATAGATCAGAGGCGCTAAATGCGCTGCCTATTCGGGGTCGATCGTGCGTTCATGCAATCCAAAGCATTGGTCCACCTTAGCGAATCCGCGTGCTTCGTCGCTCGACGTTCGCCTGACGTCGACGACATATGCGTCATTCCTCTGTCATCACGATCAGTTCGCCCGGGGCGGATAAGACGTGACGGGGTTGGAGGCACGGCCGCAGCGTCGCGATGCCATATTTACCAATTTCCCAAAGCGCACATTTCCATCCCCCTCTAACCCTCCCGCCTCCGATTGGCGTGCGTCCGACGGATATGATTCACTGCTGCGCTGCGATCGCCGCGCTTTCGCCTGGGAGTGGCTCAGGAGAAACCAGGTCTATCGCTGCCTCTGGGCTGAGCGTGAATCCTTGCCGATCGATGCGCCGAAAAATATTGGGCTCCTTGGCTGGGTCGATCCGACTCTCGCCTCGCCCCAGGCGCGGCCGATCTGGAGCACCAGAATGGACCCGAAGGTGCTCAAGGGTCGTCTCGCCACCGGAAGATCCCCCGCCGCCGACCTGTTCGATATCCGCGCGATCGCGCCGTTCGTGTCTGTCGAAATCGACGCGGATCGCACCGAACATTGGCTGTTCAGCGATGGCCATTGGGTCATCAGACTTGATGTTCATGGCGGCACGCTGCTCGGCGGACCCGCCCTGATCGAGTATCAGTTAAATGGAGTGGAATCGGCCAGATCCAAGCTGGATGTGCTCCGTCAGTTCCTAGCTCTTTCAGAACAAGGTCGACTGCCCGCCTCGCTGGTTCCGCGCGAGCGTCGCGCCGCCCGATGGATCTTGGAATTGCGCGTTGGAGATGCCGTCCTGACCGGCGCGACCGAGCAGGAAATAGCGCGAGAATTGTTCAAAGATGCCATCGCACCAAAGCGTTGGCGACGGGAAAATACCTCCTACCGGCTTCGCGTGCAGCGGCTGGTGAGGATTGCCCGTCACCGCCTCACCCACCCGCTCAGCGGCCCGTGGTTCGAGTGAAGAGCCTGGTGGCCGAAGCTTTATCAAATGACATTGAGCAAGCGGTCACCACACCGCGTCTCCATATCGTTTCCGTAGATGCAAAGCGACACTCTTGACATAGCGCGCCTGCCGCCGGGCGGTCGGACTATGATAAACGCCGATCGCTTTCCAATAGTCACCCGTGACGGCAAGCCCGGACAGGAAGATCCAGCGCGCGGCCTCGGCGTTGAAGCAGGCATCGTTCTGAAGCCAATATCGAACATGCGCTTCAGGCCGCTTCACCAGTGCCGCAATTTTCGGAACCCACCAGCTGTTCACCTGCAACGGCCCGAGATCATGCGTGCCATTGGTGTTGGCGATCGCCGCCCCGATCCACCCGCCCTCCTGGTCGCGCAGTCCCCATAGAGTACGCTCCAGCCATTTATGGCCCTTGGCGGCCTGACGGATGCAGACCGCCACGTCTGCCTCTCGCACTGCTTTGGGCGAATTCGCTGACGCGCTGTTCGCGGCCCCGAGGGCAGCGAGCAGAAAAAGAAAAACCTTCGCTTTCCCTGCGCCACCGCCACCGCGGAGCGCGCTGAGAGCACAAAGCCTCACAGCGGAACAGAGCAACAGGATCGCGGCCGCAGCCGTGCCAGCCACGAAAAACAACGGGTCGTTCATCGGTCATGTCCTCGGGAGGGTTCGGGTTCGCGCGGCGGCGGTGCTTGCTCGGACTCTGCCGACGGGCGGTCGACCAACACACCGCGGAGATAGTCGTCGAAGCGGTGGACGGCGCGATGCGCGCGCCCCGCCAGCCGCTCTGCGAGGCTGGCTGGCCGAAGCACCTCATCCCACCCTCGCTCGCGCGCGGCACGCTGCTCGGCTAGTTCGGTGCGGCGGAGAATCAAATTCTCGCGCGCGCGGTCGAGCCGGGGGCCGAGTCGCTCACTGCGCGCCTTCTGGCTGTCGCGCTGGAGCCGCCCCAGGCCTTCGAGGGCCGACGTCTTTTCGCCAGATCGCTGGGCGAGTTTTTTCGCGAGGCGTTCGGAATCCTCGGTCCAGAGCTTCACCCCGAACCTCGCACGGGTAATGGCGGTATAAAAATTTTGGCCATTGACGAGACCCGAGTTCAGCGGCGCGAGTATGTAGACGCGGTCATAGGTCTTCGACTGCGCCGAATAGACGGTCTCGGCATAGCCATGATCCCAGGTCTTGTGGACCGACAGGTCGATGGTCTGCGCCTCTGCCTTGCGATCCCAACGTATGGTCGCGAGCGGACCATCGATCCGCTCGACCGTTCCGCGTTCGGCATTTTTGAGTTCGAGCTCTTTCGCCGCGAGGCGCCACTGGATGCGATCACCGGCGGCAAGGTCGCGCGTGTCGGCGACGAACACATTGACCTGGGCGGCGCGACCCGTGCGAGGATTCCAGCGGTTGGTGCGGCCATTCTCGTCGACCAGCCGGACAAGCTGCCGACCGCGGGCATCGCGCTCGATCCCGCCGACGCGATATTCGGCGCCGCGCGAAATGCCGAGCCCGGCGTCATCGCGCGCGAATGTCACCACCTGGCCGCCCGAATAGAAGCGCGCGAACCTTTTCTCCTGGTCGGTCATCCCCGCCGGCGCGAGCATTTGAAGCCGTGTGTCCTCGGCCGCGACGACACCCTCTTTCCGCAGCGCTTCGCGGATCCGGGTGTTGACGATCAGCCGGGTCGCGTTGTCGAGCACGAGGATATTGGTCTTGGCGCGGCTCTGGGGTTTGAGCCGGGTCCATTCGGCAACGAGATTCTTCGCGAGCTCGGCCCCGCCCTCCCCGCTCACCACCTTGTCGAGATGGCCGAGCGAACGGGCATAGTCGCCGGCGCGCGCCGCGGCGACGGCATCCTTCATCGTTCGCGTCTGCTGGCGGACCGCCTCGAGCAGTTCGCTCGTCGGAAGCCCGAGCTGCTGCATCAGCCAGAAGGCCTTGCCCTGCTCGATCGCTCCGGTCTGCTTATTGTCACCGAGGAGAATGATCCGGGCCCCGGTATCATGGCTGATCTGGAGCAGACGCAGCGCCTGGCGATTGCCGAGCTGGCCCGCCTCGTCGACGACGAGGATATGCCGATCACCGATGTCATGGCCGCCACCAGCCAGCAGCATCGCGACCGTCCGGGATTCGATGGCTGCATCCTGGCCAAGCTTTGCCGCAGCGGAGGATGTCGGCGCGAGCCCGATGAAGGTCCAGCCGGCGCTCGCCAGTTCCTTCAGTTCCCTGACGAGCGTCGATTTTCCCGAGCCCGCCACGCCGTGGACACCGACGACACGATCACGCGACACGGCGAGTTCGGACAACACGCGGCACTGATCGTCGTTGAGGATCGAGCCGTCGAGCGCGGAGCCGATGCGTTCGCGATCTGCGAGAGGCGCCGCATCTTCCAGACCTAGCGAGAGATGGGTCGATAGCGCGATCTCGAGCCGGGCGGTGCGGATCGAGGTTCGGCCGCGGGTCAGGACCGCGTCGCCGGTCTGGTGGCGCGTCATCAGCAGTTTCCGCCGATCTTCGTGCTGGACTAGGAGTGGGAACACGTCACCGAGACGCACTTCGCCGACATGCGACGCGAGCCCGGTGCGGATAAGGCGGCCCAGATTGTTGACGGCCTCGCGGGTCTCGGATTGGCGAAGTCCGAACAGGGTCGCACGCCGCGCAGCAGCAAGGTCCGAGGAAAGTTCCCGTTCCCCGCGTTCATCCGCCGCCGCGCGCAGCGCGCCCAGCTCCGGCGCGTGCGACTGGGCGCGCGTGTTCCATTGCGCATGGAGTTCGTCGAGACCCATCGTCTTCTTGGGCGGGCGCGTCTCATAGAATGCCGCCGTTCGCGCCGCTTGCCCTTCGAGCCCATGCTCCTTCGCATGGGCATTGATGCGCTTCGCGCGCTGCGCCATCTCGGTGATGAGATCGCGCGGCACGCTCCTGATCTCGAACAACCCCTTGCGCGGATCGAAATCGATCGCGTAGCCGAGCTCGCGCAGGCGATGCGCGAGTTCGTTCCGGTAAATCTGTCCCGCGGTCATCTGCTCGGCGAACATTGCCCGTGTCTCGAGACTGACCATCTGCGCGCCGCCCCGCTTATTGGTCATGTTGAGCACCACGACATGGGTGTGGAGATGCGGGTCGAGTTCGCGCGAAGCATGTTCGGTGAAGCGCGCGAACAGGAGCCGCCCGGTCGTTTCGTGCGTAACCTTGCCGTCCATTCGGCGGCGAAGCTCGGCATGCTCCTCGAGCCAGCCGAGTGCCATGCCGACGGCGCGCTCGTGCGCCGCGATGATACGCTCGTCGCCCGCGACCAGCGCCATGATCGATACCGACTTGGGGGCATTGACCGCGAAATCCCAGCCTGGGTGATGCTGGATCTCGCCATCCTTGCGGTGGCGGCCGAGTTGCTGATCCCTGACCTTGCCGGCGAGCAGCGACTGGAAGATCTTGCGGTCGACCGTGCCTTCGAGCCCGAGGTCGATGGCGATTTTCCCGCCCCACTCCGAATGCTCGTCGCCACCCTTGGTGTAATAGTCGCCGATCGCATAATAGCGCGCGATATTGCCGGGCTTGCCATAGAGGCGGACGGGATGGATCATGCCGGCTTCGCCGGCCTGCGGCGGCCGCCCGGACGGCCATGCTGGCGGAGATTATGTGTCCAGAGTGGCGCTATGATCTCGAAGGCCGCGGGCGGCGATGCGGGCGGGGCGGCACCTTGTCCGTCCGCGGCTGTGCCACCCATGTCGCCTGGTTCCCGCCCCCTCCCCGGCCCCGTCGGCAGATTGAGCGGCAGTTCCGGCGTCGCGGTTTTATCCGTCTTTTTGCCGGACCGTTTTCGGGGAGCGGCAGGCTTTTTTACCTCCGCGACTGGCACCTCCTGCGAAGCGGCGAACCGGATCAGTGCCCGGGTTCGCTCAATGAAGGCATCGCTGATCGAGGGCGCCCTATTATACTTGTCGTCGAAGCGGATGACTGGCAGGTCGCGGCCGAACCGGAGATAACCCGAAAGGTTCGGAAGGTTGGTGACCTCCGTGTGCATGACGAGCGGCCGCGTCACCTGGATGCGGCTGAGGTTGACCCCGTCGCGCATGTCGTTGACGCCGTAGCTCATCCCCTCATTGGCCTCGACCTGTTCGACCTGGCCGAGGTTCTTCGAGACATGCTCCGCGGTGTCAGTGTCGTTGGCGCGAAGCGCTACCCAGGTCGAGCAATAGCCGGTGACGGCGGCGGCATCCTCTTTGCCGTAGGTCGCCTTGAGCTGGGGGTAGGACTGGAACCCCAATATGCCGCAACCGCCATATTTGCGCGCGCGGGCGAGGAAGTCCGACAGCGAGGGGAGCTTCTGGAGGCTGGGAAGCTCGTCGATCACGCAATAGAGGCGGCGATCACGATCGGGTTTCAAGCTCATGATCGCGCTGATCGCGATGTCGAGCCAGACGGTGATCAGGGGCCGGAGCGAGGGAAGCTGATCGGCCTTGACGGTGATGAACAGCCAGCTGTCATCCCCTTCGGTGGTCACCCAATCGCGGATCGAAAGCCCGTCTTCGGTATCATCGAGATAAGCGAAGCTGCGCATGACCGAAGCAAGCTCGGCCTGGACGCCCGCGGAGGTGCGTTCGCCCTCGGCCGAGATGAACGCCGCCGCATCGGTGCCCGCGGCGAAAGCGGAAAGTTCCTTGAGCGGGGAGCGCACGACGGTGCTGAGCAGGACCGACACATAGGTGCGCCCCTGTGCCGCGAGCTTGCGGAGCACGGCAACCAGGGTGCCGCGCGCCGCCTTCGGCCAGAAGGGGTCGCCATGCTTGTCGGGGATCGTCGATTCCGCGATCTGGTCGTAATGATAGTCCTTCGGGACATCGACCCAGGGCGACCAGACCGCGCTGCGCTCGTCGAGGGGATTGAGGAGAATGTCCTTCTTCTCCCGGTAGAATTTCTCGACGAAAGTGCCGGCGGTATCATAGACGATCGCGCGCTTGCCCTCCGCGCGGATTCCTTCGAGCATCTTGACGATCATGTTTGTCTTCCCCGTTCCGGGGGCGCCGCAGATCAGAACATGCTCGGGTTCGAAGGCATGCGGGACATTGATCCCGCCAATCGTGAAGCTGCCCTTGTGCTCGCCCCGCAGCGCGCGGCGCACCTGCCAGCCAGTCCCGAAGCGGGCGCCGCGGATATATTCGTTGGAGCCGAGCCCCCGACCCATCCGGGTGAAATAGAACCAGGCGACGATGAGCGCAGCGAGCGCGAAGATGCCCGCCAGCACCGCCCCGCTGATGAGATCGGCCTCGAGCTTCTTCAGCGCCTCTTTCGCGATCGCCGATTCCAGCAGCCAGTCGGCCGAAGTCCAATATTCCTTGCCCGCGGGCGTACGAAAGAGGACGGGATCATTGATCCCCGGTGCGGCGTCCGTCTTGAAGCTGGCTTCGACCAGCTTCATGAGCACGAAGCGCTGATAGTCGTCGGACTTCTCGAACGCATACCAGAGGACGCCGATGACCCAGATCGCGACCCCGGCGAGCACAGTCTGGAAGAAGACCTGGGTGGTCATGCGGACATTGTGGACGATCGCCTGGCCGCCCCGTGTCCAACTCCCGAGCGTGTCGTTGCGGAAGATGCTCATGCGCGCCCCCCTTCCCCTGAACCGGGAATATCTTCAGCCGCGACCAGCCCCCGATCGAGGAGCAGCCGACGTGCATCAGCCATCCCCTTGGCGAGGCTCTCGGGGGCGCGGGCACCGACATCGCTGGCAACGATCGTGAGCATCTGGATGACGGTCGAATGGAGTTCGTCGAAGCGGACGTGGAAGCCGAAGGGATCGCTACCATCGAGCCGTTCGAGCGCGTCACGGACGTAGGTCGCGGTCGGCATGCCGGCGGAATCGGCATCGGCGACCAGCCGATCATAGAAGGCGTCGTCGAGACGTATGGTCAATCTTGCCATGGCAAGCTCCTGGGTTGGAGCTTCGGCAAGAGGACATGAAGCGCAGTCAGTATAGCCGATAGAGGGCTGTTTTCCAATAGCTTAAGGTGGCTGCCGCGGCTGCCGGAAGATGCCAAGCCTTATCAGGACCTTGCCGCAGCTGGCAGCCAAGTGCTGCCGGCTTTGGCTGCCGCGGCGGCCAGATGACGCCGAACGGGCTTGCTTGACAAGGCGGAACCAACGCGTTGTTTTTAGAAGGAACTTGGCCCGCAGCACCCGTGCGTAGGGTGCATTACAAACGCCAACGGCGTGAGTCCCCGTACCGCAGCGATCCGTCGCTGCGCCATGCCTCGTGCCGGAAGGCGCGGGGCTCCCCGATAGGGGGCCTCTTCACTTTTCGGCGGCACGCCGACCATATCATTTGAGGGTTGCATCACGGATTATCCCTTCGATAGGAAAAGGGGTGGCGGGCAGACCAAGAAAAAGGAAATTGGGCATGCCTAAGAAGAGCGAACGCGAGCGCCTCGCGGAACTGGAAACGCGTCAGCGCAAGGTCGCGGAAGAAGTGGAAGAAGCCCGCCGCGCTCTGCGCGGCAGATATTCCCGGATAGTGGCGGAACTGCCTGTCGAAGGTTTCACGGAACGGGAGTTTCGCGACGTCGTCGACCTTGCCGTTCGCGCCGGTGGAGCAGCTTCCGTCGCAGCCCTCAAAGCTCTGCCGGGAATAGCCTCAAGCAAATGAATCCATCCCGAAGGGATGACCCTGCGACGAGCACGGCGGAGCCGCGCGCAGGAGGCCGGCGCCGCAGGCGCCGCATCGCCGCCCGACGGGACCGGGCCTTAGCCTGGCTCCATGAGGGCGGCGATATGGTGCGCGACGAAAGAAAAAGGGCGGGACCGGACCGGGATGACCCCGGACCGACCCCGCCCTTCCGTCAGTTCGCCCAAGCGGCAGGGCCACCATAGAGCGAAAGCAGCACCGGCTGCACGCCCACCGACCTCAGCACCCGTACTAGCTGTGACTGCACTCCCGTTCCTTCGGCGACGACGGCATCTGCGGGCTGCAACCGCGCGATCTGACCGTTGCGAACGAACCCCGCGCGCTTGCCCCAGCGCGCTGTGTCGATCCCGAGCCTGACCACCGGCGTTTTCGTCTTCGCCGCCCATGCCTCGGCAATCGCATCGCCTCCCTTGCCCTGCGCTGTCGTCAAGAGAAGCATCGTCGGACGCGTCCGCTTCATCTCGTCGAGCGCCTTCCAGATCGGACGATAATCGTGCCAGCATTGCCCTCCCGAAAAGACCACCAGTGGCCCGTCGGGAAGATGCTGCCCGACCCGGCGCTGGCGGCGTGCGGCGAGGTATGCCATCCCGTCGATGACGGCCGCGGTGCGCTTCGACGATACCAGCGTCGCCTTCGGCGCCGACCAGGGGCGGCGGGTTTCGGCGTGATAGACGTCTGCGGCATGGTCGCGCAAGCACGCCAGCGCGTCGGCCCCTTCGTCGAGGATCGTGAGGCTGTCCTGTGCTTCCTCCAGCCGGACGCTGAAGATCTCGCTCGGGTCCGCCGATTGCAGCAGGTCCTGCACGTCGCGCGTCGCCTTGTCGGCCAGTGACTGCCACTGAACGGCAACACGGTGGAAGCTGTGCACGATCCCCCAAGCGATACGTTCGGCTGCGCTTTCAAGGCGCGTGTCGCGGAGGACGTCGAACACCGTCGTCACGATCAACTCCACCGCATACTGCACCTCGACCGGGTCGGGCATCTCGGTCGGTATCTGCACCTCGTCGCGGCCAATCAGCACACCGTCGAAGTTCGATGCGAAGGCGGCAGCGAAGCTGTCGTTCGGTTGCTTGGTTTCGTCCGCGATGAGAGCGGCGACTTCTGAAAAGCTAGGGATGCTGCGCTGGAAATTCGTCATGATGACCTCCTCCGTTTGATATTCAAGAGGTCATTCCCTCCGCACGGGATCCGAGCGTCGGGGTCAAGGACCCGCGGAACGCGGGCCGCGCAGCGGCGGTGGGGGAAACGATTTTCCTTGGCGAACACCGGCGTCCGTTCGGAGAGCCCGGGCCAGACCCGCCAAGGAAAATGGTGGGGCCCCGCCGTCCTTGAGGCCGGCGCGTACCGTGCCACAATTGGAAGACTGAGAGAGATGATTGCGAATCGGGGCTCGATGCCCCGATTCGCAAATGGGTGCCTCCAAAGGCAACGCCCTTAGCGTCGGCGGAGGGCGATAGTGGAATGCCCGAGCGACAAGAAAAAGGGCCGCCACGCATATGCGTGGTGGCCCGAAATCTGCTCGTAAATGACGAAGGAAGCGGGGGAAACCCGCTCGCCGGTCAGGCGGCGATAAACATGGCGTCGCCGCGCGTGCCCTTCATGACGCCGTGAACCGACGCGCCGCGCGCGTCCGGCCGGGTATCCGGCGCTTGGTCCGCCTTACGGAAAGCATGGATCGGCACCCCGGCGTTGCGAAGCGTCTGATAAAGGTTCGCCTGCAAGCCCGAACCTTCGCAGACCACCGCCTCGACGGGGCGAAGTTCGGCGAGCTTGCGGTTACGGTCGAACGCCTTCCCGCGGCCGGTCCCGTAAAGGCCGAAGGCCACGACCGGGACGCGGGTCTGGGACCGCGCCGCCCACGCCGCCGCGATCGCGTCGGCGCCCTTGCGCTGCCCGGTCGTCACCAGCGTCATGCTCGGGATGCGGGCATGGATCTCGTCGAGCCGGCGCCAGAGCATTTCCCAGTCATGCCATTGCGCCGGCCCCGAGAGGACGACAACCGGCCCCTGCGGCGAGTAGCGCTCGCGCGCCGCGAGCGCCCGTTCGCGCAGGAAATCCTGCGCGGCGATCTGGCTCGCGCTCGACGCGGTGGAAGCACGCGACCCCCGCGCAGGTGACCACGGGCGACCGCACTCCGCGCGGTACATTTCGGCCGCGTAGTCGCGCATGCATTCGACCGCCTCGCGCTGTTCGAAGGTCGACTGACAGAGGAGTTGCTTTTCTTCGAGCCGGCTCGTGAAAACCTCACCGACGTCCATGTTCCGGGCCATGTCCCGGATCTCGTCGGCGAGGGCTTCCTCGCGGCGGGAGAGCTTCCCCGTGACGAAGTGGAAGCTGTTGACGAACCCCCACGCGATGTCGGCGGCGAGCGGCTCGAGCCGGGTGCCGCTCATCAGGTCGAAGATCGTGGCAATCACACCGCCGCATTCGGCCTGCGCCGCGAACGGTTCGGGCATCGCATGTTCGCCCGGCGCCTCGCCGGGTTCGACGATAGACAGGGGCAAGGGATCGCCGAAGGACGCCTCGAACTCGGGCGTCGCGGTCTGTTCGGCGATGAGAACGGAAAGGTCGGTGAGGCTGTCAACTCTCCGTCCATATAGATTGGTGGTCATGATGGACCTCCCTCGATTGGAAGAATGAAAAATGGCCGGGGCGCGCAGCGCGCCCCGGCCCGGTTCAGTCCGTCGGTCAGCCGAACGGCACCTCGTCGTCGACATCGGCGTCGGCGCCCACCAGTCCACCGCCCGGTCCGGCAGTGCTTTCACCGAAGCCCCCAGTCTGTGGCCGCTCGTCATAGGAGCCGGTGCTCGGACCGAAACCGCCACCGAAGTCGGCGCGGACGGTCTCGCGGCGCCACGCGATCGTGTAGCCACCGTCCTCGGCCGGGAACATCGCCACCGGCAGCGGCTCGGGCAGGCTCGGATCGTCGATATTGCCGGCGAGGAAAATCTCGCCGGTCTTCTTCGACGCCGCTTCCCACAGCGCCCCGACCTGGACCCAGCGCCGCGCAACGTTGAGCGCCAGCACTTCATAGACCGGCGCCTTCGGATTCATGCTCCCAACCTTGCGCAATCCGATACGCGGGAGGTCGATCGTGCGGGTCGCGATCGAACCGGTCAGACGATCGTTCACATTCCGGATTTCACCAATATTCATGACACTTACCTTTCGAGTGTCGCGCGCGAACCATTTCCCGGCGACACCCTTTTCGACCCCTCTCTCCTCCCCAGATCCGGCCTCGCCGCCCGGCGCGGCGGGGCATGCTTGCGCCGACATCGAAGCCCTCCGCACCGAAGCTCGCGGCTGGGTGGTTTAGGATCGAGTAAGTATGACGCAGCTCATGGCATCAGGCGGAACGGCGAATGTCTGGCTAGCATTGAGAGACCGCCAGCAGGCAGCGCGAGCGCAAGCCGCGTTCGTTATGCTAGATAACCTAATATTGATATTACGGCATAACCTAAAGACGACACAGCATAATAACCTAAAATTGGACTTGCATTACAACCTAAAAAGGGTGCATCAAGATAACCTAAAAACCGCCCACCGTCCTATAAGGCAGTCATGGCCACGCCCCAAGAAAAGCTCGCCGACGCACTCGAAGCGCTCCATCATCTGCAAAAAGAGAAGCGGATCGCCATTCGCACCGAAGATCTCGCTCGCTCGCAGCAGGAACTGCTTCTCAAGCACGGCTTCCTGCGCCGCGTGATGAAAGGCTGGTACATAGCAAGCCCGCCGGAAGGCGGCCGAGGTGAGAGCGGCATCTGGTTCACGGCCTATTGGAACTTCTGCGCGCAATATCTGGCCGACCGCTTCGGTGAAGACTGGTCGCTGACTCCGGAACTCTCGCTGGCGCTGCAGACGGGAAATCGCACGGTTCCGCGCCAATTGCTCGTCCGTGCCGAAAAGGCGGGCAACAAACCGACCGGTCTACTGCTTGGCACCTCGCTATTCGACACGCGGGCGGCACTCCCCACAGCGGACGATCTCGTTGTGCAAGACGGACTTCGGCTTTTTTCGATACCCGCGGCATTGATTGCAGCAGGCCCCGGCTATTTCGAAGCCAGCAAAATCGATTCGCGGGCCGCATTGGCGACGATCCGCGATGCGTCGGAACTGCTTGAGCGCCTTCTTGACAAAGGTCAGAGCGTTGTTGCCGGGCGGCTAGCAGGCGCCTTTCGCAACATCGGGCGCGGCCGGATCGCAGATGATATTCTGAAAGCGATGGACGGCGCGGGCTACAAGGTCCGCGAAGTCGATCCTTTCACCGAAAAGCTAGCCAATGCGATGCCGCTACGCGAACGCTCGCCCTATGCCGGGCGCATCCGTCTGATGTGGGAGGCAATGCGTGGCCCGATCATCAATCGTTTTCCGGAGGCACCGGGTTTGCCCACGGATGTCGAGGCCTATCTCAAGCGCGTTCAGGATAGCTATGTGACCGACGCTTATCATTCACTGTCGATCGAGGGCTACCGCCTAAGCCCCGAACTCATCGAGCGCGTCCGCAGCGGCGCCTGGAACCCCGATACCGATGCCGCCGACCATGAGCTCAAAAACGGGCTCGCAGCGCGCGGCTATTGGCTCGCCTACCAAGCGGTACTTTCAAGTGCGCATAAAGTGCTCCGCGGCGCCAACGCAGGCGAAGTAGCCGATGCCGGCCATGGCGACTGGTATCGTGAGATGTTCAGTCCCGACGTGCTGGCAGGTCTGATCGAGGCGAAGGATCTTGCGGGCTACCGCACTGGGCAGGTCTATCTCAACGGGGCGCTCCATGTCCCCCTGAGCCCTGACGCGATGCGCGACGCCATGCCCGCCTTCTTCGAACTGCTCAGCGAAGAGACGGACCCGTCGGTCCGCGTGGTCCTTGGTCACTTCATCTTCGTCTATATCCACCCCTACATGGACGGAAATGGGCGAACCGGGCGCTTTCTCATGAACCTCATGCTGGCGGCGGGCGGCTATCCGTGGACTGTCATTCCCGTTGAGCGGCGCAGGGATTATATGACGGCTCTCGAGGCGGCGAGCAGCGAGCAGAATATCGTACCCTTCGCCGAGTTTCTTGCTGGTCTTGTCGAACGCGGCCTCAAGGGCGAGGCAACAGCTGAGTTGCCCGCGACGCGCGAATCCCCAATCCCTTGAACTGCGCGCAGATTTGGCGGGCGTCGGTCGCCGGTCCGTTTCCGAACTCGAGAGCGGCAAATCCACGCTGGAAGCAAACCGGGTTCTGCGCTGCTGCGCCGCGTTCGTATGATTACTCACTCCGCCTTCTTCAATATCGTCCGCCATTACCGCTCCAAAATGAGCGGCAATCAGCCTAACCCAACAACATCGCGCAAGGCGGCCTCCAGCCCAGGCTTTCTGCTGCATTAGGCGAGCAGCGCCAGCATCCGTTCGTGGGGACGCGGGGTACGGCTGGTAGTCCGAAAGGGCTGAAGCGGATCACCGGTGCCGACGACGAATTGCAGGCGGCCACTCGCGCGTCGCCGCTGCGCCGCAACTGCATAGGCATGTTCGAACGAGGCGAGACGGGCGCGCCGAGGCGAGAGCAGATCGGGTTCAGGGGTGCGGGGCATGGCAAGGTCCAGGACGGCGGAAAAGCGAGGTTGAATTTCCGGATGACGCGAAGGTGAAGGACGGCTAGGCGCCGCGGACGTCAACACGAGCGAGAATCGAGACATGAACAATAACGATCTCGCGGAGAAAATCGCCGCCGACCACGGCACAACGAAAGCCGACGCACGGAAGATCGTCGATGCGCTCTTTGGTGCCATTGCCGACGCAGCCGCAAATGGTGATGAAGTTGCGCTCAGCGGCTTCGGCAAGTTCAAGGTGAAGGATAGCCCGGCGCGCGAAGGCCGCCATCCGCGCACCGGCGAGACCATGCACATCGCTGCCTCGAAGAAGCTGACGTTTACAGTCGCGAAGGCGGTGAAGGACAAGCTCAACGGCTGATTCTGCCGGGAGCGCGCGGCCACCCCGCGGCGCGCTCCTGTCTTCACAGTCCGGTCGATACCCACGTGATCATACGGGAACGGCGTAGTCTCCCATGCATGCGCCTCGTAGCGATAATGAACGGAAGCGATACATATCCGGTATCATCGTTCCGCGCCGGACGTCGCTCATTCAGGCGGGGGGCTCCGTCCCCGTCACCAGCTTCAGACACTGACGCACGGTCACGATCCGCGCGCCCGCATGGCGTCCGAGATGAAGCAGATCGGCCTTGTCGCCGGTAACCAGCAGGTCGGCCTTTCCCGCTTCAAAGGTAGCACGCAAATAATTGTCCCAAGGATCGGAACTGATCGAAACCTCGGGCAGGTTCGCAATGATTGTCGCCACCTGCTTGAGCTCATTGACCAACCGGCCCGCCACGGCAGGATTTAGCCGATCCCGTATCGTCGGGTAGCGCGTAACGCGTCGCAATTCATCGAGTTGCTCGTCGGACGTAAGGAGCGCGATCTTGCCCTGTCGCCATCGAGCGCCAAGCTGACTCAGCAACGATCGGTCATGCAACAAAGCACTGACCAGCACACTGGTGTCGAGAATGACGCGCACCGGTCAGTTCCGTCGCGCGTCGGCCAGCGCCCCCTCGACAAGCGCTTCCATGTCGACTTCGGAAAGATCGCTGAATCCGGCACGCGCCTCCGTCAGCGTCAGATCCAGAAGACGCCATTTCACAGCATCCTCGATGAAACGCGACAAGTCGCCCTTTTCATGCCTCTCTGCGCCAGATAAGTGCGCACCTCGATATCAGTTTCAGAGGCGACATTGACAGTCCAGCGCGTTTTCCCGCCCATCGGCTTTTGCTCCTTCAGCCCGGCGTTTACAGGCTTTTCATCTTATCCGTTACCCAAACGGGTCGAAGAAGGAGGGTGGGCGAGTTTTCGGCAATAACCTGAAAATCAGGCAACGACCGACCTCCGCAATGCCTTCTCCGCCGCGGTTTCGACGAACACATGACGCGAACGACCGCGGCGGCGCGTCCGAATGCGTCCGTCGGCATAGGCGCCCGCCCATCGCTGCGCTTCGGCGCTACGCGCGCCGGCGGCACATTCGTCGGCCTGCTCAAAGATGGTGTAGGCGAGTGCATACTGCTCACGCTCGGGAAGCTCGAGAAGTGCTGCGGCGATCGGGAGGAGCCCCTCGTAAAACTCGAGCACATGGCGCCCGCCGCCATGATGCATCAGAATCGCAAGCCTGCTCCGACTTCCGATGCCCGTTGGTCTCGCGATCATCACGTCGTGCGAGGCATAGGTGACGCCGACGTTCAAACCGTCATCATCCTCGGGGTAGAAGGATCGTTCGTCGCGCTGCGGCAGCGGATGCGCCAGGACTTCATAGGCGTCGAAAGTCTCGACCTTCCGGATATGATTATGTCCGATGACGGTCATGAAGATGTCTCCTGCTTGATGTTGATGGGCGATAAAGCGGGTGAGCCTGATCAGGCAGCCTGGCGGCCAGCGCCCCTGCGAAGTCCGAGATCGAAGATCGTGAGGATATCGACCTTGGGCTCGATGCGATCGAAGCTGGCGGTCAAGTCGTCGATATCGATCCAGGCGTAGCCATCGCCAGGATCATGATCGAGCTGGAACACGATAGGGATCGAGTCCGCGGTCATTTCGGGGAAGACGGTCCGGATGATCAGCGTCTCGATCCGCCGCGCGAGCCTCCCGATACGAGGAGCGAACGCGTTTCGCTCGATATGCCCCATCTCGAAGTAGCGTCTGGGCGCCAGCAGGGGCGCGATGCGAACGCAGGGGAGTCGCCCGGAGATCTGGGGACCCGCGACGGTGCCAGACAATTGGCGGCGCTCAGCCTCGACCGCTTCCGCAGGCACGAGTGCGCGATAGATATAATGCGGGAGCGCGTCCGCGAGGCGGGAACGCGACACGATGATTTGCATGGGATATCCCCTCAGGCGACCAGCCGTGTCGGCGTGGTGTCGGGTTCAGGAAGGTTAAGTTCGCGGCGAACGCGCACGGCGAACTGATCAGGCGCCATCAACTCGCCGATGTCCGCCCAATGGTTACGGTCGCCGCAATAGTCCTTACGACCCGCGACACGGCGAAACAGGATTTCGCGGCCACGCCCATTCAGCCGATACTGAGCTGGACGTGGACTTCCTCGCCGTGCAGCATAACCTCGCCGCTGACTGCGATCCCGCCCTTGTTCGACCGCAGGTCATAGCCGGCTTCGACCAGCCCGAGAGCATCTGCGAGCCGCTTCAGCGCCCTGCGGCCGTCGGCGTGAAATTGCCGCTTGGCCAAATCGTCATAGGAGACGCCCTTGTGAGCCAGCGCGACGAATGCCGGTTTGCCGCGCAGGTCCGAGACCCGCACCATGCAAGCGCGCCGCAAGCCGCTATGCTAAAGGGAGCCATCACCAAGGCTGCGGAGTCGAACCCGCCTACCGTGTTCGACCGCGAGCGACGACGGGAGAATCATGATGCGAGAGTTCGACGAAGAAGAGCGGAGCCTGCTGCGTCAGCTTGACGGGAATGTCGCGACGCCGGACCTTATCCTCATGGTCAGGGATCTGGGCGAGGTGCTGCGCGAGCGCGGCCTGGTGATCCAGGCAAATGTCGCTGAACTCGCTGCCGACAGGCTCGAATATCTGAGCACTGGCCAGCGGCGCTGAGAGCTTCTGTCACGCGAGCAAGCTGAGTCCTACCAGTCGAACGCCTGCAAGCCATCGATCCCGCCGGCGTCGCAATCGAACAGGATATGATCGAAGCCCCCTGTGCGGGCATATTGCATCGCGGCCGAAAGGTCTGCGGGCAGCAAGGCCCGCGTTGCTTCATCGCTCTCGCGTGTCGGGACGAACCATCCGTAGAGCGTGCTCGCCACATTGATTGGCCGACCGGGTCCGGCATCGGCGCACCATTCGGTGAGCATCGTCGCTGTCGCAGTCGAAAGATGAGCCGTCGAGAGGACGCAGTAGCGCCCGACTTCAACATTCGGGAGGGATCGGTCGAAAGGGGCCGGTTCGATATGAACCCGGTCGGTGACGAGATATTCGCGCGAATGATCGTCGAAATAACGGTCAGCGACCGTCTCGTCGTCGAGCCCGGAGGGATCGCGCTTGTCGCTGATCTCGGCCCACCATTCCCGGCAATAGTCGGCAATTTCCGTCATCAGATGCTGGCGCGTCAATGCGACATAGTGATTGACGCCGTGCGGGTGATCGATCGTGCCGACAAAGACTTCGATCGGCCAGGGAAGCCGCTCCGCCGCGAGACACTCTTCGAAGGCGGCGATGTCTTCGACCAATGCGTCGCGTGCCGCATCGTCGAGGTCGCCGGGGGTCTCGATGGCGGCGCGGGCGCGCGCGAGCAGTTGCGCGAAGGCGCGCATATTGTCATCCGACATGGGAATATCCTGTTTGAAGCAGCGACGTACGGGCGCAGTCAGCACCGCCTGTGCGGGCGCTGCAGATGGGCCTATCCGATCAGCCAGCCTTCTTTTGATCGATTGCACCGATGATGCATTGAATGTCTGATGTCGCCATTTCGAGGCGGCGTACGGCCTCCTCGTGCGTATCGCAGCCTTCACTGCCTGCGAGCTCGATCATGAGAAACGCAAACAGCGTGTCCCCTGTTTCGCGGGCCTCGGCGACGCTTTCGACATGCGCGAAATCGCCACCGCCATAACTTAGCGCGCAAAGCTGCTGGAACGAATTCAGCATGGCTTTTCTTCTGGCGGTGGCGCCGCCAGATCGTCAGTAGATCGGGCAACCGCGGTTCGGCCGAGGTCGGGAACACGCGGATCGTTATAGATACTGTCGAGCGACATCGCTAGCGCGCGGGTTCGTGCCCGCTCCGGTGTCGAAGCATCGATGGCATAGACTTCTGTCGCGAAGCGATCGTCGCCGCTGAAGAATTCGACATCGACGAGATAGGTCGCGAGCACGGGCATCGCAGGCCGCGGCCCGCCGCAATGATCATCGATCAGGTCGGTGACGGCCGTGCGCAGTGCGTCGACCACGGTGTCGAAGTCTTCCCAAGCGACATTGGCCGGGCATTCGTCGAGGAAATAATTCGTCATCAGGTCCTGCATCGTACCGAGCAGGACATAGCGAGGGTCTGTCATGGATCAGCTCCTAGGGCGGAGGGCGCAGACGGAACCGCGGTCCCGTTGGCCGTGAAGGTTCAGTGAACCGTTTCGAGGAGTTTGCGGGCTTTGCTCTCGACATCGAGCCGGCTATCCTGGTGCGCCTTAGTACGGGCGAAGGCGGTGATGCCCTGGACGAAATCGTAGATCGTCTCGGGCGGCCGCCCCTCCTCGTTCAGCACCGTCGCGACGATCTTCGCGGTTTCGGCCTTGGAGAAGCCCCGTTTGCGCAGAAATGTCTCGCGATCCTCGTCCTTGCGGGCGACAACGCGTTCACTCGCCGCCTTGATTCCGCTGATGAACCGCATCGGCGAGGATTCCGCGAAATGCTCGAGCGCCGGGGCTGCTTCATAGGCAAAGCGGTTCGCTGCGAACTTCGAGTGGCGGATCTTGACCTCGTCGAAATTCTCGACGCCCCACAGGTTGCGGTTCATGCACACGGCGCGGAGGTAGAAGGTCGCCATGCCAAGCGTCTTGGCGCCGACCTCCGAGTTCCAGCAGTAGAAGCCACGAAAATAGAGATCAGGCTCGCCGTTCGGGAGCTTTCCGGCCTCGATCGGGTGCGTGTCGTCGACAAGGAACAGAAACACGTCGCGGTCCGACGCATAGAGCGTCGTCGTGTCGCGGCTGACGTCGACAAAGGGATTATAGTGCATGCTCGACCAGTCGAGCACACCGGGAACCTTCCAGCGCGTGTCGCCGACGCCGTTGCCTGCGATCTTCATGACCGCAGCGACGAGTTCGTGATCCCAGATGCGACCGTAGTCGGGGCCAGTCGCTGCTCTAAGCTCGGTGCGGCCCCCTTCGGTCTGGAGCAGCTTCACCTGCTCGCCGCGGTGCGAAACAAGGCCGTGTTGGAGATTGATGCCGGCGAGCGCCGCCGGAAGCTCGCGAAGATAGGATGCAGGCGCACCAACGAGACTGCAGAGCTGCCCGAACGACCAATTGGTCGGAGCGACAGGCCGTTCCTCATCAGGGACGATCAGCGCGAGGCGCTCGGGATTGTCGCTGCGCGCTTTGACGCGAATCGCCTTGCTGTCGACCACGCGCGTGGTGGCCTGTTCCGCACGAGCGAGGACATCGTCGTAGAGATCGGTCAGCGAGAGGTATCGCTCGTCATCGGGGCGAGAGAACCATTCGGAGGACACGCGGCCGATATTTTGACCGCGCGAGATATCGACGCGATAGGCGCCGCCGACCGGGCGGTCGGCAGCGGGAGCGAGACTGGTCATGGGAGATCTCCGGAAGCGAAGGGTTAGCCGCGACGAATTCGCGACACACTCGCCCCCTTCCAGCCCTCTCCCCTTTTTTTGGGGGATGTCCTTTAACGTCCGTCTCGATCGGTCAGTGAACTGAACGGGGCTGCAAACGATAGCTCGTGTCGCGAGCAACCTCTGGGTCAGTTACGCCGCGCATTTGATCAATGTTTTCGTGCTATTAGGGAGCTCCATCCTGCTTGCCCACTTTGGCCATGGTCTCAAGAATCCTACACGCCGACATCGAGCTCATGGGCGATAAATTGGCAACGGTCGATAGGGGGAGAGAGGGGCACAAATCGACAGCCCGCTTCCAAGGTCGAATTGCGACAGGCAGACATTCGCCATGTTGGTGTCGCAGATCGCCTTTCCCATCGGCGCACAGCGGCCGTCATCAATTTGTCACCGCGACGACCTCTGGAAGCGCAGTCACCGCACCCGATTCGGCGCGGCTATCAAGGGGCGTGGCCACGTCGAATGCGCGAGAACAGCAACATCATAGCGTGGCTTGCCCGAGAGATTATCCCGCACGAGGTCGCTATCCGCAAATGGCTGGCACGCCGCTGGAGCCATGTCATCGACGTCGATGATGTGATCCAGGAAGCTTATTGCCGCATCGCCAACCTCGCTTCGGTCGATCATATCGACAATCCGGGAGGCTATTTCCATCGAACCGCGAGTGCGGTCATCACGGACCAGATGCGACGCGCCGGAATAATTAATTTCACGTCGATGACCCAAATCGAATGGTCGAACGTCATTGATGATGACCCCTTGCCCGATCGAAATCTGGAGACGCGGCAGGAACTCGAACGGGTGACCGGGCTGCTTGCGATGCTGTCCGGCACCTGCAGGAAGGTGATCGAATTGCGGCGTATCGAGGGGCTATCGCGAAAGGAGACCGCCAAACGCCTCGGGGTGAGCGAGAATGATGTGAAGAACCACCTCGTTCGCGGGCTGCAGAAAATCACGGGAGCGATGGCCGAACAGGATGCGCGATCGAGCGGCGATGCGCCGGCGACTGTCGAAAAGAAGGATGAAGCGATTGGCAAGCGCCGGCCCCATTAGCGCAATCGACGAACAGGCGGCGGTGTGGGCGGTCGAGACGGCGCATGGCGAGATGACCGCCGAACGCCTGGCGGATCTCGATGCCTGGCTGGCGGCCGATACGCGGCATCGCGGCGCCTATATTCGCGCCTGCGCCTGGTTGCATGCCGCCGAGGATGCCGTGATCGCGGCGCATCGAGAGCCCGCAACGCCCGGCCCGATCGCCCCGTTGCGCGTATCGGAAAATGACAATGACAGGATCGCGCCCGGTGCATTGCGCAGGCTGGCCTCACGCTGGAGCGGGCGGGCGGTCGCCGGCGGCGCGGCCGTTGCCATGTCGCTGGCGATGCTCGTCGCGGTCGGCGTGCCGGTGCCGGGTCTCGTTACCCCGACCGAAACGATAGCGAGCACCAAGGTCGTTACCCTTAAGGACGGATCGGTGGCGACGCTCGGCCGCGATGCGCAGATCCAGGTATCGCTGTCGGAGGGTATCCGGAAAATTACCTTGCTGAACGGCGAAGCGACATTCGAGGTGGTGAAAGACAGAAACCGTCCCTTCGTCGTGCGTTCCGGAGACGTCTATGCGCAGGCGACGGGGACCGTCTATTCGGTGCGCCGGGTCGGCCTCACCGGCGGCGCCGTGAGGGTCAGCGAAGGGAGCGTGCTGGTATGGCCGCGCGACGAGCGCGATCAGGCCGTCCTCCTCCACGCCGGCGGCACGGTGACGCTCGATCCGGGGCCGTTGGCGATGAAGGCCGAAGCGCCGCGATCGGCCTCGCGCCGCTTGCCGCCGCCCGAACTCGCACAGATTTCGCTCGACAATGTACCGGTCCGCGCTGCGGTCGCGCGCTTCAACCGGGTCAATTCGACGCAGATCCTGTTGGCCGACCCCGCGATCGGCGACGTCGAGATCATCGGCCTCTACCGCGCCAACGATCCCGAGCATTTCGCCGAGGCTGTCGCTGCAATATCGGGAGCCCATATCGAAAGGTCCGGACCGGATATCATAATAAAAATGAAGTAAAATTGCCTCTCAATATTAATATAATTCATTTTGATCCAAACATGAATCTCCCCCGTCAATAGGTTCGAGAGCATCGAACAAGGGGTTTTCTGAAAATGCGCTATTACATTCGCTCCGTCGCCTCGTTGACGGCGGTCGCGGCCGCGATGATCCTTCCCGCAGCGGCCCAAGCACAGGTACGCAGCTTCGACGTTCCTGCCCAATCGGCATCGAGCGGCGTTCGCGAGTTCGCGCGGCAAGCCGGGATCCAGGTCACGTTGGCGGGGCGCGACGGCGAAGGGCGCGCCACCAATACCGTTCGCGGCAGCTTCGAAGTGCGCGCCGGGCTCGATCAGCTTCTCGCCGACACGGGCCTGAGCGTCCGCTCGTTCGACGGCAAGGTCGCAATCCTCGCTGCCAGCCCGGCAGACGTGGCGGCCGCGGATGAAACGATCACCGTCACGGGGTCGCGTATCGCGCGTCCGGAGCTGGAATCGGCGATGCCGGTCGGGATCGTCAGCATGGAAGCCGGGCGCAAGGCCGGCAATACCTCGGCCTATGAAACGATCCTGCGCGACGTCGCGGTTGGCCCCGGCAACGGCCCCTATAACAGCGCGCCAGAAGGTCAGTACGATGGCGGCATGGCGACGATCGAACTCCGCAACATGGGGGTCAGCCGCTCGCTGACGCTGATCGACGGGCGGCGCCGCGTTTCGGGGGCGGCTTCTTCGTCGGCAGTGGACATCAACATGATCCCGTCGGGCATGATCGAGCGCATCGAGATCGTCACCGGCGGCGCCGCCGCCATCCATGGCGCCGACGCGGTGACCGGCGCCGCCAACATCATCACCCGCAAAAGCATCGACGGGCTGGAAATGTCGGCGACGACCGGTTTCACGCAGGACGGTGGCGGCAGCAAATCGCAGGTGTCGTTCGTCGCCGGAACCGATTTTTCAGATGACCGCGGATCGATCATGATCGGCGGCACTTGGATGAAGAACAATCCGATCTATTTCCACCAGCGCTACTCCAAAGACACGAACATCAGTTACCAGACCAATCCCGCGAATACGGGCCCGAATGACGGCATTCCGGACCGCATCATCCGCTACAATATGACGAACATGTATTTGCAGCCCAATGCGAACATCTATGTGGGCGGCAAGACCTATCTGCTCGCGCCCGATGGTTCGGCCTATATGGGTCAATATGCCAATGGCTGCATCTCGGGCTGCGGCACCTCGCGCGACGGCGGCGACGGCGGCTTTCCGCAAAGCCAATATTGGAGCGACTTCCTGATCGCGCCGATCGAGAATTACGCCTTCATCGGCCGGTTCGATTATGCGCTTACCGACGGGGTGAATTATGACTTCCGCGCCGACTATGGCCGGTCGCGTTACGATGCCTATCGCCGTCCCTATCGCGACGACGATCGCCTGACCTGGCTCAACGGCGCCGGCGGCGCGACCGCCCGCCTCGACAACCCCTATCTGCCCGCTTCCTTCCGCCAGATCATGCTCGCCAACAATCTGACGTCGACGGCCGTCCGACGGAGCTATGAAAATTTCGGCCAGATGACCGACTATAGCGATCGCCAGAGCCTGACCGTCAGCACGGGCTTCAACGGCGAACTCGCTGGGCGGTTCAAATGGGAGGTGTTCGGTCAATATGGCCGCAGCACCAACGACATTCACGCCGACAATGTGCCGATCGCGTCGCGGCTGATCGCCGCGCGCGATGTGATTTCGGATCCGGTTTCGGGTGCCCCGGTTTGCCGCGACGCGACCGCCCGGGCGAACGGCTGCGTCCCGTTTAACATCTTCAGCGAGGCGCCGCTGACCGCGCAGCAGCGCGAATGGATGATGGCGACGCGCCGCAAGCATCGCGAGCAGACGCAAAAAATCTTTGGTGCGAGCATCACCGGAAGCCCTTTCGCGCTGCCTGCCGGTGACGTGCAAGCCGCGCTCGGCATCGAGCATCGCCGTGAATCGATCCACAATGTCGACGACAATGGCGCTGCTCCGCCTGAAAAGGAGCTGTCGCACCTGGGAGCCTGGGCGCCCTACGAGCCTGAACTGCGCGCCTCGAACAATGTGTCGGAAGCCTATGGCGAACTGGTCGTCCCGGTGCTGCGCGACCTGCCCTTCATCCACAAGCTGACGGTCGAGGGCGCCGTTCGCTATTCGGATTACAGCGACTTTGACTCGACCACGACCTGGAAGGTCGGCGGCACCTGGATGCCCTTTTCCGAGCTGACGCTGCGCGCAGTCCGTTCGCGCAGCGTTCGCGTACCGAATTTTGGCGAGCGCTATTCGAACCGGGCCGTGCAGGAGATTGGCGTGCGCGATGCCTGTCTCCAGACAAGTTATCAGGCCAATCCGACACGCCAGACGAATTGCGCCGCGCTGATGCAGAAACTCGGCCTCCCGACGCCCTATCTCCCGAGCGAGATCGGGACCGGCTATGTCGTCACCGGCGGCAGCATGGACGTGACCCCGGAAACATCGAACAGCCTGACCGCCGGCCTTGTCTGGCAACCGCGCTTCCTTCCCGGGTTCGACCTGACGGTCGACTATTGGAACATCGAAATCGGCAACATGATCGCGGCGATCGGCCAGCAGGATGTACTCAACCTGTGCATGGACCTGCCGTCGAGCGACAACCAGTTCTGCGATCGTATCACACGCGATTCTCGCGGCTATGCCGAAGGCGTCGACACCAGCTATATGAATGTGTCCGAGTCCGAAGCGACGGGTATCGACGTTGGCGCGAATTACCGGACCAACGTCGGTCCCGGACGGCTCGCAGTCGCGGTGCGCGCCAGCTATCTCATCAAGTTCGAGACGACGACGCTTCCCGGCGTCGGCACCAGCCGGATCATCTATGACGGCGGCTATCAGAACCCGCGTGTCCGCGCCAATATGTTCGCAAGCTACAGCATCGGCGACTGGGAGGTCGGGCTGAACGCCCGGCTCTGGGGCAGCGCGGTCAACTACACCAATGTCTCGGACGAAGCCTATGACCGGAACAAGCTTCCCGCAAAGGTCTACAACGACCTGAACGTCGGCTGGAACCTCAACGAGAATGCGACGCTCCGCGTCGGCATCAACAATCTGTTCGACGTTCGGCCATCCTACCGCCCGCGCACCTATTATCAGGGCGGCGGCGGCGTCTACGACGTCTATGGCCGCTACTTCTTCAGCAGCGTCAACTTCACATTCTGAGGGGCGAGGCGATGATCAAATCTCTCCATCTGCGGCGCGGCGTCATGCTGGCGGCGGCAGCCCTGTCACTTTCCTCCGCGATATCTTTCGCGGAGGAAGCCCCCGGTACAGCGAGCACGGCGAACCAACGGCCCATCGCGGTGATCGCGCACCGCGGCGGGGCGCTGCTCCGTCCGGAAAACACGATGCCGGCCTTCCGCCACGCCGCCGAAATACGCGCCGAATATCTGGAATTCGACATGGAGATGACGGCCGACGACCGGATAGCCGTCTACCATGACGCGGTCATCAATGCCGATTTTTGCAAACGGGACGACGGGTCGCCCGCGATCGCCGAACCCGTGCGCAAACTCGGCCTCGCGGCGATACGAAAGCTCGATTGCGGCACGGGCGTAAGGCCGCAATATGCAGGCCCGCGCCATGTCGCGGTGCCCGGCGCCCGTGTGCCCGAACTTGGCGAGGTGCTGCGGGCCTTCAGGGACAGCGGCGCGCTCTTCTTCGCCGAGACGAAAATACCCAAGGATGCGGATATCGATCCGGTCCATTTCGCGCGGCTCGTCGAAGCGGCCGTGCGCGAAAACGGCCTTGAGGACAGGCTCATCCTTCAATCCTTCGACTTCCGCACGATCGACGCCTTGCGCGCGATCAATCCGCGTATCTGCACCTGCCTGCTCGGCGTGCCGCGCCAGACGCGCGACTATCTTGCAGCGCTTCGCCGGCATGGTTCTACCTGTATCGTGCTCGGCCTCGGCGAGGTCGACCGGGCCGAAACGGCGCGGTTGCAGGACGCGGGCATTCTGGTTTTCTCGGGCGTCGCCGATCGCGAAGACGAATGGCGGCAATATGCCGAACTCGGTGTCGATGCCCTTTTCACTAACGATCCCGAGGGCGCGATCGAATATCTGAAGCAGTCCGGATTGCGCGACTGACACGTCCCGAACGCTTCCGCTCGGCAGCGTCTCCCCTTTTCTTCCATCGACGAAAGGCGCCGGAATATGGTCCTCGCCAACACCCTTGATCGCCGCAACCTGATCAAGACCGCGGGGAGCCTCGCCGTTCTGGCGGGCATCTCGCGGGCGCCGCTGTTCGCCCGGCCGCTCGGCGCCAACCCCTTTACCCTGGGCGTCGCAGCGGGCGATCCCTGGCCCGATGGCTTCGTGATCTGGACGCGCCTTGCGCCGCGGCCGTTCGACGAACATGCAGGCATGCCCGCAGCACGCGTCCCGGTGCGCTGGGAGGTCGCCGAAGACGCCGCCTGCACCCGCATCGTGCGCAGCGGCGAAACGCTGGCGATGCCCGAACTCGGCCACTCGGTCCATGTCGAGGTCGCGGGACTCCAGCCGCACCGGCCCTATTGGTATCGCTTCGCCGTCGCCGGCTCGGACGTCAGTCCGGTGGGAATGGCGCGCACCGCCCCCGCGCTCGATGCACTCGTCGACCGGGTCCGGATCGGCGTCGCGGGATGCCAGAATTACGAAATGGGTCATTATGACGCCTGGGCCCATCTCGCGAACGAACCCGACCTCGACCTTATCTTCCACTATGGCGATTATATCTATGAAGGCGGGACCACGCCGCTTGGTCCGCAGGCCAAAGGCGCGCCGATCGTTCGCCAGCATATCGGCGGCGAAATCTACAGCATCGAGGATTATCGGCGCCGCTACGCCCAGTACAAGAGCGACCCGGCTTTACAGGCGGCGCACGCGGCCTCCGCCTTCGCCTGCTCGTTCGACGACCATGAGGTCGACAATAATTGGGCGGGCGATTTCGATCAGGACGGCACCAGCCCCGAGATATTTGCGCTTCGACGTTATGCGGCACTGCAGGCCTGGTACGAGAATATGCCCGTCCGCAAGGCCCTGTTCCCCGGTCGCGGCGGGCTCACCGCCTATCGCCGGCTCGATTACGGCCGCTTGCTGCGGACGCATGTGCTCGACACGCGCACCAACCGCTCCGATCAGGTTTGCAACGACGGCAAGATCCGCCCTTACCCGCCCGATCTTCTCCAGTCGCCCGAAGTCCTCGGGCGCGCGCAGGAAGCCTGGCTCGACGAAGGGCTAGGCAACGACGCCGTCTGGAACCTGCTCGCGCAGCAGATTATCGTCATGCCGGTCGATTTTCGCGCCGAGGATTCCGCCGAAGCGCGTTTCGCGACCGATCTTTGGGACGGCTATCGCCCTGCGCGCAGGCGCCTGATCGAGTCCATCCGCAAGCATGAACTGACTAACGTGGTGATCGCGACGGGCGATCATCACAAGCATCTCGTCGGCTCGGTGCCCCAGGATGAGGGCCGGCCCGATGGCCCAAAAATCGCGGTCGAGTTTCAGGCCGCATCGATCAGTTCAAACGGCAATGGCAAGGGCGAAGCCGGGCTCGAGGCAATGATGCGCAACAATCCGCACTTCGACCTCTACACCGATCGCCGTGGCTATCAGCTGTTCGAGATCACGCCGAAAGCGTGGCGGACCGACGTCAAGGTGGTGGATCAGGTCGAAACGCCTGGCGGAAGGATCAGCACGCTCGCCAAATATTCGGTCACCCCGGACGCCCCGATTCTGCGTCGGGAGTAAAGCGAACGACCTAGCTTGGGATTCATGACCTTTTGCAGTTAGGCCGCGTTCAAGCGCGGATGGCAATAAGCGGACAACCGGCTCCTGCTAGCGATACGACGGCCGCCTTAATTTTCATCTTTCGGCTTCAGTCCGCGCAACGCGAATGATCGGGCGCGCGCATTTCCGTGCTATTCTCTGCCCATGAACCATGGCCTCGAACGAGTCGCTCGCGCACTTTGCGAGTTGGACGCTAACCCACCCGATGCGACGATGGACGGCAAGCCGCTATGGCAGGATTATCTGCCCGAAGCCTGGGCGGCGGTGATGGCCCTTCGCGAATCCGACCAAGCGATGATGAAAGCTGCCAAGCTGAAAGGTTCCCGGATTGGCGACGGCGACATTGGTAATATCTACCTCGCTATGAATCGACGCCGCGATGGTCGAATAAACCCATCGCGATTGAAGGGCTACGAGCAGTGGAGGTCAATTGCGACTGCCAGCTTTCAGGACAGAAAATCGCGAAAGCGGACATCGCCCCGGTGGCCGCAGGACGCGAAGCGGCCGACCGGCTTGTGCACCTCGTCGCGGGCAAAAGTGTGCAATGAGAACAGCGCGACATGGATAAATATACCCGCATCGTCGCGACCTGCCGGGCCGGCGGCACCGATCTGTCGGCGGCGATGATCGACGCAGGGCTGGCGATCGCGCTGCCGCATTTCACGACCGCCTATGTGCCGAACGAGACACGCGCCCGCGAGCAGCGCCTCGGCATCTGGGCAGGCGCGTTCGAACGGCCAAGCGACTATCGCGCCGCGCATCTGCGGCCGAGGCCCGCGCCACGGACAGCCCCACGCCCAGGCCCTTCGCCTTCCTCTCCTTCCGGTATCTCTTATCGCAGCTGCGCCGAAGCGCGCGCCGCGGGTGCCGCGCCGCTGTACCGCGGCCAGGCCGGCTATCGGCCGGAGATGGACGGCGATGGCGACGGCATCGCCTGCGAACCCTACCGCGGACGATGAACACTTGCACCTTTTCGGTTCAAATCTTGACTTTTGGCCATAAAAGGATCATATGAGCACCGAAAGGAGCCCGACATGGCGACGGCAGCAGCGAACACAATCGACCGGAGAGGCCTGACCGGCCCGGCGCTACGCACCTTTTTCAACATCGCCGACGCCTGGGACCTCAATGAGGGCGAGCAAATGGCAATCCTCGGGCTCGACAGCCGCTCGACGCTGCAGAACTGGAAGCGCGGCGCGGTCGCGGCGCTGTCGAAGGATGCGCTCGAGCGGATTTCCTATGTGATGGGAATCTACAAGGGGCTCCAGATCCTCGTGCCCGCGACTGCCGATAAATGGGTGCGCAAGCCGAACCGGGCGAAGATTTTCGCCGGCAAGTCGGCGCTCGACCGGATGGTCTCGGGCAATGTCGCGGATCTTTATGTCGTGCGGCAATATGTCGACGGGCAGCGCGGCTGAGCCGTGCCAACGGAAATTCCCGTCACCGCGACCCGCTGGGCGCCCTGCTACCGCATCATCCCGAGCCGCTTCCCGCCGATCAGCCTGTTCGAGAAGGTCACACGGCCTGAAGATCTCGAGGCGGTTTTCCAGATAGAGGCGGTGACCAACGACCGGCTGCGCGACGACGTCGGCGACCTCACGCTCGTGCCGGCAGAGGATCGCATCGCGGGTCCCGGCACGACGCCGATCATGGCCGCCTTCACCCATCTCAATCCCGAGGGCAGCCGCTTCAACGACGGCAGCTTCGGCGTCTTCTATGCAGCGCTCACGCTCGACACCGCGATCGAGGAGACCAAGCACCACCGCGCCAAATTCCTCGCGGCGACCGACGAACCCGCGCAGGAGATCGACATGCGCGTCTATGCCGTCGATCTCGACGCCAATCTTCACGACATCCGCGACCTCGCGGACAGCCACGCGCATCTCTACGATCCGGATAACTATGTCCACGCCCAAGGACTCGCGACCGAGCTGCGCGACGCGGGTTCGGACGGCATCCGCTACCACAGCGTCCGCCACCAAGGCGGCGAATGCGCCGCCGCCTTCCGGCCGCGCCTCCTGTCGAACTGCCGGCAGGAGCGGCATCTCTGCTATGTGTGGGACGGCACCAGCATCAAGACCGTCTACGAGAAGAAGAGCCTCGACAGCTGAACGTCGCTCGAAGGGCCAACAAGAAACGCGCTCTTGGCGAGGCCGCAGCGGGGCGGCGTGCGTGCGGGGCGACGGGTCGGCCATAACCCCGTTATGGCCTGAACAGCGCGGCGCGCTGTTCACCCGGCACCGGCTTAGCCGCCGCCCCGCAAGGAAGCCGAGCCAAGCGCGCCCGCGCGGCCCGGCATCCGCGCGACCCCTGGCCGATCCCGCGAGGCCAGAGTGCGCCCGACAGATGCCGCGCGCCTTCCTCGGTCCCTCCTCGCACGTAATCGCCCTCGCCTCGATGCGAATGCTTCCAGATTGAGGCTAGATTGGCTTGCCAGATCAGCCGCCTCCCGCCAGAGTCGATGCGGAAATGAAGCGAAATCGACCATCTGCCGACGAAACAGCAAGGCGAACTCGAGCGCATCACGCAGCTGCTGATGGAAGAGTTCGCGCGCTCGATCGAACGCGCGACGATGGAATGGAAGCGCAACGGCAAGATTCTCAAGATCATCCTGTTCGGCAGCTACGCGCGCAATGATTGGGTCGACGAGCCCGACAATGGTTGTCAGTCCGACTACGATCTGCTGGTCGTCGTCAGCCACGAAGATCTGACCGGCATCGCCGACCACTGGTATATTGCCGAAGACCGGATTCTGCGCGACCCCGCGATCGACCGCACCGTCAACATCATCGTCGACACCATGCAGGATGTGAACCAGGCGCTCCAACGCGGTGAATATTTCTGGGTCGACATCATCCGCGACGGCATCGCACTATACGAACTGCCCAACCATCCGCTGGCGGCGCCTCAGCCCATGACGACACCCGATGCCTACGAGATGGCCAAGGGCTATTTTCAAAAACAGTCAGCTTCGGTAGCTAATTGGTTGAAACTTGTTGCTCAACACCCGGCGGCGCCTTCCTCAAACCACGGGATTCCAGAGGATCGCGTAGGTCCGATCATCGTCCTGTCCGGCCGCCCGGCCGAGATTGGCGTAGATGCGCCGCGGACCGAATTCGGGAGCGGCGAGGCTGAGCGAGACGTAAATCTTGCCCGACACGTCGCCGACCCGGATCCAGCCAGCACCGATTTCGACCTCGTCGGAATAGACGCGAAAATCGGGTTGGACGTCGCCGGATTTCGAACGGTTCGGCCGACTTCGATCGCCGCGCGAATAGAAAAGCGTGCGAAGCTGGCCGGAAAAGCCCTCCTCGATCGTGCCGTTGACGAAACCGATTGCGGCCATGATGCATCTCCTTTTTGTTAGCGCGCCGAGGCTGTCCCGGCGCCGCGTTCCTAAGGAATGGCGACTTGTGCCGAGGACGCACCCGCAGGGCCGGAGCGACAGCGAAGGATGGAGGAGCGAAGCTTTTTGGAGCGAAGCGGCCGCGAGGAGCCGGCAACGCCGGCGGGGAAAAAGCGCAGGAACCGACATTGCGAACCGGTCACCGCCATTCAAAAGAGCGCAGGCCGGAGAAGCTCGGCTGTTGCATTTGGGATCGAGACGATTTTCGCAAGCAGCGCACGCACGGCCGAGGCTGGCCGCTAGCGGTCTGGCCGGTTATCGTTGGAGCCTCCCAAAATGCGGCCATTGAGCATTCCGCTAGGTCGTAGCTCTCCTGTCGTTTCCACGCTCCCTTGGTAGCGCTTAACGGCCCTATCGCCTCGTCGCGGCTAGCAGACGCTTGATATGAGCCGCGACGCTTTCCGGATCATAGGGTCTTCGCAGATGCGGGCCCTCGTCGCATAAGTAGCCTGCAGCCTTCGCGGCCGAATCGATATTGCCCACAAGCACAATTTCGACATCAGGATAACGGTCCCTGACCCAGATCCGCAGCTCGAACGCGTTGAAGTTCCCCGACAGCTGCGCATCGGCCAGCAGGGCATCAATCTCCACCGCGCCCTCCTCGAGCGCGATGATCACTTCGTCGGAGGTCGCCGCCTCGAAAACTTTGTAACCGCAGTGCCGAAGATACTCGGCGAGCGCGTTGCGGATCAGGACGTCAGCGTCTGCGACGATCAGGCACTGTGGGTCTGGGAGCTCTTCTGCCATGGATCTCCAATCAGCCGCGCGACGGCATCGGCGAGAGCGGCGACTGTGTAGGGTTTCGCGAGAAATTCGTCGGCAGGAAAAGATTCGGATTTGAAAAGATGTGCCGAGCAGACGATGACGGGGCGGCCCGGCGCTAGCAATTTGGAGCGGCGTGTCAATTCCATCCCGTCAACTTCGCCAGGCATACGGACGTCGGTGATAAGGAGATCGATGACCTGCGCAGAACGCAATATGTCGAACCCTTCGTCGCCGTCCGCGGCTTCCAAAACCAGATAACCTATGTCGCGCAGGGAATCGGCGAGCATGAATCTTATCAGGAACTCGTCCTCGACCAGAAGTATCGTCTGTGCGTCCACTTTCGGTCCTCACCCACACCGCGAAATCAGCGACCCGATTGGATCCGCACCCGGCCACGCTTGAATAAATTCTAAACGCCTGCCGGTAAACGCAAGTTCCCACCTTTCGCCTCGCCCAACGACAGCCTATTTTTACTCCGGGATTGGCCGATCGCGGTCGGCAGCCTTTGACAAAAAGATGACATGAAGCTGCCATTGCGGCCCCGTCAAGCTCGACGATTGTTTAAAGCCGAACTCGACTTACGCCGCCAGAGGGCGCCAACAACGGCAGATGTTAAACAATTGTGAGCGGTGCCGAACTACTTGGAGTCCAACGTCGCTCTTCCCTGAGTGATCAATGGCTTATGTCGCTCCACGGAGGCTTCCATGCGCTCATCTCTCAAGCAAAACCTGTTCCGTTCGGCGGCGATCGCGCGGGTTCTCGTGCTAGGCTCGGCCGCGCTTGCCGCATCGCCGGCCTTCGCGCAGGGTTTATGGACGGGGGCGACCTCGAACGACTGGTTCACTGGCACCAACTGGGCGGACGGCACCGCGCCGACCGCCGCCGACAATGTGGTCATCAACATCAGCGACGCCAGTGCGCCGGTTATCAATGTCAGCGCGGCGGTGAGCCGGACGGTCGACATCGGCGCGGCGGGCACCGGCCAACTGATCATCGCGCAGGGCGCCACACTCACCTCGTCCGGCGGTCCGCAGAGCCGGCTCGGCGTCGTTGCAGGCGCCAGCGGCATCGCGCTCGTCACCGGCAACGGCTCGCGCTGGAACCTCGGCCATGCCCTTATCGTCGGCCGCGAGGGCACCGGCGAACTGTCCGCCGCGTTCGGCGGCCAGGTCGCCAGCACCCTCGGCGTGGTCGGCGACCTGGCGGGTTCCAGCGGATCTGCCCTGATCTTCGGAGCCAACTCGCGCTGGGACAATGCCGGCAACCTGTTCGTCGGCAATTTCGGCACAGGCACGATGACCGTCGGCAATGGCGGCGTCGTCACCAGCCTCGTCGGCGGCATCGGCGGCGGCGCCGATGCAGTGGGGACAGTCACCGTCCAAGGCGCGACTTCGAACTGGACGGTCACCAACGCGCTCAATGTCGGCAATTTCGGACGCGGTACGCTCACGATCGAGCAAGGCGGGACCGTTACCAGCGGCGATGCGGTTCTCGCCCTGTCCGACAGCGGCATCGGCACGGCGACGGTCACCGGAGCGGGTTCGACCTGGACGCAGGACGGCAACCTCTTTGTCGGGCAGGAAGGAACCGGCACGCTGGACATCACCGCCGGCGGGACGGTGGCGACAGGCAACCAAGGTGTCATCGGATATTCCGCGGGATCGGAAGGCACGGTGACAGTCTCCGGACCGGTTTCGAACTGGACTCTCGGCAATGCCCTGCAGGTCGGCCGCCAGGGAACCGGCACGCTGATCATCGCCGATGGCGGCGTGGCTTCCAATCTGCTGGCGCCCCCGTCCAACGGCAGTCTCGCTGTCGGATCGCAGCAGGGCTCCATCGGGATCATGACGGTCACCGGGGCTGGGTCGGCCTGGAACGGCAGCGGAAACTTCTCCGTCGGCAAAGAAGGCACCGGCACGCTGACGATTTCCGCCGGAGGCGCGGTCAGTAACACGTTCGGCTCTGTCGGCGACAATGTGGGTGGGACCGGTGCGGCGACGGTGACCGGAACTGGTTCGACCTGGGCGAACAGCGGCGATCTTTTCGTCGGGCGTTTCGGCAACGGGACGCTGACCGTGGCGGACGGCGGGCGGGTTGAAAGCCACCTGATCACGGTGGGTTCACAAGGATCCGGCACGGGAACGGCGACCGTGACCGCCGACGGCATCTTGTCCGCCGCGAACGGCATCAGGCTGGCCGAACTGGCCGGCGCAACCGGCACGCTCAACATCGGCGCGGCGGCGGGCGCGCCTGCCGCGGCGCCCGGCATCGTGGCCGCGCCGGCCGTCGAGCTAGGGGCAGGCGACGGCGCGATCGTCTTCATTCACGTCGCAGCCGCCTATCGGTTCGAACCAGCCATTGTCGGCACGGGCCGGGTCGACTTGCTGGCGGGCCGCACGACCCTCGCCGGCGCCAACACCTATATAGGCCCGACCACCGTCACCGGGGGAGCGATCCTGCAAATCGACAATGGCGGCGCGCTGGGCGCGGCGGGGAATACACTCCAGCTCGCCGGCGGCACGCTGAAGGCCGGCGCTTCCTTTGCCGTGGCGCAGACCATCCGGGTCGGCAGTCCCAATTCGAACAGAATCGACACCAACGGCTTCGACCTCACCCTTAACGGAGTGATTTCCGACGGTCCTGTTAACAACAGCGGCAATTTCTTCGACAAGGTGGGCGCTGGTACGCTCACCCTCACGGGCGCCAACACCTATTCCAACCGTACGGTGCTCGCCGCCGGCGCGCTTGCCCTTGCCGGCGACGGGACGATCGGCGCGGGCAACCTGGTCATCGGCGCGGGCACGGTATTCGACATTTCGCAGGCGAACGTCGGCGCGCGCGTGATCCAGCTCAACGGCCCGGCCGGCGGCACCATAGCCTTGGGGTCCAAGACCCTCACGCTCGGCTTCGGCAATTCGTTCACCGACTGGACGGGCACAATTACCGATGGTGGCATCGCCGGCGGCACGGGCGGCCGCGTCGTCATCGCGGCGCCGAATGGAGCAGTCCGCTTTTTCGGACCGCACAGCTATACCGGTGGCACCACGGTCGCGGGCGGCGCGCTCGAGCTGGTCGGGAACGGCGCGCTGTTCGACGCGGGCGCGGTAACGGTCCAGAGCGGCGGGCTGTTCCAGATCAGCGGCCTCACCGGCCCTCGCACGGTGATCGGCGACCTTGCCGGCGCCGGCACGGTCAATCTCGGCGCCAAAGCGCTGACCCTCGGCACGGCGAACAGCAGCATCTTCTCGGGCGCGATCGCCGGCATCGGCGGATCGCTGATCAAGCGAGGGAGCGGCACCCTCACGCTTGCCGGCGCCAGTAGCTACACCGGCGCAACCGCCGTCAACGAGGGCACATTGCGGGTCAACGGCAGCCTCGGCGGCACCGCGATTGCGGTGAACGCGGGCGCGACGCTCGGCGGCACTGGCACGATCGCCGGCGACGTGACGATCGCCGGCGGCGGCCGGCTTGCGCCGGGCGCCAGCGCCGGCACGCTAACAATCGGCGCGCTCGCCCTGTCCGGTGCCTCCCAGCTCGATTTCGAGCTCGGCCAGGCGGGCGTGGTCGGCGGCGGGGTCAACGATCTCATCGTGGTCACGGGCGACCTGACGCTCGACGGCGTTCTGAACGTCACCGACATCGGCGGCTTCGGCCCCGGCATCTACCGCCTCTTCGACTATGGCGGCGCGCTCACCGACAACGGCTTGGCTTTCGGCGTGCTGCCGACCGGCTCGGACACTGACGATTTCTTCGTCCAGACCCGCATCGCCGGACAGGTCAATCTGGTCAGCAGCTTCGGCGCGACGCTCAGCTTCTGGGACGGCGGCGATCCGGCACTGCACGACGATGGCACCATCCAGGGCGGCGACGGTATCTGGAACGCTTCGAACCGCAACTGGACCGTCGAGGACGGCGCGGTGAACGGCCTGTGGAACCAGGATTTCGCGATCTTCGGCGGCGCGGCCGGCACGGTGACCGTCGACACGGCAGCCGGTGCGGTGACCTTCTCGGGCATGCAGTTCACAACCGACGGTTATGTCGTCGCAGGCGACGCGCTCACCACGACGGCGGCGGAGACGATCATCCGCGCTGACGCCGGTGTCACCGCGACGTTCGCCTCCGCGATCACCGGGTCGGGCGGGCTCGTGAAGACCGACGCGGGGACCCTCGTCCTCGAGGGCATCAACAGCTATGCCGGCGGCACGACGATCCGGGGCGGAACGCTTTCCGTCTCGCGTGACGCCAATCTCGGCGCAGCCGCCGGCGGGATCACCCTCGATGGCGGCACCCTGCAGAGCAGGGTCGGCGTCACGACCGGGCGCAACGTCACGCTCGGTGCCGGCGGTGGCACGATCGACGCCGATGGCGGCATGGTGATAAACGGCGTCATTTCCGGTGCGGGCGGCCTGACCGTATCCAGCCGGCCTTTCACCGCCCTCTTTCTGGCCGCTAACAATAGCTATACCGGTGGCACGACCGTCCGCGACGGGACGCTCCAGCTCGGCGACGGCGGCGCGAGCGGGTCGATCGTCGGAAACGTGCTGCTGGACGACGGCACGCTGGCCGTCAACCGGTCTGACACATATACCTTCGCCGGCGCAATCAGCGGCGACGGCGCCTTCGCGCACTACGGCACCGGCACCACGATCCTGACCGGCAGCAACAGCTATACCGGCGGCACGACCGTCCGCGGCGGCACGCTCCAACTCGGCGATGGCGGCACGGCCGGCTCGATCACCGGCAACGCCCTCATCGACGGCACGCTCGCTTTCAACAGCACCGATGCCGTGACCTTCAGCGGTGTCGTCAGCGGGTCGGGCAATCTGGAGCAGATCGGCAGCGGCGCCCTCACCCTGACCGGCGACAGCGCGGCCTTCGCCGGCGCCAACACCGTCCGCAACGGCCGGCTGGTCGTCAACGGCAGCCTCGGCGGCGACCTTTCCGTCCTCGCCGGCACCCGGCTGGAGGGCATCGGCACCATCGGGTCCACCACCGTCGCCAACGGCGGCACGATCGCCCCGGGCAATTCGATCGGCACGCTCACCGTCAATGGCGACATCACCTTTGCGCCGGGCTCGATCTACGAGGTCGAAGTCGATCCGGCGGGCGCGACGAGCGACCTGGTCGCCGCCTCCGGCCGCGCGATCCTGAACGGCGGGTCGGTGGTTCATATCGGGCTCGACGGCAACTATCGCCCGCAGGCGACCTACACCATCGTCACCGCCGCGGGCGGCGTCCAGGGCAAATTCGACGACATCGCGTCCAGCTTCGCCTTCCTCGATCCGACCCTCGGCTACACGGCCAATACGGTGACGCTCACCCTCGAGCGCAACGACATCGGCTTCTGCCATGTCGCGCGGACGTCGAACCAATGCGCCACCGCGAACGGCGCCGAAGAGCTCGGCTTCGGCAATCCGGTCTTCGACGCTATCGTCCTGCTCGACGACCCGGGCGCCCGCGAGGCGTTCGATCTCCTGTCGGGCGAGATCTACGCATCGCTCCATTCCGTACTCGTCCAGGACAGCCGCGTACCGCGCACCGCCGCGCTCGACCGGATGCGGCAGGCCGGCGCCGCAGCCGATCCCGAGCCGGGTCTCCGCATCTGGATGCAGGGCTTGGGGTCCCGGGGCCATATCGACGGCGACGGCAATGCCAGGCGCGTGAAGCATGACTCGACCGGCTTCCTGATCGGTCTCGATGCGATCGCCGATGAGGAGCTGCAATTAGGGGTGTTCGGCGGCTATCAGCGCGGCAATGCGGACGTGCGCGCCGCCGCGTCCGAGGCTGACATCGACAGCTATCATGTCGGCCTCTACATCGGCGCCGATCATGGCCGTCTCGGTCTGCGCGCAGGATATGCGTTCAGCTGGCACCAGGCCGACGTCACCCGGCGGATCAGCTTTGGCGATTTCGCCGACAACACCACGGCCGATTTCGACGCCTCGACCGCCCAGGCCTTCGGCGAGATCGCCTACCGGCTCGACGTCGGCGCCACCCGGATCGAGCCGTTCGCCCAGATCGCCCATGTCTTTGTCGACAGCGAGCGGCTCCGCGAACGCGGCGGCGCGGCGGCGCTACAGGTCGAGCGCGAACGCACGACCACGCGCTTCTCGACCCTCGGCGCGCGCACCGAGCAGAGCTTCTCACTGGGATCGATGGAGGCGAGCCTGCGCGTCGCCGCCGGCTGGCGCCACGCTTTCGACGATCGCCTGCCGGTCGTGGCGACCAGCTTCACCGGCTCTTCACCCTTCCTCATCGCCGGCACGCCGGTCGCGCGCGATGCCCTGTCGGCGGACATCGGCCTCAATCTGGCGCTGTCCAGCCGCGTCCGGTTCGATCTCTCCTATATCGGCGACGTCGCCAGCGACGCCGAGACGCACTATGGACGCGCAACGCTGTCCTGGCGTTTCTGAAAACTGAGGGCCGAGCCGCCTTTCATGGGATTCTCGCTTCTCTGGCCGTGGATAGGACTCGGCCTGGCGGTGATGTTGCTGTCAGGGCTAACCATCGGCGACATGCGCGGCGATCGCACCGTGCCGCGCACACGCGACATGGTATGGCTCGCCTGGGCGGCCACCGCCGCCTATCTGCTTCAATTCGAAGAGCATGGCATCGATGCGCGGGGGATGCCCTATGCCTTCCGCGATGTGCTGTGCATGCACTTCGGTTTCGCCAATGCGGCGACCTGCCCCATTCCGGAATCCTTCATCACAGCAGTGAATATTCCCGTCGTATGGCTCGCAGGTCCGATCGCCGCCCTGTTGGGACGCCGCTGGCCGGGCATCGCGCTGAGCTATTTCAGCGTGCCGGCGGTCAACGCCTTCGCGCACATCGGCCCGGCGCTCGCGGCCGGCAATTACAACCCCGGCCTGCTGACCGCAGTCGTACTGTTCCTGCCGCCGTCACTTTGGACGTTGTGGATCGCGTTGCGGAGACCGGACCTCGGATGGCGAATGGTAGGCGCCACCATTGTCGGCGGCATCGTACTGCATGCAGTACTGATACTCACCCTCCGAGCCTATCTGACGGGCTTGATCGGCGAAAACACTCTCGTCGCTATCCAAATCGTAAACCCCGCGATCCCCGTCGTGCTGGTTGCGGTAATGATGATGCAACGACGCCTCCCGCGTCATGCTGAATGATGCCCTCTTTCTTCCACGCTCTCCGGCTGTTGCCTTGGCTTGACCGGTTTGAGACAGTCGTCTGTGGATGGCCTCCGCGTTGCAAGCATAATTTGACGTTCGGCGTTTGGGTCGGTCGCAGTCGTTTGTCCGGCCTGTTGATGCAGTCGTAGGGACTGCTGGCCCTGATGGAGTCCGCGAACCGGGTCCCGATCGGCTTATCAGGCTATGACGCCTTGGGCTGTCCATGGGTTGTCCCGGCTCCCGGTCTGACCGGTATCGCCATCACATCGCATCGCGCTTACAACATCGTAAAGCTGATCTCCTCAGCCAAGCTCATTCTATTATCCTGCCAGCATCGGGGCGTGATGGGCCTGATAGACCTGCCCGCGCGTCATGAGCGCCCAGGCGATCCGGGCAATCTTGTTCGCCATGGCGACCCTCTCCGCCCTAGCCGCTCCTTCCCGCCGCTCGACTTTTGCAGCGGCGTGAGCCCTAGCCAGGCCGCGAACTGCCGGCCCGAACGGAACTGGTGGGGATCGTTGACCGACGCAGCCAAAGCCGTTGCGCCGCCCGGGCCGATACCAGGGATCGTCGAGAGACGCCGCGCGACCTCGTCGCTGCGCTGAAGCGCTGCCAGCCGAAGCTCGATCGCGTGAAGCCGCGCATGGATGTCGAGTGCTTGCTGCGAGAGCATCCCTACGATCATCGCTGCATCGTCTGGCACCTCCGGGGTACGCTCGCTGTCGACGATCTGCCGTGCCATGATCAGCGCGCGATCCCGCCCTTCCGGGATGACGATCCCAAACTCGGCGAGCAGACTTCGGATCATGTTTATCAGCTGCGTTCGCTGCCCGACGAGCAGGCTGCGACTACGATGCAGCGTCAGCGCTGCCTGCTGCTCGCGTGATTTCACCGCGACATAGCGCATCGTCGGCCGCGTGACCGCTTCACAGATTGCTTCCGCATCGACAGCATCGTTCTTCCCGCGCTTCACATATGGCTTCACATAGGCAGGCGGCATCAGCCGCACCTCGTGCCCGAGTGCGATCAGCTCGCGCGCCCAATGGTGCGACGTGCCGCAGGCCTCGATGCCGACAAGGCACGGCCCCGTCTTCGCAAAGAAGGGCAGAAGCTGAGCACGGCGAAGCGTCTTTCGCACAACGACATCGCCTGCTGCATCAACTGCGTGAACCTGAAAAACATTCTTGGCCAGATCGAGGCCGATCGTGAGTAATCTCCATGGCGGATGGCTCCTCTGCTCGGGTTTGAATGACAGCAACCCATCTTGGCACCTAGATGCCGTGAGCAGTAGCCATCCACCTCATCCGCTTTTGGACGCAATTATGCGAAGCGGACATCTGCCGGTGGATTACAACTCGGTCGGGAGCTCGCAGAGACCCGTGCGTGGAGAGAAGAGCGCTAACCGAAATCGGAGCGCCACGGGCCCGTGATCGCCAGGGTCTTGGCCGGGCTGTAAACGTTCACGAACATCGTTCGGCCGTCAGGCGAGAAACAGGCACCGGCAAGCTCGGTCTGCGCGTGGAGGCGGGCAAAGGCATAAACTTGCCCGTCGGGCGTGATCCCCCGCAGATGATTGTCGACCGTCTCCGTATATTGGTCTTCGCAGACGATCAGATGCCCATTCGGTGCGATGGTGATATTGTCGCCGAAATTGAGCATCGCGGTACTGCTGGACTCAACGAAAAGCTGGAGCCGGCCCGGGTTCGCGGTCTCGCCCGGCTGACCCTCTTGCGGCGAGGGACGGTAGCGCATGACCTGGCTAAGTTTCGCCGCGCCGCCGGACGTGCAGCAGAAATAAAGCTCGCCCTCGCCGAAATGGATGCCTTCGCCGCGCGCGAAACGCACCGCTCCACCGGCATGACCGCGTTGGCGCAGGTCGTCGTTGACGCTGTCGACGCCATCGAGCGCGATCCACCGCGTCGCGACCCACTCGCCCGCGGCGAGATCTGGCGCGGTCCAGTTGCGGCTATCGGTGCCGCGGGCCGGATCGGCGAAGGCAAGCGCCTGCAACCGGCCGCCCCGCGCGAGCTGGCCCCGCCGCTCGGGCAGGAAGCGGTAGAAGAGGCTGTCGTCGCGGTCCTCGGTCAAATAGACGATGCCCGTCCGCGTATCGACGGCTGCGGCTTCATGGTTGAAACGGCCCATCGCGCGAAGCGGTACCGCGTCGACGAGGCCGGGATGCGCAGCGGGCACCTCGAAGACCCAGCCATGGTCTTCCTTCAGCCCGTTCCCGGCACGCGACACATCTTCCTCGCAGCTGAGCCAGCTTCCCCAAGGCGTCGTGCCGCCGGCGCAGTTGCGGATCGTGCCGACCAGACTGAGATGCTGCCGCTCGACCCGCCCACTGCGCTGATCATAAACCAGTGTCGTGGTTCCGCCGGGCAACCAGCCGCCGTCGCGTCCCCGATCGAAACCGCTGCCGCTGTCGGCTGGGGATGCAAAGGGCCCGACATTGGCATGTTTCGGCTGCAGTTCATGGTTGCGCACGAGCGCGACCCGGTCCCTGTCGACATGAAACGCCCCCATCCCATCGGCGCGATCGGGAACGCGCAGCCCGTCATTCATTCTGTCGCCCAGCGCTGAGATGACGCGGTAGGAAAAGCTGCGCGGCAGGTCGAGCAAGCCGCCGGGATCCGGCTCGAGGGGACCGTAGCCGGGCGCGCTCGCCGAGCGCGGTGCGCTCGATGTCGCGCAGCCGCTTAACGCGAGGCCTGAAAAGCCAAGCGAGGTGAGCCCGGTGGCGAAGGAACGTCGATCGATGTTTGCGGCAAATTTCAGCATCCGGCGGCCCCTAGTTCGGGAAATGGACATTCCCGTGACTAAGCAGATTAACGCGACGGCTTGTAGCCGATCGAGTTTACTACCGGACGAAAACAACGACCAGCGGGCCGCATGAATCAGAAAAGCAGCCCATATCTCGGCAAGCCATTACCGAAGGAGAATAGAAGCGCGTTGGACCGCACACCTCGCGCCACAGCACAGGAATCGTGAAAGCAGACGCTCGTCCGTTTCTTCCGAGAGTATCGGCGATGACCGAAAACCGATCTGTTTCTTCAAATATCGCTTCATGGACGGCTATGTCACTCGCTCGTTACTGAGGCTTCGGCACGAACGGTTCGCACAAGCGAGCCCAGCGCCTGTCCGAACAGGCTTTGCGACCGCGCGTCGATGCTGATCGAGCCGCGCACGGGGCGCAAGGGACCGGCCCCGGGTGCTGCGACAAAGCGAAGCCGATACAGCGCCTCCCGCGGACGAAGCGATTTCGCCGCATCCTCATTGACCGCAATAGGGCCGCCTTGCGTGGAAGCGAGGATGGGTTGGTCCATGCGCTGCACGGCGCTGGCAGACTTTTCGGTGAGTTTTGCGGCACGTGACGCGAGGATCGGGTCGTCGGGAACGAATTGAGCGAGCGCCTCGTCGCCAATGCGCGAAAAATCGCTCTCTCGCACAAAAGCCTGCACGTCATAATCGCTCGGCGTCACGACCAGCGCAATAACCTCGGCGCCGCCCAGCCAGCGCCCTTGCGGCGCCTGGATGTCGAGGTCAGTCACGATCCCGGCAATGGGCGCACGCAGCACGAGGCGGGCGCTGCGGCGGTCGAAACCGGCGAGCCGGCCGCGTTCCGCGAGCAGCTCGCGTTCCAGAACCGATCGCGCCGACAGGTCCTCGGCATCGGCGCCCCCGCGCGCGAGCTGCGCCTCGATACTCGCGATGCGCAGGCGCGACTGCGCCGCCGCGACGTCGATATCCGGCGCGACGAGTTCGACAAGCGGCGTGCCCGCCGCGACGCGCTGCCCGTTACGGACCAGAACGCGTTCGACGCGCGCCGGATCGCCCGCGACGATCGGCACCGCCGCGATCGGCCCCATCACCGCAGGGGCGTCGACATGGCGGTCGAGCGGCAGCAGCCCAAGCAACAAGAGTGCGCCCAATCCAAGCAGCAATTTCCGTCCGCGCGGCGAGGCAAGGATGCGGCCCCGCCGCAATTGCCATTCCTTGAGCTCGCTCCACATCGGGCGGACCACGAACACCGCCATTTCCACCATAAACAGGATGACGCCGAGCAGCTTGAAGAACAGGTGATAGACGAGCAACGCGATGCCGACGAACAGGATCAGGCGATATATCCATGTCGCCCAAGCATAAACGATCAATATCCGCGTCATCCGCCGCGGCAATAGCTCGGGTTCGGGTTCGTCGAGCTTGAACAGCAGTTCGCGCAGCCGCCACCGCCCGAGCGCGAAAGCTCGCGGCTGGAGGTTGGGTACGCCCAAAAAGTCCGAGAGCACATAATAGCCGTCGAAACGCATGAAGGGATTGAGATTGATCGCGAGGCTCATCACCCAGCTCGTCGTAGCGAGAATGAACGCGACGCTCCGCAGCATGCCCTCGGGTAGCAACGCCCATGCGAAGGTCGCGATGCTGGCGATCATCAATTCGGCGCTCACCCCCGCGCAATCGATCGCCAGGCGTTTGCGCCGCGACGTCAGCCTCCACGCACCCGTGGTGTCGGTGTAGAGGACGGGCATCATTATCAGGAAACTCGCGCCCATGCTCGGCACGCGGCAGCCAAACCGAGTCGCGGTATAGGCGTGCCCCAGCTCGTGCATGACCTTCACCGCCGACAGGCCGATGGCGTAAGCAACCGGTCCCTGCCAGCTGAAGAAATAGAGGAAGGAGGCCATGAACGCGTCCCATTGGCGCGAGACGAGGAACAGGCCGACGACCGCCAGAGCAACGAAGAACCATAAGGCGCGCGCGGACCAGAGCGGGGCCACCCTCGGTAGCGTCCGCTCGAGGAATTCGGCCGGCTTCACCAGCGGGATGCGGAAAAACAGATAATGATCGACGAGCCAGCGCCACCATGCTTTTTTGCTCTGACTGCGGATGCGTTCGAAACTGGCGACGCTGTCGGAGAGCGGCGTGATGGTCAGATTATTCGCCAGCGAGAATTCGACGACGCGGGTGACCTCGGCATCGGCATCGGCTGCTTCCAGCCCTTCGGCTACTAGGCCGGGCCCCGCTTCATGTATCTCGCCATTGGCCCAGCGCGAAAAAATCGTGAACTCGATCTTTCCGAGCTGGAAGAAAGCGTGACGGACGGGATCGAACAGGGTCCAGCTTGGCGCGCCGTTGACCAGCGGGGCACCGGGCTCGATCCGCAGCTCCTGCCGAAGCGGCGGCAGCGCCAAGGGATGCGCCGCGGCGGTCATATCCCGGCGAATTGGCGCAGGCTGGAAATCGGGCGGCGCAGCAGCGAATAGAAAAGCGGCACCCAGCGCCCGTAAAGCTTGGCAGTCCCGCGTGACCCGACGCGCGGCGCATCACCAATCGGGCGCGCAACCACAGCAAAGGACAGCACCCCCTCCGCCGTCGGCCGTGCCTGATAACTGACCGTTTCGAGGCTCGCATCGATCGCCCACAGCGGCTGTGCATCGAGCCAGACCTTGACCTTGCTTCCCGCCGGCAGCGACATTTGTTCGCGGGTCGGCAGATCGATCCGGAAATCGACATCAGCGGGATCGACGATCTGCAGGATCGGATCGCCCACATTGACCGCGCGTCCTTCCCAGTCGCGGCGATCGCTGTAGAGCGCCATACCAGCCCTGGGCGCCGCGACCTGCGCGCGTGCGAGCAAGTCGCGGGCATAGGCATGATCGGCCTGCGCCAGTTCATATTCGGCGTGCATCAGCGTGATGTCGCGCGCCTCCTCGCGCGCGCCGATGGCGAGATTGGTCGACCGCTCGACCCGCGCGCGCGCGACCTCGAGCTTTTCGGCCGCGACGTCGAGATCGTTGCGCAATTTGGTGTCGTCGAAATCCAGCACGGGCTGGTCGGCCTTGACCGCCGCGTTCGGCGGCACCAGAATCCGGTCGATTACGCCCGAAAAAGGCGCCGCCACGACGAACGGGCGGGCCGCGACGACTTCGACCGGCGCCAGCGCCGTCAGTTGAACGGGGAAGAGGGCAATAACCGCAAGCCCGACAAGGACACCGCGTTTTTCCTTGGGACCCAGCCCCTTGATACGGCGGACGGGGGCGCCGCCCGTCAGCGCCAGCCAGCTGTGCCCGACGGTTTCCGCGACACGATCGAGGCGGAACGCCTCGGCCTCGCGCATCACCGAACCGCGCGCAAGGAGAAGGCCGGCGAAAGGTTGGCCATCGCGGTCCAGTAAAGGCTGCCAGCGCCAATGAGCAAAGGGATATTCCTGCAGCGCGGCGTCCGTGATGAGCGCGGCGGCCGCGAAATCATGCGGGCGGTCGAGCCCGCCGGTTCGCGCCAGTTCGGCAGCCGCTTTTTCGATCGCATGGATCAGCGGGGCGTTGCGATCGACCGTTGCGAGGCTGGATGCCGCCATGACGTGAAAGCCGTCGCCAACGCGCGATCGGCGCAGTACGAACATCTGATCATAGCCCAGAATACGGCGGGTTTCGTTCGCGACATGATAGACAAGCTCGGGCACGCTCGCGCGGCGCCGCACCTCACCCTCATACTGCAGCAATGCCGCCAGGCCCGACGGGTCCGGCGATGCCACTCGCGGCGCTGGCCGCGGCGGGACCGGTTCAGGATGACTTGCCATTAACCGTCGAAGCCGAACCCGGGACCGCTACCGCGCTCGCCTTGATGGCGTCGGGGAAGGTCGCGCTTCCGCTCATGCCCGGCAAGACGAGGCCCGATGTCTCGGTAATATCACCTGTCACGCGGATCGTCTTGCTGACGGCATCGACCGAGGCGCCGAGCCGCGTAACGACCCCTGTAATCTCTTGCCCGGTCTCATCGATCCGGAAACCAAACGCTGCGCCGGGCCGCAGCCAAGTCAACCAGCGGCTGGGAACGATCAACTCGATTTCCAAATTGCCGCCGCTTTGAATCTTGAGCAGCGGCTGCCCGCTTGCTGCGACTTCGCGGGCATGTGCGATCTCTTCGACCACCTTGCCCGAAAAAGGCGCATAGACCGCGCAGTCGGACAGCTGCGCCGCCACCGCTTTCGCCTCGGCGTCGGCCTTGCCCAGATTGGCCTGCGATACCGCGACCTCATTCTTACCGACCGCCTCATACTGGTCGAGTTCGACATTGGTTTCATAGGTCTTGCGATAGGCGGCGGTCGCGGCATGCGCCGCATTCAGCTGCGCCTGGATTTGCGAGCAATCGAAGCGCGCCAGCAAAGCGCCCTTGGGAAACGCGTCGCCTTCGCCGTAGGGCATCGCGACGATCCGCGCCGTCATGCGCGAGGCGATTGTCGCTTCCTGTTTCGATTGCACGATACCTCGGACCGCGGTCTCAGGCTTGGCCGCCTTGGGCAATTCGGCCTTGGCGGGCGCAGCTTCGGCGGCCGCTGCAGGACTCTGTTCCCTCGACCATTCAAGGTCGCTGCCGGCCCCGCCGCCTGCAAAGGCGCCGATCGCGACCGCAACAAGCAACAACACTCCACCGCCGATCAGAAGCTTTTTCCGGCCGCCCTGCGCCGGCCCGTCTTCGCCAAGCGGTTCATTCATATGTCAGTCCACCTTCAGCGCCGTCTCGCGGGCGGCCCATAGCTGCTTGAGCGAACCCGCCAGCGTGGCGACATCCTCCTTCCCGCTGATGTCGGGTCCGAAATCGTCGATGCCCATTGAGCCGAATAGATTGGCATAGGCATTTTGCGCGGCAGCAAAGGCGATGTCGTATTTCACCTCGCTTACCAGCGTGTTCATCTCTTCGCGCAGGAGCGTCTGCTGACTCATCGCTCCGGCACGGTGGCCGGCGCGCACCTGGTACATGATCTTGTCCTGCACGCGATATTGGTGCGACGCGGTATCGAGCTCTTCCTTCAAGTGACCGAACCGCGCGCGCGATACATTCACTTGCGTTATCACGGCCATCGTCAGTGCCAGTTCGCGCTGGCGAAGCAGTTCTTCCTGCGCCGCCACGGCCTTTTTCTGCGCCGGATATTTGAACAGGTTCAAAACGTTCCAGCTCGCGCGTGCGCCCAGGTTCAACCAGTCGTTGTTGTAAAGGAAATCGTTCGAATCATAATTGACGCCGATTACGCCGCGGATGCTCGGCAAGGCACTGAGCAGCGCGGCATCGAGCTCCTTGCTGTTGATCCGCTGACGATAGCTGACCTCACGCAGTTCGGCACGATTGCGCAGCGCGGCCCGCATCATTTCCTCGCCCGACAGGCCGATCGCGGGCAGCGCCTGAGCGCGATCGGGAAGGACAAGGGTGAATTCGGTACCGGGCTTAAGATTCATCAGCGCGGCAAGCTGGGCCTTGGCGATCACCAGTTCGCGCTGGAGTTGGCGGATATTCGCCTGGATATCGACCAGTTCGCGCTGATAGGTGAGCGCGGTCAGCGGCGCCGAAAGACGGCGTTCGGCCAACCGTTCCGAATTGGCCAGCGTCGTGCCGACGGCCCCTTCGAGTTCTGTGAGTTTGGTCAGCAGCCGTTCGGCACTGACGGCGCGCCAATAGGAGGTACGGACATCCTCGATAATCCGGTTGGCGACTTTCCGCCGGCGTTCCTGCGAAATCAGATACTCGTCGGCCTTTTGCTTGGCCCGGACATAGGAAAGGCCGAAATCGAGCACGTCCCAGCTCAGCCCCAAGTCTGCCGAGAAGATATTCTTTTCCGCCGAAGTGGAGGGCTCAAGCGATTGCCGGCCGCTCAGCAGCGACAGCGAACTGGCGCCCGAATAATTGTTGCGGCTGGCATAGCCTGCGCCAGCGACAAGCTGCGGCAGCATATCGTAGCGCGCGACATCGAGTTCGCGCCCCTTGAGCGCTTCCTCCATCATCTCGACCTTGTAATCGAGGTTATATTTGAGCGCGCGCGCCATCGCGTCGTACATGTCGATCGGGCCGGCGACCGGTTCCTGGTTGGCATCGACGGTCTGGAAATTGCGGTCGGCGGTCGCCGCGATATCGCTCGGTGCCAGCGGCTCGGGGTTTACCGCGCAGCCGGCGAGGAGCACCGCCGTGGAAATGCCCAATAATCCCTTATACCCCATAAGCCCTGTCCTCTACCCTATCCCTCGAACGCGCCAAGCAGCCTTGCGGTTTCATCGCCGGCAGCCGATTGTTGCGCAGCGATCATTCGGCCAAGCGTTGCCGCGTCGCTGACGCGTTTGCCGGCTTCGACTTTGGCATCGAGCTGTACCTCGCCGGTTGCGCCCTGCACGATCACCGGGATCTCGATCGCGGTACCATCCTCGCGAAGCCCGCGGACGATCAGGCGGATTTCGTCGGCATCGAGCGGACGCTCGATGATCGCGAGCCCGCGCGAATCCATCCGAATCCAGTCGGGCAACGCCCGGCCGTCGCGCATCCGCAGCTGAAACTCGACGACGGGCGAGGTGCTATCGTCGCCGATATCGCGCATCTCCATGTAGAGAACATTACCGCGCGAGACCGACTCGATCATGATCTGACCGTCGCCGCCGCTAAGCTGACGGGCCGAGAAACCGGTGAGCGTTTCGATGTCGAAGCCGCCGAACCGGCCCTCCCACATATCCTCGCCCGGCGTCCGCAGTTCGCGCAGGCGGTCGAGATGGGCGATCACATCCGAAATCGGATGGCCGCCCACGTCGAAAGCCTGCGTGCCTTTCAGCCAGTCGAGGCCACTGACCGCCGCAAGAACCGGGTGATCGACGTTGAGATCGGCGGTGCCCCCAAGCGGGTTGATATCGTTGACCGCGTCGAGAATGATGAGCGGCGCCGCGAAAGGCCGCTCGACCGCGCCGTCGCCGCGGTCGATCGAATAAGGTTCGTTCGGGCCGAACCCATTGGTGGCCAGCAATGCGTTGATGTCTGCGCTTGGTTCGGAGACCGTAACCGTAAAGCTGGACACCACCGTCCCGCCGTTACCGTCAGATACGACATAGGTGATCGTCGCAACGCCGCGGAAGCCGAGCGGCGGCGTGTAGGTAATTGTGCCGTCGGCGTTGATTACCGCCATTCCGATCGAAGGCGTTGCCGAAATCACCGTGAGCGGGTCGCCGTCGGGATCGCTGGCATTGTCGAGCACCGGCACGGTGACGGGGCGGTCGATGATGGTTGTCACCGTCTCGGTCCCGTCCACGGGCGGGTCGGCAACCGGGTTCACGGTGACCGTTACGGTCGCGGTCGCGGTGCCGCCATTGCCATCGCTGATCGTATAAGTGATCGTATCGATGCCGTTGAAATTAGCATTCGGGATGTAACTGATCGTGCCATCGGCATTGATCGTCACCGTGCCGTTGGCCCCTGTCGCAGCCGTTACGGTGAGCGGATCGCCGTCAGCGTCGGTATCATTCGCGAGCACCGGGATCGTGACCGGCGTATCTTCATCGGTCGATGCCGTGTCGCCTACCACCAGGGGCGGATCGTTGACCGCTTTCACCGTGACCGTCACGGTCGCGGTTGAAGCCCCGCCATTGCCATCGCTGATCGTATAAGTGATCGTGTCGGTGCCGTTGAAGTTGGCGTTAGGCATATAGCCGATGGTACCATCGGCATTGATCGTTACCGTACCGTTGGACGCCATAGCAGTCGTGACGGTCAGCGGATCGCCATCGGGGTCAACGTCGTTGGCGAGCACCGAAATCGTGACGGGCGTATCTTCGTCGGTCGTGGCTATATCGTTCGCGGCAACCGGAGGATCTTCGACTGGGTTCACCGTGACGCTGACGGTCGCAGTTGAAGTACCGCCCTGGCCGTCGGAAATCGTATAGGTGATCGTGTCGGTGCCATTGAAATTGGGGTTCGGCGTGTAGCTGATCGTGCCGTCGGGATTGGTAGTTACCGTGCCATTGGCGGCTATTGCGGCGGTTATGGTGAGCGGATTGCCTTCGGGATCGCTGTCGTTGGCCAGCACCGGGATCGTTACGGGAGCATCCTCATTGGTCGAAGCCGTATCGTTTGCCGCCACCGGCGGATCGTTGACCGCGTTCACGGTGACCGTTACGGTCGCGGTTGAAGCCCCGCCATTGCCGTCGCTGATCGTATAAGTGATCGTGTCGGGGCCATTGAAATGGGCGTTCGGTGTGTAACTGATCGTGCCATCGGGGTTGATCGTCACCGATCCATTCACTGCGCTGGCAGCGGTGACGGCCAGCGGATCACCGTCGACGTCGCTGTCGTTCGCAAGCACGGGAATTGTGACCGACGTGTCTTCGTCGGTGGAAGCCGTATCGTTCGCGGCAACCGGCGGATCGTTCATCGAGTTCACCGTGACGGTCACCGTCGCGGTTGAATTACCGCCTTGTCCGTCGGAGATCGTATAGGTAATCGTGTCGGGGCCATTGAAATTGGCGTTCGGCGTATAGCTGATCGTCCCGTCCGCATTGATCGTCACGGTACCGTTCGGCGCGCTCGCCGCGGTGACAGTCAACGGATCGCTCTCAACGTCGCTGTCGTTTGCAAGCACCGGGATGGTGACCGGCGTATCCTCGTCGGTCGTCGCGGCGTCGTTCGCGGCCACCGGCGGGTCGTTCAGCGGGTTGACTGTAACCGTCACGGTCGCGGTCGATGTCCCGCCGTTTCCGTCGCTGATCGTATAGGTGATCGTGTCCGTGCCATTGAAATTGGCACCCGGCGTATAGCTGATCGTCCCGTCGGCATTGATCGTCACAACGCCATTCGCGGCGCTCGCAGTGGTGACGGTCAGCGGATCGGCGTCGATGTCACTGTCGTTTGCAAGCACGGGGATCGTGACCGGCGTATCTTCGTTGGTCGAAGCCGTGTCATTCGCGGCAACCGGCGCATCGTTCACGGGATTCACGGTTACCGTGACAGTTGCTGTCGAGAAGCCGCCCTGGCCGTCGCCGATCGTATAGGTGATCGTGTCGGTGCCGTTGAAATTGGCGTTCGGCGTGTAGCTGATCGTCCCGTCGGCGTTGATCGTAACACTGCCATTCACAGCGCTCGCTGCCGTAACCGTGAGCGGATTGCCTTCGGGATCGCTGTCGTTGGCGAGCACCGGAATCGTAACTGGTGCGTCCTCGTTGGTCGAAGCCGTGTCGTTCAGCGCGTCGGGCGGATCGTTCGAGGCAATGATCGTGACGGTGACGCCGATCGTTGCCGTCGAAGTTCCGCCATTGCCGTCGCTGATCGTATAGGTGATCGTGTCCGTGCCGTTGAAATTCGGATTGGGGCTATAGGTAATCGTGCCATCGGGGTTGATGGTCACCGTGCCGTTTGCGGCGCTGCCTGCAATCACCGTTAACGGGTCGCCGTCAGCGTCGGTATCGTTCGCGAGCACCGGGATCGTGACCGGCGTATCTTCCTGCGTCGTGATTGCGTCGCCGATCGCCGCCGGCGCATCGTTCACGGGATTCACGGTTACCGTGACAGCTGCTGTCGAGAAGCCGCCCTGGCCGTCGCTGATCGTATAGGTGATCGTGTCGGTGCCGTTGAAATTGGCGTTCGGTGTGTAGACGATCGTCCCGTCGGGGTTGATCGCCACCGTGCCGTTCGCCGCGTTCGCATTGGTCACGGTCAAGGGGTCGCCCTCGACGTCGCCGTCGTTACCAAGCACCGGAATCGTGACGGCAGTATCTTCGTCGGTCGACGCCGCGTCATTCGCCGCAACCGGCGGATCGTTGACCGCGTCCACTAGGACGGTCACCGTCGTGGTCGACGTGTCGCCGTTTCCGTCGCTGATCGTATAAGTGATCGTGTCGGTGCCGTTAAAATTGGCATTGGGCGTATAGTTGATCGTGCCGTCGGCATTGATCGTCACCGTGCCGTTGGGGGCCGATGCCGACGTCACGTTCAAGGAATCGCTCTCGGAATCGCTGTCGTTGCCGAGCACCGGGATCGTGACCAGCGTATCCTCGGCGGTCGTGATGGTATCCGGCGCCGCGACCGGCGGATCGTTGACCGCAGTGACCGTCACGGTGACCGTCGCCGTCGACGTGCCGCCCTGCCCATCCGAAATCGTGTAGCTGATTATATCCGTACCATTGAAGTTGGGGTTCGGCGTGTAGACGATCGTCCCGTCGGGGTTGATCGTCACCATGCCGTTCGGCGAACTCGCAGCGGTGACCGTCAGCGGATCGCCGTCGATGTCGCTGTCATTCGCCAGAACCGGGATCGTGACGGGCGTGTCTTCGTTGGTCGTCGCCGCGTCGTTCGTCGCCACCGGCGGATCGTTCGCGGGTATGACGGTGACCGTTACCGTCGCTGTCGATATTCCGCCGTTGCCGTCGAAAATCGTATAGGTGATCGTGTCCGTGCCGTTGAAGTTGGCATTCGGCGTGTAGCTGATCGTGCCGTCCGGATTGATCGTCACCATACCGTTCGCTGCGCTCGCAACCGTGACCGTCAGCGGATCGCCGTCGATGTCGCTATCATTGCCCAGGACGCTGATCGTGACGGGTGTGTCCTCGGTCGTTGTCGCGGTATCGTTTGCCGCCGCCGGCGGATCGTTCGCGGGCGTCACGACCACGTTAACAGTTGCGGTCGAGGTTCCGCCATTGCCGTCGCTGATCGTATAAGTGATCGTATCCGCGCCATTGAAATTGGCATTCGGCGTATAGACGATCGTCCCGTCGCCGTTGATCGTCACCGTGCCGTTGGCGGCGGTCGCTGTCGTTACGATCAGTGGATCGCCATCCGGATCCAGGTCATTGCCGAGGACGCCGATCGTGACCGGCGTGTCTTCGGCCGTTGAGGCGCTGTCGTTGGCGGCGACCGGCGGATCGTTGGCCGCCGTGACCATGACGGTGACGGTCGCCGACGCGGTTCCCCCCTGCCCATCCGAGATGGAATAGATGATCGTATCGGTGCCATTGAAATTGGCGTTGGGTGTATAAGCCAAGGTCCCGTCAGGGTTGATCGCAACGCTGCCATTAGCGGCCGTCGCGCTGGTGACCGTCAGCGCATCGCCGTCGGGATCGGCGTCGTTCGGCAACACCGCGATCGTGACCGGCGTATCCTCTGCGGTCGAGGCGACATCGTTCGCAGCAACCGGCGGCGGATTGCCGACTGTCCAGGTGAAACTGCTGGTCACCGATGCGCCCGATGGGTCGGTTGCGGTCACGGTAACGGTGTAGAGGCCGCCGTTCAGCTGGCTGGCATCCGCGGCGATCGTACCGGTGATTCGGCCGGTCGCGGAATCGATCGCAAGCCCCGCGGGCAATCCGCTGGCGCCATAGGTCAGCGTATCGCCATCACGATCGGCGAAGCTGCCAGCCGTCGCCACGTCGATCGCCGCGGCATCGACATTGTTCTGTGCTGGCAACGGCGAGGCGGTCGGCGTGTCATTCGCCGGAACCACGGTGATCGTCGCCACCGCGCTCGAAAAACCGCCAAGGCCGTCGCTGACAGTGTAGGTGACGGTCGCCGTGCCGCTGAAATCGGGATGGGGGGTGAAAGCAATTGTGCCGTCGGCGTTGATGTTCGCCGTTCCATTGGTCGCACCCGCACCAACGATCTGAAGCGGCGTCGCATCGACATCGTTGGTCAGCACGTCGAGCGTGATCGGCACGTCCTCGCCGGTCGTATAGCTGTCGTTTGCGGCACGCGGCGGGACGTTGCTGATCGTCCAGGTGAAGCTGGTCGTTACCGTGCCGCCATTGCCATCGCTGACAGTAACGGTGACGGGATAGATGCCGTCGCCGTTGGGTCCGCCGACCGAGCCGTTGGACGCGGTCGTCCCGGAAATTACGCCGGTGGCCGGATTGAGCGTCAGCCCAGCCGGAAGACCTGTAGAGGTATAATTCAACGTATCGCCATCGAGATCGTCGAATCCGCCCACGATAGTCACATTCACAGGGTCGGAATTGGTGTCGAAACGGTCGGGCAAGCCGACAGTCGTCGGCGCGTCATTGCCCGGCGTGACGGTCAGGGTGACCGTCGCGGTCGACGTCCCGCCGTTACCGTCGCTGATCGTGTAGGTTATGATATCAGGGCCGCTGAAATCTCGATCTGGGGTGTAAGTCAGTGTTCCATCGCCATTGATCACCACCGCGCCGCGCGTTGCCGAGGCAGCAATTACGGTCAGCGGGTCGCCGTCGGGATCGCTGTCGTTCGCGAGCGCGGGGATCGTTACCGACGTGTCTTCGACAGTCGTTGCCGTTTCGTTCACCGCTGTCGGCGCGGGGTTGGCGACCGTCCAGGTGAATGTCTGGCTCGCCGCCAAGCCGCCCGGATCGGTCGCAGTGACGGTCACCGAATAGGCGCCGCCATTCGCCTGGCTGGCGTCGGCAGTGATCGAACCCGAAATGATACCCGTCGTCGGGTCGATTGTGAGCCCCGGCGGCAGACCTGTCGCGCCATATGTCAGCACATCGCCATCGATGTCCGAGAAGAAGGCGGCAACGGGTACGGGCGCGATCGTATCGCTATCGTTCGAAGACTGATCGGATAGCGGGCTGCTGACCGGCGCATCATTTTCCGGCGTGACTGTGACCACGACAACGGCCGTCGAGAAGGCGCCGTCGGTATCGGCGATGGTGTAAGTGATCGTCGCCGTGCCGGTGAAGTCCCCGGGCGGCGAATAGGTGATTGTACCGTCCGCGTTCACCAGCACAGTCCCGTTGCTGGCGCTCGCATCGATCACCGTCAGCGGATCGCCGTCGTCGTCCACGTCGTTGACAAGGACATCGATTGTGACCGGCGTATCTTCGGCTGTCGTCGCGCTGTCGTCGTTCGCGACCGGGCCGACATTACGAATGGTCCAGGTAAATGTGGCAGGCACCGAACCGCCGTTTCCGTCGCTCGCTGTAATGGTTACCGTATAAATGCCGTTGCTGCCCGGCCCGCCCATCGACGCGTTGGGGTCGATTGTCCCGCTGACCACGCCCGTTACCGGATCAATCGTCAATCCAAGCGGTAGACCGGCGGCCCCATAGGTGAGCGCGTCGCCATCGACATCCTGGAAATCGGCCGCGAACGGGATCGAAACCACGTCGGAATCCAGGTCGAACAGATTGGCATGACCCGCGGTCGTCGGGGCGTCGTTGACCGGCGCCACCGTCACTATCACCGATGCGGTCGCCGTGCCGCCCTGGCCATCGCTGATCGTATAATTGATCGTGTCGGTGCCGTTGAAATTGGCGTTTGGCGTATAGGTGATCGTGCCGTCGCCGTTGATGACCACCGTGCCATGAGCGGCCGAGGCGCTCGTTACCGTCAGGACATCGCCATCGGGGTCATTGTCGTTTGCCAACAAGGTGATGGCGACCGGCACATCCTCATTGGTCGCCGCGGTGTCGTTCGCCGCGATCGGCGCGGGGTTGGTAACGCTCCAGATGAAGGGCGAATCCACGCTGGCACCGCTCGGGTCAGTGGCGGTGACGATGACATTATAGATCCCGCCATTGGTCTGGCTGGCATTGGCCGTGATGGTGCCCGAAATGACCCCGGTCGCCGGATCGATCGTCAAACCGGGGGGCAGCCCCGTCGCGCTAAAAGTCAGCGGGTCGCCGTCGTCATCGCGGAAATTAAGCGCCGTGGAAACCGATGCGGAGGACGCGTCGGAGCTGATCTGGCCGTTCAGCGGCGGCGTCGCGACGGGGCCGTCGTTGACCGCGTTCACCGTGACCGTCACCGTGGCTGTCGACGTCCCGCCCTGATCGTCGCTGATCGTATTGGTAATCGTGTCGGTGCCGTTGAAGTTGCTGTTCGGCGTATAGCTGATCGTGCCGTCGCCATTGATGATGATATTGCCGTGTGCGGCGGTCGCCGACGTCACGCGGAGGACATCCCCATCGGGATCGCTGTCATTAGCCAGAACAGCGATCGTGACCGGCGTATCCTCGGCGGTCGTCGCGGTGTCGTTCGCCGCGGCGGGGGCGGGATTGGTGATGGTCCAGCTGAATGTCTGCGTCGCGCTGAGTCCGCCCGCATCGGTAGCGGTGATGGTAACCGAATAAATGCCGCCATTTTGCAGGCTCGCGCTATTACTGATCGTGCCGCTGATGACGCCCGTCGCCGCATTGATCGTCAGGCCGGGCGGAAGGTCCGTGGCGCTGTAAGTCAGCATGGCGTTGTCGATATCGTTGAACGCGCCAGCGACCGGCGTCGAAACAACAGTCGCGTCGGCATTGGTCCGCGAAGGCAAGCTGCCGACGGGTACCGGCGCATCGTTGACCGCCGCGACCGCGACCGTCACGGTCGCGGTCGCTGTGCCGCCATTGCCGTCGCTGATCGTGTAGGTGATCGTGTCGGTGCCGTTGAAGTTGGCATTCGGCGTGTAGGTGATCGTGCCATCGGCGTTGCGCACCACCGTGCCGTTCGTGGCGGTTGCCGCCGTCACGGTCAGCGGGTCGCCGTCGGGATCGCTGTCGTTCGCCAACACGGCGATCGTGACCGGCGAATCTTCGGACGTGCTCGCCGCGTCATTTGCTGCAGTTGGTGTCGGATTGGCCACCGTCCAGGTGAAGCCTGTCGTGACACTCCGACCGCCGGGGTCGGTCGCGCTCACCTGTACCGTGTAGGACCCGCCGCCGACCTGACTGGCGCCACGGTCGATCGTACCGCTGATCACGCCTGTCGCCGGATCGATCGTAAGGCCAGCGGGCAATCCCGCGGCGCTGTAGGTCAGGGTGTCGCCATCGACGTCGGTAAAACTTCCGGCCGTCGGCACGCTGATTCCGGATTGCCCGTCGAGTGCGGTGCGGTTTCCAAGCGGAGTCACCACCGCCGGCGCGTCCTGTCCCGCGGTAACGCTGACCGTAACAGTCGCGGTCGACGTGCCGCCCTGATCGTCGGTGATCGCATAAACGATCGTGTCGGGGCCGCTGAAATTGGCGTCCGGGGTATAGGTGATTGTGCCATTTGCGTTGACGATTACCGTGCCATTGGTCGCGGTCGCCGATGTCACGCGCAGCGGATCGCCGTCCGGGTCGGTGTCATTGGCGAGAACCGGAATCGTAACTGGCGTGTCCTCGGCCGTCGTCACGGTGTCGCCATTTGCCGTCGGGGCCGGGTTGGTCACGGTCCAAGTAAAGGGCGAAATCGCGCTGGCGCCGCTCGTATCGGTCGCGGTCACCACGACATTATAGGTACCGCCACCCGTCTCGCTGGCCGACCGGTCGATCGTCCCGCTGATAACGCCCGTCGCAGCATTGATCGTCAGGCCGGGCGGCAGGCCGGTCGCGCTATAGGTCAGCACGTCGCCATCGGGATCGACGAAATTATTTGCCGTGACAATCGAGGCAGCCGCGCCGTCCACGCTGACCTGCCCGTTCAGCGGGGGCGTCGCGATCGGGCCGTCGTTGATGGCATCGACTGTCACCATGACGGTTGCGGTCGAGAAACCGCCCCTGCCGTCGCTGATCGTATAAGCGATCATGTCGGTGCCATTGAAATTGGCGTTGGGGGTGTAGGTGATCGTGCCATTGGCGTTCCGGACAACGGTGCCGTTCGCCGCGCTTGCCGCAATAACGGTCAGCGGGTCGCCGTCTACGTCGCTATCGTTTGCGAGGACGTCGATAATAACTGGGGTGTCCTCGGTGGTCGCGGCGCTATCGCTCGCCGCCACCGGCGGATCGTTGACGGGCGCGACACTGACCGTGACCATTGCCGTTGCGGTGCCGCCGTTGCCATCGCTGATCGTGTAGGTGATCGTATCGGTGCCATTGAAATTGGCGTTCGGCGTGTAGCTGATCGTGCCGTCGCCGTTGATCACGACGATGCCGTTGACTGCGGTTGCCGCCGTTACCGTCAGCGGATCACCATCGAGATCGCTGTCGTTGCCGAGAATACCGATCTGGACCGGCGTATCCTCGTTGGTCGATGCCGTATCGTTCACTGCGACGGGCGGATCGTTGGCCGCCGTGACGGTCACTGTGACCGACGAGGTGGAGGTACCGCCCTGCCCGTCGCTAATCGTATAGCTGATCGTGTCGGTGCCGTTGAAATTGGCGCCCGGGGTATAGGTCAGCGTGCCGTCGGGGTTGATAACAACGGTGCCGTTTCCGGCGCTCGCGGCGGTGACCGTCAGCGGGTCGCCATCGGGGTCGACGTCATTGCCCAGCATATTGACGGTGACCGGCGTGTCCTCCGCCGTCGTCGCGCTGTCGCCGTCGGCCGTCGGTCCGGGATTGGTGACGGCCCAGCTGAAGCTTTGCGTTGCCGCTGCCCCGCCCGGATCGCGCGCGGTGACGACGACGCTGTAGACCCCGCCGGCCGCCTGGCTCGCGCTGCGATCGATGGTGCCGCTGATCATGCCGGTTGCCGCGTTGATCGTGAGGCCGGGCGGCAATCCGGTCGCCGAATAGGTCAGTGCATCGCCATCTACGTCGCTGAAGCTGCCCGCTGCCGGAACCGATATCGCATCGCCATCGAGATTGGTCCGCGCGGGCAGCGGCGTGCCCGCGACCGGTGCGTCGTTGGCCGGGGTGACCGTGACGGTGACCGTCGCCGTCGCCGGCGTGCCGTCGGCATCGCGTACCGTATAGCTGATTGTCGCGGTGCCGTTGAAATTGGCATTGGGTGTGAAGGTCAGCGTACTGTCGGGGTTGATCACCACGGTGCCGCCCGTTGCGCTCGCTGCAGTGACGGTCAGCGCATCGCCATCGGGATCGACATCGTTTGCCAGTACATTGACGAAGACGGGAGTATCCTCGGACGTTGTCGCGCTGTCATTGGTCGCGACGGGCCCGACATTGGAAATATCCCACTGGAAGGTCGTCGACACCGTCGCACCGCTCCGGTCGGTGGCAAAGACCTGGACGATATAAGGGGAGTTGTCGGACGCGTCGGGTGAAAGCGTGCCGCTGATCAGGCCGGTCGCGGGGTCGACGGTCAGGCCCGGCGGCAATCCAGAGGCGGCAAAGGTCAGGACATCGCCGTCGATATCGGAGAAAGCCTGTCCCGTCGGCACCGAAACGCTGCCGCCGTCGACACCCGATTGCCCCATCAGCCCCGTGGTGACCGGTGCATCGTTGATCGGCACAACATTGACGATCACCGCGGCGGTCGATTGACCGCCCTCGCCGTCGCTGATCGTGTAGTTTATCGTCACAGGGCCGTTGAAATTGGCGGGCGGCACATATTGGAGCGACCCGTCAGGGTTGATCGTGACGCTGCCGACGCTCGCGCTTGCCGAAACGACCGTCAGCGTGTCGCCATCGGGGTCGCTGTCGTTCGCAAGAACCGGGATGCGGACTGCGATGTCCTCGTTGGTCGTCACATTGTCGTTCGTCGCCGTCGGCGCCGGGTTGGTGACGGTCCAAGTAAAGCTCCTGCTCACAACCCCGCCGCGCCCGTCGTTGGCAGTAACGGTCACAGTGTAGACGCCGCCGTTCAGCTGACTCGCGCTATTGTCGATTGTGCCCGAAATCACCCCGGTCGCAGGGTCGATGCTGATCCCCGCGGGAAGCCCTGTGGCCGCGTAAGCCAGCGTATCGCCCTCGGCATCGCTGAACGCGCCGGCGACCGAGAAACTGACGCCTTCATTGTCGGAATCGGCGTGATTGCCCAGCACGCCCGCGACCGGAACATCGTTCACCGAATTGACCGTAACGGTCACTGTCGCGGTCGCCGTGCCGCCCTGCCCGTCGCTGATCGTGTAGCTGATCGTATCGGTGCCGTTGAAATTGGCGTTCGGCGTATAGGTCAGCGTGCCGTTCGGGTTGATCGTCACGCTGCCGTTGAGCGCGCTGGCCGTGGTGACGATAAGCGGATCGCCGTCGGGATCGCTGTCGTTCGCCAGCACCGGAACCGTCACCGGCGTGTCTTCGTTCGTCGTCGCGCTGTCGTTGCCCGCCACCGGCGCCGGATTGGTAACGGTCCATGTAAAGCTGGTCGAAACGCTGCGCCCGCCGGGATCGCTGGCGGTCACCTGGATCGTATAGATCCCGCCGCCCGTCTGGCTCGCCGAACGGCCGATCGTGCCGCTGATCACCCCCGTCGCCGCATTTATGCTGAGCCCCGCCGGCAGACCGGTCGCAGCATAGGTCAGGGTGTCTCCGTCGACATCGGTAAAGCTGCCGGCCGTCGCGACGCTGACGCCCGTCTGGCCGTCGACATTGCTGCGGTTGCCGAGTGGAGTTACCACGACCGGCGCATCCTGCACCGCCGTCACATTGATCGTGACCTGCGCGTTGGCGGTGCCGCCCTGTCCGTCGCTGATCGTATAGTTGATCGTCACGGTGCCGTTAAAATTGGCTGGCGGGGTATAGGTGATCGTGTTGTCGGGGTTTATTGTCGCCTGACCGATCGAAGCCACCGCCGTGACGACCGCCAGCGGATCGCCGTCGGGGTCGCTGTCATTGGCGAGCACGTTGATCGTCACCGGCGTGTCTTCTGGCGTGCTGACCGTGTCGTTGGCAGCGATCGGCGCCGGATTTGTTACGGTCCATGTGAAGGTTTGCGTCGCGGTCAGGCCGGCTGCATCGCGCGCGGTGACTACCACCGAATAGACTCCGCCGTTCGTCTGGCTCGCGCTGCGGTCAATCGCACCGGTGATCACACCGGTCGCCGCGTTGATGCTGAGTCCGGCGGGCAGGCCCGAGACGCTATAGCTCAAAGTCGCGTTGTCGACGTCGGTGAATCCGCCCGCGGTCGCGACAGAAACACTCGCCGCCGCATCAACATTGCTACGGTTGGGGAGCGTGCCGACCGGCACCGGCCCATCGTTAATCCCCGCGACCGTCACTATTACCGTCGCGGTCGAGGTGCCGCCCTGCCCGTCGCTGATCGTATAAGTGATCGTGTCGGTGCCGTTGAAATTGGCGTTGGGCGTATAGGTCAACGTCCCGTCGGCATTGCGCACGACCGTGCCGTTCGCCGCACTGGCGGCGGTAACGCTCAGCGGATCACCGTCGGGATCATTGTCGTTGGCCAGCACGGAAATCGTGACCGGCGTATCTTCGTTCGTCGTGGCGCTATCACTCACAGCGGTCGGGGCGGGGTTGGTGACCGTCCAGGTGAAACTTTGTGTCGCGGTCACCCCGCCAGCGTCGCGCGCGGTCACCACCACCGCGTAGTTGCCGCCGCCCGTCTGGCTCGCCGAGCGGTCGATCGTGCCCGAGATGACACCCGTCGCGGTATTGATCGTCAGCCCCGCCGGCAGTCCGGTCGCCGAATAGGTCAGAGCATCGCCGTCGAGGTCGGTAAACCCGCCTGCGGTCGGGACCGAAACCGGTGCGGCATCGACATTGCTGCGCGGGGGCAGGCTGCCCGTCGCGGTCGGCGCATCGTTGACCGGCGTTACGGTGATCGTATCGGTTGCGGTCTCGGTCGTGCCGTTCGACGTCACCGTATAGGTGAAACTGGTGGTGCCGTTGAAGTTCGCGGCGGGGGTGAAGGTAAACGTGCCGCCGGCATTGAGCCGCAGCGTACCGTTGGCGACCGCGACGGTGCTGCCAACGCTGATTGCGTTGCCGTTGATCGCGGTGATCGCGCGCGCCGGGTTCTCGAAACTGTCGTTGGCAAGCGGATTATAGGTGATCGCCGTGTCTTCTGGCGTCGTCAGCGTATCATTGACGATGTCGGCGACCGGGGTAACCGTGATATTGATTGTATCGAAATCGGCCTTGCCCTCGATCGGGGCGATGCCGTCAACGAAATTGCCGACCGAAGGGCTGCCGCCGGCGGCGCTGACCGAGCGAAATTCGAACCGGACTATATTGCCCGTGGCATTGTCGGTAAGCTGACGCGTGTAAGCACCCCACGCCGTATTTCCGTCCGAGAAGAGTTCGTTGAGCAGGACCGCGTCGTCGCCGCCACCGACAACGCCATCCACACCCAGATCGGTGGCGACCACGCGCATCACGTCGATGCCCTGACGGCCGCGGTGCGCGAAGCTGATCGACACGTTGCTCCCCGCGGTCGGGGTGAAGTTCTGGAACAGCGCAGCAACCTGATTGGCGTTGATCTCCGCGAACTGGTTCCCCTCATAGGCCGCAACGCCCTGAAAACCTGAATCCCAGATTTCGATCTGGTTATCGGTCGCGTCAGTATCCCATCCCGGAACAGTCGTTTCGCTGACGATATGAACCGTTTGCGTACCTGTAAAATCGGGAAGCTCGAAACCGCCGTTGGTGAACGCCCCGGCCGGCGCGGGGTTGGTGATCGTCCGCATACTGATCTGCGCGGGGCCGTTATAATCGGCGTTCGGGGTATAGCTTGCCCCCTGCAACGCTGCGTTGATCGCCGCGACGCTGCCCGAAAAGGTCATGACGCCGTCGGCAGTGCCATCGCCTTGGGTAAAGGTCAGCCCCGTCACCCCGTTCAGCGAGAAGGTGCCGTTGGTGACGTTCAGTGTCACCGTTTGCGCACTCCCCTCGACATCCGACACGCTGATCGCATTGCCGTTGGCGGTCGAGAAGACGAGCGAACCATCCTCGGCAACCGTCTGCGCAGGCGGGACGGTGTTGAGCGGCGCATCGTCGACGGGCGTGATCGTCACGGTCGCCGTTGCCGTCGACGTGCCGCCCTTGCCGTCGCTGACCGTATAGGTGATCGTGTCGGTGCCGTTGAAGTTCGCATTCGGCGTATAGGTGATCGTGCCGTTCGCATTGCGAACGACAGTGCCATTGGCCGCGCTGGCCGCCGTCACGCTGAGCGGGTCGCCGTCGACATCGGTATCGTTAGCCAGCACCGTGACCGTAACGGGCGTGTCTTCTGCCGTCGTCGCTGTGTCGTTCGCTGCCACTGGCGCATCGTTCACGCCGACGATCGTAATCGTCGCGGTCGCGGTGTCGGTACCGCCATTGGCGTCGCGAACGGTGTAAGTGAAGGTTTCGGTCCGCGTCTCGCCAACTTTCAGGCTGTTATATATGCCATTGGACGAATAGCTGAACGTCCCGTCGGCGCGCACGGTCACTGTCGCGCCCGACGGCAGGGTCGACGCGGCACCGATGGTAATCGCTCCGCCAGCCGAATTCTGCGCAGCCGAGACTGTGAAGGCATCCCCACGCGGATCGCTGTCGGCGCCGCTGCCGTTATTGGCGAAGAGGTTGCCAGTAAGGGTCGCGACATCCTCGTTGGTCGACAGATTGTCGTTTTGCGCATCGGGCGGAGCGTCGATTGCGACGCCCAGTTCAAACCCATCGCCGGACCCGGCCGTCGCACCGGGGTTCATCCGGATGCTGAACGTCAAGGTCGTAAAGGTCCCGTTGACGCGTACGCTGCCGGCGGCGGTGCCCGTCGCGCCGTTCAGGCTCGATTCGGTGCCCGTGGTTGCAACGCCGGTCTGCCGCGTGATCGTATTCGTTCCGACGACCATATGCGCCGGACCCGCCAATTTTGTGAGCGTCGCGCCCGATGTCAGCAACGTCAGCAACGCGCTGTTCGCCGTCCCGCTTACTCCGCCCAGCCGGTCGATGTTGATCACCGGGTTGATGACGGCCTGACTGAAGGTGATCGTAATCGTTCCCAAGTCGGTGGTGTTCGCCGAGGTCCACACGACCGCCAGCGATGGCGTCCCCTGCGCGCTATTGTCGAACGCTGCGATATTGTTGAAATTATCATTGGCCAAGCCGGTGAACGTGCTGGTGCCGGCGTTGGTGAAGGTGACAGTGGTCGTGATGCCTTCGTTGACTGTCGATGCCGTGCCCGTACCAAGCGTCCACGCGCCACTGTTGGTGCGGGTCAGCAGGCCGTTCCAATGGTCGCTCGTCAGCCCGGCGGTCTGGACCAGCCCGGCGCGCGCCTCGAGATCCCAATCGCCGCCCAGCGCCGCGGCGCCTGTGTCGTCGGCCGACGCCGCGACATCGGCGCCGGTGACGCGCGCGATCGCATCGACCAGTTCCTGCCCCTGCTCATTCGCGCCGGTATCGCAACCATAGATCAGGATGTCGCCGTCGGCGGTCAGCTTCGAGCCGATCGAGGCGAAGGCGCCCGCCAGTTCGCCCGTTACTGCGGCGCGGTCGATCACCGTCGTGCCGAGCATGAAGCTGTTTGCGGTGCCGTGGCTGACGATATGGATTGCGTCAATGTCGGACCGGCCGGCAAGCGCGGTCATCATCTGGTCGATGCCGTCGCGCGCCGCTTCGATCAGGACGACCTCGCCGCGCCCCGCCCACTCGCGGACGAGCTCCGCATAACCCTCAACGCCGGTATCGATAAAAATGATGTCGGTATTGGCCGATGCCTCTGCTGGCCCACCGTCCCCATAGAGGTCGTACGGCGTCGCCCAGCCCGCACTGTTTCCCGAACCCGAATCGTCAATGCCGGCGCGCTCGGCTTGGGGGCCCCCGGCGAAGGGCATGGGCCCTTCACGCAGCAGCGACGCGCGTGCGAACGCGGCATCGTCGCCAGGATGCGGTAGGGTGCCAATATGTGCAGGAGCGGCTGGATCGGGCTGCGCGACCGTATCGGCAAAGGTCGCAACGGCCGCGCCATCAAACATCATGCGCGGCTCAAGCGCAAGCAAATGGGGCTGAAGCCGCGCCAGACGGAGCTTGCGCGGACAAGGCTGGTTTAGGCTGCGGTCATTAGAGTCGCGCAAAAACATCCTCCCGCATCGTCAGCAAAATATTGCAATTTCTGAAGCGCGTCATTGGAGCTGACGTTACTGATGCAGGGAATGATTTTCCAAGATAATTTGTCGATTTTTGTACAAAACGCGGCGAAGCGAATTTTTTCCCTGTGCGGCATGAATCCATTAAAATTCGATAAACTCCCACAAGGAGCGCCTCGTTCGCCCGCCTCACAGCCGGAAGCGATGCCTTCACGCAGCTCCGACGAGGATGAACCACGCATCTCGAAATGTTCGGCGCCGTGTCATCGCAAATCGATTGAACGCTCTCGACGAAAATGGATGCCGCGCCTATCGAGGACCAAAGCAGGAAGATATATCGCTCAGATGTTCGCTTGAACTCTCGCTTCGACAGCGGTCGATTGGGGCGGCTCGACGCTCGAATTCATCGGCATGAGGCAGCTGGTAAGGTGGAGCCTCCCCGACCTCGACAGCTACCGAAACGCCCCGACGAGCGGTGCCGGCACCGACGAATTCGGACAGGCGAAGGAAGTGCGAACCTGCCGTTCCCGTCCCGAGCGGCAGAGACCAGGTCGGATTCGGTCATCAAGCCATTTCAAAGAGGCCGTGAAGGGCAGGAGTTCGCGAAATGCAAAGGAACTTGGCCAGCACGTTCGGCTTGCATGACAGCAACCCATCTTGGCACCTAGAGGCCGCGAGCGGGAGCCATCCACCTCATCCGCTTCAAGTCTGCGAATCGGATAAGCAGCAGCTCCATTCACGAGATGGGGTGAGCCGGGCGGGACGTCGCAATCCCGCCCTCTCGCACAGGCCTGTCTTTTCAGGGCATCAACAGCAGCTTGCCGGTGGTCACCCGGCTTTCCATCGCCGCATGGGCTGCCGCAGCCTCGGGCAAGGCGAACCCGGTCGCCGGGGCGACCTTCACCTTGCCTTCGCGGACCCAGTCGAACAGCTGCATTGTCCGCGCACGAAGCAATTCCGGCGTATGGATGTGGTCGGAGAAAACGGCATAGCCGATCTTGATACTACGCGGGAGGCTCATGATATCGATCCCGCCCGGGCCGCCCAATACTGGCCCATACCAGCAGAAAGTACCCGAGCGGCGAAGCGATGCGAGCGATCCTTCGAAGGTCGCGGGACCCGAACCGTCATAGACGACATGCACGCCCTCGCCTCCGGTCAGGCGGAGCACCTCGTCCGCAAAGTCACCCGCTGCATCGACGATCACATGGTCGGCACCCGCCGCATTTGCCGCGTCGATTTTCGCTGCCGACGAGACCCTGCCAATCACCGTGCCGCCACGCAGCTTGATGATCTGCGTAAGAAGTTGGCCAAGGCCGCCGGCCGCAGCATGCACCAGTGCGACGTCGCCCGGCTGGACCGGATAAAAGTCGGTTGCAAAATGACTTGCGGTCAATCCCTGCATCATCAGCGAAGCCGCCAGACGGTCATCTATGTCGTCCGGCAGCGGTACGGCGGACGTCGCTGGCATGACGATACGCTCAGCGTAACTGCCCGGTGCATAGACCCAAGCGACGCGTTGCCCGACCGCGAGATCGCGGACGCCCTCGCCCAGCGCTGCGATGCGGCCCGCCCCTTCGGCGCCCAGCACGCGGGGCAGAGGCAGTTCGTGCCACGCCATGCCCTGTCGGATCCCCACATCCATGAAATTCACCCCGGCGGCCGACACCTCGACCAGAATTTCGCCCGGCCCCGGGGCAGGCTCGGGAAGGTCCAGGATTTTCAACACATCGGTCCCGCCAAGCGCGGTCATTGCAACAGCCTTCATTTCTCATTCTCCTTATTGAACAATCATTCCAGAATTAGGCAAAAATTTAGCGCAGCGACCGCATCGCCAGTCCCGCAAGTCCGGATACTTGGTCTTTCGCCGCTCCGCCCCGCGCCGCGAGCCGAATGGCAGAAATCGTGGCGATCAGGAAAGTCACGAGCTGATCGTTATCGAGGTCTACGGCCAAGTCGCCCTGGTCCCGCGCCCCAGCAAGCGTTCTCGCGATAGCCCGGCTCAGAACATCGCCGGAAGCCTTGCGTATTTTTACGAGCTCTGGCCGCGTGCAGCCGAATTCGGCGATCGATCCAACTCCGAGACAGGGACGATTGGCGTCAGCCGCCACGCGTTCCAGCATTGCGCGGATCCCCTCGATCGCCGTGTCATGGCGATTGAGCACGTCGATATGCTCCAGCACTTCACGCTGCGAATAGTGCTTCACACTGGCGCAATAGATTCCCCACTTGTCCCCGAACGTGTCGTAGAGGCTCTGGCGACCGATCTTCATCGCGTCGACGAGCATCTGCGCCGAGGTGCCTTCAAAGCCATGCTCGCGAAATAATTCCACGGCGGCCTCGACGGCGGCTTCTACATCGAATTCCTTGGGTCTCGCCATGTTGCCAATATAGGGTATTGGAACAAACATTCAATAATAATTCGGGCGGACTTCTTGCGTCACCTGCCGCCCTACGCCGACAGCATTTTCTCGATGCGATCTTGCCAGGCACGAGCCTTTTGCCCCCGGGCGAGAGATATCGCGTCCCGCATCAATTTCTCGCTCATCGTGCGATCACAATCGAGTCGATGGGCCAGCTCCGCCTTGATCCGCAAAAGTTCGGGCATGGCGAAGTGTTCGTGCAGCCCTTCGCAGCGAGATATTGTCGGCTCGACGAGATCGTGCGCTTCACGAAGCCGCTCGCTACGCAGCAAACCCCATAGGAGCATGAGGGTGAATGGCGTGACGAGCAGCTCGTATCGAGCGGCACGCAGGCTGGCGATGCTCTTCTCGAGGGTGGCCAACGCATCCGCCCGAGTGCCGCGCTCGAAATCCAGCGCGGCGCAAAAACCGCTGGCCGCGACAATATAGGGCGCAAGCGCACTGGCCTCCGCGCGTGCGGAAAGGGCGTCGACCGCTTCCTGCGCCGCCTCGAGATCGCCGCTCCACAGATGAATGATGGCCGCCCACACCAGCGCGATGCATTGGGTGATACCGTGCTCAAGCTGCTCGGTCTCGCGAACCGTCTGCCGGGCCAAAAGGTTCGCTTGCTCCGTTTCACCCGCAAGCCAGAGCGTATAAGCGAGGGCGATCCCGGTACGGCTGCGGTTGTCGAAACCATAACGGATCGTTCGGCTCCGAAGCGTCGGCCCGCTCCGCGTCATGGCCTGTTCAAGCTCCTCGCGTGCGCGCACCAGATCGCCTGCGAGATAGTGCGAAATTCCCGACAGGGAATAGGCGATGCCGAATGCCTCGTCGTCGCCAATTTGCACCGCGACCTCGATGGCCCGCTCAGCATGTGCCCGGGCGCCGGCGTAATCGCCAAGCCGCTTGTTGAAGATATGGAGACGGGCGAGCATCCGCAGCTGGTTCCAGCTGTCTTCCAGTCGGGTCGCGAGGTCGAGCGCACGACCCAGCGCATCGCCCGCCGCCGTTCCGTTGCCCTGCGTAAACATCAGCGCCGTTCCAAGCGCCCCCTGGAGCTCCAGTTCCACCTCGGGCGCGATCCCGCTGCTGGTGTTTCCTGTCGCAGCCTTCGCGTCGGCAAGAGCCCTGCCGCACCAAATCTGGCACTCGAGCAGATGCGACAGGTTAAGAAAAACCGGCGCGCTCGCCGCGGCGAGGCGCACGCCTATTTTCAGGTCACCATCGTCACCGAAACTGAAATCCAGCGCGCTGCGAATGTTGCCGAGTTGCTGACGGAGTGGCCCAGTGTCTTCGAGCGAGCTCTCGTCATTGCCGGTGATCGCCTCGAGTTCGCCAAGATAATAGCGGGCATGCCGGCGCGCCGCGGCAGCATATTCGTCGCCGCCCCGCGCACGCAGTTTCTCCCGGGCATAGGCACGGGTCATTTCGAGCAGTCGATAGAGGCCGGCACCGCCAGCGCGATTGACTGCGACGAGCGATTTCGACGCAAGCTGGTCGAGCGCCAGTGCCGCTTCGTCCGATCCCAAGCATTCGTCAGAGGCGACATCGAGGGCGGCATCGATCGAAAAGGGGCCGACGAAAATCGCGAGCCGTTCGAAAACGATCTTTTCAGCCAAGGAAAGCAGATCATAGCTCCAGTCGAGCGTTGCCTGAAGCGTTTGCTGGCGCCGCTGGGCGGTTCGCAGGCCCGACCAGCCGAGGCTGAAACGCTCGCCGAGCTGGCGCGCCGTGGCCGGAATGCCGTGGGTCGCCGCACGCACGGCGACGAGTTCGATCGGCAGCGCCATGCCGTCGAGCCGCCGGCAAACCTCGGCGGCAAGGCGCGCGGTCTCCTCGTCCGCGACGAAGTCACTGTCGGCGGCGGCGACGCGCGAGCAAAAGAGGTCGACCGCCGGATAGGCAAGAATTTGTTCGGTTGTTAGACCCCCACTTTCTTCGGGATAAGGCAAGGCTCCCAGACGATGCACATGCTCGCCTCGCACCCGTAGCGGCTCGCGCGATGTGGCGATGACACGCATCAGCGGCGCCTCGTCGATGAAGCGCTCGACGATCGTCGCCGTCGGCTCGATCAAATGCTCGCAATTGTCGAGGACGAGGAGGAAGCGGCGATCACGGACATGGCCGAGGATCACGGCGAGCGGATCATCGCCATCGACCGCAATGCCCATCGCTCCGGCAATCATCGACGGGACGACCGCCGGATTCTCCAGCATGGCGAAGTCGACGAAGGCGACATGGTCGTCGAAGTCGGGAGCTCTCCAATGCGCGATTTCGACCGCGAGCGATGTCTTGCCCACCCCCGCTGGACCGACAACCGTGAACAGAGGCGTGCCGGCGATACGCTCGCCAAGCATTTCCACATCCCGCTCACGCCCGATCAGATGCGGCTTGGGAGGCAGAGTGGACGAGCGAGCGCCAGCACCATGTACGATGCCGTCGCAGCCCGGCGCCGCCACTCCAGAAGAGCCGCCGGCCCCCGCTCGCCGTTCCACTGACGCTACAAAGGCATAGCCGACGCCAACCTGCGTAGCGATATAGCGAGCGCCGTCCTGGCCGTCGCCAAGCAATTTGCGGAGGCCCGCCATGTGAAAGCGGAGGCTGCCGTCTTCGACAACGACATCGGACCACACCTGTTTCAGAAGATCACGCTTCGACAGCACCGCACCGGGCTTTTCGATGAGCGCGACGAGAAGGTCGAACGAGCGTCCGCCAATCGGGACCGGCTCGCCGTTCCTCGTCAGCAGCCTTTCGTCCGGCCACAGGCGGAATGGCCCGAAAGCCAATTGATCGCCGAGTCTCTCGCTGTCCGTCACGCTGCCCTTGTTTCCCGCGCCCTTCGCTCCGATGCCATTGCGACATCGGACTGGCGCCCCGACCTGTGGCAGAAAGCGTTCGTCTGTCCAAGCCGCTGAGGTTACAAGATTGACGCGGGTGCCGTCCGGTCGGCGGCCGAACTAGCCAAAAGTAAAGACGTAAGCCCGTACTCCCGGGCGCGAGAATTCGACCGTCACCGTGCGATCCTCGATCGCACCGCTTTGCCGGACGAGCTGGTAGAGGCGGTCCTCGCGAACCTCACCCCAGCCCTCGGCGTCGACGTCGGTACCGTGACTGGCGCCCGGCGCCGCGCCATCGATCAGGACACGAAAGCGCACCGGCCGGCCGTCGGGGGCGCCGCCAAGAACGAGGTGGGCATCGCGGGCATGAAAGCGAAAGCGGATCGCACCTGCCGCACTGTCCAAGGTCGCAAACTCGCGGCCGACCGACCATTTGCCGGCCAGATCCCAGCTGTTGAGCCCGAGACCCGAAGCGGCGGCATAGGTTGCGGCCCCTGCCTTTCGCAGCCCCCCGGGCGACCGAAAATTCGCAGCCTTGTCATATCTGATATAGGTCTCCCGCGAACCCAGATTGGCCCAATCCGCTTCGGCCTCAACGCCCGCGCCGACGATCCCCGAAACCGGAACGTTCGACAGATCGTGACCAGCTTCCGCGAGGAGCTTGCGGATCAATCGCTCCCCGCTCGCATAGTCGCCCTCGCCAATACGATAGCCGCGAACGCGGCCGTCGGCGTCGATAAAATAAAAGCCCGGCCATCCTTGGTTCGCGAATTGCTGCCACACCGCATAATCATTGTCCTGAAGGTTCGGATATCCGACCCTGAGCTCACTCGCCGCCAGCCGAACCTTGGCAACATCATGCTCGAAGGCGAATTCGGGTGCGTGGACGCCCACCACGACGAGGCCCATGTCGCCATAACGCTCGTTCCACGCACGAAGATAGGGCAGCGCGCGCAGCGAATTGATGCACGAATAGGTCCAGAAGTTCACGATCACGACCTTGCCACGGAGCGACTGCGGGCCTCCGGGGACAGCGGTGAGCCAAGGCTTTGCGGTTCTGAGCACTTCGACCGGCCGCGAGGTCGCACCGAATGGCGCGCTTTGCGCATGGGCTATGCTGAGGGCGTCGCCAAAGCAGACGGTGGTGACTGCGCCCGCGGCTAGGAGCGCCGCCGCGATGAATCCGATCGATCGTCCTATGACCATGATGCCTGTCTCCATTGTAGCCGGGTCAGATGTTCCCTTTGCACGAATGTAAGGCATCCCGGGCACGTGGCACGTTAGTCGCCGACCTCGCGCGTTAGTTTGTGCATTGCCAGCTAACAACGCCTCACCGCGCCTAACGGGCGGCCACCGCCGATGTCGTTATGTCTCTTAATCATCCCATCCCATCGATCAGGAGACGAGATTTGCTTGGAGATTTCACCCCCTCACGCCGTGGTTTCGTGACCGCCGCCGCGACGCTTGGCGCCATGGCCGCTGTCCCGTCCGTTGCCCGCACCGGCAATGCTGCGATCCGGCCGTTCAAGGTCGCAATCCCCGACACCGACCTTGCGGCGATGAAGCGACGCGTCGCGGAAACCCGCTGGGCAGATGCGCAGCCCGTCGCCGACGACAGCCAGGGCGTGCGCCGCCAGACACTGGAGGCGATGACGCGCTATTGGGCCGGCGACTATGACTGGCGTAAGGTAGAGGCGCGATTGAATGCGCTGCCGATGTTCATCACCGAAATCGATGGGGTCGACATCCACCTCATCCATGTGCGCTCGCGCCATGACAAGGCGATGCCGATGATCCTGACGCATGGCTGGCCGGGTTCGGTCCTCGAGTTCATGCGGGCGATCGATCCGCTCACCAACCCGACCGCGCATGGGGGCAAGGCGGAAGACGCCTTCCACCTTGTCATCCCCTCGATCCCCGGCTTCGGCTTTTCCGGCAAACCGACGGCGCCCGGCTGGGGCTCGGATCATATCGGGCGCGCCTGGTCGACGCTGATGCTGCGTCTCGGCTATGACCGCTATGTCAGCCAAGGCGGCGATTGCGGCTCGGTCATCTCGCAGCGCATGGCGCTCCAGCATGTGCAGGGGCTCGCCGGCATCCATCTCAACATGCCCGCAGTTGTTCCGGCCGATATCGCCCGCACGCTCGCGGCCGGAGACAAGGCACCCGCAAGCCTGACCGCGAAAGAGCGCAGCGCGTTCGACCAGCTCGAAGCCTTCTATCGCGACAATTCGGGCTATGCCGCCATGATGAACACGCGGCCGCAGACGATCGGCTATGCGCTGGTCGACTCGCCGGTCGGGATGGCGGCGTGGATGTATGAGAAGATCGCTCAGTGGGTCTATGCCGACGGCCAGCCCGAGCGCGTGCTCGGGCGCGACGCGATCCTCGACGACATTTCGCTTTACTGGCTGACCGGCACCGGCGCTTCGGCCGCGCGCATCTATTGGGAAGATCATTCGAACAATTTCAACGCGCGCGGCATCATCGACATGCCGGTCGCGATCAGCGTCTTCCCCGGTGAAATCTTCCGTGCGCCCCGAAGCTGGGCCGAGCGCTGTTACAGCAACCTCACCTATTTCAACGAAGTCAGCAACGGCGGTCATTTCGCCGCCTGGGAGCAGCCGCAGCTATTCGCCGAAGAAGTCCGCGCGGCCTTCCGCCCGCTTCGCTGATCCGCCGCCCCATCTGTTCAAGAAGGAGAATGACGATGTCCGATACCAAGACCCTCTATAGCGCTGCCGTGCATGTGACCGGCGGACGCGACGGCGCGGCGAAGAGCAGCGACGGCCGCCTCGACCTCAAGCTATCGACCCCCGGCGGTCCCGGCGAGGGAACCAACCCGGAGCAATTGTTCGCCGCGGGCTGGTCCGCCTGCTTTCAGGGCGCAATGGGCATTGCTGCCAAGGCCAAAGGCGTCGTCTTGCCCGCCGAACTCGCGATCGATGCCGAAGTCGCGCTTCGTCAAGGCGATGACGGCTATTCGCTTGCCGCCCGACTCAACGTTCATGTCCCCGGAGTCGATCCCGATGTCGCTCGCCAGATCGTCGAGGCCGCACACCGCACCTGCCCCTATTCAAAGGCGATCAAGGGCAACATCGACGCCGTCGTGGCGCTCGTCTGAGCCAATTCCCAGCATCAGGAGAAGCATATGAAAAAGAGGATCATCCCGGGCGGGCTTATGCTCGCCGCGGCATTGTTCGCCACCGGAGCGCAGGCACAGGCCGCAACCGCCAAGCCGACCATCGTTCTCGTCCACGGTGCCTTCGCCGACTCATCGAGCTGGAACCGGGTCATCCCGATCCTGCAGCAGGGCGGCTACACGGTGATCGCAGCCCCCAACCCGCTACGCGGCGTCCGCGCCGACGCCGATGTCATCGCGGATGTCATAAAGAGCATCGATGGCCCGGTGGTGCTGGTCGGCCACTCCTATGGCGGCTCGGTCATCAGCGAAGCCGCCGAAGGGCTGCCGAATGTGAAGGGGCTGGTCTATGTCGCGGCCTTCGCGCCCGACACCGGCGAGACCGCGCTCGCTCTGACCGGCCAGTTCCCCGGCAGCACGCTCGGCCCCGCGCTTGCGCCGCCGGTCAGGCTGACGGCCGGCGGCAACGACCTCTATATCGTCCAGGCACGCTTCCACGATCAGTTCGCCGCCGATGTGCCCGCTCCCGAAGCGCGGCTTATGGCCGCGGGCCAGCGTCCGGTCGCCGAGGCTGCGCTGTCCGAGGCGTCGACCGCCCCCGCGTGGAAGCATCTGCCCTCATGGTTCATCTACGGAGACGGCGACAGGAATATCCCGCCGGTCGCCATGGGTTTCATGGCCGAGCGCGCCAAGTCGCGGCAGACCGTCGTGGTCAGGGGCGCCTCGCACGTCGTGATGGTCTCGCATGCGCCCGAAGTGGCGAACCTCATCAAGCGGGCAGCCGCCACCCCATAGGAGCGTGACGCCGGGCTCCCTCCTCCCCCCGAAGTACCGGCGCGCACTCCCGGCCGGTCATGTCTGTGACATGACCGGCCGTTTTCGTTGCGACATATATGTGGCCGCGCAGATCAGTGCGAATAGGCGGTGAAGACCAGATCTGTGCCGGGATCGAGCGCCTCGAGTTTCTGGTGACAGGCGAAGCAGGACTGGGTGAGCGCCCGGTCAGTGTTCGGCCGACCATCCTCGAACTGGCCATAACCCCAGCCACCGGTGGCGGCATAGGGCTTCGCATTCTTGACGCTGACCTGCACATTGGTCGGCGCCCCCGCCACGAACGACTGCGGCGCCGGGAACACCTTGTCATTGCGCGCCGAGGAGTCATATCGCCAGGCGAGCCGGACGATGATCGCTCCGTCGGGAAAGGGGCGCTTGCCGTCCCGGAAGGCCTTGACCGCGATCTCGTTGCCCAGAATGGCGCGGATATCGTTGTTCCGGCCATTCTCCTGCGCGACGCTGATCAGCTTCCAGTCGCGATACCCTTTGGGCAGTTTCACGCCGTAGATTGGCGATGCGCCTTCGTACGACTGTGAAGCGGCAACGCCTGCCGACACGCCGAAGAGCAGCGTCGAGGCGATCAGCGTTGCCGCACCCAGCTTTCGCAAGCCGCTCATCGTGCGAGCTTCGCGACGTCGAGCACCGCCTGCGCGAACGCGGCCGGTGCTTCCTGCGGCAGATTGTGGCCGATGCCGCCCGTGATCAGGCGATGGGCATAGGGGCCGCTGAATTTGGCACGATATTGTTCCGGCTGCGGATGCGGCGCGCCGTTCGCATCGCCTTCCATCGTAATCGCCGGGATCGATATGGCGGGCGCAGCCGCCAGCTTTGATTCAAGCGCGTCATATTGCCGCTCGCCGTCGGCAAGACCGAGCCGCCAGCGATAGTTGTGGATGACGATCTCGACATGATCGGGATTGGCGAACGCAGTGGCCGAACGGTCGAACGTGGCGTCGTCGAAGGCCCATTTCGGCGAGGCGAGCTGCCAGATCTGCTTGTTGAAGGCGTTGGTGTTCGCGGCATATCCCGCCTTGCCGCGCTCGGTCGCGAAATAGAACTGGTACCACCATTGCAGTTCGGCGGCGGGCGGTAGCGGCTTGGCATTCGCGGCCTGGCTGCCGATCAGATAGCCGCTGACTGAGACCAGCCCGGTGCAGCGTTCGGGCCAGAGCGCCGCCATGATATCGGCGGTACGCGCGCCCCAGTCGAACCCGGCGACAATGCCCTTCGGAATCCCCAGCGCGTCCATGAGCGCGATACCGTCGGCGGCGAGCGCCGCCTGCTGTGCGTTGCGCGGAGTAGCCTCCGACCGGAACAGCGTGGTGCCGTGTCCGCGAAGATGCGGTACGATGACGCGATAGCCTCGCGCCGCCAGCAGCGGCGCGACCTCGGCAAAAGCGTCGATGGCATAGGGCCAGCCGTGGAACAGCAGAACGGGGGTACCCGATGCGGGGCCCAATCCGACATAACCGATATCGAGCACGCCCGCATCGACCTGTCGGATCGGACCGAAAGAAGACGGAATGGACGACGAGGCGCTGCTCCCTACCGCGCTCGTCCGGGCTTGCGCGACCCCGCCAACCATAGTTGCGGCGATCAGGGCACTGCCGCGCAAGAAGCCCCGCCGATCCGAGGTGGCGGTTTTTGATGAAAAATTGTCCATGACTTGATCCTCCGGCTCATTGAGATGCGCAAACCATTAGCGTTATTCACACCATAGGCTTGTTAGCTGCTGTGATGCGCTGTGAGTGGTTCGTTATGCGGCGAAATCGCTGGAGATGCTGAGCGGCCGCCAGCGCTCAAGCTCGTCGAGCCGTTTCCGATCGGACAAGGCAATCGCGGTCACCGCATCGCTTCCGAGAGGCAAGCGTAGTGGCGGATCCTTCATCGCAACCAGCTTGAGGATCGCCGCCGCGCCGCGGTGCGGGTCGCCCGGCTGATAGCCATGATAGGCAGCCTGCATGCGCGCTGCCTTGCCGACCACTTCGTCATATTCGGGACGACCGCCCTCGATTGTGGTCGACGACCCGGCAAAATCCGTCCGGAATCCGCCGGGCTCGACGATGCTGACATTGACGCCGACAAGCTTCATTTCCTGCGCCAGCACTTCCGAAAAGCCTTCGACGCCCCATTTGGCCGCCGAATAGGCGGCGCGCCCCGGCGCGCCAAGCCGCCCGCCGACCGACGAGAACTGGACGATATGCCCTTCCCGTCTCTCACGCATATGCGGAATGGCAGCCTTGGTCATGAGGATGGTGCCGAACAAATTGGTTTCGATCTGCCGCCGAAAGGATGCGATCGACGTGTCTTCGACCGATCCGATGTCGCCATAGCCGGCATTGTTCACCAGGACGTCGAGCGATCCGAAAGCGGCGATCGCGGCATGAACCGCCGCTGCCGCCTCTCCCTCGTCTGTTACGTCCAGCGGGGCCGTCGCGAGGCAGCCGGGCCTTCCATCTCCAAGCCCTTCCAGCGTCGCGGGATCGCGCGCCGTCGCCAGCAAATTGTCGCCCGCGTCGAGAACCGCATCGGCCAGCGCGCGCCCGAAACCACGCGAGCAGCCGGTAACCAGCCAGGTCCGTGCCATCTTGTATCCTTTCAGACATTCTGCCCCGCGCCGCGAGGGGCGCCTCGGGGACATATGCTGGCTGGCCCGAAAGTTGGCAGAGGTCACGTTAGTCGCTGTGAAATGCTGTTAGTTTCGCTGTTTCCGCCGACCCGATTTGGCGCTGCCATACAATTATGGTTCAGTCCGCCACGCTATTCGCGCCGTGCGACCCAGGGGAGCTCTTCCTTTCAGGAAACTAAGCTCTTCATCTGACGCCCGCCCGGTTTCGATCTGGCGGGCGTCCTTTTTGCAGCGCCTACGGTCCATAGCTGGTCGGGAACTGGCCGATGCACGAACCACTTCGTGAATTGCGCTATTGTCGAGGTAAAGCAGTCGAGCGGGCGTCGCGGCTGATTGAACGTCGGCACCATAGGCAGAGCTTTTCGACTCCTTACAACTGAGGAGTCGAACGATAAATGAGCTTGTTCAGATTAGCCCGATCATCCGCCGTTTCCCGCTCCACGGCCTGCCGCGTGGGTTCCATCGGATTCGCCACTACGGGCTCCTCGCCAGCGCCAGGCGCAAGGCTCATCTCGACGCGCCCGCCGTTTGCTCAGCGGCGCGCCGCAACCAGCCGCCGACCCGATCGATGAGCCCGAGGCCCTGCCGCTGTGTCCGTGCTGCGGCGCACCATGGTGATCATCGAGGTCTTCAAACGTCGTTACCTCGCACGCGCGCCACCACCCGCGCCGTGATCATCGGGACACAGGCGCCGTGACTCCGGCACGGCTCATCCACTCCCATACCCCGCGCAGCGCTGTGTCCGGAAGCGGACACACTTGCGCTCGGGCTGCCGAAAAGCAGACGCCAGACGCTCAAAGTCAGACCGTCTCAGTTCAAACGTCCGTTTTCGCGACGTAAATGCAGCCGGTCCGCTCTCGGATCCGGCTGCTTTTGGACAGCTCTTGGCTACCCCGTTCCTCGCGCAAAACAGCTTTCCCATAGCTCAGTCTATGATCCCCGCGGTTCGGGCATCGAAGACTTTCTGACGCCTTTCGGCGTCTGAAACTGTCAACGACAGCGGTCCTTCGGCTTCGGATTGTACGGGCTACAGCGGACTCTGGCGCACCTCGCCCGACAACGAGGGAACTGCCATTACATCAGGTGAAAAAGCCGCTCGGCATTCCGATGGAAGATACTGGACCGCTGACCGTCGGTCAGGCTTGCACCTTCGATGAAAGCCACCGCATCGCGTGAACTCTCATAAGGATAATCGATGGCCCACATGACATTCTCGATGCCTGCAGCCTTGATCACCAGTTCCAGCACGTCTGGCGCTTCGAAACCGCTCGTCGTCACCGCGAAATTGCGCTTGAAATATTCGCTGGGCGCTAGCGACAAGGGCTTCATCCGGCCATCCTTGGCGCGGCGTGCCGCCATATGATCGAGCCGCCACATCCAGAAGGGCAGCGCTTCGCCCATATGCCCCAGGACGATGCGGAGCCGCGGATAACGGTCGAACACGCCGCTCAGGATCATCCGCACCGCGTGTGTCCCAGCTTCGACGCCAAAGCCCCAGATGGATCCGCCCATGCTGTAGTCGCGGAACGGCGCTGCCATTCCGTTCGAGGGCGCGCGGGGGTGAAGATAGATCGGACGATCGAGTGCCTGCGCCGCCTCAAGGATCGGGGAAAAGCGCGGATCGTCCAGATATAGATCGTCGGTGTGCGAATTGACGATGAAGCCGTTCAATCCAAGCACCTTCACCGCTCGCTCCATTTCGCGTGTTGCCGCGACCGGATCTTGCGGTGCGAAGCAGGCGAGCCCCGCAAAGCGTTTGGGATGCCGCGCGATGGCGGCGGCAAGATGGTCGTTGGTCGCCACCGCAAGAGCGCTGGCTCGGGATGGCTCGAAGATTTGCACCCCCGGTATCGTCACCGAAAGGAGCTGCATGTCGACACCCGCTTCGTCCATCTCGCGAAGGCGCTCGGCATCGAGGTCGAGCAATTGGCGACGAAACCGGTCTTGGTTCGACCCGGGTCGCGGATTGCCGAAGATCGAGAGTATGCCGGTGGGGATATCCAGGCTGGACTCGGGCTTCAAGCGCGTGATTTCAAGCCACGCCTTTGCCAGCTCGGGCGTAGCAAAGGCTTCCTCGGTCGCGATCCTGCGGATCGGTGAAATGCCGGCCTTGGCCGAAGTGGGTCCAGCCAGCGCCGAAGCTGCCAGCGTCGCCGCCGATGCGGTCAAGAAGCTCCGACGATTGGTGTTCATGGACTTACCTCTGCTTCCGCTTTTTTGCATATCGAACGATCGAATATTCGGAACATCAAACCCGATATCAGATACCGACGAGGGACCAGTTTCGGCGCCCACGGGCATTAAACGTGTTCAGGGCGCAGCTGGCCCCGTGGCGAACGCCCGCGTCGCAATAAAATCGATGACCTTGTCACCGACAATGGTGCCGGGCGTCACCACGTCGAAATGATCGTCGGTGCCGTCGAGGACCTCGACCTGGTCTCCGGCTTTTCTCGCCGCTTCTGCATAGGGCGCCATAAAGGGACGGAACGCGCCTTGGACAAGAAGCTGCCGGATTCCAAGCGGCAGATGTTCGGCGGGCGACGCGAGCCTGTATTGCTCGACCCGGACGTCCGGAGCCCCACCCATCAAATCGCTGATGACCGGCTTCCCGCACGTTTTTGCGTCAAGACCTACAAAGGGGGCGAGCGATGCCACACCGTCGATCTGCACGACCGATACAGGATAGACGCGGGGCGCATAGCCCGCGCCGAGCTTCGCGCGCGAGGCGCCCCACAAGGCGAGATGGGCGCCGGCCGAATGTCCGACGATCGTCACCCGTGCAAGATCGAGCGGGTAGGTCTTCGCGAGCGTTTCAAGATAGTCGATGCCCGCACCCACATCTTCGAATGTGCCAGGCCAGCCGGCTCCTGCATCGCCGAGACGGCGATACTCGATGTTCCAGGTCGCGATACCGCGCTTGGTGAGCGCTTCCGAAACCGCTGCGGTGCCCGCCATCGTATCGTAGGAAGCGGTCCAGCAGCCGCCGTGAACGACGACCGCAACCGGAAAAGGTCCTTTACCGTTCGGCAGCCTCAGCTGTCCGCTGCGCAGATCGTCCGCGCCGTAGCGCAGCACCGCAGTGGGAGCACCGGCACGGCTGGCGACTTCCTTATATCGTTGCTCGGGCGTTTGCTGGGCCGCAACCGAGGGCGCGGCGATAAGGGAAAAACAGGCGCACGCAAAAAGGCTGCAAATCTTCATGGGAGCTCTCCAATGGGCAGATTTTGCGACCCCATGGATTGGCGAGATATTGCGCAGCTTTCCTGAAGGCAGCAAGCCGAAATTGCGTTTGCAGTTCAGGCGAGCAGTGGCCGGCCATCGCCGTTATGAACGCAGATTGCGGAGAGCGGACACATTCGTCTCGACTCTGCGATATCGATGATTGATCTATTCCTTCAATGATGGAACCCGCATTTCCAGCATCGCACGCTCTTTGCGGCTGATGCCCCAGAGAATGTCCGACCGGTTCTCGTCCCAGTCTATCGCCTGTCCTTCGGCTTCCATCGCCACCGTTGCGACATGATCGAGTGTGGCCCCTCCTTTTGGAAGGCGAACGACGTAGAGTTCTGGAAGATCATGACCCGACAGCCACAAGCTGCCGTCGGCCCGGAAACCGCCGCCCGAAATGCTCATCGGCGCGATGCGCGCCAATATCGTATTGGGCAGCGCCCAGCTTTCGGTACGACGCCATTGAGGGTCGAACTTGACTAGCGTCGTGTGCCGATGATCGCGCGGCGCTTCGCCGCCCTTATTGTCGTAATTGGCGAACATGGCCCACCAATGCCCGCCCTGCCAATCTACCCACGTCAGCGAACCGGTGCCGAGGCCAAGCGACACGGTGCGCTTATGCGCAAGCGAAACGGGATCGAAGAATTCGACCGAGCTTGCATGCGGCACCGCCGGAAAGTTGGAAGCGGCACACACCAGTTCAGCCTTGATGAGCGCGCAACTGTTGATGTGCGGATAGCGCGCGGGCGCGCCCTCCCATGTCGCGCGGCGCTCGCCGGTCTTTCGATCGTATCGCGCGATCGTCCAGTTCGCGACGGCGTAGATGTCGTTCGGCCCGACCGCGACACCCTGCCGCGCCTCGGCGGCAGGGATACGGCGGATCGTATCGGCAGGCTGGCCCTGCGGAACGGCCGGCGACGGCGCAGTCGCCGCCGCGAGGAAGAGCAGCAGCGCCGACATCAGAAATTCGCCGCCACGCCGAACCAGAAGGTCCGGCCATATTCGGCCGATTCCTGAAGAAACGCCTGCCCCGGGCCGACAAGTTCGCGGCGTCCCTGATCGGTCAGATTCTGCCCTTCGGCGTAGAGCGTCAGATTCGGCGTGATGCGATAGCTGATGTTCGCATCCAGCGTACCGCGGCTCTTCCAATATTGGTCGGCGTTGGGAATCGTGTCGTTGATTGTTTCGAGGAAGCCGCCGATGTAATTGTAGGAGACGCGACCTTCGAATTTCCCCTTCTGATAATAGACCGACGCGTTCCATACGGTGTCGGGTTGCAGGAACAGCCCGGTCACGCGGGGACCGACACTGGTCAGAAATGTGAATTTTGTGTCGAGGAAGGTGGCGTTCGCGCTGACGCCCAAGCCATCAAAAGGCGCTGGCAGGAAGGTTAGCGCCTGCTGCAGATTGAGTTCCAGACCCTTGATCGTCGCGGTTTCGGCATTGCGCGGTTCGGACACGAGAACATCCTCGACGCCGCGGCCTACATCGATGGACTCGACGCTCGACAGCGTGAAGATCTCGTTCTTGATCTTCTTGTGGAACAGGGCGGCCGAAATCACGCCGTCCTTGGGGTAGAATTCGAACGAGAGGTCGAAACCGCGGCTTTCGCGCGGCTTCAGTCCCGGATTGCCGCGCGCGAGGGTGGGCTGGCTGCCGTCGAAGCTCAGCGTCTCGGTTGCCGTGATCGACGCATAATCAGGGCGACCGATCGTGTTCGTATAGGCGCCGCGAACGACAAACCGATCCGCGACGTCCCACCGGATATGCGCGCTTGGGAGCCAATTGTCATAGCTGCCGTCGGTGGTGATCTGCGTCAACGTGGTACCGACGGCGCGATAGGCGTTCGAAGAGACATCGGTGCGCTCGTAGCGCAGCCCGCCGAGGAGCGTGACATTGCCGATCCGGGTGCTGCCCTGCAAATAGCCGGCATAGACGTCTTCGCTGACCTCGTAATTGCCCGCGATCGACCCAGGCGTTGCCGTGAACCGACTTTGGTTCGCTTCGTAGAAGGCAGGGAAAGCGTCGGCGTCGATGCGAATGGGAATATAGAATTGCCCGCGGATGGGCTTGTTCGGCCCCTCGGTCACGACATTGTCGAGCGTATAGGTAAAGCCCGTCGCGGCGCGATAATCGGTCCGCGGATTGCTGTTCTCGCGGTCGGTCATGCGAAGCACGCCACCCGCCTTGATCTTTACGCCGCCGTCCACACTGTCGTCGCCCCAGGTCAGATTGAGTCGGAACTGACCGCTCTTTTCCAGCGACTTCTGAAGATCGTCGCGCTGCTGTTGCAGATAGAAATTGCGCGGATCGACCGCGGCGGCGGCGTCGATCGGCGTGAAGACCGGATAGAAGTCCGACGTGTCATAGTTGAATGCGTAGAGGGCTGCATCGGCATCGCGGGTGCGAAATTCGATGCTGCTGTTCGGCACGCGGAGCCGGCCGAGCGAGAAGACCGCGTCCCCGTCGAGTTTCAGCTGCTCGCTCGCGTCCCAAGCAAAAGCTGTCCGGCCGAGCGCGACAAGGCGCTTCGTGATCGGCTGGTTGAGCTGGACGATGATACGGCCGCGCCCGAATGCGCCGCTCGTCGGCGTCTGGTTCGTGACGTTACCGATCTGCTCGATCCGGTATTCGATGCGCTCCTCATCATCCTCGGTGCGCGCGACGACGCCCGACAATTCCCAGCGGAAGCGGTCCGACGGACGCCATTCGAGCTTCACATTGCCGCCCGTGCGCTGCTTGGAATTGTTGTACCAGAATAAGCGGTGCTGGACTGGGACCTGGATGCCGTTGCCGTTGGCCGCGCCCGAGTTAACCGGTGCGCCGGCCGCCGTATATTCGCGGACCGACGGGCTTGCGACTTCGATCTGCGGAATGTCATAATCGAGCTGCTCCTGGCTTGCGCCGACCACAATCCCCCATTCGTCGTTGGCGCCAAAGGTCATGCCTGCGGCAAAGGCAGCGCGGTAAGACGGCTTGCTGTTCCGTACATCGCCGTTCTGTTCGTAGATGCCGTAGGATACGATGCCATTGAAGAAGGGGCGGCGGGCGTCGAAGGCGCTCCGCGTCGCGATGTTGATGATGCCGCCGATCGCGTTCGCGTCATTTTCCGGCGTGACCGTCTTGATGACCTCGATACGGCCCGCCATCACCGACGGGATGATGTCGAGCGGCACCGTCCGGCCACCGGAATCGACACCCGACACCATGGCCCCGTCGACCGTAGTGCGGTTGTAGGTCGACTGGAGCCCGCGCAGCACGGGGAAGCGCGGTTCGCCTTGGTCTTCCTGCACCGACAGGCCCGGAATGCGGCGGAGTGCGGCTGCCGTGTTATGGTCGGGCAGCTTGCCGATATCGTCCGACGATATAGCGTCCATCACGACGAAGGCGTCGCGCTTTTCGGCCGTCGCTTCATATTGCGCGCGGCGCTGTCCGGTGACGACGATCGCATCGCCCTGCTCGCCCGTTTCGGTTTCAGCCACCGGTTCGGACTGCGCCATCGACGGCGTGGCGAAGAGAACGGCCGAGCACAGCAAAGCGGCCCGGAAATTCGGGAGAGACAGCTTCATTTTGGTGATTCCCCAATGAGGTATTGTTATCGGGGCGGCGAATAGGGAGCGGCCGCGTCAGCGGCGTGACACGACCATTTCGGTATCATGAAAGAAAGATATCAGTTCGGTGACAGGACGGGCGCCCTCCTGCGGTCATCGCTATTTTGGCCCTCACCAAAATCGCTTGGTGTCGACCAGTTCCTCATGCGCCTCCTCGGCACGCTGAAGCATTTTCTTCCGGCTGGAATCGCTCGGCAGAAGTAAGCTCGCTCCGTCATAATCGCCCAGCCCTAGCTTCCCGATCAATCCGGGGGCTGCGGCAAGATCGTTCAACGCACCGAGACGGTCCTGCAACTCCTCGAGCGCCGACACAAAGCGCTGATGCCGCCGCTGTTCGCGCTTCCGCGTAAATAATGATGCGAAAAATTCGCTCGCGTAGCGCAGCTTTTTGGCATCCTTCCGCACTTCGTGCCGCATCTCGTCATTCGCGGCGGCGAGGCCTTTGCCTCGGCGTTTGATCCGGCGCCGGAAGCGCGCGAGCACGCTGGCGGCGAAGGCGCGGGCGGGCTGGCCGCCGACGTCGTCGCTGTCGGCCCATTGCCCCTGCGCCACCCAATGCGCGATATCGAACATGATGGTTCGCGCCCGGGGATCGGCCAGCGTCGTGAACAAACTGTCGTAGGTGGTGTCGCGGGCTTCTGCGATGCGAACGTGCAGCGCACCTGGCGGCGCCCGCTCCATCAGCACATCGAGATCGCGGGCTTCGCCAAGGGCAGACGCGAGCCATTTGAGTTCGTCACGCAGGCCCGTGCCGTCATCGCCAATCATCGGCTTGAAGATCGAGAATGCCGACCGCATGCGGCGGACCGCGACGCGGGCCTGGTGGAGCGCGTTCGGATTGCGGCTCGAAAGGAGAAGTGCCTCGTTGAGGCGATATTGCCGGATGCAGGACTGGATGATGCGTTTGAACGCGTCGGCGGCGCTGATGTCGGCGCCGAGAGCAACGGGTCCGGCCTTGACGCTCGCCTGCTCCGCCGCCGCCAGTCGGTAGCCGCGTTCCGATTTGGTGAGGACGCCAAGGCGCACCGCGACGACCGCGTCGATTTTTCGGGCAAGTAAGAACAAGGCAGCCGGATCGCCGAGCTTGAGCTCGAGTTCGATCTCGCAAACCGGGTCAGTCCGGTCGCCGCATTGGACCTCTCCGCGATCGAGCACGACTTCTATCGATGTGCCTGCCTCGTCGATGACCCATTTGCGTCTCTCGATGTGCACTTCGAACCGGGGTGCAATCTTCTCGGCCGCTTTGCCGAGAACGGTTGGAAGCGGCGTCGCATAGTCAAGGACCGGTACATCGTTCTCGACCGGGCGCTCCCATTCGGTCCGGGCGAAGAGCCCGGCGCTGCTGGCGCCATCTGCCTTGATTGTCTGGATGCGGGTGTTTCCCGCCCGCCGGATGCGAAGCGAAAACCCAGCATCGGCCACGGCATTGTCGGGCGTGTCGAAATAGATTGAGACCTGCTTTGCAGTTTTGGCCTTACCGGCGAACAGCTCCGACGAGAAGAGATGATCCGCATCTGCGGCCGGCAGTTCAAGTTTCAGTTCGACTTCGTCGGCCATCAGCGTCATGCTCCAAAGCTACAGCGATGCCCGCCACGACATGCGTGAATCTGACGAATGTTACGCTGCCGCGCATCCTCCCTCCCCCAACTACGCGTCAGCCAAGAAAATGGCGACTCCGAAGAGCCGCCAGAGGATATGGAGAAACTCTCCAAGTGGGTCGCACCGCCCGAATTGCCCGAGCCGCGTGACAGCGCCATGACACGCCTAGGCGCCGCCGCAAGACGCACTTGGTGAGGACGGGCTAATTCCAGTGCACACCATGTGCCAGCGCCGATCAGCCTGTCGATGTCTCTCGACGCAAATTCCGGCGGTCATGATTTCGGCGAAACACTTGCCGGCTCTAGATGCGGCGGCCGGCCCTGCAATCCCTGGCTTTTGCAGCTTGCCTCGCACATTTGACCCGCCGCTGGAGTTGGCCGATTACGGCCGGTCCGCGTTAGGTTCGAAGTACGCATAGCGGACAAACACCAATTCAGCGCCATTTCCTAACCATCGCGACGGCCTCAAGAATGTTGTCGATAACAAATGAAGGGTCTTCGTGCGGAAGGCCGTGTCCCGCAGTCTCGGATATATTCTGCTTCGCGCGGGAGGACAGTGAGAGCAGTCCTCGCTGCATCCTCTGCGTGGCCGCCTCGAGCTTGACCGCGATCGGTTCTGACAACCCCGGCACCATTCGGTAACTCACACTATGGGTCGCGATGACCACCGGCTTGGAGCCCAGCGATCGAAGGGCGCGCGCCTGCGCGGCGCTAGCCTTGAAGTCGAGCCTCTCTTCATTCTTCAAGGGATCATTAGCCATCGACATCAGATAGGTGCGCGCCTCGGTGACAGCCTTCTCTTCATCAGGGGCCGAGGCTGGAAGAATTGAAAGCCAGGTATCGATCTGGTCGGGATGGGTCGAAGACAAGAGCACGAGCCCCGCCGTTTCTCCGGGATACAGGCTCGCAAAAACTTGAGCATGTAATCCTCCGATGGAATGGCCGGCGATGAGATATGGCCCTTCTAATCGGGCGACATGCAGAGCATTGCGCAGATCCGTCGCCGCATCGGCGCTGGTACGAACCCGTTCGGGAGCCGCCCCGCTCCCGCCAAGGCCAGCCCGGTCGTAGAGACAGACGCGAGTGTGTTCGGCGACCCTCGCAGCAATTGCCTGCCAGCTTGGATCTTCGGCAGGCGCCGTGCCCATCCCGGCATCGACGACGACGGTGGGCGCACCCGTCCCGCGGCACGTGAGCTGGATAGCGCGCCCGCCAATGTCGAAGCGGCTGTCTACAAAATTACCGTCCGATCCCTCGGCATTGGCGACGGTCGCCGTCATCATGAACATCGGCAGGACAAGCAAAAAGCGCATCAATATCTCCAGACCGACCCAGGCGAGCAAAGCTTGCAGTAGCTTATAGACGGTCTCTCGAGCGCATTTGGATGCGAAGCGCGAAGAAGTGCAATCGTCTTTTTTCGGAATGCCGATCGCGGCCGAAAGCGGCGTCGGTTTGAGCTCCAGGTGATGAGCGCGGGGACGGGGAGGAGATCGAGCGGGTCTTCGCCGAGCATGATGCGATGCTCGCCGCCCGCCTATCCTCAGAGCATGAGGCCGCCGAGGTCGTCCCGATCAAGGGCGCAAGCTGAGCCGCACCGGTCGGCGTGTCTCAACCGGTTTCGGCCATGTCATACCCCGTCGGGCCGAAGGAGTATCCAAACGGCCGCATGAGCCCCGACCGGAGGCCCAAAACCTGCAGCTTGCCGCCATGTTTTCACTTGTCGAGATCGACCCAGCCCGCGCCGCGTGCGGCGCGTTCCGCGGCGGCATCGAGCGGCGCGCCGTCCATCATCGCCGCCGCTGCCGCCGTGAGCTCGCCTGACGACGCCTGCCGATAATCGGCGCCGCCTTGCCCACGCAGCGTGCGTTCGAGCACCCAGCCGGCATCGTCGCGGCAGCCGATGCCCGACAATTCACGCCCTTCAAAGCTGCGGCAATAACGCCTGTCGCGGTCGCGGAAACTGAGTCCGATACGTATCTCGGCCTTGGCCGGCTGGTTCGACGCAAGCTGGGTATCGAGCGCCTTGGCGAGCGGCCCCGATGCGACGAGCAAGCCGCCGGCGCTCGTCACGTCGGCCGCGGGCATCCACGGCTTCATACCGACCGCAAGCCCGAGCAGGAGCGAGGCCGCGATCGCGCCCCAATGGATCGGAGCGAAGCGCAGGCGCCTGACCTCGCGGCGCGCGGTCAGGCTGGTGTCGATTGCCGCGTCCGGCGTCAGGAGGGCGCGCAGCCTTTCGGGTACAGGCTCGTCGGCAATGGGCGCATAATGCGCGGCCAGTTGCGCCTTCAGCGCGCGGTGCCGCGCGACCTCGGCGGCGAGCGCAGCGTTGCCTTCGACCTCGCGCGCGATCCGGCGTGCGGTCAGGTCGTCGAGTTCGCCGTCGACGAAGGCCGCGACAGTGGCAGGGTCGAACTTCATGCTGCTTCTCCCAGCAAGTGCATCAGCGTTTCGCGCCCGCGCGAGAGACGCGACGTGACGGTACCGATAGGTACTTCGAGTAGCTCGGCCGCCTCGCGATAGGCATAGCCTTCGACCAGGACGAGCATCACGACCTCGCGCTGCTCGTCGGGCAGGCGCGCCATCGCGCCGTCGACATCACTGCGGAGCGCGCCGGCCTCGACCTCGGCGGCGCCGTCGCCGGCGATCTGGTTAGCGGCTTCGTCGATCGGTGCATGGATGCCGCGGCGCCCCGCGGCGCGGCGCTCGTCGATCCAGAGATTGCGGGTGATGCGGTACATCCAGCTATCCAGTCTCGTTCCTTGTTGCCATTGATCGCGCGATTTCAGCGCGCGTTCGATCGCGGCCTGGCAGAGATCGTCGGCGTCGCCGACGTTGCGCGCCAGCCCGCGCGCAAAGCGGCGCAGACGCGGCAGCAGCTCAATCAGTTCCTCTTCGAAGCGCATCATCGCCTTTCATGTTCGAAGGAAGAAACGACCGCCTTCTATCGTTTCTTCCGCAGCCTGCTAAATTTTTCGGCGATGGCGGGTTCAGTCCCGCGTCACATTCGGAAAGACAGAAGCCCCCATGCGATTTCCTGCCGCCTCATTGCTTGTCGCCGCCCTGCTCGCTGGCTGGACCGGACACGTCGCGCGCGCGCAGCTTACAGTGCCGCTCGCCCAGCTTCCGCCGGTCGATCTTCCCTCGACGCAGATTCCCGATGTAGTGCCTGGCCTGCCCTCGCTTGCAAATACCGCGGTGGATTCGGTCGACGGACTCGGCAGATCCTTGGCAAAAGTCCGGCTCGACCGGATCGCGGCGCTGGTGCGGACCCATCGCGAAAGCATCGAACTCGATGAACGGGGCGAGCCCGCGGTGCGCGGCGTCCTTGTCGCGAGCGGGGTCGACGCCGCGATGATCGCGCGCGCAGCGGATGAGGGTTTCGCGCTCATCGGGCGCGAACGCATCGAAGGCCTCGACCTCGACCTCGCGCGCTTTCGTGTGCCCGAAGGGCGCAGCCTCTCCCGCGCCCGCAAGCAGCTTGCAAAGCTGCTCTCCGATGCCGAGGTCGATGCCGACAATATCTATATCGCGAGCGGGCCGGGTGGCGAGATGCCGGGCGCGGCACTCGCGACCGCGGCCGGCGGCGGCAAGGCGCACCTTGGCCTGATCGATGGCGGCGTCGCGGCGCATCCGTCGGTCGCCGGGCGTGTCGAACAGCGTGGCTTCGCGAAAGGCGCGCCCTCGGCGGGCCGCCACGGCACGGCGGTTGCCTCGCTGCTCGTCGGCAGCGGGCCGGTGAAGGGTGCGGCACCCGGCCAGCGCCTGCTCGCCGCCGACGTCTATGGCACTGACCCCGCCGGCGGTAACGCCAGCGCGATCGCCCGCGGACTCGGCTGGCTGGCCGAACGCGGCGTCGCGGTGACGACGATCAGCCTCGTCGGCCCCGACAACAAGCTGCTCGCGCTCGCGGTCGCGCGGGCGCAGGTGCGCGGCATGCTGATCGTCGCGGCGGTCGGCAATGATGGCCCCGCCGCGCCGCCCGCCTATCCCGCCTCCTATCGCGGCGTGCTCGCGGTAACCGGCGTCGACGCGAGGAACCGCGCTTTGCCCGAGGCGGGCCGCGCGCTCCATATCGATTTCGCGGCGCCCGGCGACGGCGTGCTCGCCGCGACAGGCCCGGCCAGCACCGACCGGCTGCGCGGCACCTCCTTCGCCGCGCCGCTCGTCGCCGGACGGCTCGCGCTCCGCTATCCCGCGGCAGCGATCGACCGGATCGGCCCGGCGGTCGCCGGGCTGGTGATGGAAGCGCAGGATCTCGGCAAGCCGGGCCGCGACAAAGTCTACGGCCACGGCCTGATCTGCGGCGCCTGCGGCGGCCGCTGAGCCACCTTTCCAAATTTTTCGGAAGAAAATCCGCACCACCATCGTTCTCCCGGCAAGCCCGCCCTTTCGGGCCTGATTTGCAGGAGAAGATCAATGGCACATCGCATTTTCATCCCGGCCCTTGCGCTCGCAGCCTCGGCGCTGGCGCCCTCGGCTCCCGCTTCCGCGCAGCTGCTCGGCGGCAGCGGCGGGCTCGGCGGCGGCCTTGGCGGCACGCTGGGCGGCACGCTCGGCAATCCCACCGGCCCGATCGGCGGCACCATCGGCAGCGCGGGCGAACTCGCGGGCTCGGGCCGCGGCGAGGCAAAGGTCGATCGCCGCTCGGGCCGCATCCAGGGCAAGGGCGATGCCGACGCACGCGGCAGTGGTTCGATCGATGGCAACGGTGACCTCCTCGGCAGCACGATCGGCGGCAGCGCGAACGGATCGGGCAGCGCTTCGGGCAGCGGCAGCCTCGACGCCCAGGCCGTCGGCACCGACTTCATCGGCCAGACCGCGCGCGGCGCGGTTGGAACAGCCCAGGGAACCGCCGCAACCGTCTCCAGCACCGCCAATGGCGCAGCCGGGACTGCCCGCGACCGCGCCGGCGGCGCGCTCCCCAACGTCTCGGGCAACGGCGCCGGGTCGGGCGCGGGCAGCTTCCAGGGCGTGCTCGGCCAACTCGCCGCCGCGGGAAGCGCCGCAGCCACCGGTAACGGCATGTTCGCAGTCGAACCCGGCATGCCGGTCACCGATCCGCGCGGCAAGGTCATCGGTCATGTGCAGAACATCAGCCAGACCGGCCGCGGCGTCGTGCAGGCGGTGACCGTCGAAGTCGGCGATCGCCTTGCGACGCTCCCCGCCGCCAGCTTTAACGGTACGGGCGATGCGCTCATCAGCGGCATGACCAAGGGCGATCTCAAGGATGTCGCCAAACAGCAGGAAAGCACGCCCGCCCAGCCGGTTCCCGGCCTGTTCGGCTCGCTCGGCGGGGCCGGCTCGGGAAGCGGCGTTTTCCAGGGCAGCCTCGGCCAGCTCGCCGCCGCCGGCAGCGGCGCCGCGAGCGGCAACGGCATGTTCGCGATCGCATCCGGAATGCCGGTCACCGATCCGCGCGGCAAGATCATCGGTTATGTCCAGGATATCCGTCAGACCGGCCGCGGGGTTGTCCAGGCGGTGACCGTCGAGGTCGGCGACCGCGTCGCGACGCTCCCCGCCGCGAGCTTCACCGGCTCGGGCAATGTGCTCATCAGCGGCATGACCAAGGGCGGTCTCAAGGATGTCGCCGAGCGGCAGGAGGAAGCGGCCGAGGCGGGACAACCGGCTTCGGCGGTGGCGGTGGCGACGCCGGCGGCGCAGCCCGCGCAACCCGCACAGCCCGCACAGCCCGCCGCCACGGACGAGACGCCGCGGACGAAAGGCGGCATGCGCGACCGCGAAGAGCGGGGCAACACCCGCAACAAGTGATTGGCAAGGCAGGAACGCCGGGATTGCTTGAGAGCCCCCGCCCCGGCCACCGGAGGGAAGGGAGCGGATCGCACAGCGGTTCGCTCCCGATCCTTTGCCTGCCGGTTCCCTTTCCTCGGGCCAGTAAAGATTTCCCAAGAATTGGCTGCAACCATGCCGTCATGGCATCGATGACGAATCGTCCGATTCGCATGTGCGTTCGGTTGCTGCTGGCGCTGATCGGCGCGGCAACATCTTACGCCGCGGCGCCAGCCGGCGCGGCTACACTGCATATCAATGAAGCGCTGTGCCATGCCGTGAGCGATCTCGAGGATGGCCAGGACAAGCTCCGCACGCTCCGTTTCGCCTGTGCGGGAACACCCGGCGATTATCAGCGCCGCAGCCTGTGGCTCCGGACCGATCTGCATCGAATGGCGATTGCGCGCGGCGGCGTGACGCTGTCGGTCCATCCTTCGCGTTTCGACCGGCTTGCCGTCGCCTTTACCTATGCCGACGGGACAGTGCGCTGGCAGCAGGTACGGCAGGGCGATTATGGCCTGCACTGGCGCACCGGCGGCCAGATCCTGTTCGAGGCGCCCGAACGGACCGCGCCGCTTACCACGGTGACGATGCGCTTCGACCGGCTCGCCAGCCACCAGCTGGTGCGTGCGCAACTGCTTTCGAGAGACGAGAGCAGCATGCGATCGGCGGGGATGGCCGCTGCCGTGAGCGCCGCGCTCACTCTTCTTCTCGTCAGTTGCATCTACAGCCTGTCGCTCGCCATCGCGGTCCGCCGCCAATATCTGGCCTGGCAGGCGGCCTGGGCCGCGACGATGCTGTTGTGGGGCGGCCTCTGGTCGCAGATTCACCTTGCCCTGTTACCATCGCTGGCCGGTACTGTTTCGACGCAGATATGCACTTTCCTCGCCTGTCTCGCCATTGCGCTCGCGACCGCAAGCGCGGTGACCGGACTTGCCCGCAGCAAGGTTTCGAGGCGATGGAGGATGGCGACGCTGAGCCTCGGCCTGAGCGTCGGCCTCGCCGGCGTTCCGCTGGCGCTGATGCGTAGCGGCGATATCGACCGCTGGGCCGATATACTCGGTCTGGTTATCCTCGCCGATCTTGCGGCGGTTGCGACCTGCCTTTTTCGGGGCTGGCGGGGCGGCTCTGCCGAGGCACGCGATTTCGCGGCGGCGTGGGGCCTGCCGATGGCGGTCCTTGCCATCATCAACCTGGTCGATGTCGAGGACAGCTTCTGGGGCGGCGGGTCGAAGCTCCTGATCCTGGTCGCCGCCACCTGGCAGGCGCTGTGGCTCTCAGCCATGGCGACGCGAAGGCTCGCGCGCCTGCGCCTCGAGCGCGACCGGGCCCGCGCCGCCGAGGCGCAGGCGCGCGAGCTCGCCCGGCGCGACCCGCTGACGGGCCTTCCTAACCGTCGCGGCTTCATCGAAAGCGTGGCGCCGCTGCTCGATCGGGCGCGGTCGGGTCGATTGCCAGCCGCGCTTCTCGTGGTCGACATCGATCGCTTCAAATCGATCAACGATATTTACGGCCATGACGCCGGTGACGCCGTCCTGTGCAGGATCGCTCGGCGGATCGCGCGGTGGGAAGGCCCCATCTGTACGGTGGCCCGCCTTGGCGGCGAGGAGTTCGGCCTCCTCGCGATCGGAATGGAAGGTATCGCGCTCGATCGTTTCGCGGAAAGCGTCCGGCGCGAAATCGCCGCGTGCGATCACAGCGAAACGCTCGGCGACTGGCTCGTCACCGCGAGCATCGGTGTCGCCGAAGTGCAGCCCGCCTGCGACGTTCAACGATTGCACCGCATCGCCGACGACGCGCTCTACGAGGCGAAACACGCCGGCCGAAACCAGGTTGTGCTGCAACGCCACGCCGGCGCGGGTCCGGCGCCGGAAGGCCGCATCCGGAAATCCGGATGGCCCCGGCATCGCCGGCCAGTGGACTAGCAGCCACTCCTTCCGACCTGGCTGTTCCAGCCGCGATCGCCCAGCGCGGGGGTCAACGCTCTGCCGTATCTCCGCTTGCCTGCTCGGGAAGGCAGGCCGCGGTCGCCAGCTTGCCGGCCTGTTCGGCGCCAAGCAGCCGCGAAAAAGATCGGGCGCCGCGGGATTAGAACACGCGCTCCATTCGTTGTGTCGGAAAGCCGGCGATCTTCGCCGGGTTAGAGTGGAGTCAGCCCGTGCGTAAAGGACCGATCATCGCCATTTTTCTTGCCAGTACGACGCCGCCTATTGCCGCCCAAGCTGCTCCGCAAGCGCAAGAACTGCAACCCAGCCCGTCGCCGCGCAACGATCAAGCAACCGAGATCTTCGCCGGGGCGGAGTACGAACAGGGCGATTATGGAACGGGAGCGAAGGTCGAGACGGTTTCGACTTCGCTCGGTGTCGTTACGCGCATGGGACGCGTGCGGCTGGCTGCTGCCATTCCTTATGTGAGGACTACCGCGCCGCCCGATGTCGTGATCAGCCAGGGCGGCTTGTTCGGGACGTCGCTGCTCGCCGGCGGCAGCGACCAGACGGGAAGAACCCGCCGCGAGGGCCTTGGCGATGCAACGATGCAGGCGGCCTATGAGCTGCCCGTGGCAGGTTTTGGCGCCTCGATTGGCGGCGGACTGAAATTGCCCACGGCTTCGCGCACCAAGGGGCTCGGTACCGGCAAGGTCGATTATGCGGTCAACGCCCGGCTCGCGCGCCCTTTGGGGGGCGGGGTCACGCCATATGCCTCGGTCGGCTATTCGATCCTTGGCAAGCCTGCAGGTTTCACGGTGCGTAACACGCTGTCGGCCACTGCGGGAACGGGTGTGGCACTTTCGGAGGGGGCATCTGGAGCGTTATCCTATTCCTATGAACAATCGGCTTCACAGGGCCAGGCCGACCGCCAGAGCGTCGGCCTTGGTCTTGGCGTTGCGCTCGGGCGCAAGTTGCACTTGGGGCTTCAGGGCGAAGCCGGGTTGAGCCGAGGGGCGCCCGGCATGAAGTTGGGCTTCCAGATTGGCGCAGGCTTCTAGACAGACGCAGCACTGCCGAGGCCTTCGCCTTCGCTTTCGGGGGCTCGATCGTTGCTTCGCCGCCAACAAGAAACAGGCGGGACTTTGCGGGCGTCGCCAGCCGGGCCGCGAATAGTCATCATCAGGCCCTCGCGGCCCTGCGCTGCGCCGATGTCGACGCCGCGCGGCAATTCGGGATTGCGATAACGAATGTCCTGCAGCCACCAATCGTCGAAGACGGCAAGGAGTTTCCAGTGACCGCGGGCTGTGGCATCGCCCTGCTCGGGGCGGGAAGCTACGCGCTCGAGGTCGCGTTGATGAGGCCGATACTGCCTTCCAGGCGGCGAAGCAGCGCGGCCGCGGCGAGGTTTCGGTATTTCATCCGGTGCGAAGCGGCGCGCAAACGCCGCTCGGACATCGCGAATGCGCTGAAGGCCCCAGGCACCGTCGACGAAATCCGCCTGGCGTTCCACCTGATTTACGGACTCGCGACGATGCGTCTGTCGTTTACGATGCGCTTGCGCGATGAAAGCATGACACGCTCGGCGATGTCTCGCCCGGGGACTTTGTGCCGATCGCCGAGCAGCTCAATCTCACCGAGCCGATCAACGACAGCCTGCTCCTCAAAGCGATGCAGCCGCGCGCGACTGGCCGAAGAGCGTTCGCCTGTCGGTCAATCCGAGCGCGGTTCAGCTTTCCTCGCCTTCTTCGGCCCGGGAGTTGATCGTGAAGATCGCCGAAGCCGGGCCTTCTCCCGCCCGATTGAGCGTCGAGGTCACCGAAACGGCCTTGCTGATCAATTTCGAAGCCGCGCGATCCAACCTCGCGGTGCTGAAGGCGGAAGGCATTCGTATCATTCTCGCGGGGCAGGGATTCCTGCTCGGCCGTACCCTTCCAACCACGCGCGTCTGGTTGGAACCGGCTTCGAGAGGAGCACCCTCACTTTCACGATCCATCATATTGAATTGTCATGAACTCCGGTCATGACCGGCACCTGACTAACCGCTTTCAGCTCAGAAACCGCCAAAGCTGCCCGACGTTTGGTGCGGAGTACTCATCTCCGTTCGCGAGCCTGTTCTGGATCACGGTCACGCGCCAATGTTGGAGCACCGGGAAATTGTCGCCTCTCTTCCGAGGCGATGGCCCTGCATGGCTGATCGCTCACTTGTCTAATCTCACCAGGCGCGTACAGTTTGTCCCGTGAGTGCAACCCGTTCGCCATCCGATGCAGACGACAATCGAGCCAGGCTCGTGTCCGCATTGAGCGACGTGGCAAACGGCGAAACGAACGCGTTGCGCATCGTGTATGCGATGACGTCAGCGAAACTATTTGGAATCTGTCTCCGTATCTGTGGCGAGAGGGCCAGCGCGGAGGATGTTTTGCAAACCGTGTATATCAAAGTGTGGGAGCGCGCGGCGCGGTTCGACGCCGCGCAAGCGAGCCCCATCACGTGGCTGGCGACGATCGCGCGCAATAGCGCGATCGACTGGCGGCGGTCGGTAACCGGCCGAGCGCAACGCGACACATCGCCCGAACAGGCCGCTTTCGCCGTAACCGACGACGGCCCGCGCGCTGATCAGCTGTTGATGGCGGCTGAGTCTGCCGACCAGCTGCGCCGCTGCCTCGGCGAACTCGAAGAGCGCACGCGATGGTGCATTCGCTCGGCGTTCTTCGACGGCTCGACCTATGCCGAGCTTGCGGAGCGCGAGAACATCCCCTTGGGAACGGTGAAAAGCTGGATAAGGCGAGGCCTTTTGCGTCTGAAGGATTGTCTTGGCGATGGATGAACATCTGACGCCCGAAGAGGAGCGCGATGCGCTCGCTGCTGAACTGGCGCTCGGGCTGCTCGAGGGACAGGCGCGCGCCGATGCGCTGCAGTTGTCGTTGCGAGATCCCGACTTCGCCGCGCTCGTCAGAGCTTGGGAGGCGAAGCTTTCGCCCCTTCACGGTGAGTGGGCCGAGGCAGAACCCGGGGACGCGGTGTGGCAGGCGATTGCATCGCGACTACCCAAGCAACCATCGCCTTCGGTGACGGCGATCGAAAAGCGGCTGCGCCGCTGGCGTGCCGGGGCGATCGCGGCGGGCGCAATCGCCGCTGGGCTCGCCTTCGTCCTGTTCTTTCAGCCTGCGCCGCCAGCCGCGCCTCAACTTGCCGTCGCCCGGATCGAAAGCGACGCGGGGGGGCCGCTGGTCCTCGCGCGTTATGACCAAAGCAATGGTCTGATGCAGCTCCGGATCGAGGGCATCGCGCCTGGATCGCTCGCGCCCGAGCTGTGGATCATTCCCGAAGGCGGAACCCCGGTGTCGCTGGGCCAGATCGGCCGTGCGGAGCGTGCCGAAATGACTATGCCGCCGTCGCTCCGCAAGCTGATCGCTGACGGCGCAACACTCGCCATCACCATGGAGGCGCTGTCGAAAACTCCGCATCAGACGCCAAGCGGGTCGCCCATCGCAGCGGGTAAAATCATAACAATCTGACGCTGGTGCGCATCCGGCCGGAGGTTGGCGCCGTACCTGCGGCGCGCTCTGCATCTGCAGATGCTGCAACCAACTAGAGGATTGTACCATGAAACTTTCCAAACTCTCCGTGTCGCTTGCTGTTCTCATGATGGTCGCGGGTGGCGGCGTCGCGATCGCCGCCAATCCGGCGGTGGGCGGGGCAGCTATGTTCGAAACCAAGAATATTGTCGAAAATGCCGTGAACTCGAAGGACCACACAACGCTGGTCGCTGCGGTGAAAGCTGCCGGCCTTGTCGACACGCTTGCGAGCCCCGGTCCATTTACCGTCTTCGCCCCCACCAATGCGGCCTTTGCCAAGCTGCCCGCCGGCTCCGTCGATACGCTGCTGATGCCCGAAAACAAGGCGACGCTGACCGCGGTGCTGACCTATCATGTCGTGCCCGGCACGATGACCGCCACCGATCTGGCGGCAAAAGCCAATGCGAATGGCGGCAAGGCCGTGCTGACGACCGTTCAGGGCGCCAAGCTGACCGTCTGGGGCAAGGAAGGCAAATGGTATGTCACTGACGCCAAGGGCGGTCAGGCGCAGATAACCATCGCCGACGTGAAGCAGTCGAATGGCGTCATTCATGTCATCGACACGGTTTTGATGCCGAGCTGATATTTACCCGCGTCCGGCCTGCCTCACTCGCTGATTGGGGCAGGTCGGCGGTGCTTACTGTAGCATGCGGCCGCCCCGTCGACCGACTGCGGTTTCAACCAAGCCACGCCCGCACCCCGCTGACCCATCAAGTGCCGATATTGAGCACGCAGAGAACGCAGGCACGCAAAGGCTTCCTCCGCTCAGGACCGAGTAGCCAGACCTTGACCCATTCGAGACAGAATAGGGCGCAAACCAGCCTGAGTCGCCGATCTGCAGGCGCCAAGCGAACACCTAAGCTTTGTTGATCTTAAATGGGGGCGGCACGAATTCGCCAATTCGAACCAGATGTTGGCAGCATCGATCGATCCAAGCTCGTTCAGCTCGGTTCGTGTCAGGATGACCTTCTCGGATTCGTTGATCTTATATTCCGTCGGGAGCCGTCACCGGTGTGCACCACGCGCTGCGCGCCAAAAGCCGCGGCACAGGCTGCCGAGGTGCGAACATAGGAAATCCCGTGCCGGTTGCACAAGGCTTCGACATGATCGAACTCTCCACCGATCAGCTCATAGGCGCATGTCGACGATGGCCCCATCGGAGATGGATGACATATCGGTCTGCTTGCCTTCCCAGCCGGTCAAACCGCTATCGCATTCAATGGCCTCTAGCAACGCAGGAAGGGGGACGAATTCAATCACGCCGCCGATCCGGATGGTGGTGGAAGCCGGTCTGTCATGAGGAATTCCTTGAGTACAAATGACAACGGACCTATCCGCCGCCACACCGTCCCCTTCCCTTCGTTACGAAATTTCGGTCCGGATAGGGAAGCACGCCGAGGAATCAGTTGATCTGTGGCGGTCCATCGGCTGCGGCCTTCACCATCATCGCCCAAGAACCGATATAGGCGGCCCGATTGTGATATTGGGGTCCGGCATCGCGCGCCATCATCGCGACCCTGCCAAGCGTGTTGGCGAGTTCCTCGGTCGAGCAGACGCCTCCGCGTTCCAATATTCCCCCGATCGCAGCAAGCACCGTTCCGATCGCTTCGCGGGCATCGTCATCCATAACCTATCTCCTTCAATCGGTGCTTAGGTCAGGCTCGCCCGGGATGCCAATGCCCCGCCCGATGCCGTAAAGCGCTTGGAGGGCGCTTACCGGGGCGTCATGAAATGATCGCCTTGTCGGCGAGGATCCCAGCGAGCAGTTCGGAGACGTTAGCAGGTGGCAGAAACAGCCGCGTTCGGTACTGGATCACCTCGCTGAACGCGCCGCGCGCTTTCAGCCATTCGCGGTCCTGCGGCCGGAAGTCGCGGATTTCGAGGCGGCGGCTGTCGTTGACCATCGCCGTGACGAGACGCGCGCCATGGAGGCCGGGGATCAGGGCGCCGTCGCCGTGACGGGCTGCGTCGATCAATTCATCAGGCGTGAGCTCGATCGAGGAAGCGAGTCCAAAGGCGGATGCGAGCTTCTCAAGATCGGCGGGACCGATGATGCGGCCGAGAATCGAGGTGCCGGCGGCATCGTCGATCCGCCAGACGCGTACATCATCCTGCGGCAGCTTGTTCCAAACGGGAAGGAGGAGCCCGGTCGCGACGTTGATGGTCTCGATGTCGACCTTCTCGAGGGCCTCGGTAACTTCGGCCTCCCAGAGAGCCTCAAAGCTACGCTGGTCGATTGCGGCCCAGCGCGAGTGACCGAGCTCGTCGAGCCGGAGGCGGTGGGAACCCGTGGGGCGGACGAGAACACGCATCGGAACGGGCCTGCCTTCGTCGTCAGTAATAGACCAGGATGGCGCCGATAGCGCGACGCGGCCCGACCGGCCGTTGCGGAGCCAGGCGAGATCCTCCGTACCGCCCCATATTTTCTTAAGTCGCGCACAACTGGTCACATGGGGTTTGAGGTTAAGTTCGAGACGGAGCAACCGGGTTTCGGCGCCGCTCACCGGATCGGTCCGTAATATGATGTCGGAAAGCTGGACAATCCGCTTAGCGCGGATGGTCTCGACGCCGACATCGAGTGTCCCCGCCTCGCGCGCCGCATCGAGGCGGGCCTGGATCAGCCCCATATATTCCTCGAAGATCGCATTCTGCGTTGCGATCCGCAGCGCGAGAATACGGTTCAGCCAGCGCTGGATCGGGGGCAGCTTGTCTAGCAGCGTGTCATGCTCGTCGACGAGTTTCAGACCCGTGATGCTCTGGAATTGTTCAAGCCCGGTGCTCGCCAGCTTGCCCGCATGGAGAAGGTGATACCATTGGGTGAGCGCCTCGCGCGCATATCCGCTTTCGAGATTGTCGGCCGGGTCGAAGAGATTCTGCCCGCCGGTTTGGCGCTGGCCGCGGGTGAGCGCGCCGAGACTGTCGAGGCGGCGCGCGATCGTGCTGATGAAGCGCCGCTCGCCCTTGCAGTCGGTGGTCACGGGTCGGAACACCGGCGGCATCGACTGGTTCGTGCGATGCGTCCGACCGAGTCCCTGGATCGCGACGTCAGCGCGCCAGCCGGGCTCGATCAGGAAATGGATGCGCCGCTTCGCCGCGCTCGGGCAGCCGAGATCGGCATGATAGGAGCGGCCGGTTCCGCCCGCGTCCGAAAAGACGAGGACCGGCTTGCGACCCGACATGAAGGCGTCGGTCTCGGCGATGTTCGAGCTCGCACTGCGCCGTTCAAGCTTCTGCTGATCATTCCCGTCAACGACGATGCGCCGCGACCGCCCCGTGACCTCGGCGACCACGTCGGTCCCGAAATGGGCGATGAGATAATCGAGCGCGGCCGGCACCGGCGGCATCGAACAGAGCCGTTCGATGAGTTCGTCGCGCGCCGCGATCGCTTCCGGGCACTGGACGAGATTGCCGTCGCCATCGACCATCGGCTCGGAGCGGATCGACCCGTCGCTCGCCCGGAAGGCCCGCATCTGACGCGTCGGAAAGGCGGTTTTCAGATAGTCGATCAGCGTGTCGAGCGGCGACACATCGATCGAAAGATTCGCTCGTTCTTCGGCCGAGAGAGCAGCGAGGCGGCGGTCGAGAATAGCTTCTGCGGTCGAGACCATCTGCACAACGGCGACGTGGCCGGCGGCGAGTTCGTCCTCGATCGCGCGAACGACCGTCGGCATCTTCATCGCGATCAGGAGCTGCGACCAGAAGCGCTGCTTGCTGCTTTCGAAGCGGCTGAGCGCCGAGCCCTTGGCCATCGCGTTCAGCGTGTCGGCCGACATGCGGTCGACGATGTTCGACGCCTTCAAAACCTCGTCAAGATGCCGGTGTACGACCTGCCAGGCATCGGCATAGGCGTCGTAAATCTCGACCTGATCGGGGGTGAGCTTATGCTCGAGCGGATCATATTCGACACCGGCGAAGCTCAGCGCCCGCGCCGAATAGAGGCCCATGGCCTTGAGGTCGCGCGCAACGATCTCCATCGCGGCGATCCCGCCATCGTTCATTGCGGCCAGGAAATCGGCGCGGTCGGCGAACGCGGTCCCGGCGCCCCACAAGCCCAGCCGCGAGGCGTAACTCAGATTCTCGGGCTTGGTGGCGCCTGTGGCGGATTCATAGACGACGCGGGCGCGCGGGAGGGCATTCTGGAGGCGGACGCCAGCAAGCCCCTGCTCCGAGCCTTTCGCTTCGCGAAATTCGTCCTTGGTACCTGCAGCGTTGCCCATAGCATGAGATTCATCGAACAGAATGACGCCTTCGAAACCTGGTTCGGTCCAGGCGAGGATTTGCTGAAGGCGCGAGAGCTGATCATGGCGCTGCGAGCGCAGCGTCGCATAGGTGACGAAAAGAATACCGCTCGCCATGCCGATTCCGGACCCCAGCGGGAAGGCATCGAGCGGCTGAATATCGATGGGCAAGCCGCCAAGCGCGGTCCAGTCGCGGCGCGCATCTTCGAGCAGCGCCGCGCTTTTCGATATCCAGATCGCGCGCCGGTTGCCGCGGTTCCATTGGTCGAGGATGATTGCGGCGCCCTCGCGCCCTTTGCCGACGCCTGTGCCGTCGCCGATGAAATAACCCCTGCGATAAACGTGGCCGTCCGGGTCCTCGCGAAGCTGATCGCCGGCTTCATTGGGAAGATAGCGCCCCGGCAGATCGCGCGAGAAGGCATCGCCGGCATAGATGATTGCCTCGATCTGGGCGTCGGATAATGCATCGCGCGCGCGGGTCTGGATGTGCGGTGCGTAGCTCGGTACGGGCGGCAGCACCGAGGCCATCGCGAGGGATTCGACGAGGGCGTCCGGATGCGGCTTGGCATCCGATATATCGATGCGGGCAAGCCGCCACGGCGCATAGATGCCGACCACCTCGCCGACGGGCAGCGGCGCATCGCGCACCGAATAGGCGAGCGGCTCGACAGGATGGTCGTTTGCCGCGATGCGTGCAGGCGCGATAATCTGGCGCTTAGCGAGGCCCGCGAACAGGGTGGCGGGCGAAGGCGCAAGCGCGGGCCGGATCGCGGTCACGGCCGCCGGCGGCGCGGGGGTAGGATCAGGCGGGTCGAGACGCGGCGGCAAGGCCAGAACGATCGGCAGCGCCGCTTCGATGGTCTCGACCGTATGCCGCTCGGTTTGACCGACCCAGCCCTTGTCGAATACGATCAACCGGATGGCGATGCCGGTGCCATGCTTGGCGTAGGGACGGCCGAGGATCGTGATCTCGACGCGCGGGCGCGCGGTCTCGGCGACCGAGAGATAGCCCGATGCGCCACTGCCGTCGTGCGCAAAGCCCGGCGACATGATCGCGACGCAGCGGCCGCCGTCGGCGAGGCGAAGCAGCGCGGAGCGTAGATGGCGAGCACCGGCATTACGATCCGCGCCCCGCCCCTCGCTGCGGCTGAAGGGTGGATTGATGAGAATGACCGTCGGTTGGATCTCGGGCGGCAGGCGGTCGTGGACGAACTCGGCATCGTGCGTCATCACGTTACGGTTCGCGACGAGACTGAGGAGCGCGGCACGGCACGGATCGCGCTCGTTGAGCGATAGCGTGGCGCCGGCAGCAATCGCGTGCGCCGCGAGCATGCCGGTGCCAGCCGATGGTTCGAGGACATGATCATCGTCAGTGATCGCGGCTGCGCGGGCCGCGAGCCATGACAGCGCAGCGGGGGTGCTGAACTGCTGCATGTCGACCTGGTGCTCGCTGCGATATGTCTGGGTTGGTAGCGCCTTCTCACAGGCGAGGAGGTCCGCAAAAGCCTCTGCCGGATCTTGGCCATCGTCCAGTGCGGCCACGTCGATCGCCTGCGCGGCTTCGAGCGCATCATAGGCGTCGCGCATCGACCAGCACCCTTCGGCGTCCGAACCGCCCAATGCTTCCGACATCAGCCGTTTGAGCAGCGAACGGGTGATCGACTGCGGAGCGCTGAGCGAGTTTCTCAGCGCAATCGCCACGCCGTGAAGGCGCTCGGCCTTTTCGCGAATGGCAGAATCCTGGTCTTCGACAAGCTTGAGAAGTGGTAGGGTCATCGGAATCTCCTGAAGGATCGCCGGGAGCGCCCGCCTCCCGCCAATCCTTTCCCTCCCCCTCACCTCCGGTCGGAAGGCAGCAGGAAAAAGGGGCCGCGACGCATGGCCGCGGCCCCATTGCGAAGACGAAGGGATCAAGCCGCGTCGGCGACTCGAGCCTCTTCGGCCTCTTCGTCGGCCGTCTCCTCGTCGTCGGTGGAAGCGTCTGCGACGGGTGCATCCTCATGGTTTGCCGGCACAGGGTCGGGATGCTCGAAGCGCATCGCATCGGGCACCCAGGCGATCGCATGCTCCTTGATGTCGGCTTCGACGATGATATTGCCGACGAAGAGCTGTTCGGCCGAGCTCGCGAGCAGATCTTTCTTCGAGGTGCCATAGCGCTGGCGCAATTCGCTGCCGCCGATCTCCTCGAACAGGTCGAGAATTGCCGTCTTGGTCATTCGCTTGAAATAATTCTTCGCGGTCGGGCGCCACCAGGCGGCAACATCGATGCCGAGCTTGGTACCGAGATGATCGATAAAGTCGCCGCCGGTGCTGCCAGCGGGCACCGCGTGCATCGTCCGGGCGACTGCCCAGCCCAGCCATGCCGCCCGGGCCTCGTCGGCCAGCGCGCAGAAGGCATTGTAACGACCCGTCACGCCGATCGCCGGGTCGATCCAGCTGCGATCGAGACCGGCGCCGAGCTTCGCCCATTCTTCGGCAGCGAGCGCGCCGCTCTCAAATCCGATCTCGAGCGAGGGCGCGGCGTTGGCGCTGAGCTCGCTCGCGAGGCCGCTATTCCCGTAACGCTGGAGCGCGCCCTCGACCATGAGGAAGGTGCCGACGTCGAGCGCAAAGCGCGGATCGCTGGCGATATGGAGGCGAAGCAGTTCGGCCTTCATCATTGCGAGCTCGTTCGTGAGGCGCTGGCTCATCGCGGGCCGGCTCGAACTGCTCACCTCCTCGGCCTCATCGTCGTCGGCATCGCCGTCCCCGGCATCTTCGTCGACCGCTTCGGGAACGACATAGAGTTGCTCATGGATGCGCGGCGCGCCATCTTCCCCGATCACGACATAAGCCAGCGCGACCGCCTTTTGCTCGTCGCTCACGACGGGCTGGCGCGCCTCGATGCCGTGCAGTTCGGTGCGCAGATCGCGGTAGCGGGCCTCGTCATCGTCGGTGAGCCCCTCACCATCCTCGATTTCCGCTGCCGCCTCGATCGTTTCCATCTCGGCTTGAATCTCATCGCGCCGCGCTTCCTGCTCCTCGGTGAGCGGCGGGAGGTCGCCGCAAACCGGGCGGAGGCCTATGGTATCGGTATAGGTTACCCGCGTTGCGGGCAGCACCCGGACATCGCCGAAGCCCTCGCGAGCACGAATCTCTTCAGCCGCCGCCGCGAGCTTTTCCTCAGCGAGCCGGTCGACGAGGTCGCCGTCGAGCCAGTTCTCGCTGTCGCGATCCGAGAAGAGATCGGAATCGATACGGCCGCCCGCCTCGACATAGGCTTCGCGGCCGACGAATATGGCCTTCGGATCGGCGCCGCGATAGCTGCCCGACGCCAGTTCGTGCCGGATGCTGTAGATGTCGCGGCCATGATAGGTGTCGTTATACTGCTTGAAGACCCGGAGTTGGCGAACCGTATCGGACGTGCTGGCATAGGCTTGCGCCACCTCAAGCGAGATCTCGCCCTTGCGGAGCGTCTCGAAGATCGGGCCTGCGAGATTGGCGAGACGGATGCGGCCGAGGACGAAACGTTCGGTCTTGCCGAAGCGCGCCGCGACCTGGGCCGGGGTCTTGCCTTCCTTGTCGATCATGTTGTGAAAGGCGGTGCATTCGTCGGCCGCGGTCATCGGAAGCCGCTGGTTCTCGGCCAGGCTGAGCTCGATTGCATCCTTCGCATCGGGTAGCACCATCACTGGGACACAAAAGTCCCCGGGCAGCTTGCCCTTCTCCATCAGGCGGTGAACGCCCGCGAGCCGGCGGCCGCCTCCGAAGATACTGTAATGCTCCTTCTTCCGCTTGACGGCCGTGCCGATCAGATTCTGGAGCACGAAGCCGGCCCCGCCGATCAGCGCTTCGAGTTCGGCGTCGGCATCGGGATCGCTTTCAGTGCGGACATTGAGGTCCGAAGGCACGCAGTTGCGCGCGGGCGCGTAAACAATGGGATAGCTCATGGATGGTCTCCTCGCGGCGGAAGCCCGACCATTCAGGCCACCTGCCGCTGCCCACCGCTCCCTCCTCCTCTTTCCATCCGAAGCGTGTCGTTCCAGTCGTTGAGACCGTGCCAGGGCCAGTCGGTGTCGATGCGGCGACCCGGCATGGCATGCGCTTCCATCGCGATCGGGACCGCGAGATGTCCGGCAGCGTCATTGTCAGGAAGAAGGAGCAGGCGCGTAACCGATTGCGGGATAGCGATATGGGGAAAGCGTTCGCTGCCGAGTGTTGCCCAGACCGGGATGCCGAGAAGGATCATCGCGAACATGGCGGTTTCGACGCCTTCGGCGAGCCCGAGCGTGTCGGTGGGAGCCGCCAGCCGGACGGCGCCGGCTCCGGGGCCGCCCAGCATCCAGCGCGGCTTGCCGAGATCGCGAGCCCGGCGCCCACGCCCATCGAGAAAGGTCCGCTGGATAGCGAGCAGCCCGGAATCATCGGTGACCGCAGCGATCAGCGCGGGCCGAAATATGGCCGCCGCCTTCTTGCCGAGCGGCGTTCGATCATTGAAGCGGAGGCCGGCAGGGCAGACGTCGATCAACCGGTTTCGCAGATAAGTCTGTGCGAGCGAGCCGCCGACGGGACGGCTTCCGCGCCATAGCTCCCGCGCGCGAAATTGAAGCCATTCTTCAAGGCCGGGGTTCAGGCGTGCTCCAAGTCCTGTGACTTCGAGGGATGTAGGTTCAAGTTGGCGGATCGCGCGCAACACATCGCGTCGGTCGCAGCCTGCGAAGCATTTGAACAAAAGACGGCTTCGACCGACGCGGACAGAAAGGCTTGGGTTTCGGTCGTCATGCGCCGGGCACCTGCACGTGCCGGACCCGCCGTGCCAAGTGCCGCCGAGCCGGCGGACAAGATCGGCGCCCGCCGATTCCAGATCGCGGTTGCCGGTTGCAAAAGTGGGCATGAAAAGGCTCTCAGCTAATCCTGTTCAGCCATCCACCCCACCTCCTCTTCTCGCATCACCCACTGCGCGGCGCTCGACCATTTGCGCGGATTGCTACGGCAAACCGAGCGCACCTGGGATGAGGCGAGGCAAGGGCGACCAGATGAAATGCCCGCTGAAGGTCAAGGCGCATCGCGGCATCGGTAGCGGTGGGCTGTTCCGAGGTAGGAATCAGTGTATCTTCCGAAAGAAAATCAAATCGTTGCCGAGTTCGTCGGCAATTCCAGTCCGGCCACTCCCGTGTTAAGATTGGCGTCCGGAAGAGTCGCGCACTGATTTCGTTGACGGAACGCACGAGGGGATCTCTAGCCGTATCCGTCAGAAGATTATGCTTGGGTCGAAAAAAAGGGATGTTGTTTTGGAGAGCGTAAGGGGCTCGCCTTCATTTGAGGGCAAGCTGCACGATCTTGTCTGTTAGCGATACGGTAGCGCTGACCAACGAGCTCTGTGAGCGTCTGACGCCTCGGCAGCGCGAATGCCTCCACCATGTCTATCGGTTGAGAACTTCCAAGGAAATCGCGCTGAAACTGGGCTTGGGCGTCGGCACCGTCGATACCTATATCAGCGAGGGTGTCGCCATTCTTCGTGCACGCAATCGCCGGCACGCAGCTGAACTCTTCCATATGTATGAAGGCGACCCGGAATACCCCCGGAAAATGGAGGGGGAATATACCGGGGTAGGCAGGGAGCGCCTCGATGAGTCACCCGAGGAGGCGGAAAACCCGTCCCCTTCCTGGGCCAGGTTGCTTCCGCTACGAACTATGGGAGTATCTGCAAATGACCTCAGCCCCTACCTCCGCTATCTCTGGCTCGTCCTTATCGCGATCGCACTTGCAACCGGCTTCGGCATGCTCGCGGTCGGGATCGAAGTCCTCTCCAGATTTCTCGGATAGCAGCGCCGTCGATGACCTCCGCATCAAGGATCTTACAGAAGCCCTGCTCGGCTACGAAAGACTGCTGCAACAGATTTTCGCCGAAGGCGGACGGCTCGCGACCGCGGCGATCGAGGCCCAAACGGATCGGAATTTGTCGCCTCTCGTGGGCCATCAAATATTGTCGGCTATCACCAACGCGCAGCTCTCGGTCACCGGAGCGCTCGGCCATATGGCCGAGGGACATCGGCAGCTCGAAGTGCTGGCCCAAAAGCTCGGCATCGACCCCCAAGCATTCGGGGACGTCGTCAAGCGTCCGAGCGCGCGCGGCGCGACGCCGCTGGAACTGGCAGCTTGATTAGTCAGGCGCGCGGCCGCCCATGATCGTCATAGCGGCATTCATGGTTCTGCTCTTCCTCGCTTCAGCATATGCGCAGTGGCGAGGAGGCGCTCCCGAGAAGCTCGCGGCTGCCTGCATGGTCATCGCGATGATCGCGACCTTTTGGGCAGGATTGAGCAGTCCATCCTATCGAGGTGTTCAGTGGGACATGTTGTTGATCGATCTCGGACTCTTCGTTGCGCTCGCGGTTCTCGCTGGAGTGGCCGATCGGTTCTGGCCGATTTGGCTGGCGGCCTTTCAGCTCGTCACCGTGGCGGCACACGGCGTCAGCGCATATAATCCGAACATCTTGCCCGTGGCTTACTGGTGGATCGTGGGGAAGATTTCCTATCCGATGGTAGCGATCCTCGCGATCGGGACGCGGCGACATTATCGCCGAATGCGATACGGACTCCAGGAATATGCGTGGACCTATCAGCGGCATCATGCGGCATCATTACGCGCGCCGGGGTAGGCGCCCCGCCGCCCTGCCATGCTGTTCAGCCTTGTGCGCCACGTTTGGCCCGTCGACAGCCCGTCCTTGGTGAAGGCGGATATCCGGACGAGAGCCAGCGCCACCTTCGAGCCGAAGTCAAGGACGCCACCGCGGGGCGGCGAAATCGCACAACGCAGTGATCGAGAGGGTGTAGGTCGAAGATGCCTTCAGATCTCCGGTTACCGTGGCAACGTCCGAATTGGAGTTTGGAACATGAGCGCAAACCATGGGCTGAGCGAACGGGCCTATGCGAGCCTTAAGTTCGATCTCGTCGAAGGTCGTCTCCCGGCGGGGCGGATCAATATAGGGCAGCTTGCCGATCGATATGGAATGAGCGCGACACCTATCCGTGAGGCAATGCTGCGTCTCGTCGGGGAATCTTTGCTCGAGATGCCCGCCGAGGGCGGCTTCGAGATACGCGAACTGGATGAGGCGGCGGTTCGCCACCTTTATGCCTTGAGCCAATATATGATGTTGACCGCCGTTTCCTGCCGGAGCCGTGTTCCGGTCGATCATGACCTAAAGGAAGCAACTGTTTCCGGCGCCCCGCCGCCGATCGAATTGCTCTTCGACTCGCTTGCCAAAGGGACGCAGAACGCGTTTCTCGTGATTTTCGTTCGAAATCTTAACGATCAAATGCGTCGAATTCGACGCGCGGAAGAAGGTAAATTGAGCGGACTGGGTCGTGAGTTCAGCGCGCTTCTACGCCAAATCGAACACGAAAACAGGCAGTCTATCAGGCGGTCCGTGATCGCCTATCACCGCCGGCGCCTCCGGAAACTTCCCGAAATCATGAGCGCAATTGCCTGATGCGGTCTGCGCTTTATCCGATACTGATAGCTCGGTTCGTATATATTGGACAAGATCTGCAACATATATGTTTGGATATACGCCGAATACCGATCATCTTTTCACTGCTGTACTTCCACAGCAAAGTGTAGAGGAGAGAAGTCATGGAAAAGCATGATGAAGATCGGCGCGACGAGCTGATCGAGATGGGCCAGGCCTCCGTCGAAACGAAGGGCGGTGACGACATCGGCGTGGACACCCAGGGCCTGCGCAAGAAAGCCGGCATCTCGGATAGCTGAGCCCGCACGAGGGCGCGCGCCCTCGCGCGCCCTCAACATCCAATGGCGCCATGACCTCGCTATCCGCCTCTTCACGCCTGACCTATTGCTTCGTCGGGAAACGTGCGTTTTTTCTCGACCAATGCGCGGATCGCTATTTCTGCCTTAGTCAGGAACGCAGCAGCTTCCTATCAAGGCAAATCGATAACGGTGAGGAACCGGGGGAATATTGGAACTATTTTCCCGACATTCTCGCGCTGTCGGGGCAAGGAACATTGCCTGCACGATGCTCTGCCGCCTTTGCCGGCGGAGATGTGGCTTCCATTTCCGGGCGCCTTCGCTTCGCGCCGATATCCAAGCTGGTGCGATCCTACTGTCGAGCAAAGCGAAGCTTGAAGCGGGGCACCCTTCAAGGCGCACTTGACCGAATTCGGTCGTTGAAGGCAGCACGCCCCTTGGAGCCACCGACCGACGCCCAACTCGCGGAATTGGGTTCCGCGCTTGGGCATCTCCGTCACTTGTTGCCCTTGGAGGATCAATGTCTGCCGATCTCGATCGCGGTGGCGCACCTGATGATTAAACGCGGCTGGACAGCCTCCCTGATCCTCGGCGTCAAGACCGGCCCATTCGCCGCCCATGCTTGGGCCCAGAGCGGGTCCACCATCGTGACTTGTCCTCATTCGGAAGCCAACCTTTATCAGCCGATCTTGGTGCTGTGATGCGCCATCGGTATCTTGCGATCTCCAACCGCGAGGGGCCGGCGATAGCGGTGGAGCTACCAACCAGCTCAACTAAAATTTCCTTGGGTCCTGTGACCTTGCTCCTCGCCCACGACTGTGTTTTCACCCCGTTCAGCGATGGGCGCGGCATTGTAGTCGGTTGGCTATTCGATCGGACCGGTACGCCGGTAAAGTCGCTTTCTGCCGCTTGTTGCAGGCGTATCGCATCGACGCACGGTGCACATCTCATTTACACATTTTGGGGGAGGTATTGCTGCTTCTTTCTCGACGCGAACGATCGGGTTATTTCCATTCGCGACCCCTCCGGCGGCATTCCCTGCTACTATCACGCCGACAGCCACATTCTCGCACAGGCATCATTCGTCGACGACCTCATAGGTGCTGGTTTCTGCGATGGAGATGTCGATTCGATCGCACTGCGCCGCCACCTACTCAGAACCCAGTTAAGAGCGGCGGAAACTCCTATTCGCGGCATCAGGGAAATGCTTCGCGGCGAGCGATTTATATTTGATGGTGTCGAGTTGCGCCAAGATTTTGCCTGGCGCCCATGGGAGTTCGCACACGCATCGCCAGATATGCGCTTTGAAGAAGCGGTCGAACGGGTCCGCCTCGAGACGTTGAGATCGGTACGGGCGCAGGCCGATCCGTTTCGTCATATCATGCTTGATGTCTCAGGAGGCCTGGATTCCTCTATCGTGGCCGCGAGTCTCAGGCATGCTGACGCGCTCTCGACACTCGTGACATTTCACAGCGGGACTCCGCGGGATGATGAGCGTCCGCACGCTCGCAAGGTGGCCGAGCATCTCGGTTATCGCCTTATCGAGGCTCGATTAGAGACCGGGCTTGTTGATCTATCATACTCGGCATCGGCCCATCTGCCGCGCCCGATTGCGCGATCCTTCGCCCAAGCCGGCGATTCCATCTGCCAATATTTGGCCAATGAGATCGGTTGTGATGCGTCTTTTAACGGTGGCGGCGGAGACAATATATTCTTCAATCTCAGCACCGTAGACCCGATAATCGAACAGATCATTCTGACTGGGTTCGGACCGCATTTAATCGAAACCGCCCGTTCCTTGTCGCGGATCACTGGTAGCTCGTTGATAGAAATCTTACGCTACACGAGGTCGAAATGGTCAAAACGCAATGACCCAGTCACTTGGGGAATCGAAGCCGATTTCCTGGATGCACAGGTCGTAGCGGATGCCGCCGAGGGCCTGCACCCGTGGCTCGAGCGCCCCGACGGTACGACTCTTGGTCGATGCGCCCATGTTGCGATGCTGCTCCGGATCGAAAACCATCTGGATGGCTTCGCACGTGAGCTTCTTATACCGCTAGTTTCGCCCTTACTAAGTCAGCCAATTGTTGAACTGTGCCTCCAAATCCCAAGCTGGCTTTGGGTTCACGGAGGACGTAATCGGTCAGTCGCGCGGCAAGCATTCGAAAACCTGCTTCCGCACTCAATCCTTCAGCGAACAGACCATGGTTCACCAATCGCGTTCACCGCCGAATTGTTTGAGGAACGGAAGCGAGAATTGGAAATGCTGCTTCTGGATGGCCGCCTTAGCGGCGACCACCTGATTGATAGGGCTCAAATCGAGGCATATCTTCGAAGCAGTCGACCGCCGCACGACATGCGGTTCCTGCGTATTCTGGCTTTGGCCGATATCGAAGCGTGGCTACAGGCACGTGACCAACGGCGGGGCTCAAGGAGCATTTTCGGTCCGCTGTCTCAGTGCCTTCCAGTTCCGAATGTCTGCCTCGATAGCTTCGGGCACGATCTCGTTCTTCAACCAAAATGAAAGCCAAGCGATGGTTCGATTGTAGACAGCCAGTCGGTGAGCGGGCTGCCACTTTATATGATGCTCGCCGGGAAAGACGAACATATCAACCGCCCCTCCCTGACCTTCAATCGCAGCATAGGCCTCCAGCGCCAATTGATATTCGTCGTCGGAAAGCTGCATCAAGATCGAGGCACGCAGGCGATGTGCATTCCTGGCCAGCGAAATCTCTTTCCAGAACCCGGGAGCGGACTGATCGAATCCCGGGTAGCCGTATCGCTTCAGGGCCTTCGTCCACGCTGGCCCGCCTAGCAGGGCAAAGGTGTGCGGATCGCTGCAGCAACTTCCGAGCACTGCGGTTGAGAAAAGCCCAGTGTTAATTAGCGCTGAGATTGCTGTGCTCGAGCCATCGCTCAGCCCTGTAATCGCGAGACGCGAGTTGTCGATGATGCCAAGGGAAATAGCGGCTTGCACCCCTCGGACAATAGAATCGACCGTGTCGCGCCGGTCGCGCCAACCTTTGGTGTTCTGTGCCTCTGCGTCTTCCCAACTCGCCCATTGAAGCCCTAGTTGCTCGGCGAACGCGGGAGGGCGTTGAACGGAAAGCACCGCGAAGCCCTTGAGGGCAAGCGGAACGATTGGTGTCTCGTCCCCAGTGCCGCCGCGAAGAAATCCCTTTGTGTCATATTGTACGACGATCAGCGGAAGCTTTGCAGACGGCGAGCGATGGCGGGGCACAACAAGATCGCCGTATATCTCGGACCCAATTTTGGTCTTCCAATGCAAACGACGCACTTCGACGCCGGCGAAGTTCTCGAAGCCCGAATTGGGTTCAAAAATAGCTCGCGATGAACCCGTCGCGGGGTCGATCAGCGCAAGATATCTTGGTCTCAGCGAGCTTTCGCGTGCGCATAGCAACAGGTTCTTCCACGACCGGCAGCCTGCAACGACATCGTTGGTGAGCAAAGTTCGCTCAGGCTCGGCTTGACCAACACGCCAAGTATATAGGGCTAGCCTGCTGCCGCCCCAGCCTTCCTTACGAAAGAAGCGAAGTTCATCGCCCGCAGCGTTCCACCACAGTCCCACGATCCCTGAACCACATGCGACGAAGCTGCACTTCTGCCTTTCGGACCCGTTGCCGATCCACAGGCTCTCGTTTGATGGGTAGCGGCCCGGCGTATCGTCCGAAACCCAAGCCGATCTACCATTGGGATTTGCGGCATGATATTTGATGTCTGACGAGTTGTCGGAATGCGGACGCGAACGATCGAGCCGTACGTCGTCATCGCCAAGGGCCTCGGATGAGCTGGTATCAAGGTCGAACCGGTCAATACTTACTTCGTTGGGTCCGGTGGGAAATGGCGTCGGCGACGAATTTGGGACGAAGCGCTCGTCGAAATGAAAGCCGATCAATGCTTCCTTTGCGATTGCGCGGCGTTTTTTGGCCACATCTCCCCGCGAAGCGATGATCAGCGACTTGCCGTCGTTCGACCACCTGAAGTGCTCGACGCTCGCCAAACTTCGCGTAATCGCAAGAATTGAACCATCGGCGACGGCGACGACCGCGACCTGGTCCACGCCGTCAACGCGGCGGAGATATGCGATCCTGTCGCCATCAGGCGACCACGCCGGCGGCGATTGCTTAAACAGCCCTGTGGGAAAGACAGTTCCTCGTAAGTTGTCAATTTCAGTCATTGCCGGCACGCCGGCGTCTCCGAGATCAATTGGCTCCCGTGTGCCTTCAATCTCTACGATCAGCAAACGCTGGCAGTAGCTGTTCACATCGGGGCGAGCGCGGCGAACGATGAGGGCCGCTTTGGAACCTTCTGGAGACAAGGCAAACGGGCTGTCGTCATAAATTGAGCTATCCGGGCGCCCGACCGTCCAAAGCTCGGCCAGATACTTCGAATTTGGCTGCAGCAGATTGTCCGTCGGAGTCTCGTATCGAAAGGCTGTGCAGCCTTCCTCGGCGCGTGAAGGTCCTACGACCGCCACAGAAAGGGCAACCATCATAGGGGCAGCTAAAATGCGCAGACGCGGCCGAGGGGGACCTACCATTTTATCGTCGCCCCGATATTCACAGTGCGGCCGACGATCGAATAGTTAGTCGAGTCATACGGCTCCGCGCTCGGGGAGTTCGTGACGATCAGCCCGGGTCGGCTGTTGAGGAGATTTCCGATGCTGATGCTAAGGTCCAGATCGGCGAATCTGGGCTGCGCAAACCGATGCCGAAAGGCCAAATCAACCGTGGTCATCGACGACACGCGCCGCGCCAATACAGCCCGGCGATCGCTAACAGACCCGATGTAGCTCACTGCGACCGTGGCTGAGCTTGGTCCGCCCGTCCATGTCAGCGTCTGGCGTGCGCGCAAATGCGGCGGATTAAAGATCGTCCCGGAGAGCTCCTCGACAGGTTGCATCGGGCTGAGACGTTGGTTGCTATTCAGATAGCTGACGTTTGCAGCAATGCGCAGGTCGTCAGCCTCACCGATCTCATGGCGATAGCGAAATAGGATATCAACGCCCCGCAGGGACTGGCTGGCTACGTTTCGAAAGGCGTTTCCTATGATCGCCGCAACAGTCGATGGATCATAGGCATCATCCGTGTAATTGAAGATTTGGGTATTCGCTAACACTGCTGCAAGCTCTGAATCCGAAGGATCAGAAGTGATCAGGTCACTATAGCGCGGGTCGCTGAGTGCTCGCGAGCTATAGACGATCGGCTGAACCACCCGGTCACGATATCGTGTGGAAAAATAGGCCACCTCAAGATCCAGCCCCGGAAGTTGATTGGGATGCCAAGCGAGGGTGACGCTCCACGTCTGGGCGCGCTCGGGTTTGAGGTTGGAATTCCCTCCCGCGATCTCAATCGCCGTCGCGTCCGGGGGGACAGGCGTGCTCGAATAAAATCGCGCATAATCGAGAACGGCACTCTGAGGTGAATGAAGTTGGTATAGCGTCGGCGCTTTGAAGGAGCGCCCCCAACTACCCCTCAGGTCCAGGTTTTCGTTCAACGAATAGACCGCGCCAAGCTTGGGCGTCAGAACGCGCTCAATGCCGGGATAGTCTTCAACGCGCATTGCGCCAGTCAGCTGCAGACGGTGAATCCCCGGAATATTTTGACTTGGGCCAATGACTGGGACGACGCCCTCGACGTACGCAAAATAGGCTCCCTGCCGCGCGGAAATATCCTGAATTGCGGCCCCGGTCCGAACTGCTCGAAGCCGGTTTTCCCTGTAACCCCCGCCGAACGCGAGCCGGACTTCGCCCCCCGAAAGATCCATGATCGGACCTTCAGCGCCGAGTTCGATCGATCGGAAAGCGTTGCAATAGCAGCCGCGCTGACTGACCAACGCCTGCCCACCTCTAAAGATATCGCTGCCATATCTGGCTTTGCTCTCGCCGTAGGTGGCGACGAGGGAAGCCTTCCAATTTCCGGCTAGGTCCGCCTGTAAGGCCGGAGCCACGGAAAATGTCTCTGTCTGCGCAAAGCCGGTGCGACCGCTCTGCAAGTATGGAAGTGTCGGCCCGAATGCGACCACATTGCTGACATCGCGCTTATTGTAATATCCATCGACTGAGATCGTAAGACCGCTGTCGAGAAGTTGGTGCGCGGCGAGCGTGGCGCTTTTTCTATGTGAGGGACGGAGAAGCGTATGGGACGAATTCAGTGGCTGAGTGATTTCACGGTCGCCGGCGATGATCCCGGACGTGCGCTCAATATCGAAGCCCGCAATAAATCCGCCGGTCGACCATTTAGAGCCGAAAACAATACCAGCCTGTCGCTGGAGATCGCCCCCGCCAGTCGACGTACCAATTCGTCCCGACGCAGCCACTCCGTCGAAATCACGTTTCAGGATGACATTGGCGACGCCGCCAACGGCATCGGAACCATAAAGCGCGGAGGCCCCATCTGCGACAATCTCAATGCGATCCACTGTTGCCAATGGAATCGCCGAAATATCAATTCCTTGCTGAGCGCCATCATAGGGGCCGCGATGACCATTCAGCAGCGTCAGTGTCGCATCGGCGCCGAGACCTCGTAGATTCAACGCCGAGGCAGCATTCAGATTCTCATTTTGAGCACCGCCTACCGCAATTCCAACCCCCGGGTTCTGGCCACCACCGAAGCTTTGTGGCAAGCTTCGAACATAAGCCCCGAGATCGTTCAGGCCAGCGCCCCGAATTTCCGATGCGGTGGCTGCGATCACCGGGGCCGCGGGCACCGTGCCGCGAATCCGTGTTCCTGTAACGACGATCTCATCGGCACTTGTCGGTTCGCCTTGGATGGCTTCGCTTCTTTTGTCACCTCGTTCGATCAGGATCGAGTGATCTGTCACTCGAGCATGAAATCCGCTGCCTCTGAGCAAAATAATGACCGCCTGCTCTGCGCTGAACGCCCCCTTGAGGATCGGTGCCTTGTGCCCTTTAACAGCTTCCTTATCGAAACCGATGTGGTTGCCAGAAATTCGGCGTACCTCATTCAGTGAGGTCTCAAGGTTCTGCGCCGGCAAGTCGTATTTGGCGGTGTCGGTGGCTTCAGCGGCGATGACCGGCGCAAACGGTGCAAAGCTAGCTGCCGCGACGAGCACGAAGCCCGCCACGCTGGAAAGATAATGCATGGGCTCTCCCCTTGGTAGCGGCGGGCGTTTTTCCGCCAGCGCCTACAGGGTATGACCGCCCCGCTACCCGAGCCGGGTAGCGGGGAGAGTGAATTATTTCGGAGGGGTATTCAAAATAATGCGATTTCCCTCACGGGTCAGGTGCAGGTCGTATAGCTGCGCCAGATCGTTAGCGAGCATCTCGGGATTATCGATCGTGTTTAGGCCAGAAACTACACGTCGCCCCACGGATTGATCTTCCAAGATGATCTTGATCGTTGATCGGCTGTTCAATTTGGCGATGACGTCCATCACGCGCGCATCCGGCCCCTGGATCTCGGCATCCGTCCAATCGGACTCCTGCTTGTGTTTCCGCACGGCAGCCGAGCTTCCAGAACCTTCGCTCGTAAAGCGAAGCTCGTCACCGGGTTCGAGCCGGACCGTTCCGGCTTTTCCAGGCGTCTGAGGGCGTCGCACATCAACTGCGCCACGCAGAAGATGAACCTCGACGGTGGTCGCATCACGATAGGCGACGTCGAAGACAGTCCCTACGGCGACGATCTCGCTATTGCCGGCATTGACAATAAACGGGCGGTTTTCGTGGGCGACATCGAACCGCGCGCGACCGCGGGCTAGTCGGAGCCTACGATCGTTCGAATGGAACCACGCCCGGATCGATGTGTCGCCATCCAAAGTCAGGCGGGACCCATCTGGAAGCGAAACTTCGCGTATTTCGCCGGGGGCCGTTGAATATTCCAGAGATGCGTCCGACTGGTTCTGTGCGATTTGCGTTGCTTCCAACCAGAAGACCGGCGCCACGCGACGAAGCCGATGAGCGCCACACATCCGATAGCCGCGATCCATATCCGCTTGGCGGTGCCTCGCACCGGTTTGGGCGGAGGCAGATTTTCCCAATCCACGCGCTTACCTGCCGAATCGATGCTCGCGATGCGATTATAGGTCGCGCGGTGAAGCGCGCCGCGCGCGAGCCATCGCTTAAACTCACTCTTGTCATCCTCACTCACATTCTCGTCATTCATGATGACGAACCATTCGCCGGCTTCCCGGCGGAGCTGATCTTGCTCGAAGCGGTGGCGATGTGTTTCAGCCATTGGCGTTCACCCTGTGGTCGAGATAAAGCAGTGCCTTCTTCATATGATATTTGACACCATCAACGGTGATACCGAGCGTTTCGGCGATCTGCTGATAGGTCAGTTCTTCCTGGCGATGCAGCCGAAATACTTCTCGCGTCCGCGACGGAAGCTCGGAAAGCGCCTCTTCGTAGCGCCGCATGAAGTCCGACGCTTCCATCATCCATTCCTGTTCGGGATCGATGCAAAGCTCATAAGCTTCGTCAACCGGTACATGGATCGCTCGGTCATGCGCGCGGGGACGATGCCTGCGCTCCCAGAGAATTCCGCGAGCGATCGTCCGAAGATAGGCGGCAGGAGTCCGCAGCTTGCTCTTTGGTCGCGCCTCGACGAAGCTGACAAATGTGTCCTGAACAAGGTCGTGCACCTCATCTTGATTCCGGATTGATCGGCGTATGAACCGTGCAAGGCGCGGCGCTTCTGACCGGAACAGCCGGTCAATCAGCCGCTCGTTCTCGGTGGGGTCGGACGCTGGAGCGCGCTCGTCATCGAACCAGTTCATTCTGCGAAGCGCCTCGCAGAATGCTTCTGGCGTGGAGGCAAGATTTGAAAATGTCGTGCCATGGAAAATCGCCGATCAGCAAGGCATAACGCAGCATTGCCGGCAATCGGGTGATCTGCGTCCTTAGCGATGTGACGGCCGACCCGAATAGTCGAGCGTGTGTGGATCGGGAAAAGGCGAAGGCTCGTTTCCCCGTCTTCCAATCATGGCGCGGCCATGGAGCAGTTGCAACAGAATAGTGGTGTGCGAATAATTCTGCCTTGGTCGCAGGAGCTCTGCTTAAGTTTTCCAAAGGGCTTGATCGTGATTATTTGGGTCGCAGAATCCGTGAAGAGACGGTGCAGGACTATGGCGTTCAAGACCTTGAAGACGAAAAACGAGGCCATCGGCCTCGCGGCACTGGGCGAAGAAATTTCGGCCCGGCGCGCCGCCGTGGGCAAGTTGAACGTCCCCCGGAATGCCGGATCGCGCCGGACTGCGGCCGAGGCAGCGCTCATCGAGCAGATCGCGAAGATCGGCGGCCGCTGGTGAGTTGCCGCGCGATCAGTTCACGGCTGTGGAAACCACGCCATCATTTACTATCATGGGCTGCGGCGCGCTCAAGCTCGGCCAGCTTCTCGGTGCAGACCTCGCGAACGACCGCGCTCAGTTCCTGCACGCGTTCGCCAAGCCATTCGAGATCCTCGCCGCTGATCCGATAATGCTTCGA
>JAESGE010000055.1_pt1 | contig 173934 bp, 151 predicted proteins | sample 9269601 | NCBI WGS metagenome assembly JAESGE01 (sample SAMN14515569, study PRJNA621662) | algae metagenome | isolation source: Tolypothrix brevis GSE-NOS-MK-07-07A and co-occurring heterotrophs from wet... | place: USA: Grand Staircase Escalante National Monument, Utah | collected 2006-04-16
ATAAAAATGTTCTTGTTCCTCTTGAAACCCTTATTCTCTCGTCAACTTGTCAAAAGCGATCGCATGAACAAAATCATAGCTCAAACATAGTGCTAGTATACCTTTGGTAATTTGCGGATAGGTCTAATGTGGGAATCGCTATAAATAAATACAACCTTACAGAATTAAATAACTACGCCAAGATCCTTGAGAATCCTTGCTATCCTTTTGCGGAAGCAGCAATCGCCAAGTTTTGCCTTCTTTTTGAAGTTGTAAATAAACTTCAAAAGATTTTTGAGGCTGCGTTAACTTTCGTTCTGGTAGTTTGAAGACGAGATTGTAAGTTCCGCTAATTTGAAAAACTGGTAAATTTTGAATCGTTAGGGATTTTTCCTGAGTAATTTTGAGTCGATTGATTTCAAAACCGCGAAAATCCAGATTTAGCTGTCCCTCAAGTTGCTCTTGGGTTTGCTCAAGTTGAATTGCGATCGCTTTTTGCACCAATCGGCTAGTTGGCAAAAATCCACTACCACATGCTGTCAATAGTAACAGCAAAATCGCTGTCAAAATTAGCCGCACCATATCATTTCTTCTCTAATAGTCAAAGCATAATAATATCACAGCGGTTCAGTTCAGTCCTCTAAGTAAGCATGTAAAAATGTTACAGCATATTGCGCTAGGGCTATTTTAGACAAGTTAGTAGGAATTTAGGGGCGTTGCTGAATTCAGGTATGAATCCGCATATAGAGACGCGATATATCGCGTCTCTACAAGGGTTGTGGAGAACACATATTTAATTTTCAGCAAGCCCTAATTATAATCAATAGGCATCTGGTAAAAAAGGCATAAAGACGTAGCATTGCTACGTCTCTACAAGGGTTTCGGACAACGCATAATTAATTTATGGAGATGTCTAATCTCCCTCAGCGTCCCTCCGCGTTAACCTCAGCGCTCCTTTGCGTTCAAAAAAGGGCAGGCAAGACGCCTACCCCTTAAAAAAACGAGATTAATTTGTCGCGAATTAGCCCAAAACTTTCTTAGCTGTTGCTAACACATTCTCAACAGTAAAGCCGAACTTCTCCATACAAACACCACCTGGAGCAGAAGCACCAAAGGTATCGATACTAACACAATCGCCTTGCATACCGACATACTTGTGCCAGCCGAAACTAGCAGCAGCTTCTACAGACACGCGCTTGGTAACAGATGACGGCAGAATAGACTGTTTATAAGCCGCATCTTGTGCTTCAAACAGTTCCCAACAAGGCATCGATACAACACGCACTTTCTTGCCTTCGCTGGTGAGTTTCTCAGCTGCGGTAACACACAGGCTCAATTCGGAACCAGTACCAATCAGAATCAACTCTGGTGTACCCTGAGAATCTACCACTGTGTATGCACCCTTGGTCACGCCTTCAATCGATGTACCTGCCAAGTTGGGGACATTTTGACGTGTGAAAGCTAACAAAGTGGGAGCGTTTTCCTTCGACTTCTCGATCGCTACTTTGTAAGCACCAGAACATTCGTTTCCGTCTGCGGGACGAATCACTGTTAAGTTAGGAATCGCTCTCAAAGAAGCTAAAGTTTCAATTGGTTGGTGTGTTGGACCATCTTCACCTTGTCCAATGGAATCGTGAGTCATCACCCAAATCGAACCCGCTCTCGACAGGGCAGATAAGCGGATGGCAGCACGCATGTAATCTGTGAAAATCAGGAAGGTGGCACCGTAGGGAATGAATCCTGATTGATGCAACGCTATACCGTTACAAATTGCACCCATAGCGTGTTCCCGCACACCGAAGTGGATGTTAGGGTTTTGGTATTGCCCTTTTTGGAAATCGCCGGTGCCTTTGATTTCGGTCAGGTTGGAGTGGGTTAAATCAGCCGAACCACCAATTAACTCAGGTAAAACTGCTGCCAGTTTGTTGAGGCAGTTTTCTGAGTGTTTGCGGGTAGGTAGTCCTTTATCTTCGGGAGTGTAGGTAGGTAGTACTTTGTCCCAACCGTCGGGGAGTTTGCCGCTAATCAAACGTTCAAATACAGCCGCTTCTTGGGCGTATTTGGCTTTGTAGTCGGCAAAAGTCTTATTCCATTCAGTTTCGTAGTTAGCACCGCGCTCAACGGCTTTACCCATGTGATTTTTGGCATCTTCTGGGAGTACGAAAGGCTCGTATGTCCACTCTAAGTTATTCCGGGTTAACTTCACTTCATCGCCACCCAACGCTGCACCGTGAATGCCTGCGGTGTTTTGTTTGTTGGGGGAACCGTAACCGATGGTGGTTGTGACCTTAATCATGGTCGGCTTGTCGGTGACAGATTTAGCTTCAGCGATCGCTTTTTCAATTGCGGCTAAATCTTTATTTCCATCTTCGACATGCAAAACGTGCCAGCCGTATGCTTCAAAGCGCTTGGAAACATCTTCGGTGAATGCTACATCTGTAGAACCATCGATGGAGATGTGGTTGTCGTCGTACAGAGCGATGAGTTTGCCTAATCCCAAGTGTCCTGCGAAAGAACAAGCTTCACCGGAAATGCCTTCCATGTTACAACCGTCACCCAAAATTACGTAGGTGTAGTGGTCAACAATTTTGGCATCGGGTTTGTTGAATTTAGCGGCTAGGTGCGCTTCTGTCATTGCTAAACCGACAGCGTTAGCAATTCCTTGTCCTAATGGTCCGGTAGTAACTTCTACACCTTCGGTCATGAAGTTTTCTGGATGTCCGGGGGTTTTGGATTCCCACTGACGGAACTGCTTAATGTCTTCAATGCTTACGCTGTCGAAGCCTGTCAAGTATAGCAGGGCATACAGCAACATCGAGCCGTGACCAGCAGACAATACAAAGCGATCGCGGTTGAACCATTTGGGATTTTTGGGATTATACCGCATAAAGCGATCCCACAGCACAAACGCCATTGGAGCCGCACCCATTGGTAGTCCTGGGTGTCCCGATTTGGCTTTTTCTACGGCATCGATAGCCAAAAAGCGAATCGAGTTAATACAAAGTTCTTCGAGGGATTGGGTTGCAACAGCCATAATCTCTTATATTTAACGACGGTTTAGCACTCTTGAAGCTAATCATTACTGGGGTTGTTTTGAATGATTACCCCAAGCAATATCCTCATCATCTCATTGCCTGCTGACTACAGACAAGCGGGATCTCTTGAATTAGAGCGATCAATCAAGCAGATAATCTGGTCATGCTGAACTCTTAAATCAAAGCAGAATGACATTTTTGATACATTTTGCCCAATTTATCAAGAGATCCGACCAGCGGCAGATTTTGGATCTTAGCGGTACTTCTTAAAGGCTAGCGTGACATTGTGTCCGCCAAACCCAAAAGAATTGGAAAGTGCCACCTCGACATTCAAATTGCGGCTTGTATTGGGAACATAATCCAGGTCACACAGTGGATCTGGGTTTTCTAGATTAATTGTCGGGGGAATTTTATCGTTGGCGATCGCTAATACTGTTGCCACGGCTTCAATGCCTCCAGAACCCCCTAACAAATGACCGGTCATGGATTTGGTGGAACTGATTGCTATTTTATAAGCGTGTTCTCCCAAAGCTTTTTTCATGGCGGCGGTTTCTGTGGAATCGTTCGCCTGGGTGCTGGTGCCGTGAGCGTTGATGTAGCTTACCATATCTGGGGTTATTCCGCCATCTTTCAATGCTAGTTGGATGGCTCTGGCGGCTCCTTCACCGCCGGGGACGGGGGAAGTAATATGGTATGCATCACAAGTCATGCCGTAGCCGACAATTTCCGCATAAATACGAGCTTTGCGACTTAAAGCGTGTTGCAGCTCTTCTAAAATTAAGATTCCCGCACCTTCACCCATGACAAATCCGTTGCGATCGCGATCAAATGGACGGCTAGCGTGTGCGGGGTCATCATTCCGACACGAAAGGGCTTTACATGCGGCAAATCCGGCTAGAGACAAGGGTGTAACTGCCGCTTCGCATCCACCGCAAATCATCGCTTGGGCATATCCATTTTGAATTACGCGAAAAGCATCTCCGATGGCATTCGAGCCGGCAGCGCAAGCAGTAACGGAGCAGGAATTCGGACCTTTAGCACCAGTGTGAATTGCTGTCAACCCCGCTGCCATATTAGCGATCATCATCGGAATCATGAAAGGACTACAGCGATCAGGACCTCGGTTGAGGTAGATCGTTTGCTGGTCTTCCAATACTTTAATGCCGCCAACGCCCGAACCGATCATTACACCTATTTGTTCGGCGTTTAGGTCATTGATGACTAATCCAGAGTCCAAGAGAGCCTGTTTTGCACCCGCAACTCCAAATTGGGAAAACCGATCCATCCGCTTGGCTTCTTTGCGCTCCATGTACTCATGTGGGTCGAAGTCTTTCACTTCACCAGCAATGCGGCAATCATGGCTCTGGGCATCAAATAAGGTGATGTAATCGATGCCATTGCGTCCGCTAATTAATCCGGACCAATATTCGGCTGGTGTTTTACCAATCGGTGTAAGCGCGCCGACACCAGTTACAACAACGCGCTTACGTATAAAATCTGTCATGACGATAGTTAGGGTGGCGAGAAAGCTGCAAATACAGTGCTGAGTTTTGGAGAGGGGGAGGGGGGGAGGGGGGGGAGTGGGGGAGAACTCCTAACTCCTAACTCCTAACTCCTAACTCCTAACTCCTAACTCCTAACTCCTCAACACTCAGTTAGGCGGATGCGGCAACTTTGTTGTTGATGTAGTCTACTGCTTCTTGAACTGTGGTAATTTTTTCGGCTGCTTCGTCAGGAATTTCAATATCAAATTCTTCTTCTAAAGCCATTACCAGCTCAACTGTATCTAGGGAATCAGCCTGTAGATCGTTGGCAAAATTGGATTGTGGTTTAACCGTGTCAGCCTCAGCAACACTAAGTTGCTCGACGACGATTTTCTTGACCTTTTCAAAAATTTCCGCTTCACTCATAGATAAAAGTCCTTAACCAGTTGCTACGATCCGCCTTTTATGGGGGATGTGGTTTTGAGCATATACATCTTATCGTCAAGCGCGATCGCCCGCACAGAGGATTAGGGTTTTTCTTAGGAAAATTCCTGAATGTGTGTTTTTCATTCAAGAACAGTTAGACAACACAATTGAATCAGGCGATCGCGCTAAAAAAGTGTAAATGCTTTCCTTGTTCAATTCTCACTCTCATTTTTCCCAATACAATAATACTAGATGGCAAAGCCGCAAAGCTGAGAGAGTGGCGGGGGGAATGCTTCCTCCCGCCATCTCTCGTTGCCACAGGGATACGGACCGTGGCAGACTTTGCGAAAATGCTGGTCATCTTTAAGCTGTACCTTGACAACTCAGAGTATAGGGTTCTACCCAGTAACAGAAACTCCTGTGTCTCTTTCTGTGGGTAGGTAAAACTTTGACAGTACCAAGGCTAGAACAATCTTTGTACTTGTTCAACTGTGCGGAGGGGCATCTCGTGCAGTATAAACAAAGCTCAGTTAATGTCCGACGGGATACCGGGAGTCGCTGAGAAGCCCACACCGCAAGCTTGCGGTGTGGGAGTATGTCACATACAAAGCTTTGCCAGCATCACGGACAGGCAATAATAAAACAGTTACTGTTTAAAGGCAACTACCCTAACCCAAATATACTTTATGCTATCTCAGACCCGAAAATACGCTTACTTCCCAGGTTGTGTTGCCCAAGGTGCTTGCCGCGAGTTAGGTTTATCTACCAAAGCTTTAACTAAAGCTCTCGGCATTGAACTGGTAGAATTGAAAAAGGCTGCTTGCTGCGGTTCGGGCATTTTTAAGGAAGATTCTCAACTTTTGGAAGATACGGTTAATGCCCGGAATATTGCTTTAGCAGAAGAATTAAATTTACCCCTACTCACACATTGCAGCACTTGTCAAGGTGTCATTGGTCACGTTGATGACCGTTTGAAAGAATGTCAAAAAACAGACCCCCAATACATCGACAAAGTTAATGGCTTTTTGGAAAAAGAAAGCTGTTCACCTTATCAAGGAAGTACTGAAGTTAAACATCTCCTGTATGCTTTAGTGACAGATTACGGTTTAGAGGAAATTCAAAAGCGAGTCACTCAGAAGTTGAGTGGGTTAAAATGTGCGGCTTTTTATGGCTGTTATCTTCTCCGTGGTCAAAAATCCATGCCTTATGATGACCCTTTCCAACCGGAAGCGATGGAAAATGTTTTTCGGGCAGTGGGTGCAACACCAATTTATTATCGAGGTCGGACTCAATGTTGCGGATGGCCTCTTTCGAGTTATGCTACAACCCAATCGTTTAAAATGGCGGGGACGCATATTCAAGATGCACTAACATCTGGCGCTGATTGTATTGTTACACCTTGTCCGCTGTGTCATTTGAATTTAGATTCTCGTCAGCCTGAGGTGGAAAAAGTCATCGGGCAAAAATTAGGTTTGCCGGTGTTGCATTTACCGCAGTTGATTGCTTTGGCGTTAGGTGTTAGTCCGCAAGAACTCGGTTTAGAAAGGCACATTGTTTCCACAAAGCCAGTGTTGGAAAAATTGGGCTTATAAAGTCAATAGTCAATAGTCAGGATTAAAAGCAATTTTTTCGCTCAACATTGCAATAAGCGCGATTTGATTACGTATAAGTTAATTTGTTTTGACCCTTGACTTTTGACCCTTGACCCTTGACTTTTGACCCTTGACTCTTGACTTTTTACTTTTGCCCTAAACGCTGCAATTGTTTCAATGTTTGATACATTTGTGGTAGGCGACTATAAATAGCAGCTACTCTCAAAAAGATTTTGTGAGGCATTGCCGGAGTTCCAGAGACGATTTCTCCTGCGGGAACATCGCTAAGTATACCCGCTTGGGCTGTAGCGATCGCACCATCACCCATTTTCGCTTGATTGGCTATTCCTGATTGTCCTGCCAAAATAACCCGATTGCCAATTTTGACGCCTCCTGCCATACCAGATTGTCCGGCTATGGCACAATAAGCGCCTATTGTACAACCGTGTCCTATCTGCACTAAATTGTCAATTTTTGTACTTTGTCCTATGCGGGTTTCACCGACGGATGGACGGTCTACAGCACTATTGCAGCCAATTTCTACACCATCTTCTAAGACAACATAACCAGATTGTTCCATTTTAAACCAACCGGTAGCAATGGGAACAAAGCCAAAGCCTTCTGAACCGATGACAGCACCACTGTGAATGACGCAATCTGCGCCAATATGGGCGCGTTCGTGGATGGTACAATTAGCATGTAAGATGGTGCGATCGCCTATTTTCGCATTTGGATAAACTACTACATTCGGATGAATGCAGACTTGATTGCCGATTTCTGCTTCTTGCTGAATCACTACATGGGCACCAATGTAAACATCAGTGCCAACTTTTGCAGTGGGGTGAATTATGGCGGTAGGATGTATTTCTGGAGTTGGACGGTATGGTTGATAGAAAAGTGCGATGGATTCAGCAAACATCAAGCGCGGATTTCGGGTGGTTATCCAAACGATACCGCGTTCTTGTGCAAGCTTTTGTAATGTTTCGTCTTGAGGTAGAATTAAAGCACTAGCATTGGTCTTGCCGACAAAAGAAGCAAATTTCGGTCCTTCTATGTAGCTGAGATTACCTGCGATCGCTTCATCAATCGCTGCTACTCCTGCAATTTCAATATCTTCGTCTTTATTCGCTGTGAGGCTGTTTCCTGTGGCACTGTGGCTGAGTTTTTCAACGATTTCGCTAAATTTCATGTTGTTTTTTCAAAAGTCATTTACAAAGGCTAGATATAAATGATTGTTTTCTGTAGTTGAAGGTTGCCATGCGATCGTACTATACTTAGGTTGAACTCAGGTTTTATATCATGACAGGCTTATTAAGTAGATGGGCATAAATAAATGCTTTTTAACGTAGTAACGGCTTTAGCCGTTAAAATCCAAGAGCGACGAGCGGTAAACCGCTCACTACGAACCAAGAGAGTATTTTACGTTTAATTTCGCCCACTTACTTCTTAAATAATGCCTTGAAATCCCAGATAACGCGCCGCAGACGTAGATAATAGTGATAAATTAGAGGATGGCGCACGAAAAATAATACACTTTGTAAAGCTTGCCAAACTTCAGTATTTACGAATTTTTCTTTAACCAAATATTCCTCTAGCCAATTTAAGTAATTGGCGTAGCTAGGACTGATGTATATGGTATGATATTCTCCTGCTCGCTCTGCTACATAACAAGTAGAATCAGGATGTTGTCGATATTTATCCCAACAGCCACTCTCAATAAATACGGGGTATTTCAAGCAAATTTTCGCGAAGAAAGCTTGATCTTCGTACATGCTGCCAAAGCTTTCTTCATGTCCACCAACAACTTCTATAACTTCGGTTTTAATCATAACTCCACAAGTACCGGGTGTTTCTGCTTTTTTGCGTAAAAAAAGCGTGAGCAGATTTGGTGGTTGAATCAATGTATCGGGTTTGACACCAAGTTTTCGGTAGCGATCGCGTTCCAAATCTTCTTTTTTACCAGTCCAGCTAAACCACATCTGCGTTGCTCCGTAAACCATCCCGGCTTCGGGGTATGATTGCAAAATTGCGAGCTGCTTTTCTAGTTTTGGTGGTAGCCAGATATCATCAGCGTCTAAAAAGGCGATATAATCTCCTTTGGCTTTGCTCATACCCAGGTTGCGGGAAACACTCTTTCCCAGATTTTGGTGATTTGCATGTTCTAAATAGCGGACTTTTTCGGGATATTGGTCTGCATATTTTTGGGCGATCGCTGTGCTATTATCGGTGGAACCGTCATCTACTAATAAGAGTTCCCAGTTATCATATGTTTGGGCAAGTACGCTTGCGATCGCTTCAGAGATGAATTTTTCAGCGTTTAAGAAGATCATTACACCTGAAATTAATGGTTTGCTATTCATGGCGTTTTTTTAATAATAAGAGTTTAAACGCAAAGGTACGCTGAGGTAAGCGCAAAGTAACGCAGAGGTTTAGTTAAGGAACCACTTTGATAGTTGTTTGGCAAATTCTTCTCCGTTGCAATTTTCGACGGGGAAGCGGGGTAGTTGAAAGCGATCGCTATTTTTACCGACTATGTTTGCAGAAGTTGTGCAAGCACAGGTAAATCCGGCTTGGCGGACAATCTCGCTGGTATGTAGGTTATAATTTCCGTGGGGATAGGCAAAACTTTCGATTTCATGTCCGAAAATTTCTTCTAGTTGAGCTTTATTTTCTTGAATTTCTTTTTGCTGTGCTTGGGGTGAAATTGTTGCAAGAAATGGATGTGTCACTGTATGGGCACCAATTTCAATGATGTTTCCTGGTTGTAAACTAGATAATTCTTTTAATGTCATCATCCGGTGAGTTGGACGTAATTCTGGCTCTTTTTTTGCCCATAAAAGTAGTTGATCTAGAATATGCGATCGCTCTAGGGAAGATAAGGGATAAAGTATTTCATAAAGTGCGTAGTAAAGAGAATAATGTTCATTTGCATGTTTGTTATTTGAAGTCTTCCATTCATAGCTAATGCCGTTAATATTTAAAGACAAAATTTCTGGGAAAGTCCCTGGTTGTAACAATATCCTCTCCAGTTCATCTGACCAAAATTCCCGCTCTTGTTGCATGTATCCTGTTGTCAGAAAGATCGTAGCGGGAATTTCATACTTTTCTAATAAAGGTTTAGCCTTATACAAATTATCGCTGTAACCATCATCAAAGGTGATGACTATTTGACGATGGGGACGCTTCCCATTTTTCAATGTTTGGTTTAATTGTTGTAAGCGGACTGTGCAACTGAGTTTTTTTAAGACTTGCAAATGTTCGGCAAAATAAGATGGACTGACGCACAATCCCCAAGGATCGGATTCAATTTCAGTTACACGATGGTACATGAGAATTAATCCTCCTGGTGCCATGCGGTTTCGCACACCAGAAGCTATTCGCTTGAATTTGCCGCTTCCAGGTATCTTCATCATATTAGACATAGAAAGTGAAAATTAACTATGCGTTACCCAAAACCCTTGATTAGACGTAGCATTGCTACGTCTCTACGTCTTTTCTGGAGATGTCTGTTTCCTGCGGTTTGACAGCACGGACAGTTATTAGTAATTCATATGAACGATCGCGGTGATCTAATTCTGATGAATCTAGTTCTTCGGTTGCTAAACCTTGCAAAAAAGCGATCGCTGCCAACACATTTCCGTAACTTTCTACTTGAATATTTGCTTCTGGGAAGAACTCTGCAAACAGCCGTTTTCCTGATTGGCTGGTAAAATTCCAACACCAGTAATCTCCCCATTCGTCGGGAGGTGTCAGACTAATACCGGAAAATGTAGCTAGGACTACTCCACCAGGCTTGAGAATGCGGTATATTGTCTTGATTGCTGCTCGGGTATCGTAAATACATTGCAATGTTTGCGTCAGAATAAAGCAGTCAAACTTATCTGATGCTATGTGTTCTGCGTTGGTTAAATCCCCTAGGATGGTTGCTTGGGGATTACCTTCAACTATATGCAGCACATCACTTTCATTAACGCGATCGCCTCCAAATTGGCGAGTGTATGAATTGTCACCAATCTCTAATACGTGCCCTTTGACATCAGCCGTATTTTTCGTGAGAAACTTTTCTATATAGTAACGGTCAATCGGTAAACCTCGGTCAAAGCCAAAATGTCGGCTGATTGGTGTTAATCCTCCCAGACTTCCAAAGTCTATTTTTCCCACCGGTGGGGTATATTTCTCACCTTTTAATTGTGTTCCTACCCAACGGTGAACAAAACCTGGTAATGTGCGTCTGGCAATTGAGCTTAGGGTGTCTTTCATCTATTTATGTTTATTTATAGCGTTTCCTAGTCTACTGAGGTACAAATTTATCTGCGTCCATCGGCGTTTATCTATCTTCCGAAGCGGTTAATTCAATATTCTGTACCTCATGAATGTGGGAATCGCTACAAGATTAATTAAAACTGATATTTTCAGTTTTCAACTACACCGTATTGTAAATGATAAAGCTGGGAAAATAACCCGTTAAGTTGTAACAATTGTTGAAAATTTCCTTGTTCTACAACGCGTCCTTCTTGTAATACAAGGATTTTATCAGCTTGTTCAATTGTGGATAAACGATGGGCGATAATAATTACTGTGCGATTTTGACCAAATGTATTAATTGCCTCTTGAATTATGTTTTCCGAAACGCTATCGAGTGCGTTAGTAGCTTCGTCGAGAATAAATATTTGGGGATCGCGGATAATAGCACGAGCTAAAGCTATGCGCTGTCTTTGTCCGCCGGAAAGACGAACGCCGCGATCGCCTAATATGGTATCATATCCTTCAGGAAATTTAGCGATAAACTCATGAGCGTTTGCCTGTTTAGCTGCGTTGATAATTTCGGCTTCTGTAGCATCTAAACGACCGTAAGCGATGTTGTCCCGCACTGTGGTATTAAAAATATAAATGTCTTGGCTGACAATGGCAATGTGACTTCTAAAAGATGCTAAATCTAATTCTCGTAAAGGATGCTCGTCAACGTAAATTTCCCCTTCTGTAACGTCATAAAAACGGCAAATTAAGCCGATAAGTGTGGATTTCCCTGCTCCTGAAGGTCCAACTATGGCGGTAGTTTTTCCTTTTATAATAGAAAAAGAAACTTCTTGAAGTGCAGGTTTGTCTGTAGAATTGTAACGGAAACCAACAGATTGAAATGTGAGCGATCGCTTTAATCCATGACAATAAACATTTCCTGTACGAATAAATTGTTGGTCAGGAATTTCTAACAGAGATATGACATCTTCAACTGATGCTAATAAGCCGATTAAATTTACGCGATCGCTATCTAATTTCCTGACTGATGGCTGTAAGCGATAAAGCATAAATATAAAGGTTAACAATGTCGGTAGATTCGCTTTATTTTGCAAAGCAATAATCATAATACACACCAACAAAGCTACCGATAAAACTTCCGAAAGTGGTCCAGAAATGGTATAGAGTTTTGCCAGTTTTAGTGCGGCAGAACTTACCTCATTTGTTAGCTTTTCAAAACGGTTATATTCGTAAGTTTCTCGACCAAAAGCTCTAATTATCCTCATTCCATAAAAGCCTTCGATCATCCGATTAACCAGGCGATCGTTTGCTTGTACTGCTTCTCTGCCTAACTTTTTTGTTTTCCTTGTTACTTGCTGAATTATTAATGAAATGCCTAATAAAGCAACCGCGACTAAAAAAGTCAGTTGCCAAGAAGTTAACATTAACAAGATGACAAAAACCAGAACTGTAGAGAAATTTATTATTAGGTTAATTAAAATTAATATCGCATCACATGCACGCCAACTTTCTGTATGCAGTGTATTGACTAATTTACCTGATTGCTTAGAGTCTAAAAAACTATAGCTAACAGTTAATATCTGTTGATAAAGTTTAGATACTAATTGAGATCCAATACGCCAATAAAGCCAAACTGAAAGAAGCGAACTGCTATAAGCAAGTAGATTTTTTAGGAGAACACATCCGAAAATAGTTAAAGGAATAATTAACATCCGATTACTTTGCGGAATATCACTAAATAATCGATTTAAAATAGTTCCTAAAAATGTTCCACTTCCTGACTGAGAATTTCCTGGTTCTAAACTTTGAAGAAAAGGAATAAATAAACTAATTCCCAAGCCTTCAGATAAAGAAGTTAAAATTCCTAAGATGATAATTACTGGAATTGCCCACGGGTAAGGATTTAACAGTGGAAATAGTTTTTTAATAATAGCCGAAGTTTTCATTTATAATATTTTTTGGCAAATTGAGTTAATCTTTGCTCTTGCAGACGCTCATATAAATTTAACAAATGTTCCTTTTTCTCTAATTTATTAGTCAGTTCTGTTATTTCTATTAAACGATAATAACGATGTCTAAATTGTCGCTTGAATTGTTGCCAAGAAAAATTATTTTTCCAAATTAATAAAATAATTGGTTTAGCTAGCCATTCTATAATATTAATTAGTGTATGCTTATATAAATACCAATTAAGAAGACTTAAATTATCTAGTTTGATACTTTTATATAAACATATTAGACAACTCCAATGTTTGCCAGCTTCTCGATTTTTATAACTTAAATACATATAATATATACTGGCAGACCATTGATAGATTATGCTTGGTATTTCTGGATATCTTGTTTGTACATCTGCTATGACCAAAATGTAAGATTTCAACATAACTGGCAAGTTAGAAGACATACTAGAAATTCTTTGACGATAGCCGATGAGAAAATCAGGTACAACTTGAAATTCATAGTTTTCGGCAATGCGAAGATAAATATCCCAATCTTCGCAACCTTGAGCATTTTCTGCTTGAAATCTACAGTTATAACCTTTAACTTCTTGCAAACAACTACGACGAATTAAACATGCGCTAGCATTGCCAACAAAATTTGTCATTATTAAAGGTATGTAAACTTTTCCCATTTGTCGAGAATAGTCATATCTGCCAGTTAGTAATCCTTCCTCATCAATGTGTGCTGACCAAGCGTAGGTTAATCCTACAGATTGTTCGGACGATAGCATACATTGGACTTGTTTTTCTAGATTTTCTGGATACCAAATGTCATCAGCATCAATTGGGGCAATATATTCACCTTTTGAGTGTGCGATCGCTTGATTACGTGCAGCTGCAACACCAGCATTAGACTGTTGCAACAAAGTGATACGTTTATCTTCCATCGCAATTGATTTAACAATCTCAACTGTTCGATCTAATGAACCATCATCAACAACTAAAACTTCAATATTTTTGTATGTTTGCGAAATGACAGATTTAAGAGTTATCTCAATAAAAGCTTCAGCATTATATGCAGGAATAATCACAGATACGAGAGGTAATTCAAAACTCGACTGCATAACTTTATCTTTAATCGCTACTTGCCATTGCTAAACCGGCTAAATATCCTGTAGTCCAAGCACTTTGGAAGTTAAAACCGCCGGTAACTCCATCAATATCGAGGATTTCTCCGGCAAAATAAAGTCCTGGTACCATGCGGCTTTCCATTGTCTGAAAGTTGACTTCTTTTAAGTTGACACCACCACAAGTAACAAATTCTTCTTTGAAAACACCTTTCCCATTGATTAAATATTCTCCTTGAGTCAGTTCTTGAATAAGTTTATTTAATTTTTTGTTAGTTATTTCTGCCCAGCGTTCTTCTGTAGTAATATCTGAACGGTCAATGATGTATTGCCACAAACGATGCGGTAAATCAACACCACGATGTAAAGCGATCGCTTTCTTGCCCCATTCATTTTTAACTGCTAAAAGTTTTTCCCGCACTTCATCTTGCTGTAAATCAGGCAACCAATTTATCATTAAAGTGGCTTTATAGTGACTTTCTTTCAGTATTCTCGCACCCCAAGCCGAAAGTTTCAACACCCCAGGTCCACTCAAACCCCAATGAGTAATTAGCAAAGGTCCAGTTTGTTCTAATTGAGATTTTCCACCGCACAACAAGCGCAAACGCACCGATTCTACACTAATACCGGCTAATGAGCGCAATTGTTCATCACCAATATTGAAAGTAAATAAAGAAGGAACAGGCACTTCAATTTGATGACCGAATTCTTTCGCTATTTTATAGCCTACAGGGTTGCTTCCTGTTGCTAAGAGCAAGCGATCGCTTAATATAGTTTCTCCCGACTTGAAAAGAATTTCAAAGCCTTCATTTTGCTGTTTTACACCAACAACAGGTGCAGAAGTGCGAATTTCTACCCCAGCTTTAAAAGCAGTATTCAGCAAACAATTGACAATCGTTTCCGAAGTATTCGTAATGGGAAACATCCGTCCATCAGCTTCAGTTTTCAGCGGTACTCCACGCATCGCAAACCAAGTTATCGTATCTTTGTTTTGAAAGCGAGAAAAAGCACCCCGGAGGGCTTTTCCCCCTCTGGGGTAATTCTGCACTAAAATGGCTGGGTCAAAACAAGCGTGAGTCACATTACAGCGTCCCCCACCAGAAACGCGAACCTTCGCTAATACTTGCGGGCTGGCTTCGATTAAAGTAACATGGGCGTGCAGATTCGCTTCCTTCGTAGCGATCGCGCTAAAAAATCCCGCTGCACCACCTCCAATTACAACAACTTTCAGAGATTGCAATAGACTTGAATTCCCTAATAAAATAACAGCATCTTAATTCTAGGCTACTACAAGAAAGCTGAAGTCAAAAATCTTGAAGTACAAGGTTTTTGGCTTTTTTGAATGGTAGCTTTATTTCCGCCATGTTGCACTAGCTATTTTTTTTACTATTAGTCTGTCAAGATAAAAATGATGGTTGTAGAGAGGTAGCAGTGCTACCTCTCTACACGTTTGTGGATTTGTACACAACTATCAAAATATAATTGACAGGCTACTATTATCCGGGTTCAAAATCTTCTTTGCTTACACCGCAAGTCGGACAGATCCAATCATCTGGTATATCTTCAAAAGCTGTACCTGGTGCTATGCCGCCATCTGGATCGCCTACTTCGGGATCGTATTCATACCCGCAGGTATTACATACATACTTAGACATATTTACCTCCTCTGTTGAATCATCTCTGATATTTTACACCCTAGAAGGGTGAAGCTATACGAACAAAGCCGGCACACGCAGGCTAAATATAGAGCCTGCGTGTGCCGGCTTCCCTTCGGGACGCTGCGCGAACGTTTGTGTAGCCCCAGGCTTCCAGCCTGGGGGCGTCGTTTTTGCGCTTTGCTAAAATCGCCACCAAGTTTTTTGTATATAACTGAGAATCGCAAAAGCAAATGCCGCCAAAAATAACAGCCAAATTACACCTCCCGGCATAAAACCGAGAATCCCAAAGCCTCTAAGTACCCAAACAGCGATCGCAATTCCAAAAAGGAAGCCACAAGTTTGGGTTAATAGACGATTTAATTTATTAGAAGATTGACTCACGTAATTGCCCGCTCGAACGCAACAGCTGATCAAAGCATAACGGGCATTGCAAAACTTCCCCATGATTAATTTCAGTAGTTTAATAATCGCTCTTCTTGAAAGCGCGATCGCATGACTAATTTAAGTGGCTAAATAAGAAGCGCGATACTCATGATTGAGTCGCTACGCGATCGCAAGGTATAGCTTTTCGGTTATTTTCAACGAGAAAAGGGGCTATAATAAAAACATAAATCTTAATGTATTAGGACTTACGCAACTGTTACATGAAAAACATAAATATAAACTCGTAGTAAGGGCTAAAGCGCTTATTTTAGGCACTTTAGTGCCTACTACGAGAAGATTATATGCCAGTTGCGTAAGTCCTATGTATATAACTGTAATACGGTGAAGGAATTCCTGCGGATATAGCCTTCCCCACCGCAAAACGCTTCTAACTAACAAGTCTAAGTAAACCGCATTCATATTTCTCCACCCTTATGACTGTAAAACTCCAGACCGAAAAAGACAAGTTGCCGGCTTGCACTAATATAAAGCTTGATGAAGAAACAGAAAGGGAAAAAGTTCTGTGTTCTCATTGTGAGCGCACAGCTACGAACGGTATTAAGTGTAAAGGAATTTGTGTGGCTGACAATGACTATTAAGGTAGGAATGTTAAACATTTGTCTCACCTTTCCGCTTTTGTAGGTGAAACTAAGCCATATTCTGCCACGGACATATTTTTTGAGAAGCTTGTTACTTGAAGAACGCTTTTTATGTAGTGATAATTACCATTTTTTGTAAGGGAGAAACTTACCTGACATAACAATTTTTACGCGATCGCCTTTTGGATCTTCTTCCTTGCTTACATCCAAAGTAAAATCGATAGCACTCATAATTCCATCACCAAACTTTTCTTGAACTACATCTTTCAGTGGAAGTCCATACACCTGCATAATTTCATAGAACCGATAAACAAAAGGGTCAGTTGGGACAATAGAATCACTACCTTTTGTTGGGTATTTAGTTAGATATGAAGCATAGTCCGCATCAAGTCCTAATGCCTCAACCAATAGGAGTGCTTCTTCAGGTGAAGCACTCGCTTGACGGTAAATTACAGAGGCAATCCATACTTCGTTACGTTGCAAATTGAGTGCCAATTCTGCAAAAGTTAATCCCTTATCTTCTTTTGCCGCTAAAAGTTTTTGGGTGATTTCAGAAATAGACATGTTTGTTTGTAATATAGAATCGAAGGTGCAAGTAACCCGAACAAATACGCTTCTCACACCAACTGAAAGAACACTACAAGTGTATCGCTTTTCAACTTCCCTTATCAATCCACTACCGATAAAAGTTTCTTTGCCGATATTTGAGTTTGTCAGCCGTTAGTCATTTTCCCTTGTCCCCTCATCCGCACGGTTGCGGCAAACCTTTACCATCTGTATACTTTGAGTAAATCATTTGCGAAACCTTCGGTGGTTTCTCGCCAATATGAAACGATCGCGCACGTTCTTCAATTAAGCGATCGCTATTCGTCACCCTTTCAAATTGCCGTTTGTGTTCTGCCCAAGATTCGACAATTTGCGTTTCTACAAAGCGACCTGGATCTGATAAATCTTGAAACAAACCCCACCGAATCGCTCCATCCCGCCGGCGAATTTGACTTAGTGCTTGCATCGCTTTGGTAAACTCCTCTGCATTAGCTGGGTCAATGCGATACTCTAAAGTAATCATCACAGGTCCATCATTTGGGCATGGTTCAAAAGCGTGTGCTGGTTGATTCCAATGCAACGAAGACTGCAAATCTAACATTTCCGCACAGCGCAAGCGATAGCGTGTAGTCAGTGCCACACCCGCAATCAATCCCACCCCGGCGGTAGTCAAAGCTACAGTAATGCTTGTGCGTTGGGCTACCAAACCCCACAACAGGCTTCCCAAAGTCATGCATCCTTGGAACACAAGTAAATGCACCGATAAAGCTCTCGCACGCACCCAGGTAGGCACAGATGTTTGCGCCGATACACTAAAACTAACCATACAGCTGAGGGAAGCAATTCCTACCAACAGCATCAACGCACATACTACATAAAAATTCCGTACTGTTCCTAGTGCCAGCAACATTATACCCATCAATACTGATGAGCCGGCAACCAATTTATCTATAGAAAACTGCTGCCGTAGCCTTGGTAAAATGAACGCTCCCGCTAATCCACCAATACCCCAAAAGCCTAGCATCACCCCGTATCCGAAAGCATCCAGCTTTAATTCTCGTCTTCCTAAAAGCGGTAAAAGCGCAAATAAAGCACTAGCAAATAAAATGTAAGCTGATGTACGAATTAAGACTGACTGGAAGGTTGGAGCGTAGCGCACGTAACGAATACCTGCTTGCACCGCTCCAATAAAACGTTCTGTGGGTAAGCCGCTTTTTTGCGGGGTGCGACGCCACTGATAAACTACTAATATTACCCCGACAAAGGAAGCCGCATTAAGTAGAAAAACTGCTCCCGTACCAGCTTGAGCAATGATTATCCCCGCTAAAGCCGGACCAATGGACCGCGAAAGGTTAACCACAATGCCAGTAAGGGTGACAGCTTGGGGAAGTTCTTTTTTTTCTACTAGTTCCGGGGTTACGGCTTGCCATACAGGCATATTCATGGAACTGCCGAGACTGAGAGCAAAGGTGAGAACTAAGAGAATCCACGGTGTAGTAATGTTTGCCAGGGTGAGAAATCCCAACAAAGCAGCGATAACCAACATCCAACTCTGAGTCCACAAAAGCATCTTTCGCCGGTCAACCACATCTGCAAGCGCTCCCGCAGGTAATGCCAGCAAAAAAAACGGCAAGCTTGACGCTGCTTGCATCAAGGCAATTAAAAACGGTGACGGTGAAAGCGAAGTCATCAACCATGCTGCACCGACATCATGCATCCAAGTGCCAACACTAGATACCGCTGAGGCTGTCCAAAGGGCACGAAACACAGGTTGACGCAGGGGAGTCCACATCGAAACAGAAGCTGCTGGTGCGGTCATAACCAAAGAAGTACAGGAGGGCAAAGGGGGAAGAAATAATTGTACTAGACATCTCCACTTTGAGAGGATATAAAACTCAAGGGGTGATTAATTAGTAGCGAAACTAGTGTTATTTATGACTTATATACACTTAAGGTAGGCGATATATTATGTCCGTTAGATTACATATGATGTAGAGAGACGTAGCAATGCTACGTCTCTACAAGGATTTCGGATTTTTTTATTAATGTTAAGCGTATTATTTACATAAAGGCAAATCTCAACATGGATTGGCAATCACTCACTGTTGTCAGCAGTGTTATTTCATTCGGAACTTTAGAAAATCTGTTTCCCTTTTTCACCTTTAAAGAGAGTTTCGATAAAAGAGTTTATACTAATTTAGTTCTCGGCTTGATTAATGCCTTGACAAATAGCTTTACTGTAGCTTTACTCTTAAATTGGATTTGGCAACAAACTTTATGGTTCGGTATTTTTCATTTTATTAATTCACCTGTCTTAAAAATAGTCTTATCTTTCTTTTTGCTCGATGGATATATGTATGGGTGGCACAGATTAATGCATACTCTGCCTATTGCATGGCGTTTCCATAAAGTTCATCATACCGAACTGTTAATGAATACTTCTACTGCTTATCGCTTTCATCCAGTTGAAGCAATTTTAGCTAATCTACCTAAGTTATTTTTAATCTGGTTATTTGGTATTACTCTACAGAATTTATTATTATATGAAGTCTTATTGGCATGTGAATTAATCTTTCATCACAGCAATTGGGCTATTCCGTTAAAAATTGATAGATATCTCAGCTGCTTTATTGTCACACCCAATTATCATCGTTCTCATCATTCTCAACTTAAAAAAGAAGCAACATCAAATTATGCAAGTTTTTTCACTATATGGGATATCCTTTTCAAATCTTATAATTATCCTCAAAGTCCAAAGACGATTAAATTAGGTTTATTTCCGGTAAAGAAAGAATTAAATCTTATAAATCTGCTTAAATTACCTTTTTAGGCAAAGGTGCCACTGATACATTGCAACTTTTTCCAATTCACTTGCTTTAGCTGGCATTCGCAATCACCAGATCAACGTTCCCAGGCAGCGATCGCCCATATAATGCGTACTCTTCTTGAATCATTTCAAAAACATAGACGAGTTCGGCACGCGCTTCATCTGGTGTTCGTCCCCAAGCGTGACAACTCTAAATCGCTGGGACGTATGCGACAAAAGTGCCATTGTCATCGGGACGGATAACAGTAGTATATTCTTCCAAAGACTTGATGCGTATAGCCTACAGTTCTCATATGAACCTATCCCACTAATAATATTTGTGCTACAAAGCTTAGGCTTTTTGAGAAATGAAAACGAAACATTAAGGTTTTCAAGCACATTTTACGAAAAAAGTAGGGATTTTTAGAATAGTGGGATAGGTTCATATAATGTAGCGCGATACCTACGGCACGTCTGCGGCGATCGCGCTTTTTGATAGCAATTAAATGCTATTTAAAACTAGCGACTTCCACAAAACGTTCAACAGCCAAGCTTTTACGGTTAAGTTTAATTCGCTCAATTTCATGAAGGGTTTCCGCTGTAAAGTAACTTTCGCTGCAATGAAGACAAGTTATCACGGGAATGTTTTCTATAACCAGCACGTCTTGACACTTGCCATAGGTTCTAGTAATCCTGCGGATTCTTGCTCCTTTGCTTCCACAAATATCGCACAGCATCTAGCATTTTCCTAGTATAATTACCACTTTAAACAAATGTTCTCAAAAATTTGAGCGCTTCGGTCTTATTTTGAAACTCTACTTCTGGCGTACTTTCGTTGAAAGAAGCATTTATACCAACAGACGAAAATGATTTAACTATGTTGTCATATTCAAGATAAAGGATTTTAAAGCCTTTAGACTCTAATTGTCCAAGCTCAAGTGTGTAAATACACCTGCTAAAATAGCACCTAAAAACGGGTTAAGGTGACTATATGTATCTGCCAAAGGGATCAGCGCTCCTTCAATTTATTGAACTTTGTTTCTAGAATGCTTAGTGTAACGCCGCCATGCAGTCTCAATAAATGCTACTGGAAGACCCAGAGTATCTTCTGTACCTGCCCGTTCCATCACATAATCAAGGTCATGATAGTTACCGTAGCGATCCTGCCACGATACCTTTTTGGTGATTCGTGCCTTGCGCTTCTTCTGATAATCCAAGTAAAAACCATGCTCATCAGCAACTCGCTGAAGTGTGTCACGAATAAATTCTTGAATGAGATTTCCGATAATCTGACCCCATTTATGTGAAAATGACTCTGCCATTACATCTATTAAAAGAAACTTGTTTTTTCATCGGTTTATCCACGAACCCACAAACAGCCTTCGCAAAGAGGAACTCTGTGCTTGCGGTTTTTCCACTTGACATTGCGATCGCGAATTTTATTAAACTCGAAGGATTTAAACCCTGCTGCCAAAGCTAACAAACCCATCCATTCAATTACCGGAACATAAATACCATAGGGAGCAGAATCACCAATTACAAAGCAAACTGTTGCAGGCTTTTTGCAAACTCGACGAAGTGCTATCCAAACTTTAGCCATATCAAAAAAATAACAGGCAATCATTAGATGATAATTCTTTTTTCCTCCATGTAAACGTCGTTCTTGGGATAGCTGGTGACAAATTTCAATAATACTATCTAAGCATCGGGACAAGTTCGATATAACAGCTTTGCTTTTGCTACACGCATGACGAAGGGATGAGCTTCAATGCCATAACATTCAACCTCAAGTTTTTCAGATGCAAGCAAGGTTGTTCCCGAACCGGCAAATGGATCGAGTACAGTAACTTCTCCTTGTTCTTTGGCTTGAGTAATGACAGTTTCAACCCATTGTGCAGAAAATCCCGCACTGTATCTAAACCAGCGATGAACTGGCAATTTCAGGTTCTCTATTGTAATGGCTATCCCATTTTCTCCTACTATTCTTTTGTAGCTTTCTACTTGACGGCTTCTGTGTTCACCTGTTTTACAATAATGGGCAAAATGTTCGCAGTTATTGTAAAAAAGATTATATTCTTTCTCTCCTAATCTACGTTTTGCCCTTTGAAGTATAATTAGACGTAAATCACACTCAAAATATTTTTTTACATAAATTATGTAGAAATCCATACCCTTACTATAAGCTGTAGTAATGAAGCGGGTTTTTATATCTTAATTTTCCACAAAACTCACCTTAACTAACTATTTTAAATATTCTTTGTTAGATAGATAAATCTCTATATTCTCTAATATTGCCTTTAAATAAGAAATAACTCTTTTTTGAATTTTTAATAACTCATACGCAGTAGCGTTTCTACCAACTTCCTCAAATGACTTAGAACCATGTGCAAGATCATTTCTGTTGGTCTTAACTGTTAGTAAATCGCTTCCATTTTGAGTTTTTCTAGCATTTGTCTTATATGAAAAACCATACATATTTGCTGTATCTTTTATTTCTCTTGCATCGACATTACCTGAAAATAATCTCTTTTTGTTAAAACTAGCTGATATAATATCAACTGAAATATTTTGGATACTAATTAAAAGATTATTTGTGGATTTATTATCTTTATCTTTAATGTTATCAATAATAATCTTTTTAATTTCATCTCTAACATCATCCAAAGAAATATTTTTATTTTTTAGTTCATCGAAAACTGCTTCAATCGCATTAGTCATAGTGGATTCGACTAGATTATAGAGCAACAAAAACCCTGTTGCTTTAAGAGTTTTTTCTAAATCATTGTTTATTGATTTTGTTTTTGTATTCTTAGCATTACCCATGCTTAGTTTAATTGAACCTTGCTCTAAATTTTTCAAAAATAAAAAATATCTACTAACTTCTTGAGCGCGTTCATCAAAATCTTGAAATAATGTACTTTTCATTAATTCCCTAGAAGCTGATCGCGAACATAATGAATACGCTTATTGACCTTATTTTGAGAACTACTTGCATCAGATTGAGTACAATCTTTAAATGCTTGAGAATCTAAAAAACCAGTTGATTTTGGTACTAGATTTGGATTTTTTCTTAATGCTAAAGCAATACCGACAGAGATTGATTCAAACTTGATTCGAGTTGTCGGTTCATAGCGATTTTTTATTTTTCGATAAATATGTAAAGCATTAGGAAAATGCTTTTCCACAAATTCTAACATCAAATAAAACTCATTTTTCATTGCATCAATACTTAGAGAATCAGATTTATTTTCTTGTTCTAAATAGTCATCCAAGAACTCATGAACTTTTCTCCCAGAGTAATTTTGATAATTATTTAAAAATGCAAAAAAACGTAGTACAAATTCTTGTGGATCTCTTTTATCAATTTCTGGTTTAGTAAAAGAGCATAAATCTTGAAATTTTTTATTTCTTGATAGTTCCTCAATTAGATCGAGAAACTTTCCTGGTTTACTTCCCCTGCGTTTCTCCATTTCGTTTAATTCAACACTACCACTATTAATTCTCTCAAAAAGATCCCTTCTGACTTCTTCATCTGCTTCTTCTGTTAATTGAATCATTCTAATAGTAGTCCGATTAAAACGCCTTTGGCGTTGTGGCGGTAAATCTTCAAAAGTAAACCCATTAAGAGTTTTTAATTTTTCAAGATTTTTTAATCTAAGTTCATTATTAATAAACCTAGTTAAAGTGCGAATACGTTGTGTACCATCTATAATTTCTAAACGTGCTAAATCTTCTGATTCTGATATATCAGCAACGAAAATATAAGGTATTGGTAAACCTAAAACTACAGATTCAATAAATTTTGATTGCCTATCTTCATCCCAAGCCATTTCTCGTTGATAGTCTGGAATAAAGAATTCATTTTCATCTTTATCTTTGCCATCTAAATATTTTTGAACAATTACTTCTATAGGGTATTCTAAGGTGGTGTAGTCAACACGCTTTCTTTTGTCACGAATTTCTTCTTCAGCCTTTTCTTTGCGTTCATCTGTAATTTCTAATTGAGTTACCATAAATTGACAATTTGTTTTCGTTAATGTTTAGTCTTAGAGATTTTTGTATTGATTTAACTAATCTGACCAAATTTTACCACTTGGCTAAGTTAAAGGTGAGTCTCGAAAAAAACATTTTATCTGATCTAATAATTATACTAAACCCTAACTTCATTAAGCTTAGGTATCTTTTCCCCAGGAATCATATCATTTCCTAAAGTCAAGACTCACTTTAGCTTAAATTATACCAACTGCTAATTTTTTCTACTTACAGACAGGGTTTTTTCACCAGCCATATCCGCAAACAGTTTAACTTCAGCATATTTGATTGGATAGTGATCAGGCGTAATTGTCGAGCTATCTTTAATTAAGGCATTTTTCACGGCATTATGGTAGATATCTTTTGCTGGCATTTTTACCCAGATAATAAAAATTAGGTGGGCATTGCCCACCCTAGTTTAATTACCTCGCAGATGCCGGCATCCCTACGCCCAAAATATCCTCAATCCTGGGCATATCTTCCAAGGCAATCACTCTACCTTCATCCTCAAAACCTGTAATTTGATCGAAGTTCAAATACCGATACAAATCATCAGCAAAAGGATGAATTCTATTTGCCACAATGTCCATATATTCCTGCACTGAAGGAATGCGTCCCAGCAGCGCACACACTGCGGCTAATTCTGCCGAACCGAGGTACACTCGCGCATCTTTCCCCATGCGATTATTGAAGTTGCGGGTAGAAGTTGAAAACACCGTTGTCCCATCTTCAACTCGCGCTTGATTGCCCATACATAAACTGCAACCAGGCATTTCTGTTCGCGCATTTGCCGCATCAAAAATGTTATAAATACCTTCTGATTTTAGTTGGTATTCATCCATGCGAGTAGGGGGACAAATCCACAAGCGAGCGTTTACTGTTCCTGCACCTTCTAACACTTTCGCTGTAGCGCGATAATGACCGATATTTGTCATACAAGAACCAACGAATACTTCTTGTATTGGATCATTCACAACCTCCGATAATAACTTAATATTATCAGGGTCATTTGGTGCAGCAACAATTGGTTCTTTGATTTCGTTCAAATCAATTTCAATGATTTCTGCATATTCTGCATCTGCATCGGCTGACATCAATACGGGATTTGCTAACCATTCTTCCATTTTGATGACGCGGCGCATCATGGTTCGGGCATCGGCGTAACCGCGTGCTACCATGTTCTTTAAGAGCGCCACGTTAGAACGCAGATATTCAGCAACTGTCTCTACACTCAGTTTAATTGTACAACCTGCACAAGAACGTTCTGCGGAAGCGTCGGTAAGTTCAAAAGCTTGTTCAACTTTCAAATTTGGCAAGCCTTCAATTTCCATAATCCGTCCAGAGAAGACGTTTTTCTTATTTTTCTTATCGACTGTCAGCAAGCCTTTTTGAATCGCGACGTAGGGAATTGCATTCACCACATCTCGCAGGGTGATACCGGGTTGCAATTCTCCTTTAAAGCGTACCAAAACTGATTCTGGCATATCTAAGGGCATTGCACCCAAAGCTGCTGCAAAAGCCACTAAACCAGAACCGGCAGGGAAGGAAATTCCTAAGGGAAAGCGGGTGTGAGAATCGCCACCTGTACCTACTGTGTCGGGTAAAAGCATCCGGTTGAGCCAAGAGTGAATTATACCATCACCGGGACGCAAGGCGACACCACCACGAGAAGAAAAGAAATCAGGTAATTCTTGTTGAGTTTTGATGTCAACTGGTTTAGGATAAGCTGCGGTATGGCAAAAACTCTGCATCACTAAGTCTGCACTGAAGCCGAGACAAGCGAGTTCTTTTAATTCGTCGCGAGTCATGGGACCTGTGGTATCCTGAGAACCAACGGTGGTCATAATCGGTTCGCAAGATGTACTGGGACGTACACCTGGTAATCCGCAAGCTTTACCGACCATTTTCTGTGCTAAGGTGTAGCCTTTGTTTGTGTTGGCTGGTTGGTGGGGACGCCTAAAGATGGTGCTGGGTTCTAAGTTCAGTGCAGCGCGGGTTTTATCGGTGAGGGTGCGTCCAATTAGGAGGGGAATTCGTCCACCGGCGCGGACTTCATCTAAGATTGTATCTGGTTTGAGGGTGAAGGTAGAAATAACTTCGCCAGCAACGTCTGTGATTTCACCTTTGTAGGGATGGATGGTAATCACCATGCCGGTTTCTAATTTGCTGACATCGCACTCGATGGGCAAAGCACCGGAATCTTCAGCAGTGTTGAAGAAAATTGGCGCGATCGCACTTCCTAGTATATATCCTCCCGCCCGTTTGTTGGGTACATAAGGTATATCTTGCCCCATGTGCCACAAAACTGAGTTAATTGCCGATTTCCGTGAGGAACCGGTACCGACTACATCCCCCACATAAGCGACAGGATGTCCTTTTTTCTTTAACTCGGTAATTGTTTGTATACTTCCCGGCATACGTGATTCCAACATCACCAAAGCATGTAAAGGAATATCCGGGCGAGTTGTGGCGCTTTGTGCTGGTGATAAGTCGTCGGTGTTGGTTTCCCCTGCTACTTTAAATACTGTGACGGTAATAGATTCGGGTACTTCTGGACGAATTGTAAACCATTCCGCTTCTGCCCAGGAGTCAATTACGCGCTTGGCGAAGGGATTGGTTTGAGATAATTCTAAAATGTCGTGAAAGGCATCATACACTAACAGAGTTTTGCTGAGGGCAGATGCAGCGTATGCGGCTATTGGTTCTGTTCCTTGTCCCCCCATGACCAGGGGTGTTTTCGAGGATGTGGAAAAGGATACGGTGGCAACTTGCAGTAAATCGATGAGCGATCGCACGTTATAACCGCCGATCATCGTCCCTAGCAATTGTACCGCATCGATGGGTGAAATTAACGGGCTGGTGATTTCTTCTTTAGCAATACCCGTGAGAAATCCCGCTTTCACGTAAGCTGCGGGATCGACACCGGGAGAAATGCGATCGCGCAATAAATGCAATAATATCACCTCTTGACCGAGGGGCGGATTTTTTAGTAATTCGCATAATTCTGAGGTTTGCTTCGCATCCAATGGTAAAGGGGGAATACCGAGCTGGGCACGTTCCTCAACATGTTGACGGTATTGTTCTAGCATTTTTATGTTCTCCATTGGAATGTTCTCTCTTTAATTATGAAATATTTTTAGGCAATATTTGGCTATAAAAGTTTAGCTTACTTTTATTACTGAAAGTCCTACTGTTAATCGGTTATTAGCATTTTTTTAGACTGAAAGGTTATTTTTCGTCAACCGAATATTTTTACACTTTGATGGAATACGAGCAAAGACAGTTTAGTATTGCTGTAAAATCGCAATCATGGGTAAAAATTGGTGTTGCTGATTTAATGTATGAAAATGATTGTGCGTGATGTCAAAACCCTTGTATATATGCGATATATCGCTTCTCTACATCCGCATTCATCCTGGGATTCAGCAACGCATAAAAATTAATTAATCTACTAATGATTTATCATTATTATTGGTTTAACCAAGTTTTTAAATTAGCAACACTAGAAAAGTCTAGCAATGCATCTCCTAAATTCTCTAATTTTTCAATTGATAAGCCTTGAATTCGCTCGATTAATAATGCATCAATCTCACCAATACGGCGATTTAATAGACGCACTATTAAGTCTTGTTCTCCCTTTTGCCTTCCCTCTTCTTTGGCTTGTTCTCTGTCTCTTTGATAAAGTGGTTCTAATCGCATAATTAACTCCCTATCATCTATAAAATCCAAAACCCGCTCTGAGACGTAGCAGTGCTACGTCTCTACGTATATTCGATTAAAGCGCAATCTGCTGTAGGTAGGCACAAAATTATTGGTTTAACCAAGCTTCTAAATCAGCAACACTAGAAAAATCTAGCAATGCATCTCCTAAATTCTCTAATTGTTCAATTGATAAGCCTTGAATTCGCTCGATTAATGATGCATCAATTTCACCAATACGGCGATTGAGTAGACGTACTATTAAGTCTTGTTCTCCCTCTTGCCTTCCTTGTTGCCTTCCTTGTTGCCTTCCTTCTTGCCTTCCCTCTTCTTTGGCTTGTTCTCTGTCTCTTTGATAAAGCGGTTCTAATCGCATAATTAACTCCCTATCATCTGTTTCTAATTCTTGATTTACTCTCAAGTTTTCGCGCAAGTTGTAAACTAATTCGAGAGTTGCTTTTTGGTATGGGTAATCTAATGGTAACGCTTGCAATTCGATAATTGCTTGTGACTGTACATTCCCCCTACCTAAAAGCCTTAACCATAATGTTTCTGGTGTTTGGGGTAGTTGGTGTATTGCTACAATTACTGTCCGCAAGGCATCTGGCAAAAAATGTACTCCCGATAACCAACCTTCTTTTTGCATAGTTCCGAAGCTAGACAATCTAGTTTCAGATACGGTTGGAGTAAGAACCCACAATTTGGGAATTTCGGAGTCCTGAAGTTTGGTTTTATTTGCTTTAGCTTCTCGTCGCAAGAAAGCCTTGACTTCTAATAATTTGAGAATACAGTCGCAGATTTCATCGGTAGAAGCTGGATTGCGGTAGGGTTCTATTATCGCAGGATGTTCAGCAAATCTTCCTAACAAACCCAGTATTTGTATATTAGAGCTTTGCTGTTTGGCAGGAGTGAATAAAACATCTATTTCTTTAATCTCCCCTGATACTTTTTCTGATGCCTTCACCTCTCCGTAGTCTTTTAATAGTTCTTCTAAATAGTCTTTGGCAAATTTATCATGTATAAAACGGGTCATTCATTTTTAAGATTGTGGAAGTTCTGGGTTAATGCAAAAGCGTTATAATCATCAAGCATAAAAAATGAAAAGCTTATTCTATAACCCTTTTGACTTCACGGTGCTAGTAGTCTGTGATAGATTAACAGAGATACTGCCAAAAATCTCATGAGATCGCACCCTGGATTGATCAATGATAACGCGATCGCGCATTTGGGAAAATTTCAACATGGAAGTTCAACCAAAAGAAATCAGGAATTATTTAAGATTTGATGGTATAGATATTTTTTCTGAGTGGTTTGACTCTCTGCGGGATATTGGAAAGACTATAGGAGTAGAGACAATACGGTTCGGATAAGACTCGATCCCCCCAACCCCCCTTAAAAAGGGGGACTAAGAATGGCTCTATTTCCCCCTTTTTAAGGGCAGCCAGTCCGTTGGGCGGGTTCCCCGACTTGTTCGCCCAGCGTCTCCCCGAATCGAGAAGGAACTGGCGTGGACTAAGTTCTATCTTTAAGTAAGGACTGTGCATCTTAACCGAACCGTATTGACAGACGTTCCACATGCTTCGTTTCTACGACACCTGATGAAGGGAAATTTCATGAAGCGGTTATTTAGGTTTTTCAAACCTCGCAGAAACCAACCATTGCTGAATCTGGTTTTTATTGCGTTTATTTCGGTTTTGTTTTTAGCAAATTTGATATTTAAAATATTTAGTTTCGTATTCCCTTCTTTCAATGCGATAGCTGTAGCATTATTCTTGTTGATTCCGTTTTTACTTGTAATCAATGGATTTTTCTTTCCCAGATGGTGGCTAAAACTGATAAATTTTTGGATATTTATATTACCAAGTTTGCTTTCTCTCTGGATTTTCAACAATGCTACTATAATCTTTTTGTTAATTGGTATTTATCAGCCAGAGCAAGAAATTAAATTTAAATCTTATAATATTGTCGTTTATAAAAGTCCTATATGGTTGGATACAGATGCACAACGGGGATTTGTTTTAAAGCAAGAAAAGATTATCTTTCCGGGAATTAAGTTAGCAAAGCCAATTTATGAAAATAAAAATTATTATTTAGAGAAGATAGAAAATTATCAATTAATCGGTCGAGATAAAGTAGTTTTAGATTTTGTTTATTATGATGTGGGGGAAAAAAGAAAACGTAAGGAAAGGAAAGAATTTCAAGTAAAAGATTTTCTCTATTTTTAATTTGGTAGTAAGCACTTCAGTGCTAAATAAAGAAAGCGCTTCAGCGCTTACTACGGCTAAATAAAGAAAGCGCTGAAGCGCTTACTACGGTTTAAACCAATTTCAGATCGGCATACTCTGCTAATAAGTCATCAGAGGTGAGAGTGTCACCTTCAGCTTGCGGAGTCCAGAGAACTTCAATCGCGAGAAGTTTATCGCTGGGGATACTGCCAATTTGACGCAAAGCTTGACGCAATTCTTCAACGTTGTTCATTGCTGGGATTTGGAATTTACCCAGTGTTGCTGCTAATAGGGTGACAATGATATATTCTCCAGAACCTTGGCTAAATAGGTCGGTTGGGTTGTCAACATCAGTACCAGTTAAAGCATTTTTGGGAGTGGCTTCTTTTAGCTGGTTGTTAACATTAGAAAGAGTTTCTTCGCTAAATTTGCTGCGTTCTGCCAGTGTTAAACGGTTAAACTGAGCTTCAGCTGAATTTAAACGCGCTTGCTCTGTACCACCACCTGCATATACCCAGTATTCGGGATGGCGTAGCAAAGCGAGACTGGCTTCTTGCAAAATTTCGGCTCTACCTTCTGGGGAGTTGGTGTCAGCTGTTTCGGCAATTCGGTTGAGTTCCCCTTGCAGTTCACGAGCTTGTGCCAACATAGCTACTTGTAGACGAGTCACAGAAACATTAGAGTTGCTGCTGGTGTAACCTGTATCGTCTGTGGTTTCCCCATCGGTAGCGCGACGGAAGGCTTGGAGCATGAAGTTAGCGATCGCCAAGAAAATTAAGATGGTAAACAAACCACCAAATCCTCCCCCAAAACCAAAGAAGGGTATCAAGAAAGGAAATCCAAATCCTCCACCACCAGGGTAATATCCACGACTGTAGCCACCACCATATCCACCGCCATATCCACCACCAGGAGCCGAATAGGTGCGGCTAGAAGGCGCTCTGAATGAGCCTCCGCCGATTCTACCACCACTGCGGGCGGCTAATGCCCCATCAGCATGACTCAGTGCCAAAGTAAACACTAGGCTGAGGACAAACAAAGTTTTTAATAGCGGTTTGATGGCTTGTTGTAGTTGTTTACGCATAACGATAATGTCACTTGAAAAAGGTTATTACTTATGATTTCTCCTAGCACTGGTAGGAGTCTGTGTATAGATGACACTCCTACCATACTGAGCTTTCGTTTTTGATATTTACTAGCTCTGTGTAAGATTCATCTATCGCTATAACTTTAATTTACCGCTTCTTATTCTCGGCGTGCTGCGATCGCATGGGGGATTTCTGGAGTAGATAACCGTACCTGTTGACACTCTCTGATCTGACGGGGTGCATTAAAATTTACTTTACCAAGCCACGATTCAAAGCATTATCGGCATTTTGGCATAAGATTATGGCTGGATTTAGGATAAACTATTTATAATAGCAGTATAGACTTAGCAATCTCTACAGATTATCCTCAAGTCCTTTCTCCTAATTTCTATTGTAAATTATTTTACTTTAGCAAATACACAAAAGTGTTATCTTTCAACAAAAATATAAAAATTATTCTTGAGGAGAGTTAGCAAAACATAGCGCAATTTATGATTTGTGGAATTAATTGTCTGACATGATCTCATTGACTACGGACGATAAAAATAGCGATTATTAAAGGTTGGCTCCCCCTGAAAATTTAGTGATAAAAATTTGCTTTTGAGAAAAACTGCACTACTAACATCTACTAAAAGTACATACTGATTAATGAAAAGCAACTTTATCTAACTTTTCTTCACTCCACAGAATGAACAATTAAGAAGTTTAGACAGCGAAGTTTTCATGGAACAAATATCACAAATTGATGGAAGAATCCAAGACAAAACAGCCTATCCTGACATCTTAGTAATATCGCGCACCTTCTTGCCGAACGAGGGCGGAATTGCAGAATATATATATAATCGCTGTCTGCAAGACCCAGAAAGGGTAATTGTTTTAGCGGGTAGTTGTTCTGGAGACAAAGCATTTGATCGCGATCAACAGTTTCCCGTGTATCGCTGGTCAAATCCGAGATTTTGGCGTAGTGGTTTTGTCGAAAATAATATAAAGCATATTTTAAATATGGTCTGGTCATTTGTGCTAGCCATGCAACTTTATTTTCGCTATCGTTACCGCTACATAGAGTGGGGTCACGGCTACAACTTTCTTTGCCTGTTGCTATTAAGCTATTTATTACCTATCCGTTTTTTTATCTATTTACATGGCAATGATGTAGTTCATATTTTACGCAATCCCTTGGGGCGTATTCTATTCGCATTAACATTGATACGAGCCGAAGGAATTGTTTGTAAAAGTTCGTTTATAAAAGATTACCTGAAAGCTAATTTTCGATTTAATACTCCTACCCACATTATCAATCCGATCCTCAGACCAGAAAAATTTGCCGATTCTGCCAGCGTTGATAATCTTGATAATTTACGTGTTCGCATCCGTGAAGCATACAATATTCCAGAAACATCTGTAGTCATTCTTTCAGTAGGACGACTTGAAAAGTGTAAAGGCTTCGAGAAAATAATTGAAAACTTAACACTATTGCTGACTCAGGGGATAGACGTTCACTATATACTTTGTGGGCAAGGTGCTTATGAATTAGAACTGAAATCTTTAGCACGTCGCTTGCGAGTAGATAAACGGGTACACTTTGCCGGATATGTAGGCGATCGCGAATTAGCTGCCTACTATACAGCTTGCGATTTATTTGCTATGCTTACTTTGTTTGACACCAAATCCGCCAGTATAGAGGGTTTTGATGCAGTTTATTTAGAAGCGGGTTACTTCGGTAAGCCTGTAATTGCTTCTTGTTTAGGTAGTGTCATCGATGCTGTTCGCCATGAAGAAAATGGCATCCTAGTTAATCCCAATTCTGGCTGTGAAATTTTTCAAGCTTTCAGTCGCTTGTGTAAAGACCAGCAGCTACGTGAAAAACTAGGTCGTATCGGAAAAGAACTAGCCAAACGCAAAACCCTTCACCGGACGCTTTACGCTTCAAGAATTAGTCCATAGTCCATAGTCAAAAAGTCCATAGTCCATAGTAATAATAATTGACTTTTGACTCTTGACTCTTGACTTTTGACTCTTGACCATTGACCCTTGACTCTTGACCCTTGACTCATCCACCCCCGACAATGGTGACTACTTCAATGCGATCGCCTTGGTGTATTTTAGTGTTAGACCAAAACTGACGGTGTAAAATTTCCCCGTTATACTCCACCGCTATTAAACGGAGATTAAAACCTAATTCTTGGAGTATATCGGGTAAAGGTTTTTGGGATGAGCAAGTACGAGTTTCCCCATTTAGAGAAAGTGTAATCTGGTCAGACATAAACTTGGAATTGTTTAAAGATTTGCTTTAACGCGATAAAGTTGGGAGAGTAAATATTGTGTTACTAAAGTAGGTTGTTCAGCTTCCATGAGCGATCGCACTACCGCTACACGTTCGGCACCTGCGTCAATCACCTCATTGATATTATTTGGGTCGATTCCCCCAATTGCAAACCAAGGGATGGGACTATGTTTCGCTGCATAACTGACATATTCTACGCCAGTTGCTGCTTTACCTACTTTCGTGGGAGTTTCATAAACTGGTCCAACACCAATATAATCTGCCCCATCGGCAATCGCCCCTTGCATTTCTTTTGGATTTGTGGTAGAAAGACCTATCAAGCGCTGTGGTCCGAGTAATTGTCGGGCAATGGCAATCGGCATATCTTGCTGTCCTAGATGTACCCCATCTGCATCCACTGCCAAAGCCAAATCTACTCGGTCATTCATGATAAAAAGAGCGCCATAGTTGTGACATAGCTGCTGCAACTTCATGGCTTGTTCTAGACGCACAGTATCATCAGCGGTTTTGTCGCGGTACTGTAAAAGGGTTAATCCACCTTTGAGAGCAGCTTCAACGGTTGACAATAAACTTTCACTTTGGGAGGTGACAAGATAAAGACGCGATCGCAATAGCAATTGATGGCGCTGATAACCTAATAAACTACTTTCCAGTGTATAAACCCGATAGCGCATCTGCTTAAAAGCTTTCCCCATATTCGGATGAGTTAGCTTGCCGTATTCTTCCAGTACCCGCATTGCTTCTTGTACGCGACCGAAGTTAGCTTGTAATAACGATTTGATATTAGCGCGTTGTTCTTCCTGAGGATGACTTAACTCAGTACCAGCATCGCCCATTGTATCCCGTGCTGCCCGCATTTGAGCCGTATGCCAACTAGCGATCTCTTGTCGTAAATGCTTACATTCAAGAGTTAATTGGGCATTATTTAGCCCAAAGCGGCACCATTCTTCGATAATTCGCAAACCTTCACGAGCGCGATCTAAATTTGCATCTAAAATGCGGTAAATAACATGCTGTATCTGCTCTGTTTGGCTGTATGGCTCGACCATTACAACAACCCCATTAGTTCTTTCATCGTCACAGCCAGCCTCTTTCATATTTGCAATCTTTTTCGCATGGAAGTTGGTTATTACAAATTGGGCAATGGGCAATGGGCAATTTGAGGAGGGGGAAAGGGGAAAGCGGAAAGGGAAGGGGAAAGGGGAAAAAATATTCCCGGAGTGATTTAAATAACTTTTTATTTCCATACCTTTACCCTTTACCCCTTAACCTTTTCCCCTCTTAAAATCCCCCCAGTCCCCAGTCCCTAGTAGCCAATAGGTCAATACCTGAGTAATATTATCGACATACTAGCCGTTGTCGGAGTATAAAAAATTAATCTTGGTTGTAAGGAGTGCTATAAATTGATTTCCCCCCTTGTGTTTCCTAACAATCGTAAAGCAGATATGCTGTCACCCAAGGCGATCGCTTTTGACTACAAACCAGATTCTTGCCTGAAATTAGCAATACTTTTGGTTGTTCGTTCTTCTATTTTTTGTTTTACCCTTAGCCTAGGCGTGTTAACTACAGCATTGTTGGGTATTACCGACACCGCCATAGCTCAACCATTTGCACCAAATCAGATGCTTATGGGTGAAAAAACAATGTCTCAGGTTAATGTGCTGTTTGTCAACCCAAGTGTCGGAAATGACAAACTAGGCAATGGTGGTGAACGCGCACCTTTGAAAACAATTACCCAAGCGCTGCAACAAGCCAAACCCAATACTGTAATTATCCTCTCTAGAGGTACTTACAGCACCCAAACCGGAGAGGTATTTCCTTTAATCCTCAAAACAGGAGTGTCAATTCAAGGAGATTCGCAAAATCTAGGACGCGAAATTGAAATTCAGGGGGGTGGTGATTACCTCAGTCGCAGCTTTGGCGGACAAAATGCCACAATTGTCGGAGCAAACCAAGCGCGATTAACGGGAGTGACAGTGAGGAACCCCAATCGTCGTGGTTACGGCTTGTGGATTGAATCGAGCAATCCTATAATCGTCGAAAATACTTTTACTGGCAGTACACAAGATGGCATTTCTGTCAATGGAAACAGTGCGCCCATTATTAGCAAAAATTATTTTTATCGCAATGGAGCAAATGGAATCACCATTAATGGTAATTCTCATCCAGAAGTGCGAGAAAATGTCTTTGAAGAAACGGGTTTTGGGATTAATATTGCCAAAAATGCGACGCCAATGGTGGTAGGCAATGAAATTAAGGGCAACAGAGCCGGAATTATTGTCCAGGCGAATGCTCGCCCGATTTTACGGAATAATGTAATTGAGGGCAGTAGAGAAGATGGGTTAGTCGCGATCGCACAAGCAATGCCAGATTTAGGTAACGCAGGAGAAGCCGGTGGTAATCAATTTCGCAATAATGCTCGTTATGACATTAACGCGCTTGCGGCAAAACAAGTAATTTCCGCTGTTGGGAATAACTTGGGAAGCGATCGCATCGCCGGTAAGATAGATATGCAAGGTGGAAGTGCCATCGCTTCATTACCCAACAATCTGGCACCATCAACTTCAGCAAATCGAGAAATCACCTTCAATGCACCATCTATATCGCAAACTCCTAAATTAAGAACCTCATCACCCAGAACCAATATCCCTTCAACAGGATTGAATCCGCAATTACTGCCGCTACAAAGCGTTAATTCTCCGCTTTCCGTGACTTCTAAAAATCAACAGCAACCCATTTCTAGAATTGCCACCTTTCCTACTCCTAGCAGCTTACCAGGGTATCGAGAATCAGTTTCTGCCCCATCGACCATGACAAATAATGCAGTGGTGCCACAGTTGAATTATGTGCGAGTTGATCCCAACACAATTGAGTTTAACGCACCGCAATCTGTCGGAGATATGCGAAACCTGAGGGCACCTGAAAACCCAACAACAATGTATCGCAGTCAATCGCCTTTGTCTATGGGCGTTACCCAAACCGGTTTACGTTATCGGGTAATAGTGGAAATAGCAAATCAAAGCGAGCAAGACTTAGTGCGATCTATTGCCCCTGGTGCTTTCGCTACGGTTTGGCAAGGTAGGGGAGTCATGCAAGCAGGAATTTTTAGCAGTCGCTATAACGCAAACGAAGTACTGAAACTTATTAACAGAAACGGTTTGAGAGGAGTGATTTCACCGACGAATTAAGTTTGTATTATTGTTTGAGCGATGTCTTGCGACAAGACGAAGAAGCGTCTACGCTGCTTCACAAAACTTGGCTAAACTTCTTCAAGTCTCACCATTAAACTAGAAATTAATCCTAGAGGGTCTGCTTCCTGCTTCCTGCTTCATCCAAGGTAGACGGCTACTTCTTGTCCACAGGCGTTAAGTTTCGGTCAAGCCAACCGTACTTTATTTTTAGGGGCATTCTCAAGGTTGATAGAAGCATTTTCATCACGGTCTTGAGAATGCTTGCAAACCTTACAATCAAATATTCGGTCTGATAACTTCATATCTTGGATAGAATTACACTTAGAACAAGTTTTAGAGCTTGGATACCATCGGTCTACAAGTTCTACCTTTGTTCCAAAGTGAGCCTGCTTATAAATAAACTGACGACGAATTTCGTAAAAGCAGTTGTTACTTATAGCATTGGCTAACTTGTGGTTAGCAATCATTCCTCTAACATTAAGATCCTCGATCCGAATTATGTAAGCTTTCCGACTTAAAGAAGTCGTCATTTTCTGCGTTGTATCTTGTCTTATATTTGCGATACGCGCATTCAATTTAGCCACTTTCAGATAGAAATTACGAGGGTTCTTTGATGCAACAATCTTCAGTTTCTTATTTCCTAAGACTTTATTGCGATTACGCCATTGAATCTTACCGAGCTTGGTTTTCGCCCTCTTGGTAGAAACAGGCATCTCGTATTTTGATCCGTCCGTTGCTGTTGCTAAACATTTTACGCCCAAATCCACCCCAATCTTTTCAATTGGGTGAATGATAGGCGGAAGTTTTTCAGCATCCAAAACGAAAGAAACGAACCACTTATCGGCAGTTCTTGAAACTGTAAAAGTTTGAGAACTACACATAAAGTTGATTCGTTCTTTAATTCTGAATGTTTTCATCCCAGGTAAATTAATTCGCTTACCTGGAGAGATCACAACTCGATTGGTAAAGGGTAAAGCAGGTTTACATGAATCTGGGTAAATACCAGAGGTTTTGTAAACAGTAAAGGAATCACCCATATGTTTTGATTTTTTATTTGGGAAGCCCGACTTCCCTTCACGCCATCTCGAAAAAGCCTTTTTTAAATCAATGAATGCTGACTGATAAACAGTGGATGGATATGATTTCATCCATGCGTATTCAGGTTTTTGCATTGTGATTTGGGTAAATACTTTCTTGATGACATCAATTCTTTTGGAGTCAGAGGCTTTTAGATTTTCGAGACTCCAAGAATTCGTGAGCAAGTCCAACCCAAAGTTGTAGACAAATCGCTTAAACCCAGCTAGCCCGCGCATCAAGGAGGTTTCAACTTTATTTAGTTTTAATTCTCGCTTGATGGCATACATATTTCTATATCGGATCTTTCTATTAGTGTACCAATATCTGAAAAATAATATCTGAAAAATAAAACAATGCCTTTTGAGAAAAATCACAAGCTTGGTTTTTTACCTAGAGGAAGCGAACCTTTACACCGTAAACCGTTGACAATAAAGGTGCGCCTTGGAATTCGTGCCAAAATTATGGCAATACCAGATTGGCAGTCACAGTTGAGAGAAGTTATTGAACTATGGTTGGAAAGTAAAGCTGACCTTGATGATCAGACTTGAACAAGTTTAGACAAGAATTTATTGATTTAATCTAGCTCTTTTTTCGTGATTCTTAATAAAATTGAGAAACAGGCGATCGCTCCTTTTTTATACTCTCCTCTCACAAGCGTGTATGTCCTAAAATTGAAAAAACTGATAGCTGTGCGGTAAATATGGACAGAATATCAATTAACTCTCAAATCCACTTCGGTAAGCCTTGCATAGCAGGTACGCGCATCACTGTGCAAAGTATTCTTGAACTGCTCAATGAAGGGCTTTCTTTTAAAGAAATTATTCAAGATTACTATCCCAATCTCCAAGTTGAGGACATTCAAGCTTGTTTACAGTATGCCATTGCACTCTTTGCGGCTGAAGACATTCATTTGGCATCAGCTTAGTACAGAAGAGCATTAATTCATAACGAAAATTTATCACAAAAACTCTGCGTCACTTTGCGCTTACCTCCGTGTTCCTCTGCGTTAAAAGCGGAAAACTTTATCGGATACAGGATTTGTGTTAGTAGAATAGCGCCGATGGTTAAAAGCGATTTATAAGAAAGCATAAAGTAACTTTGTATAAACCGGAAATTAATTTAAATGAGCTAGATAACAGGTATTTTAGTATGCTATCCGCTTGTTTGGCTAGTGGAATACCAGAATAGGCTCTCTGTCTTTTCTACATACAGCAGATTGCGCTTTAAAATACACCTAGAGACGTAGCAGTGCTACGTCTCTACAAGGTTTTCGGTTTTATATATGTACTTCCTAAGCCTGAAATCTGCTGTAGACATGAAACTTGAGGATGCCAAAAAGTTAATCGACGCGCTTCGGGGCAACCTCAAGAGAATTAAAGGTTATTCTAGAATTAGTTTTTTAATTGATAAGATATAAAGACTTTCTTTAACTATTTTCAACCCTCCATTTCTTTTTGGGTGTGACGTCCTTAGGGCTTTTCACTCCTCATTGCTTTGAGTTTTGATGTGAACAACTCAGAGCGATCGCTTTTTTCTGGGGTGAATTGTCCAATTGGTGGATGATTGGTAGCAGGTAAACACAATGCCTGTTGATTCAAATGAGATGTTTGGTTGACAAAACTGAGGTTTAATGCATAAGTCCGATGACACCCAAGGGTATATTTAGACACTCCACTTGTGGAAGATGGCAAAACGTTTTCCGTTTCTATATTTTCGCGTGTTTGATGATGTGAGATTGGCTTTTCTTCACTCATCACTTGTATCGGCTGAGTATTGTTGCCCCTACTATACCTATTCGCGATCGCTAAATTGTCAGTTAGAGAATTTCCGGTTGGTGGTAATTCAGTATTCTCAGATAAAAACGGTGAAGTTAGTGAAGTTAAGCTTTCGGGAAATTTGCTGCAAATCAAGCGTTCAAATTCCATATTGAAATGAAAAATTGCCTGTCCGCGTCGCTGCCAAAATGTTAAAAGTTGTTGAACTGAAAACGCTTTGTAACGACCTTGATACAGTGCTTCAATCACTGCTAAATGTAGCCAATTAAGTGGGTACTGAGTTTGCCAACGGTTAACTAACTCACTGGCACTGTACCCACTGAGGTCAAAACTATAGTGAATTAATAAGGCGGCTGTCAAGTCGAGCCACTCATGTGTCGGGGTTTGGGAATCACCCTTCATATACGCCCCCTCAAGGCGTTGAGCGCTGTGCCGCCCGGTTGAGCGATGTGTTGTGGTAGAGGTGTCCAGGGTTGTTGTGAACATCTGGCTATCAGCTTCTGGCAATAGGTATAAATTTTCAACCCATGCATATAGCCTAAAAGTGCTTTTAGCTATAGGGGAAGTTACCAAGTGCTTTTAAGGTTATAGGAAGTGTTTTTTATTCTACTTGCCAAATGCCTTCATTTGAAAGGATATACGGTGATTTTATTGGAGAAGATTTTTTGATAGCGACTAATGCTTGGTAAACCATTGCTGCTACTTCGGCTCGTGTGGCAAAGCGAGAAGGCTCGATTTGCCTGGGGTTTGGGTAATTAACTACGATTTTTTGTTGTGTGGCAGTTGCAACTGCTGTGCGGGCATAATCAAGAATCGTATTACGGTCACTGTAGCAGAGTAAGGCATCTGATTGTGCCGGTGGCAGCTTTAGTCCGTTAACTAGAGAGACAATTACTTGTAGTCGCTGGACATTTTGATTAGGGCTGAAAGTGCGATCGCTTTTTCCACCCACAAAACCACCCATAGCGGCAATTTGAATTGCATTATAAGCCCAAAAGTCCTTGGGGACGTCAACAAAAGCCGGTGCTGGGTATCTGGGAGTGGGATTAAATGCTGCGGCTACTAAAGCTGCATAATCGGCACGAGTCATGGGGTTATCTGGGGCAAAAGTCCCATCAGGATAGCTGTTAATCAAATTCTTGTTTGCCAATGCTTCCACAAAATCCGCTGCCCAATGTCCTGCCAAATCGGAAACAAGAGCGATAAACTCGACTAATCCCTTTACCTGAGCCGGATTTAACTGATTACCTACTAATATTAGTTTTTCTGATGTAGCATTATTTAAATCAAATTGACCGTTATCGCAAAAAATATTGTCACCATTATCTTCTTTAATACCTAAATTTGGATTTGCATTCCCGTTGACTAAAAGTCCACCTTGGGTATTATTGGCAATGAGATTTTGACGTAGCACGGGTTGCGCTTGTCTGGAGAGAGCGATCGCTGTACCATTTTCTATTAGTTTGTTCTTTACAAGCATTGGGGCAGCTGAGTCACTAATCGCGATGCCAATAATGTTTTTTTGAAAAATATTCCGCACCACTTCCCCTTTGCTATTACCTGCCATCACCAAGCCACTGACAGTGTTTTCCACAAAGACATTATCTAAAATTGCAGGTTTAGCACTCCCCGTCACAAACAAAGCTTCCCGACCACATTTGGTAAAAGTATTATTAACCAAAGAGGGTGCGGTGGATTCAATCCAAACACCAGTGCCTTTTGCGGCTGTATTCGTCACAGTCACACCCATGACAGTCGCTTCACCTAGCAATAGCAGGGTGATATTTTGCCATCCAAAGCTTTGGCTTTGATATGCACCACTCCCCGAAATCACAATTCCTCGACCTTTAGTCCCTTCGTTACCCACCACCAACACACCATCGGGGATGAATAGCGGAAACACCTCTCGATTCAGAGAATTGTAATTTCCCTCCGCCAGTTGAATAATTGTAGATTTTGTGCTTACTTTTAAAGCACGGCTAATGGTTTTAAACGGACTGAACTTGGAGGAACCTGGATTTTTATCATTCCCAGTCGCAGGATTAACGTAAAGTGTTTTAACGACAGTCGAGTTCACCATATAGTTAGTAGTCAAGGGTTAACAGTCAAGGGTCAACAGTCAAGGGTCAACAGTCAAGGGTCAACAGTCAAGGGTCAACAGTCAAGGGTCAACAGTCAAGGGTCAAGCTCGGAGTTTGGTGTTCGGAACTCGGAGTTTGGTGTTCGGAACTCGGAGTTTGGTGTTCGGAACTCGGAGTGTCGTGTTCGGAACTCGGAGTTTGGTACTTATAAAGCTTAAATTCTCCTTTCATCCCCCACTGTGACACTCCCCCACTTTTTTAATCTCCTTAAAATCCGCTGCATTTTGAAAATATTGCTTTAATATCTTTTAATGCCCTATCAGCAATCAGGCGAATTTAACGATGATTTCAGTTGATGGTCTGAGTAAAATATACGGCTCAACGACAGCAATAACTGATGTTACTTTTGACGTAGAGGAAGGTGAGATTTTAGGGTTCTTGGGACCCAATGGTGCTGGTAAAACTACAACTATGCGGATTTTAGCTGGTTATTTACCTGCGACAAATGGCACAGTGAGAATTGCTGGTTACGATGTCCATGAAAATTCTCTCTTAGTACGGCAACGAATTGGCTATTTACCGGAAACACCACCGTTATATCCAGAGATGACGGTTGAAGGCTTTTTGTATTTTGTGACGCGGATTAAGGGGGTACCGGCAGGAGATCGTACACTAAAGGTAAAAGCAGCGATTCAGCGTTGTAACTTAGAAGATAAGAGTAATGTAATTATTCGTAAGCTTTCTAAGGGATATCGTCAAAGAGTTGGCATTGCTCAGGCGATCGTCCACGATCCACCAGCTATCATTTTAGATGAACCTACTGTTGGTCTTGATCCTCGGCAAATCATTGAAGTGCGGAATTTAATTAAAAGTCTCGCGGGTACTCACACAATTATTCTTTCTACGCACATTTTGCCAGAAGTGAGCATGACCTGTAACCGCGTAGCCATCATTAATCGGGGGAAAATAGTAGCAACTAATACTCCAGAACATTTGATGACGCAGTTGACAGGTGGTTCTGGATATGAATTGGAAATTTCCGGAGAAGCTGCGTTAGCCAAACAGGTATTGCAGAACTTACCTGGTGTCAGTTTGGTAGAGTCGATGCCGAGCGGAATGCATGGTCATACCCCAATTGAGGATAACCGAGCTTATTTGCGGGTTATATCGCAACCAGGAAGCGAACCAGGACAGGAAATTGTCATGGCATTGGTGCGTGGGGGATTTGGTTTATATGAAATGCGACGTGTCAGCGCTACTTTAGAGGATGTCTTCTTGGAACTGACAACAGAAGAAAAAAATTTGCCATCTGAGTTAGACGACTCTGAAGCTAAACAAGGAGAAGTAGCGTAAATGGGTGTAGTGCTGAGTAATATTATTGCCATTTATCGCCGCGAGTTACAAAGTTATTTTGTATCGCCTTTAGCTTATGCGATCGCGAGTATTTTTTGGCTATTGTCTGGATTGTTCTTAGTTTTGATTTTGCTCGGACCTGGAGGTATCTTACCAACAGTTGCGGCATACGATTTACAAGGGCAACAAGTCGGGGTGCCAGTACCACCAATTGATGTTCCCTACGAATTTGTCAGGGCATTTTTAGATCGTATGGGATGGCTGTTGCTGTTTGTGCTGCCAATTCTTTCAATGGGACTGTATGCAGAAGAACGCAAACGCGGTACTTTGGAACTTTTAGCGACATCCCCAGTAACCAATTGGGCAGTAGCTATAGGCAAGTTATTGGGAGTGCTGACATTTTTTACAACAATGGTAGCACCACTGCTGGGGTTTGAAGCGATCGCTTTAAGTGGATCAACTCCACCAATATCACCAACAATTCCCTTATTGGGTCATCTAGCATTAATCTTACTAGCAGCGGCAATATTATCTATAGGGATGTTTATTTCCTCCTTAACAGACAGCACAATTCTATCTGCTGTCCTCACATTTGCAGTGATTTTATTGCTGTTGTTCTTAGACTTAATCGCCAAAAATGTTGGTGGTTTTGCCGGAGAAGCTTTAGGTCATCTATCCTTACTCAAACATTACAGCACTCTGGTACAAGGAATTTTCGATACCAGCAGCTTGATATTATTTGCTAGTTACATTGTTTTAGGCATCTTCCTCACAGCACAATCAATTGATGCATTGCGATTTCAACGTAATTAGTTAGGAGTTAAAAGTTAGTAGGCGCGGTAGAGACGTTCCGGCGGAACGTCTGTACGAAAGTTAGGAGTTAAAAGTAATAAGTTTCGTAGTGAGCGGTTTACCGCTCAAAAGTATCAAGGGAATAGAAGCGTTTAATACATTGAGTCCGCGTTTATTTACACTCATTTTTTTTAGAAGATTGTTTAACACCTAACAACTAACAAATAAAAAAGAATAATTATGAAGAGCATCGCAAAACAAACACTTTGGAAATATCTATTTTGGTTCGGTCCTTTTTTGCTTTTTGCCGGCTTAACAGCGGGGTTAGTATCCCAAAAGTGGGGAGCAATTCCATTAGCATTTTTGATTGCGGGAATTGTCATTATTGGCTTTTGGTTTATCTGGCAAACTCAACGAACTAACTGGTGGGGACGTCGTTCTACCCAAGCTGGTACAAATGCTTTGGTTGCGACTATTGCAGTATTGGCAATTTTGGGTTTTATTAATTTCTTAGGCACTCGCTATCACCTACGAACAGATTTAACTGATACTCAGTTATTTACCCTGGCGCCGCAATCACGAGAATTGGTACACTCTTTACAAAAGCCTGCAAAGGTATGGGTGTTTGATGTTAATCGAAATCCCCAAGATTTGGAATTACTGGAAAATTATCGCCGACAAAGTTCAAATTTTAAGTTTGAATTTGTCGATCCACAAGTAAGACCAGGATTAGCAGATAAATTTGGTGTGAAAGATTATGGAGAAGTTTATCTAGAATCTCAGGATAGACGACAGTTAGTCCAAGTGGTGAATCCGAACGAACGTCTGTCAGAAATTCGCTTAACTAATCGCTTGCAACAAATCAATAGCACAACCACAGCTAAAGTTTACTTCCTTCAAGGTCACGGTGAACGTCAACTTGCAACCGGTGAAGGTGCAATTTCCCAAGGAATTCAAGCGTTAAATGACAAAAATTTCACCACATCACCACTAAATCTGGCAGAAAAGTCAGCAGTTCCTGATGATGCAGCTGTGGTAGTTGTAGCAGGTGCGAAAAAAGCTTTGTTTGATAACGAAGTAAAAGCTTTGCAAAGCTATCTCAATCGAGGTGGTAACTTGCTGTTGATGATCGATCCAAATACTGACTCTAAACTTGATAGTTTACTACAAGAGTGGGGCGTGCGTCTTGATAATCGTTTAGCGGTGGATGTTTCTAACAACGTTGGGCTTGGTCCTGCGGTTGCTTTAGTGACAGAATATGGACAACATCCAATTACTAAAGATTTCGGTAATGGCATTTCGCTTTATCCCTTTGCTCGTCCTTTAGAAGTTACCCCAATGTCTGGTGTTGAGTCTACCACGTTGATGGTAACTAAACCGTATCCCAACAGTTGGGCAGAAAGCGACTTGCAAAGCGAAAATTTGCAGTTTAATGAAGGAAGCGATCGCAAAGGTCCATTAACTTTAGGTGTAGCATTAAAACGCAAACTATCAGCCAAACCAGCCGCTCAACCTACCTCCCCAACTTCCACCGAATCACGCTTAGTAGTGTTAGGAAATTCCGATTTCGCTACCGATGGTTTGTTTCAACAACAGTTAAACGGAGACGTATTTCTCAACTCAGTTACTTGGTTGAGTCAGCAAGATCAGCAACCTCTTTCGATTCGTCCCAAAGAAGTCAAAAACCGCCGTATTAACATCACGGGGATGCAGGCAAACCTTTTAGCATTATCGTCTTTGCTAATATTACCTGTGATTGGGTTAGCTTTCTCTGGTGTTCTTTGGTGGAAGCGACGTTAATGGTTAGTGGATGGTGGATAGTGGAAAATCTTAACAACTATAATTCTGAGAATCCTTCTAGAGCAAGCATTTGAAGAGATTAATATTGATTAGTTAAGTAACTGAGTTGCTTAACTGACTTACTTAACTCAAATAAATTGTGCTTTCACTTTCAGTATTAATTTAATGGAAGCTTTACCCGATAATTGGGCAGATATTCAACCTGATACTGTATATTTTTCAATCAGTGGTCTGCTAGTTTCATTCGCAAGTGAACAAATAAAACTGGGATTAAAATATGATCAGAAAGGAAAACATTTAAAAGCCATTGAAAAAGGGCAAGTCCCCTCTCGCGGTAATGTTGGGTTGGTGACTTCCCAAGAATCAGGCTACGATTTGAAATCTAAAGTCTTAGGTAAAGGTGGCGATCGCCGATTTCATGCAAAATTCGTTGATGGTATATTACACTTCCCTGGTTTTGTAACAGAACATTAAACCCGCATAACTATGACAAGACTCGAATTAAAAAATCATCAAGTTTGGCGAGATTTAACTGAAATATTAGAAAGTTTAGATGCCAATATTCTTGTTCAAGAACATCTTGATCAATGTGATTATCAAGTGTGCGGTTACTGGGATGAACAAGATGAATATTATGAAACAATTACGTTGCCTCGTACCCTAGAAGCCGAATTAGTTAGCAGTTCTATTGGCGTTACTCACAAAGAACGTTTTTTACAACTAAAGTTTTCACTCATAGCTGATGCTGTTGATCATACAAAAACTGCAAGTAGTAAAGCTCAAAAACTTGGTGAATTGGTTCTTATTTATAATGAAAATCTAGAATTTGTTGATGAGAATTGGCTTTTAGATGTCGATTCTCTAATCAAATAGGATTCCTATATCAACCAACAACTAACAAATGATGAAATTGCCACGAACGACTTTAATTTTGATATTGCTAGCGCTGGTTAGTGGTACTTTTGTTTACTTCTATGAAATTAAAGGGGCGCCTCAACGAGAGGAAGTAAAGGAGAAAAAACAGCAAATTTTCTCTTTTGCCGCAGATGATGTGCAGTCTTTGACGGTAAAGACGGAAAATGTGACTTTAAATCTGGAACGTAATAATGCTGGTGATACAAAATGGTTGATAAAATCTCCTACAGCGGTTCCAGCAAACGATGCGATTGTTTCTTATTTGATGGATTTGCTAGTGAAGGGTAAGAGCGATCGCACTTTATCAATTCCACCTAACCAGCTTGCGGATTTTGGTTTAAATCCACCCCAGGCAACTATCAATATAAACCTGAAAAATCAGAAAACTCATCAATTAACTTTAGGTAAATCTGATTTTAACCGCCGTTTCTTGTATGCTCAAATCGATCCCACTCCTAAACCAGATGGTAATATCAATGTGCTATTGGTATCCACTGATTTTGAAAATGCAGTCAAGCGGCAGCTTTCAGAGTGGCAACAACCTGGAGATAAAAAATAAACAATGATTAATAATTAAGCAATTAAAATTCCGCTTTGCAGTAGTTCATAGCTTTAATCATCATAAAGTTTAGCGTTTGACTGGTTAATTAGTAAATCAATAACCTCTTTGTGTTTTTTATGAAACTTTAATAGTTCCAAATAAGCAAATGGCACTACTACTATCCATAAAATACTAGCTATTACCAAAATTACACCAGAAAATAAACGTTGGTCTAAATTCATCTGTTCATCTTCTAAAAAAAAATGCAGCCATTCTGTAAAGAAACAGTAAGCCATCACCAGGTAAAGAAGAATTCCCAAATAAATAAGAAATGTGTGCAGCATATTGCTTCCATAAGTTACTAGTGAATGAACCATTTGTATCGTAGTTTCGTTTTTCTTAGGTGGCAGCAATTCCCTAATTATTTCGTATTTAGTTACAATTTTGTATTATATTATACTAAAATTGCTGCGAATTATATTTTATACTACCTGAAATCATGTCGAATTTTTAACCTTTTTGTTCCTGTCTACACTGATGTATGTACATAGGTGAAAAGTTTATAAAATCAAAAGTTAAAGAATTACTAACTCAACTTAGCAATTCTCATTGATGATGTCAATCTTAATACTATACATTTTTACGGTTTCAGCCTTGTGCGCCCAGGTTAAAAGGCTCAATACGAGGCAAATTTGCACACCATAATAGTATTTTTATCTGGTTTTTTTACTTAAAAAGAATTATTGTTTACCTAAAAACTAGCTTGGCTGAAGTTTATTTAAGTAATATTTTTTGAAAAATAAAATTAACATAATTTAATTGTTTTCCGACAATGCTTTAAATCAGATTAAAATGAATTCGCTCACGCAATAGCTGTATAAAGTTACTTTGCTCATGGTGATTTTACTTAAATGAGCTAAAATTTGACATTATCAGCCTTTATCCTCTGGGTCAGCGCGAATCAATTCAGCGATAAAAGCGACGATCGCAGATACTAAAATTAAGATGACGCTCAGAGCGTTAATATCTGGCTTAACTCCAGTTCTGATGCGGCTAAAAATTTCCATTGGCAGTGTGTTGGAACCACTACCGGCGGTAAAACTGGCGATGAGAAAGTCATCTAAGCTGAGTACAAAGGCAAGCAGACAACCGGCGATAATTCCAGGCATTAGTTGAGGTAGCAATACTTGGATGAAGGCTTGCATCGGTGTGGCTCCTAAATCAAGTGCGGCTTCTTCTAGGTGAGGATCTATGTTGGTAAGTCGCGATGAAACTACAAGCGCAACGTATGCTAGACAGAAGACGACATGAGCGGCAATAATTGTCCACAAACTTAAGGGGATGGCAAAGGCTGCTAAAAAAACTAGGGTAGCTACAGCGATCGCAATATCGGGAATAATTAATGGTAGGTAAGAAATTCCTCTATACAATGCCTTTCCCGGAAACTGGTAACGCGCTATCCCTACCGCCATCAAGGTTCCCAGCACTGCTGCTATACTCACGGCACTACAAGCAACTATTAAACTGTTTTTGAGAGCTGATAATATACGTTCATCACTCAATAGTTTGGCATACCAATCAAGGGTGAATCCTTGCCAACTTGCACTGTAAGGCGAGGAGTTGAAGCTATAAAAGGCAAGTACCAAAATTGGTAGATACATCACCACAAACATTAGTAGTGAGAAAACCGCTTGCCATGCGACACGCGGTTTTTTTGGGGATGAATATATATTCACGTTTATTTTAAGCTAGTTCTTCCTTATCAAAATCTAGCATATCATTTTTCATGTCAATAGTCAATATAATATCTTCTTTATTTCTCGCCATGTCTTGCGACAAGCCGAGGAAGCGCGTCTACCCTTCTGCCTAAGGATGAAGTACAAATAGACAACCGATGTGGAAGTTAAATATGCGTTGTCCAGAACCCCTACAAGAGTTAGCAGTGCTACGTTTCTACATTCATTTTCACTTCTTGTGTCTAATAGACATCGACGGAATTGAAATATGTGTTGCCCCAAACCCTTGATTAGACTATTCTGTGCTACGTCTCTACATTGTTTTCACTTCTTGTGTCTAATGTGTACTTTGAAAAAACACTGAATTTTCAAAAAAAAGAAAACCCGGCGTTGCTGATTTGAAATATGAATTTTAAATTTTGACGGATGATTCTAACATTAAAACCCGCCTTTGTAGAGACGTTCCGCCGGAACGTCTCTAGCAATAATTAGGAATTTCATATTAATATTCAGCAACGCCGAAAACCCAGTGTTATTTTTAAGTTACTTACATGAGTAGATTAACTCCAAACCAGTAGAGAATAAGAACTGAAACAGCGCTTAACCACAAAATTCCTTTGTTCGTATACCAATTCTTGTTCATTGAATTTTTCCTAGTTGATCAAATTTGGTTTAATATGCGCTTTCAAGACGCTAATTGAGCAACCATTATTTATTTATTTGGTTGTTAATACTATTTTAGCGATCGCCAAAAGATTGTGGCGAGCAAAGGAATAATTAAATGGTATATCTCTTCAGACACAGAATAATCCCAGTTTGCTTAGTAAACCTCACTTTCCCTCTCTCAAGAGATAGTCATTTCCTTCCTTCCGGTAGACAGAAATTATCGATATTTGTACATATAATTGAAAATAAATTATTGTATTGTAATAGTTTGTTTTCAAACTTAATTATGATGGGGAATGCATCTATCGAAAATACCCTAAGTAAGAAAGCAAGCCTTTTAAATGCAAGTCTTATTAATCTGGAGGTTTGTAATGCGGATTGCTCAGGTAGCCCCACTATGGGAAAGAGTACCACCCCCCGCTTACGGGGGTATCGAGTTAGTAGTAGGGTTACTGACTGATGAATTAGTCCGACGAGGACATGAAGTAACGCTATTTGCATCGGGTGATTCTATCAGTTTGGCAAAGCTAGAATCAGTTCATCCGAGTGCTTTACGACTCGATCCGACTATCAAGGAGCATGGTGTTTACGAGTTAATGAATTTAAGTTCGGTATATGATCGGGCAGAAGATTTTGATATCATTCACTCCCATATGGGCTTTGGGGCATTGCCTTACGCTAAGTTGGTAAAAACTCCTACGGTTCATACGTTGCATGGTGTTTTTACACCTGACAACGAAAAAATGTTTAAACACGCTAAACAACAACCATACATCACCATTTCTGAGGCACAACGGGAACCGAGGTTAGACCTTAACTGTGTAGCGACTGTTTACAATGGAATTGATGTTAGCAGTTATAAGTTTCACCCTCAACCGGAAGATGAGCCTTACTTAGCCTTTTTGGGTAGGATGTCGCCAGAAAAAGGACCGCACTTAGCAATAGAAGTTGCTCTCAAAACTGGTTGGCGTTTGAAAATAGCTGGTAAGGTGGATGTTGTTGATGTGGAATACTATGAAAAGGAAATTAAGCCGCACATCGACGGTAAGCAAATTGAATATTTGGGTGAAGCAAATCATGAGCAAAAAAATGCTTTAATGGGTGGTGCTGTAGCAACGTTGTTCCCCATTACTTGGCGAGAACCATTTGGGTTGGTGATGGTAGAATCAATGGCAGCAGGGACACCAGTTATCGCGATGAAACTAGGGTCTACAAAAGAAGTAATTGACCACGGGAAAACGGGTTTTTTGTGCGATAATATTGAAGAATTCGTTAGTGCGATCGCTCGGGTGGGAGAATTAAACCGACGTGTTTGTCGGGAGTATGTCTCGAAGCGTTTCAGCTTGCAAGCAATGACCGATGGCTATGAAGCTGTTTATCGACAACTTATGGCAGATAAATTTTCTCAGCGCAATGGACATTTCCGTAATGCGGTAACTTTAGCCAAAAGCGGCATTTAGCCTTTTTTGGCTTTGATGTAGTGTCAGGCGATCGCCATTTTTTGATCAAGCTTTGGTATGATATTTTAGGCGATCGCTATTCCAAATCTCTAATTTAGACATACATAAACTCAAATGCGATCGCTGTTATTCAGGTTCCCAATAACCGATTAATCGAAAATCGTTACGGCAGTAAAAGCATTGAAGCGATCGCTCTGACGGGTTATGCTGGAGAAAGCGATCGTGATCGAGCATTTGCCGCAGGTTTTCAAAAGCACCTCGCAAAGCCAGTAAAACCGTCGGAATTACTAGTAGTCTGTCAAGAACTAATTGACGAATAAATTTTCTGTAGAGACGGCGATTTATCGCGTCTCTCTAACCGTCATAATGAATTTGACAGACCACTAGCTTTGATTATAGATTTGCTTGAGTAATGGGGAATGGGGAAAAATTTCTCTCTTTCTCTAAGTTAACAGTGGGGAAATTGTGCCACAAGAAATTAAAACGTATCAAATTGTGCTAGATACCAATGTCCTATTTGCAGGTTTGCGCTCCCAACGTGGCGCATCCTATAAACTATTAACTATACTCAATGATATCCGTTGGCAATTAAATATTTCTACCGCGCTATTATTCGAGTATGAAGAAATCCTTAAACGACAACAAGCGCAGCTAGGCTTAAGTTTAGAAGATATTGACAATGTAATTGAAGCTATTTGTAGTATCGCGAATAAACGTAGTATTTTCTATCTGTGGCGACCAATATTAAACGACCCAGATGATGATTTTTTGTTAGATTTAGCAGTAGAATCTCAAGCCGATTATATCATTACTTACAATCAAAAAGATTTACAACCCGCCAATAAATTTGGTATCAAAGTAGTAACACCCAAACAGTTCTTACAAGAAATGGGAGAAATAGAATGACTAACTTAAACGTACAAATTCCTGAGTCTTTGTACAAACAAATAAAAGCCCTAGCCACTAAAGAAAATGTGCCAATTGAACAACTTGTAGCAATTGCTTTATCTGCACAAGTCTCAGCATGGACGACCAAAGATTATTTAGAAGAGAAGGGATTACGCGGTAGTTGGCAAAAGTTTCAACAAGTTTTAAAGAAAGTTCCTGACGTAGAACCCGAAGATGACGATAAACTTGATTAATGATTTAGATAAAAAGCTGAAATCTGCAAAACTCATCCTCAAATGAAATTATCAAAGCATGAATGGTAAATTAATCGTATTTGAAGGGGTAGAAGGTTGTGGCAAAACTAGCCAAATCCAACTTTGTCAAGAGTGGTTAAAAAGTCTAGGTGTTTCAGTTGTGGTGACTAGGGAACCTGGGGGAACTCCTTTAGGCTTGGATTTGCGACGCTTGTTGTTAGAAGTAGAGAATAAGAAAATAGCAGATACAACAGAATTATTATTGTATGCTGCTGATCGATCGCAACATGTTGAAGAAGAATTAAAACCGAATCTAGAAAAAGGTAATATTATCTTGTGCGATCGCTATACTGATTCGACTATCGCTTATCAAGGTTATGGTCGCGGTTTAGATATAAATTTAATAAATGTGCTTAATGCGATCGCAACAGGTGGTTTAGAAAGCGATTTAACTTTGTGGCTTGATGTCGATATTGAAGTGGGACTAAGCCGCAAACGCGCTCATAGTCATATTGCTGATAGAATTGAACTGGAAGCGATCGCCTTTCATCGTCGCGTCCAAGAAGGATACGCTCAATTGCAAGCATCCCAAGATAAAATTGTCCGCATAGATGCTAGCCTAAGTAAGGAAGCTGTGCAAAAGATGATTCAAACAACTTTAAGCGATAAGCTCAAGGCTTGGAATTATATCATATCCGCTGAATCAACACTATAAAAACATCGCAATCGTCGTAAAGACGTTCCATCTGGTCGTAAAGACGTTCCGGCGGAACGTCTCTACAATATATTAATTATCATGATTAATGACCCATTCGCGAAACTTATAGGACAACAGCAAGCAGTAGAATTACTGTCTCAAGCTGTGAAACAAAACCGAGTTGCACCGGCTTATTTATTTGTCGGTTCTGAGGGTGTGGGACGCAGTTTAGCAGCGCGGTGCTTTGCACAACTGCTGTTTTCTCATTCTGTAGAAACGAACCGTTTGCGTCAAGAAAATCATCCAGATTTATTCTGGGTGCAGCCAACTTACCAGTATCAAGGACAACGACTAACACCAGAAGAAGCCGCAGAGAAAAAACTGAAGCGGAAAGCACCGCCTATAATTAGGTTAGAGCAAATTCGGGAAGTTACGCAATTTCTGAGCCGTCCGCCGATACTTGCACCAAGAAATGTGGTAGTTTTAGAGCAAGCAGAAACAATGGCGGAAGGTGCGGCAAACGCTTTGCTGAAGACTTTGGAAGAACCAGGACAAGCGACGCTGATTTTAATTGCACCTTCAGTTGAATCTGTGTTGCCAACTTTAGTTTCACGCTGTCAACGCATTCCTTTTTATCGTTTGGATGCAGTGTCTTTGGCTCAGGTTCTCAGGCAAACAGGGCATGAGGAAATTTTACAGCATGAGGCAGTGTTAAGTATAGCATCTGGGAGTCCGGGGGAAGCGATCGCATCTTTTGAGCAATTGCAAGTTATCCCGAATAAGTTACTCGAAGCTTTGACAATAGCCCCTAAAACTTACCGCGATGCTTTACAATTGGCGAAAGAAATTAATGATTTAGATACAGAAGCTCAACTGTGGTTAATCGATTATTTGCAGCAGTCATATTGGCGAAAGTCGCATGAACAAAGTATTATTAACTTGTTAGAAAAAGCGCGTAAATATCTACTTTGTTACGCTCAACCGCGCTTAGTTTGGGAATGTACTTTGATGGCAATGAAAAATTAACACAAATACAAATAAGAGCGTCAGCGTGATTTGAAAACTCGTAGTGAGCAGTTTACTGCTCAATTAAGCGTTGAAACACTTACTACGAATTTCATCGCTATTTTCTCGCAACATTATCCAATTTGGCGCGGATATCTGACCAGTTGGCACCAGCTAAACTTGGTAAAACAATGTGAGCAGCACCAACTCGCTCAACTGGTCCGAGTCCGATTGCCCACATACTTGCTGCTAAAGCTGCTTCAACACCTGCACCTGCATCTTCGACAACTACACATTGCGCTGGTTTAAGTCCTAATTGTTGTGCAGCGAAGAGAAATAAATCGGGTGCTGGTTTGGGTTTTTCGACACTGTAACCGTCAGCGATGGCATCTATTTTACTCGCAATTCCCAATCGTTCGATAACTGGTCGAGCATTTTTACTTGCAGAACCTAAAGCTATTTTAATTCCCGCTTGTCGCAGTTCATCCAAAAAAGGCACAGTTCCAGGCAATAAATCCGCTGGGGAGATGTTTTCAATGGATTCTACATAGTAGCGGTTCTTACGCTCCATCATCTGGTGTATTTCGGCTTCTAAATACTTTTTATGATTTCCGATTATCAGCAGCAACGATTCGCGACGCGACACACCCCGCAAAGCTTCGTTAGCTTCGCGGTTAAAGGGTAAACCTTCTTCATCTGCCAATTTCTGCCAAGCTAAATAGTGAAATTCTGCCGTATCGGTCAGCACACCATCTAAGTCAAAGATGAATCCTCTGATGTCGAGATGGGGGGAGGGAGTGGAAGATGAGGGAGATGAGGAAGATGAGGAAGATGAGGAAGATATTGCTCCCTTATCTCCCTTATCTCCCTTATCCCCTTGTCCCCCACTCCCCGTGCCTCCTTGTCCCCGAATCGGCTCTAAGTCGAATTCGTGAGATTTTCCACGCCATTGAAGCTTAAATTTTAAGCGTGTCCAACCTGGGGGTAGGTGGGGGTTGGCTACGGGTTGATTATCGTGTAGTTGGATACCACCAAAGCCGAAAACTACGGCTTGCCAAACTCCACCAGCACTAGCTCCATGAATTCCCTCAGCTGCGTTGCCGCGCACATCTTCTAAATCTACCATTGCTGCTTGCATAAATCTTTCGTAAGCTTCGGCTGTTTTGCCTAAGTCTGAGGCTAAGATACCGTGAATGGCAGGACCAAGGGATGAACCATAAGTAATGTCTGTGCGAGGTGCGTAGTAATCCCAGTTTTTCTCTAAATTTTCTTGGTTGTAGGGAAATTCCTGTGATTGCCGCATTAAATAAAGGAGCATTAACACATCTGGCTGTTTGAGGACTTGCCGTTTATTGGCGCCTTCGATGGTTAAAATACCTTGCATGGAGCGAGTGCGCGGTTCGTATTCTTGCAAGTTAATATCTTCTAACTTGAAAAATCCTTCGCATTGCTCGATTAACTTGGTTGCTGGGTCGTAGGGAATCCAGATATTTGTAATGATATCTTGCCAGCGCGATCGCCTGCCTGGAGTTAATTTTAATTTATCTTCTAATTCAGTGGCGCGATCGCTGTTATTTTGACGTAGCCAATCTTGAACTATAATGGCTTTTTGCAAATGCCATTGTACCATCCGATTGGTGAAGGCGTTGTTATGGACGAATTCATGATATTCATCGGCGCCTATTACCCCGCGAATTTCGTATTTTTCATCCTTTGTGTTGTACTCAACTCGGCTAGCCCAAAATATGGCGGTGTCTAAAATAATCTCGGCACCGTACTCTTCCATCCACTTGTCGTCACCTGTGGCTTGCCAATAATACCATACGGCGTAGGCGATATCTGCACTGATGTGAATTTCGCGATCGCGGCACCAAATTCGCACGTCTTCACCGTAAGGATCGTTAGGTAATGCCCAACGTGGGGTAACTTCGTCACCAGTATCGGCACTTTCCCAAGCATACATGGCTCCTTTATAGCCGTCATGAGATGCTTTGCGTCTGGCTCCATTTAAGGTGTGGTAGCGGTAAGATAGCAAGTTACGGGCGATGTGCGGCTGGGTGTAAGTAAAAAAGGGCAGTAGAAAAATCTCCGTATCCCAAAATACATGACCGCGATAACCAAATCCTGAAAGTGTTTTCGCGGGGATACTCACTTTATCATCGTATCGAGGAGCGGCGATGAGCATCTGAAAGATATTGTACCGGACTGCGAGTTGCGCTCTACTATCTCCTTCAATTAAAATGTCATTTTGTTGCCAAACTTCATCCCAAGCTTTTTCGTGAGCATCGAGCAACTTGGAGTAAGAAGGCAATTGAGCAAGTTTTTCTTGAGCTGCTGCGATGGGATGCGCTACTTCTCGCGAGGTAAAAACTGTAACTATCTTTTCTAAAGTGACTGTCTGTTGGGCGATGGCGTGGAATTTGGTATTTAAGGTAGGATAACCAGGTGCGCTGGTAACAACCATAGAGGCATCTGCCCCTGATAGTGTCATCCGCGCTGCGAGACTGATTTCGATGCGGGAGTTGCGAGTGCGACGATACAACCAAATTCCGTTGTCTATGTTTCCTTGATCGAGTGCTTCCCAATGGTTGAAGCCTTGATTTTCTGGATAGCCGTTAATGCTACCTTGAATTTCGATTAATCCATCGAAATCGACTGGGGTGATTTGGCAACGCTGGGCTAAGACATGTTGATCAGAATAACTAGCAAAGCGTTGAAAAGTCAAGTCTATGGTTTTTCCGCTGGGACTGCGCCAACGTATTGTCCGACTAATAAGTCCATGACGCAAGTCAAGTTGGCGATCGTAACTTAATATTTCGCCTTGATCCAGACGAAAGCGTTCGCCATCAACAATTACTATCAGTGGTAGCCAGTCGGGGCAATTCACAAGTTCAGTGTAAACTACTGGCACACTGTCGTAAACACCGTGAATTAATGTAGCCGGTGATGCTTGTACATACCCTTCTTCAAAGGTGCCCCGTGTTCCTAAATAACCGTTGCCGATGGTGAAAACTGTTTCTCTGTGGGGAAACTTGTTAAAATCAACTTTGGTTTCGATTAATGTCCAGTCTGTATAAATAAAATCTGGGGAATTAACTGTTGTATCCATTACAACTGCCTTGGTTGAAGGACTATTCAAGAAATTATCAATAAAGAATTTAGGAGTCAGGAGTTGTAAAGACGCAAGGGTATCGCGTCTCTACTTTGCGCTTCCTGACTTCTTATTCAATTTGTTTACCGATGCATATGCTCGTCTAAGATTGCTTCGGCTCTAGGCTTATAAACTAAATGGAATAGAGTTTCCATGTAGCGAAGCAGGGATTCACGATTTTCACGGGATACAAAGTTCCAGAATGTATATATTTTAGCTAACAATAACAACTGATTGCTGTGTAAATGCCAGTTGTAGTTGTTACGAATTCGTTGGATGACCCATTCAGAGATATTATGCCAATATTCGGGATTAGTTTCGCATTGGTCAATAAAGTTCAAGATTCGGGCTGCTGTCCCCTCTAAGTCGGTAGGATTGATCTGAAATTCATTGTCGCGATCGCCGACAATTTCTGCGGCTCCGCCGAATTGAGTGGCGAATGTTGGTAAGCCAGAAATCATCGCTTCGAGAATTGTGAGTCCGAATGCTTCAAAGTGAGCAAAGTGGACAAAAATCCCTTGCCTATCAGCGATCGCTCTATAAGCTTCGGCGAGGTCAACGCTTTTAAGGCGCATTCCCAACCAGCGGATCTTCCCATTTAAATTATACTGCTTAATGATCTCTTGGAGTTTTTCAATTTCTACGGCTTCTGCTTGGTTGGTGGTAGCGGAAGCATCTACGTTGCTGGTAAGGATGATCAAGTTACAACGCGCTTGTAATTCCTGGCTTTTGCCAAAACATTCTGCCAAACCTGCGAGGTTTTTCACTGCTGTCATTGGAGCAACTGCAAGAATTATTCGTTTGTTTGGGTCATCTAATTTACCAAATATGTGGGGATCTTCACGGTCAAATAATAGCTCTTTAACTCGTGCGATCGCGCTTTGATCTCGGTCTTCAACTTGGCTATAGGGAAAGAATATGTTCTCGTTTACTCCGGGTGCAACCATGTTAAATTTAGGACTAAACAAATCAAGTCCATTAATCACATGATACAGTTCCGGCATGGTAAAGCACTTGTAGGACTCATACTGTCCTATACTGTCGGGTGTGCCGACAATTTCTTGGTAGGATGAGGTGACGATAAAATCGGCAGCATTCATGCTAATGATATCGGCGGTATATTGCGCGGAAAAATGATATTGTTTTTCTAAGTCTTGCCAATAAAGGTTGCTAAATAAATGTTTGGGCTTTTCTAAGGAGTGGGCAATGTGACAATGAGTGGCTTTCAGACGACGAGCGAGAAGGAAGGCTACTAAGTTGCCGTCGCTGTAGTTGCCAATAATTAGATTAGGGGTTCCGTTAAATTTAGTTAACAGTTCTTTTTCTGCGTCATTGGCAAATGTTTCTAAATAGGGCCAAATTTCATATTTAGAAATCCAGTTTTGAGTAACTTCGGGATTAAATTCACCGAAAGGAACGCGCAAAATCCAGCCGTTTTCTGTTCCGGAAAGTTTTTCTACGCGCAAGTCGCACTGGGTTTCTTGGCAGTTGGGGATCAGACGGGTAAGAATAATAACTTGGGGTTTAATGTTTAGCAGGTCAAGTCCGGCAAGTTGAATTTCTGCTTGCAGTTTATTTTCTAAGCTGCGAGCTTGTTCTAAGACGTAAACGACTTGACCCATTGTCTCTGGTCTTCCTAAAACGTCTTCTTGACCAACCCATCCGTGTATAGAAACGAGGACGACGCGAAAAATTGCGGGAATCCGGGAAACAAAGGCTTCGAGGATGGGTGGTTCTGGGTTTTCAAAGAGTCGTTCGAGGAGTTCGAGGGTTTCTTTGACGCGAGAAGCGGTGTTTCCCCAACCTGGTTCAAAGCCGATTTGTTGAAATTCTAGGTGAAATTTGTCGTATGATTCGTCAGGTTGGCAGGAGCTAACTAATTTGATTCCTTCCTTGAGTTGTTGAGATAATTCCGAACCTGAATGAATGCGATCGTTAATTAACAACGGGATGCCGTCATATTCGCGTTTTTGTAAAACATCATACAATACATCTAACCAATACTGGCGATCGGTTAATACTTGATTGCATAAATAACGGTTGAGGAATGTTAGACCTTGACCAATGTTTCTCGGATCGCTGACATTTGGTGAACCTTCATAAAAGGGATGGGTATCTATTTCTAGAATGTTTGCTTGGTAACGGTTAACGAAGCGATCGCGCACATCTAACAATGCTTTTGGCTCTTGAGACTCCAAAGTCATGTTTGCCTCAAGTCGCCAAATTTCTTGGCTAGCGATTTTCGGTCGGACAAGAAACCAAGTATTTTCGTCTTCGATAATTATTTCATGGGTGTAGTGAATTAACTTGCCCAAAGAGGAAGAATGGTAAAAATACGCAGGCTTCTGCGACTCTTGACAGTAGTCTGTAAATGCTGAAAGAATTTCATTTCTCAAGAAGTATCGCTTCCCTGAGATATTTAATGCAAAGACCAACTGACGTAAAGCTGTTTTCTCATCACTGTTTAAAACAGCTTGAAATAGTTCATGCATGGCGAATTCCTGAACCTAGCGGTTGTCAACTGAAGGATGAAGTGTGTTCGCATAGTCTAGGAGTGGAGCAGAAGGATAAAGGATGAAGTTAAGACCTTACACATGATTTATCTTTCATAGTTTTTCGTGTCAGATATAATTTCTTGTTTTCAGACTTTATCCTTCATACTTGATACTTCATTAGTACGGTTCCTCAGCTATTTGTTTGATTTTTATATTATAAATGAAAGTCAAAGCTTACCGCTTCTAGCTAAGGTATGAAACTGCTAAAATATATATTTTAGTTGCAATTATTGATTATTTCTTTACAAAAAGGTGAAGTTATATTATGTCCTAATAATTAACATTAATAAAAATATCACAACCCTCGTAGAGACGTTCCGATGGAACGTCTAAACAACTGCAAGTACCGGACATGACATAATTTGAGATCCGATGATATCACCTAAAAAAAATCCCCCGTCAAATGGCGGGGGATTTTAATTATCTACCTACAACACTACTGATGAAAGCTGAATTAACCAAACTTACCAGCAGTAGAGGCAATGAGGAAGGCTGCATAGGTTAAGACATAGCCAACAGTGAAGTGAGCTAAACCAACCACACGACCTTGAACGATGGACATAGCAACGGGCTTGTCTTTCCAGCGAACTAAGTTCGCTAAAGGAGTGCGCTCGTGTGCCCAAACTAAAGTTTCAATCAACTCTTGCCAGTAACCTCTCCAAGAGATGAGGAACATGAAACCGGTAGCCCAAACTAAGTGTCCAAAGAGGAACATCCAAGCCCAGACAGACAGGTTATTCATGCCATAAGGGTTGTATCCGTTAATCAACTGAGCGGAGTTAGCCCACAGGTAATCACGGAACCAGCCCATCAGGTACGTAGAAGACTCATTAAACTGAGCGACGTTGCCCTGCCAGATACCGAGATGTTTCCAGTGCCAGTAGAACGTCACCCAACCAACGGTGTTCAATGACCAGAACAAAGCGAGATAGAACGAATCCCAACCAGAGATATCGCAAGTACCGCCACGACCTGGACCGTCGCAGGGGAAGGCATAGCCGAAGTCCTTTTTATCGGGCATCAGCTTAGAACCACGGGCATCCAAAGCACCTTTGACCAAAATCAAAACAGTGGTGTGGATCGCCAACGCAAAGGCGTGGTGTACTAAGAAGTCACCAGGACCGATGGTTAAGAACAGGGAGTTGGTGCTGTTGTTAATTGCATCCAACCATCCTGGCAACCAGACGTTACCGTAGTTGGGCCAAGCGGTGGAAGCAATGCTATCAGGGTTAGACAGCAAGGTGTTTAAACCATACAGCACTTTCCCGTGAGAAGCTTGGATGAACTGGGCAAATACCGGTTCAATCAAGATTTGTTTCTCAGGAGTTCCAAAAGCTACTACTACGTCGTTGTGTACGTACAAGCTTAAGGTGTGGAAGCCTAAGAAGAGAGACACCCAGCTGAGGTGGGAGATAATCGCTTCTTTGTGCTTCAGCACGCGGTCAAGTACGTTACCTTTGTTTTGTTCTGGGTCGTAGTCACGTACCCAGAAGATGGCGGCGTGAGCAAAAGCACCTGTCATCAAGAATACAGCAATGTATTGGTGATGGGTGTACAGCGCTGCCTGTGTTGTGTAATCCCTAGCGATAAACGCGTAAGGAGGCATGGCGTACATGTGCTGCGCCACCAAGGAGGTGATGGTTCCCAACGCTGCCAAAGCCAAAGACAATTGGAAGTGTAGGGAGTTGTTGATGGTGTCGTACAACCCTTGGTGAGGCAGGTTGAACGGACCTTCAGTTTCGGCACCAAAGAAGTTCTTGGCGTTCATCATCTCTTTGATGCTGTGACCAATACCGAAGTTAGTGCGGTACATGTGACCGGCGATGATGAAGATCACAGCGATCGCTAAGTGGTGATGAGCCATATCGGTCAACCACAGCGATTCAGTCTGAGGATGGAAACCACCCAAGAAAGTCAAAATCGCAGTCCCTGAACCAGTTGATGTACCAAACAAATGCTGTGCTGTGTCGGGGTTAGCAGCATAAACACCCCAGTTACCTGTAAAGAAGGGTGTTAAACCTTCTGGGTGAGGCAGGGTGGATAAAAAGTTATCCCAACCCACGTGCTGTCCGCGAGATTCGGGGATCGCAACGTGAACTAAGTGACCTGTCCAAGCCAAGGAACTAACACCAAACAAACCAGCTAAGTGGTGGTTTAGGCGAGGTTCAGCACTCTTAAACCAAGAGAGGCTGGGACGGAACTTGGGCTGCAAGTGCAACCAACCTGCAAACAGAAATACTGCTGACAATAGGAGGAGGAACACTGAACCCATATATAGGTCATTGTTCGTCCGCATCCCAATGGTGTACCACCAGTGGTAAACACCTGAGTAAGCTATGTTAACTGGATTGCTGGCACCACCTTGGGTAAAAGCTTCGATAGCTGGTTTACCAAAGTGTGGGTCCCAAATCGCATGAGCGATGGGGCGGATATGAAGGGGATCTGTGATCCACTGTTCAAAATTACCTTGCCAAGCGACGTGAAATAAAAGGCTCGAAGCCCATAGGAAAATGATTGCCAAATGACCGAAGTGTGTAGCAAAAATCTTTTGGTAAAGATTTTCTTCTGTCATGCCATCGTGGCTTTCAAAATCATTTCCCATAGCCATCGCATACCAAATCCGACGTGTAGTCGGATCTTGTGCGAGATCCTGGCTAAATTTTGGAAATTTTGTTGCCATAGGTGTGATAAATCCTCTGACCTTTAGCCATCAGCTACTGGAGTTAGGAATAAGTAGTAGTTAGGAGGAGGGGAGTTAGAAGTTAAAAGTTATTCTTAACTCTTAACTCTTAACTCATCACTCTTAACTCTTGCTTGTTAGCCTACTGAAAGTATGTGTGCGTGGAAGAATGCCCAGGTGGTAACAATTCCTCCTAAGAGATAGTGAGCCACCCCAACAGCACGACCTTGAATAATACTCAAAGCGCGAGGTTGAATTGATGGCGCTACTTTCAATTTATTATGCGCCCAAACGATGGACTCAATCAGTTCTTGCCAGTAGCCGCGACCGCTGAACAAGAACATCAAGCTGAATGCCCAAATAAAGTGACCGCCTAAGAAAAGTAGACCATAAGCTGACAGCTCACTGCCGTAGGAGTTGATCACTTGTACAGCTTGTGCCCACAAGAAGTCACGCAACCAGCCGTTGATGGTGATTGCACTTTCGGCGAAGTTACCACCGGTGAGGTGAGACACAACTCCATCGCTGTCTACCGTCCCCCAGACATCTGATTGCATTTTCCAACTAAAGTGGAAAATTACGATGGAAATGGTGTTGTACATCCAGAATAAACCGAGGAATACGTGATCCCAACCGGATATCTGACAAGTACCACCACGACCTGGACCATCGCAAGGAAAGCGGAAGCCGAGGTTGGCTTTGTCTGGAACCAGACGAGAACCGCGAGCAAACAGAAATCCTTTTAACAGAATTAGGACTGTGACATGAATTTGGAATGCGTGAATGTGGTGGATCATGAAGTCCGCCGTACCCAGCGCGATGGGCATCATTGCCACTTTACCGCCTACAGCCAAAATTCCGCCACCGAAAGCATAGCTAACAGGTTCTAGAGCATTGGGAGCGGTGCCGCCAGGTGCTAATGTGTGTATGTTTTGTACCCACTGAGCAAATACTGGCTGTAATTGAATTGCTGAATCTGAGAACATGTCTTGGGGACGACCCAAGGCACGCATCGTGTCGTTGTGAATGTACAATCCAAAGCTGTGGAAGCCGAGGAACATACAAACCCAGTTTAGGTGAGAGATGATTGCATCTCGGTGACGAAGCACGCGATCCAAAACGTTGTTTCGGTTCACCACAGGATCGTAATCCCGCACCATGAAGATGGTGGCGTGAGCCGCACCGCCTACAATACAGAAGGCTCCAATCCACATGTGGTGGGTGAAGATACACAACTGTGTTGCGTAGTCGGTTGCCAAGTACGGATACGGCGGCATCGCGTACATGTGGTGTGCCACGATGATTGTTAGGGAACCTAGCATTGCGAGGTTAGTTCCTAACTGAGCGTGCCACGATGTGGTCATGTTTTCGTAGAGACCTCTGTGACCATCGCCTGTGAAGGGACCTTTATGGTTTTCGAGGATCTCTTTCATGCTGTGACCGATACCCCAGTTGGTACGGTACTGGTGACCAGCAATAATGAATAGAACAGCGATCGCTAAATGGTGATGAGCAATATCACTCATCCACAAGCCGCCAGTTACTGGGTTCAGACCGCCTTTAAAAGTCAGGAAGTCCGCATACTGACCCCAGTTCAATGTGAAAAATGGCGTTAAACCATTGGCAAAGCCGGGGAACAACTCGATCAATAAGTCTTTGTTCAGGATGAACTCGTGGGGTAAAGGTACGTCTTTTATTGACACACCTGCATCCAAAAGCTTATTAATCGGGGCTGATACGTGGATGATGTGACCTGCCCAACCCAAAGAACCGCAACCCAGCAATACTGCTAAGTGGTGATTCATCATCGACTCGACATTCTGGAACCATTCCAGTTTGGGAGCGCGTTTGTGGTAGTGGAACCAGCCAGCAAACAGCATTAATGCTGCCATCACTAAGCCGCCGATGGCGGTGACGTACAACTGGAAGGAGTTTGTAATACCCCAGCCACGCCAGATTTGAAACAAGCCTGAGGTGATTTGGATACCGTGGAAGCCACCACCGACATCACCATTCAAAATATCTTGTCCCACAATGGGCCAAACGACCTGAGCACTTGGCTTAATGTTCAAGGGGTCGCTTAACCAGGCTTCGTAGTTGGAAAACTTCGCGCCGTGGAATATCATCCCGCTCAACCAGATGAACACTACGGCTAGGTGCCCGAAGTGTGCTGCAAATATTTTGCGGGATATGTCTTCTAAATCACTGGTATGTGTATCAAAGTCGTGGGCGAGAGCGTGAAGGTTCCAAATCCAGGTGGTGGTTTTTGGACCTTTAGCAAGGTTCCTGTCGAAGTGACCTGGGGTCGCCCACCTTTCAAATGAGGTAGGAACTGGGTCGTTATCGACTATTACTCTTGCTTTTTTCTCCTCTCGCTCTGGAGGACTTATCGTCATTCAGACCCTCCTCTCTTAACAAGGATGTGAGGAATCATTTAAACCACTAGTTGTCTTTTTGGCTAAGTTGTGCTTAGTCCGATGCTCCAGATATATCCGAGGCAGCGGCGACGACAAAGAGTGGAGATTGCTTTCTGTTGAATTATAAAGTCTTATCTCCCACTTTGTTGAACACAAGTTAACAATAATTAAAAATCCCTGGATTAATTGTGGAATCTACTTTTTCCAGAAAAGCAACTTGTCCAAAAGTCAATAGCTTATTCATATAATTTACAAATGATAACAATTCATAAATTTTGTATATTAACCAGACGCAGTAAGCATTTTCGCTCTGTTCGGCTTTGATTTGTATACGTTAGTCTTTGAGATAACACCTACTACCATATTTTGCTGAAATTGCTTTTAATAAATATTTGTGATCAATATGACTAATTATGAGAAATAACTGATAAAGACCTAAGCAAAATCAGATTTGCAAAAAAATTCACCTTTTAGGCTGTGGTTCCGAATGCATGATTTGCGCCAAAATCAGTTGTTGAAGACTAAAAACTAGGTGGAAGTCATGAAGTGGCAGACAACAACAGTAATAGCGAAAATCCAAACTAGGATCGCTATCCTCAGACGGCTAATAATTTTGTTACTGGTATTGACTATTACTAGTTGTGGCGAGAAAGCCGTAAGTCAAGAAGCATCCATTGGATACAAAGAAAAGCCGCAAGAGATTTCTCGGCAATTCTCTGAAGTTTCACCACCAGCGACAATTCAAGAACTGCGAGCGTCCTTAGAAGTTTATCAACCACAAGTAACAATAGTTACTCCCCAAGCTGATGAAGTTCTCCAAGACGACAAAGTTACAGTTCGCTTGCAAGTTAAGGATTTACCAATATTTCAAGACCCAAAACTAAATCTAGGACTACATTTAAATGTAATTGTTGATAATGAACACATACGTGCTGTTTATGACCTGAATCAACCGCTGGTTTTACCAGACTTGTCCCCAGGTACCCATACTTTGCGCGTCTTTGCTTCTCGTCCTTGGGATGAAAGCTTTAAAAATGAAGGTGCTTACGCTCAGACAACATTTCACATCTTTACGAAAACCGACGATAATAATCCCGATCCGGCACTACCCCTGATAACCTACAACCGTCCTCAAGGCATCTACGGGGCAGAACCAATTCTACTAGACTTTTATTTAACTAATGCGCCTTTGCACCTCGTTGCTTCACATAATCCCAACAATCAAATTGCTGATTGGCGCATTCGTTGTACAATTAATGGTGAAAGCTTTGTTCTCGATCGCTGGCAGGCTATTTATCTCAAAGGCTTTAAACCTGGTAAAAACTGGGTCAAGCTAGAATTTCTCGATGATCAGGGAAATGTTGTGAAAAATGTCTTCAACAGCACAATCAGGCTGATTACCTACGAACCCAAGGGTAAAGACACTCTTTCTAAAATCGTCAGAGGCGAACTTTCAGCAGAGCAAGTTCGATCAACTATAGACCCAAATTATACTGCTAAACCGACAACGGCTGAACCAATAACCGCGCCAACAGTTGAAACAACACCGGAAACTAAGGTAGAGGAACCTGTTACTGAATCTGAATCTCCTGAATCAAGCCAGTCAAAACAAGTTGAACCTCAACCAAAGGAAACGATACCAGAGCAATCCCCCCAACCTGGTAAACCAAAATCAGACGGTTTTTTCAATCGTCAGACACCTAAGATTCCCACTTTACAACCACCCGCGATACCATCTCCAAGTGTATCGCCAACATTACCAGAAATTATCGAGCCAAAACCTGAACCACAATTAGAGGAAACGCCAACTCCGGAATCAACCACTTTACCAGAAAAAATCGCTCCCAATCTGGAAAAACCGGAATTAAAGGGAGATTTGACTGATGCTTCTCCATCTTTGAATTTGCCGCTAAATCAACCGGAGTTGTCCGCACCAACATTAGATAAAGGGTGACGTACTGACACGTTTCGAGGGGAAGCTTCCCCCCCGAAACGTCACTTGTGAGTGTGGGCTTCTCAGTATTTCCTCAGCTTAAGCTGAAGGGAGTGTCAATTCAACCACCAGCTACAGCGGGAACGATACTGACTTGATCACCATCTTTGAGGGGTGTATCTGTCCCTTCTAAAAAACGGATGTCTTCATCGTTAACATATAAATTCAAAAACCGCCGTAGTTGTCCTTTATCATCGCACAAAGACGACTTGATACCAGGGCAGCTTTTCTCTAATGAGTCCAACAGTTGAGCAATATTGCTGCCGCTACATTCTAGAGTAGCTTGGTTGTTGGTGAATTTCTGAAGAGGAGTAGGAACTAAAACTTTTATTGACATAGTGAAGTGATGGTTGATGGTTAATAGTTGATGGTTGATGGTTGATGGTTGATGGTTGGAAAACTCATAGCTACTAACCACTAACCACTAACTACGTTCCTAAACAAGTACCTGTTGCCATTCTAGGCGGTCGAGTGTACGCGATCGCTCTAGTGCGCGTTCAAAACTATCGAGTTTGGCATCAATTGTCAAAGGTTCACCAACGTAACCTTGTACTGCTTCTTGGGTTTTCAAACCATTGCCAGTAATGTAAACCACGGTAGTTTCATCTGGATCTATTTTGCCAGCTTCTACCAATTTTTTCAGTACGGCAACGGTTGTACCACCAGCGGTTTCGGTGAAGATGCCTTCAGTTTCTGCCAAGAGCTTCATGCCTTCAATGATTTCTGCATCATTGACTGACTCAATGTTACCATTTGTTTTCTTAGCTATTTCCACAGCGTAAATACCATCTGCGGGGTTGCCTATCGCGAGGGATTTAGCTATTGTATTCGGTTTCACTGGCTTGATAAAGTCGCTTCCTTCACGGAATGCTTCAGCAATTGGTGAACAACCTTCAGCTTGGGCGCCACTAAAACGCACCTTTTTACCTTCCACCAAACCGACTTCGACAAATTCGTTAAAACCTTTGTAAATTTTTGTGAACAACGAGCCAGATGCGAGGGGAGCAACGATGTGATCTGGTAATTCCCAACCTAATTGTTCAGCAACTTCATAAGCTAGAGTCTTGGAACCTTCTGAGTAATAGGGACGCAAATTAATATTGACAAAACCCCAACCTTGTGTATTGGCTACTTCACAACAAAGGCGATTAACTTGATCGTAATTGCCTTTAACAGCCATCAGGGTAGGACTGTAGATCAAACTACCGAGGATTTTACCAGCTTCTAAATCGGCGGGGATGAATACGCAACAATCTAAACCGGCGTGAGCGGCGATCGCAGCGGTAGAATTTGCTAAGTTGCCGGTGCTAGCACAAGAAACTGTTGTGAAACCTAATTCACGCGCACGAGAAAGAGCAACTGACACCACCCGATCTTTGAAGCTGAGGGTGGGCATGTTGACGGCATCATTCTTTATATATAGTTTATTTAAACCAAGGCGACGCGCCAAGCGGTGGGAGCGCACCAAGGGAGTCATACCAGTTCCCACATCTATAACATTATCTGTAACGACTGGCAGAAACGGACGGTAACGCCAAATCGAATTTGGTCCAGCTTGAATAGTTTCACGGGTGACAGTCTGACGCAAGGCGTTGTAATCATACTTGACTTCTAATGGACCAAAGCACAACTCACAAACATGGCTGGCTTTTAGTTCATATTCTGCGCCACATTCCTTACACTTGAGGGCTTTCAAGTAAGCAGTGGTGGTTTGGTTTAAGTGTGCGATCGCCTGAGTCATAAAACAACTTCCCTGTGTCTCCGTCAACTTTGAATTGATGCTACCACGAGCCAAAACACTAGTCAAACATACCCGACAAATTTTATCGGGATTGATTTGGCGATGAAAATAGGGCTTCTTTTTCACACCAAAATCCACGTATCTACTTCACCCACCGCTAACCGGGGGAATTAATACCACTTCATCGCCATCTTGCAGAATCGTATCTGCTTCGACAAATTGCAGATTTACGCCAAAACGGGTGATTTCTCGCCATTGAGCAAGTTCGGGGTGTTCGGCAATTAGGCGATCGCATACCCCAGCTACTGTTGTACCATCAGGTAATTCCAGCATCAGTTCTGGAACTTTATAAGCTTCTTGATAAACAGCGAATAACTTGACGGTGACGGTGTTGGACATAAAACAATAGGAAAAAAATTAACGCTGCTGTTGTGAGAACTTGCAACACTGATAGCCCATTTTAATACTAATTGAGTCACAGAGGAGGATCGCACCACACTAAAAGCGGTGGGTCGTCGATTGGCTATAATGCTTGTAGTGAGTAGGACATAAATAAAAATGTCAGAAAAAACTTTCGATATTGCTTACTTATCTGATAATTTACTTGATTTATTATCAGATATCCAAAATCATGTTGAAATTACCCTAACTCATCAGGGAGTACCTTGGGCAAAAGTTTTACCTCTGTCTCAAGCAGAGCCTAGAGTTGCTAAAGCGGGTTTAAATCATGGTTCGATAGTGATGAGTGAAGATGTCTTAGAACCAAGGGTTGCGGGTTTTTGGCAAGGACAGGTTAAGATTTCTGATGATTTTGATGACACTTCAGAAGAGGTGATTGCTAGTTTTTATGGGAAAGATTAATGAGTTTTCTGCTAGATACTCATATCTTATTATGGTTTTTAGAAAATGATCCTAAGTTATCAATTGAGTTACGAGAAGTAATTACTAAACCTGAGAATTTAATTTTTGTCAGTGCTATTAGTGCTTGGGAAATTTCGATTAAACAGTCTTTAGGAAAGTTAATAGCTCCTAGTAATTTAGAAGAGGCTTTGCGCTTTAGTCGGTTAGAGGTTTTAGCGATTACGTTGGCACATGGAATAAAGGTTGCTGATTTGCCAATGTATCATAAAGATCTTTTGATCGGATGTTAATTGCTCAGGCTTTGGTAGAAGGTCTAACGATAATTACTGTAGATCAAAAGTTTAAATTTTATGATGTGCCGTTGTTAATAACTGAATCATAAATATTTGCTGCTTCGGTGAGGGCATTGATTTTTGCAACAAATCTATCTACTACCAAATTATGGAACAACCGTAAATTTCACAGTATAGCTATAGTTACCGGCTCGCAGAGAACGACCTCTATCTATAGCAAAATCAATTGTTAAAGGAGTAGTTCCCGCAGGTACAGCTAAGGGAGCATCACCATTTTTAGTAGAGCTACCGGAGGGAATTGTCACAGTAGCAACAGCAGATAGCGGGGTGAATTCTGGTCCCGCAACTTGAATTGGTGCAGATACACTTATATTTGCCGATTGGCTACAAATAGCATCAATTTTAGTCGGAGAACCACCAGCAGAAGCGAAAGTAACTAATTTCTTTGGTAAAGTACCACCTTCAGTGACTAATTGACCAGGAGTAGCTTGAGAGAAAGTGCATAAAGGTTCTGAAGCGATCGCACTTTTGAATATAATTAAATTAGCAGTTACAATTATAAGTGAAAAAAATATTATTTTAGACATATTTATTTAAATATTTTACCCAATATAAAGCTTAGTTAAGGAGTAGAAGTAATAGTTACTGTAAACTTGTAGTCTCCAGGAGAAATTTTCTGAGTGCCATTACGTGCTTCCATATTTACTTCGAGAGTCATATCTGCAACTCCAGAAGTACCGGGAAAAATATTTGCAGATGTACTAATAGATTCAGAACTAACATTTACACCAAAAGTAGAATTTTTTGCTCTTGCAGTTAGATTTTCAGATAAAAATACTGTTTGTCCACTAAGAAATTTTGTTTGTACAGGCTTAGAAATAGTGAGAGTAGCATCACCATTACAGGTTATATCAACTGTTGCTGCTCTTCCACCAGATGCACTACTACTAAGAGTTGTAGGATTGGAAGGAGCGTCAACACCCAAATTTCCATCAATAGGGTTGCCCAAATTACAAAATTCGGCTACCATACCGCTAGCATTAGCCGAACCTTCTTCAGCATTAGCGGTAGTTGCAAAGATGAAAGTGTTTACAAGCAGAAAGGCTGAAGTGATTAGTAGGTGACGAATCATGTTTTAATATCCATGTATATTCGGACAACGTATCAACCGTTATTAGGTTAACTTCTATTTACAAGCTTTGTGTTGAGTAAATTAACGGACTTTTATTCCCAGAGTATCTATGAAAATTATCTATGATTTGTGAAAATTCACGATGCCCAGAAACCCGACTTCTTAAATAAGTCGGGTTTCTAAATTTCACGCTCTTGTTTAGAATTTATGCAACTAGCACATCCTAAAGGTTCGTAATCAGCGTTTTAACGCTTTTTTAGGCACTAAAGTGCCACTAATCAAATTTTTATTTAAATCTTTATCATATCAGTACGAATACGTAAAGAAATATAATAATTTCTAATTTTGCAATTCATCATAAAGCTTAGATTATTTAAAAATAATTAAATAAAAAGTTGCTGAAATTCATCAACTAATTCAAAATAGCTCTACAAACTCTTCAAAATAAACATCGTGTAATTACCGAGGCACTAATTTATCTCTAAAGTTGATAATTATTAGCTAATGGCTATTAATTTTATTTTGTGTAGCTTTGAAATAATTCAAAATTTATTTGGCAATTTGATAATCTCTAATTTTTATTTACAAAAATGAAACGAGTTTGATAGTAACAAATTTGATTGATTGTCGATAAATATACCTTGAGTTTGCATACATAGTATCAATAATAAGTAGAGGTGTTTCATATGGTAAATTTAACTGGTACGCAATACAGTGAATATTTTGACGGTATTGGCTTAGGTCTACCACTTGGCTGGCTGGTATATACGGGTGCGACTAACTCATCTTTGGGAACTTCGGTGAGTTTCACCACAACAACTACAACTTGGGATGATACAACAGGTGCTTTCAAAAACTTTGCAGCAAACGACAGTAGTCTTGCATCAAATGCCTCAAACAACTTGCAAAACTCAGCTACAGATCGAGCATTAGGTATCCGTCAGACAAGCAGTATTGGAGACCCTGGTGCATCGTTTGTTTTCAATCTTGACAATACACTTGGCTTTCAGAATTTTGGACTTTCTTTGAAAGCTCAGATGCTAAGTGTTCAGCCTCGCTCTACAACTTGGACAATTGATTATAGGGTTGGAAATTCTGGTACTTTCAATGTTCTTGGAACTTATGCAGATCTGAGTGTATTTGGCTCTTCAACTTTAAATTTATCAAATTTCGGCACTGATATTAACAATCAGTCTAATCAAGTTCAAATCCGAATATCTGCACTCTCAGCAAGTACAGGTAGTAGCAATCGAGACAGTTTTGGTATTGATGATTTTCAACTGACTTACAGCTCTCTACCAGTAAATAATCCTCCTGTCGTGACTTTGCCTAGTACGGCTATCTCTTACACCGAAAATGCTTCAGCTACGATTCTTGATGCAAGTGCGACTGTCACAGATATTGATTCACCCAACTTCAATAATGGTAGCCTCACTGCTCGTTTCACGACAGGAGGTAGTGCTGATGACCGTATAAATATTCGTAATGAAGGTACTGGGGCAACTCAAATTAATCTTGATGGCAGAGAAATTTATTACGGTAGCAACTTAATTGGTAACTTTATAGGCGGTATTGGCACTGAGAATTTTGTAATTAGCCTGAATACAAATGCCACTCCAGAAAGGGTTCAGGCTTTATTACGTAATATAACTTATGCAAATGTCTCTGAAAATCCTTCAGTAAATAATCGTACCGTCGAATTTCTTCTCAACGATGGCAATAGCGGTATCAGCACACCAGTTACAAAGACAATTACAGTTGCCAGAATAAATGATGCACCGCTAATTGGTGGCACCACTGTTCTTTACGATGGCTCTTTGGTAGGAACACCAGACAGTCAAAATAAAGGATTAAAGTATTTTGGACTTGGTGTCACTCCCACTCCTGGTAGTGGTGTTACAAATTTGAATACATTCGGAAATAATAGCTTCCAAGCAGGATTTTCTAACTATTCAACATCTGGAACCAATCTCACCTCATTTACACTTGATCGTACTACTGGTTACACCATTAGTTTCTCTGCCAAAGTCACAGATGAAGCACGCGCTACAACTGCTAACAAAAATAACGATGGTAAAGATGACCGTGCAGGTTTTAGTGTTATTGCTATTAGTAGTGATCGCAAGTATGGTATTGAATTAGGTTTTTGGAAAGATCGTATCTGGGCACAAGATGATGGCACTACTCAAAAAAATCCTTCCTTGGAACCAGATGCAGCACCAGCTAGTAACTTCCGCACTTTTTTTACTCAAGCAGAAGGTGTAGGCTTCACCACCACTAATCTAGAAAATTATGACCTGACTGTACTCGGTGATACCTATACTTTATTTGCTAATGGTAATGCAATCCTCAGTGGTAAATTGCGGGATTATAGTGCTTTTCCTAATGGACTTCTTGATGTGTACGAAAAACCCAACTTTATTTTCTTTGGCGATAATACACCTTCGGCACGAGCGAATATTGATTTAAACCGGGTAGCGGTAACTACTAGTAGTATCCCCAATCTAACAATTAACGAGGATAATATCACAGGACCAATTCCTTTCAAAATCCGTGACTTTGAAACTGCTGCTGATTCCCTGATGGTTAATTTCTCCTCATCGAATACAGCTTTAATTCCAAATAATAATATTTCTTATAGCCTTACGGAAATCAATCCCACTCGCACTTTTACTGTCGTACCTGCTGCAAATCAAAATGGCACAGCGACAATTACACTGAATGTCAGCGATGGTATTACGACAACTCAGCGGACATTTGATATCACCGTTAATTCTGTAAACGATCGCCCCAGCTTCACTATAGGCGCCAACCAAAGCGTAAAAACAGGTGTGGCACAAACCATCAAAGGTTGGGCATACAATTTTAATTCTGGTGCTGCCAATGAAACACAAAGTGCCGCAGGTTACACCGTTACATTTGAGAATAATTTAGATAGTCAACTTTTTGCCGTTGCACCAACAATCGACCTTTCAACAGGCGATCTTAAATATACTCCAACTAATACAATTACTAGCAGCAAAACTGTACAATTTAAAGTCACAGTTCAGGATAACGGGGGTACTGCTAATGGTCTTGATACCTCAATCGAGCAAACTTTCAAAATCACCATCAATCCGACAGCTACTAACACAATTAAGGTTACTTCAGGTGTAAGTACTACGGGAACAGACCAAAACGATTTCATTACTGGATTAGATGGTATTGACACCATTATTGGTGGATTGGGTAATGACTATATTTTCGGTGGCAAAGGTAACGATATTCTCTACGGCGATTTGGGCATAAATGCCAACAATTCTGACATCATACCAGACTACGGTTCTAATCTGACGATGAATGACACTATTTATAGTGGTGATGGGGATGACTTTATCTACGGCAATGTTGGCAATGACAAGCTATATGGTGATGCCGGAAATGATACCATCTGGGGTGGTAATGGTGATGATATCATCTGGGGTGGTAATGGCAATGATACCTTCTGGGGGGGTGCTGATAAAGATAGCTTCGTTCTAGTTAGAGGGCAAGGTAAAGATACAATTGAGGATTTTAAAATTGGTGAAGATGTGCTTGGTTGTGCAGGTGGCTTAAGATACGATCCGTTGGTATTAGGTTTTCAAAATGTAGTTGGTGGCACCTCGATTTTTGATATAGTGGGAAATCAAGAGTTGGCATTCGTCAAAAATATTACTATGTCTCAACTGAATAATTCTAGTAATTTCCGTCTCTTTTAAAACAGTGTTCGGTGTTTTTAGATTTCTCTTAGAAACGCCGAATTTAGCCAAAAATAATACATACGGACGCTTCCAAACTTGAGTAAACCCGATCAACTGGCTAAAATAGGGTTATGTCTCAAATATCCTCAAACCAATTGACTTCCGATTCTGCACTCCTCACACGTCCAGTGTTCATCTTAGTAGATGGACACTCCCTCGCTTATCGTTCTTACTTCGCTTTCGCTAAAGGACGAAATGGGGGAATGCGTACAAAAGCGGGAATTCCCACCAGTGTATGTTTTGGCTTTATCAAGTCTTTGCTGGAAGTAATGGGAACCGAACAGCCGCAAGCGATCGCTATTGCTTTTGATTTGGGTTCACCAACCTTCCGTCACGAAGCTGACGATACTTATAAAGCCGATCGCTTAGAAACACCAGAAGACTTTATTCCTGACTTAAAAAATCTGCACGAGTTGCTTGATGGCTTCAATTTGCCAATTTTCACCGCTCCTGGTTATGAAGCAGATGACGTGTTAGGTACTTTAGCACAAAAAGCAACTGCCGCTGGGTATAGAGTGAAAATTCTTACAGGCGATCGCGATCTATTTCAACTTATCGACACAGAAAAAGAAATTACTGTTCTCTACTTTAGTCCAGAAGCGATGAAGCGTTCTACAAGTAGTATCACGGAATTTGACGCAGAACAAGTTAAACTAAAGCTAGGCATTTTACCATCACAAGTTGTTGATTATAAAGCTCTTTGTGGCGATAAATCAGATAATATTCCTGGAGTTAAGGGAATCGGAGAAAAGACAGCAGTGCCGCTGCTAAATACCTACGGTACTCTTGATAATATATATGCTTCTTTAGGTGAAATTAAAGGCGCAACTCAGCAAAAACTGGAAGCTGGTAAACAAGATGCCGAACATTCTCGCTTTTTAGCAAGTATAAGACTTGATGTGCCGATAGAAGTTAATTTAGAAGATTGTAAATTAACCGGATTTGATACCAACATCCTTACACCACTGTTAGAAAACTTAGAATTAAAGACTTTTTTAGGCAAAATAAACGAACTTCAGCAACGTTTTGGTGGGACAATTGAAGAAGCACCAAAACCCGAAACATCAAAACAAATTCACCCAAATGAAGATAATGATTTGTGGTTTTTTACTGCTGAGGATACAGCAGCAGCACAAAAACAATCGGCTTCACCAATTCAACCACGCATTATCAACACAGAAGCCAAACTAAGCGAGCTAGTCAAGCTTTTAGAAAAATTAACCAACATAGAAACACCGGTCGCTTGGGACACAGAAACCACTGGTTTAGAACCTCGTGATGCTGAGTTAGTAGGAATTGGCTGTTGCTGGGGAAGCAATCCTGATGAAGTAGCTTATATTCCTCTTAATCATAAAAGTGGAGATAATCTAAATCAAGAAATTGCTATAGAAGCACTACGTCCAATTTTAGAAAGTGCTGATTATCCGAAAGCGTTGCAAAATGCAAAATTTGACCGCTTAGTTCTCCGCTGTCAAGGAATTAAATTGGCAGGTGTAGTCTTTGATTCGATGTTGGCAAGTTATGTGTTGAATCCAGATAGTAGCCATAAGTTGGATGATTTGTCTAAACAATATTTGGATTTGACAGCAAAAAGTTACTTAGAATTAGTTCCTAAAGGTAAAACTATCGCTGATATTGACATTCCCGCAGTCGCTAATTATTGCGGGATGGATGCTTATTCTACATTCGGATTAGTACCAAAATTGCGAGAGGAATTAGATAAAATTCCGACTTTACATAAGCTTTTGTTGGAAGTAGAACAACCGCTAGAACCAGTTTTAGCGCAAATGGAATATACAGGTTTCCGCATTAATACAGATTATTTAAAAGAACTTTCGCAGCAGTTAGAAATAGATTTAGCCAAGTTGGAACAGCAAGCTATTGAGATAGCTGGAGAAAAGTTTAACTTGGGTTCTCCGAAACAATTAAGTCAGATATTGTTTGACAAATTAAGTTTAAGTACGAAGTATTCCCGGAAAATTCAAACGGGTTACTCTACTGATGCAGCGACACTAGAAAGACTGCAAGAAGTAGATGAAACGGGCTTTGTTGATGCGATTATGGAGTATCGTACTTTATCTAAATTAAAGTCTACTTATGTGGATGCACTGCCAACATTGGTGCGCCCAGATACTCAACGGGTACATACGGATTTTAACCAAACGGTGACATCTACTGGAAGGTTATCTTCTTCAAATCCAAATTTGCAAAATATCCCGATTCGGACTGCTTTTAGTCGTCAGATTCGTAAGGCTTTTGTGCCAGAATCAGGTTGGTTAATGGTAGCTGCTGATTACTCGCAAATTGAGTTAAGAATTTTGGCTCATTTGAGTCAAGAACCAGTGTTAGTTGAAGCATACCAAAACAATCAAGATATTCATACTGTTACAGCGCGTTTGGTGTTTGAAAAAGAAGATATAACATCAGATGAAAGAAGATTGGCAAAAACGATTAATTTTGGCGTGATTTATGGGATGGGTTATTTGAGGTTTTCTCGTTCAACTGGTGTAGATAAAACCCTGGCTAACGAGTTTATTCAACGTTTTTACAGTCGCTATCCGAAAGTATTTGAATATTTGGAGAGTGTGAAAAAACAAGCTATATCTCAAAATTATGTCGAAACTATTCTCGGTCGTCGTCGTTATTTTGATTTTACCAGCAACAGCATCCGCAAGTACAAAAACAATAAACTAGAAGATATTGACTTGAAAAAATTGGGTAATTTGGGTGCTTTCGATGCGGGATTATTACGTGCTGCTGCTAACGCCCCAATTCAAGGTTCCAGTGCTGATATTATCAAAATTGCGATGGTGAAAATGCATAAAATTTTGCAGAGATATCAATCGCGGTTATTGTTGCAAGTTCACGATGAATTAGTATTTGAAATTCTCCCCAGTGAGTGGGAAGAATTAGAACCGCAAATTAAATCAGCGATGGAAGATGCTGTATCGTTGAGTGTACCGTTAATTGTAGATGTGCGTGCCGGTGAGAATTGGATGGAGACGAAGTAAACTTAACTGCACAATTCAATGATTGACCATGATCTCTTGTTTAAGGAACTCCTAACGACATTTTTTGTAGAGTTCTAAACTTATTTTTCCCAGCGGTAAGTAGGTGGGTGTAAATAAACATAACTATATTTCTGTCATTGCGTTCGCGGAGCGTCTCGTAGAGAGGAGGCACGACAAAGCAATTCGCTTGCGGTTACGGACTTTTTATATTTTGTTACATAGCTAGGTTTATTCGTGCCTACCTACTTACTGGTTTATACGCCATTAGCCTTTCAAAGTCAATTTGGTAATAGCGGCAATTAACTCTGTTGGTTCGACTGGTTTGGGGATATGCATTTGAAAGCCGGCTGAAATTGCTTGTTGGCGATCATATTCTCCAGCATAAGCTGTTAGAGCGATCGCTGGTATTTGTCCCCCTTGTTCTGGCAACCAATTTCTCACTTGACGAATCAGCATATAGCCGTCCATTTCTGGCATCCCAATATCACTTAATAAAATATCTAATTTCGACTTTGCCAAGATTTGCAGTGCTTCCATCGCGGATGAAACTGCTATCACTTCGGCATTCTCTTCTTGCAATAGGAAGGTAATAAAGTCTCGTGAATCAACGTCATCATCTACAATCAGTATTTTGGTTCCTTCCAAATTAAGTGAATTAAATTTCGCTTCTGTTGTCAACTCACTTTCTCCTAAATCTTTTATTGCCAACAATGGCAGCTTGACTGTAAATGTTGCTCCCTGTCCTTCTCCAGGACTTTCTACATAGACTGTACCACCGTGGAGTTCTACTAACTGTCGCGCGATCGCTAATCCTAATCCCAATCCACCAAATTTTCTCGTAGTGGCACCATCTGCTTGGCGGAAGTAATCAAAAACATAAGGTAAAAACTCTAGGGCAATACCTTTGCCTGTATCGCTAACTGTAATCTGAGCATACCTGCATGAGGGGGAGAGGGGGAGAGGGGGAGATGGGGAGAGGGGGGGATGGAGGAAAGAATTATTCTCCTTGTCCCCTTGTCCCCCACTCCCCATTTCCATTGACAATCGCACCTCTACCCGTCCCCCATTGGGTGTGAACTTAACAGCGTTGGAAAGCAAATTCCAAATAACTTGTTGCAAGCGACCTGCATCACCTGCTATTTGCCCCACATTTGGGTCGAAAATGGTCACAATCGAAATCGATTTCGCTTCTGCTGCTAAACGTACTGTCTCTAAAGCTGCTAAAATAATTAATGATGGACTTACTTTGTCTATATTCAGGGTTAGTTTGCCGCGAAGTATTCGTGAGACATCCAGCAAGTCTTCAATCAGTTGTACCTGTAATTTGGCATTGCGCTCAATTGTTGCTAAAGCTTCAGCGGTCTTTTTTTCATCAAACTTGCGGGTTCGCAACAGCTTAGACCAACCGATAATCGGGTTTAGTGGGGTGCGTAATTCGTGCGAAAGAACGGCGAGAAATTCATCTTTGATGCGGTTTGCCGATTCAGCTTGGGTACGCGCTAGTTGTTCAGCTTCGTACAAGCGAGTATTTTCAATTGCCACAGATGCCATCTGTGCTAATTGTACCAAAATGGCTTCGTCTTCTGCTGTAAACTCGCTTTCGTCGTATTTATCAGATAATTGAATCAGTCCAATATTACCACCATCTCGTCCTGTTAGGGGTGCAGCCAGACAACCGCGCATCGGTAGATTTTCGGCTTCTGCGTCAAATCTGCGCCATTGGGGATGCGCTTCTAGTTCGGTTTGAGTCATGCGGATGGGACGATTTCTTTGGCAGATGTATGCGTAAATGCCTGAGCCATCGGGTTTTAGTTTATAATCTTGCCATGCCGCATATTTATTTGAAAGTGAGGTAGCGCTGATAGATTCTGCCCAATTACGATCAATCGTCATGCTGGTAAGTGATTGATGTGCGCCGATTAAAAAACGCGATCGCTCGGTAATTATTTGCACAACTTCTTCAATAGAAAGTGCTGAATTTATCGTCAATGCTGCCTCAGTTAACCCACGCAGTTGACCGGTATATTGTTGAACCCGCACGAGCATTTTTTCGCGTTCAGTTACATTCAACGCTAGTGATAGCACGGAAATTAATTTACCAGATTCATCTAATAAAGTCGAATTGTACCACTCACAGGACACAATCGAATTATCTTTTGTGTAATTGCGGTTGTAAGAAATATTACGGTTTTCAATTCCTTGAGTCAGTCGAGTTACCGCATCTGTAACAACTTCTAAATCTTCCGTAAAGACAAACTGCCAATCTTGGAAATTCTTACCGATGACTTCTGATGCTTGCCAGCCAAAAATTCGTTCCGCTTCCACCGACCAACGAGATACACGAAATTCATGATCCCACTCAACTACTGCCAAAGGCGAGTTTTCTACATGAAAGTTTAACCTTTGCAGGGCATTTTGCAATGATATTTCCGTAGTTTTACGAGCAGTAATATCGCGGAAATAAATACCCATCCCTTCTTCTGATGGATAAGCATGAATCTCCAACCACATCTTTAATGGTTCGTACAATACCTCAAAATGTACCGGAATTTGCTCTTTGATTGCTTGACGATATTTCTGCTCAACTATTGTACCAACTGACCAAGACCACATTTCCCAGTGGGTTTTGCCAATTATTTCCTCTGGCTGCATATTGTTGCGCCTTGCTGTCTGTTGGTTCACATAAGTGATCCTAAATTCGCTATCCAGCGCAATAAAAGCATCAGTCATGTTTTCCAGAACGTTGCTCAGATGCTCGTTGGCATCTTGCAGCACTTGGTTGATGTTCTGACGCATTCTGCTCAATTTTATAGTAGACTCGACACGCGATCGCAGTTCACGCTCAGAGAAAGGTTTAACTAAGTAATCGTCAGCCCCAAATTCTAACCCCTCAATTCGGGATTCTTCCCCAGCACGAGCAGATAGCAAGATGATCGGTATCTCTTTGGTGAGTGGATCTTCACGCAGTTGCCGCAACAACTCGAAACCATCGAGTCCTGGCATCATAATATCAGTTAAGACTAAATCAAAAGGCTGCTGGCGAATAGCGGCTCTAGCCGCTAATCCATCCGCGACTGTTTCTACTTGATAATTTTTGTGAAGCAGACGCTTGACATAATCTCGCATATCTGCATTATCATCAGCCAGGAGAATACGGGGAATTGGCAAGTTAGTTGCCAGATTATTGTCTGAAAATTCATTTCCCCGAAGCATAGGCATCAGAGCTTTGTGGGGTTTCTTTTCCCCAGAAGTTTGCGCCATTTTTACTGTTGGAGAATTCTCAATTTGGAGATTAATCTGTGTTTCCTCAGTTTCTGCTGGCAACCACCGCAAAGCTTCTTCAACGTAGGAGGTAGCCCCGACTGCGGTTGATGGTAATGTATTAATTTCACCGATGTTAACGCTTGGCAAGTGAGCGTATCCTGTGGGAATAGATACTACAAAGCTGGTTCCCTGGTCAACAATGCTACTTACGCTGATGATGCCACCGTGTAGTTTGACTAATTCTTGGACTAACGATAAACCAATTCCAGAACCTTCAAAACTACGTCCTTTCGCACCCTCTACTCGGTGGAAACGCTTGAATAAATGGGGTATTTCTTCTTCGGGGATGCCTGTGCCAGTATCACTTATTTCTAACTCGACGTGATTTTGGTAATCGCGCAATGTTACTGTTATCTCTCCTTGGAAGGTAAACTTAAATGCGTTGGAGAGTAAATTTAGCACAATCTTTTCCCACATCTGACGGTCTACGTACACCGATGACTGTAGATGCGGGCATTGTACTATTAAGCGCATACACGCAGCTTCAATTACTGAGTGAAACAAGCTAGCGAGTTCGGCAGTAAAGCTAGCCAAATCAATTGGTTCATATACAGCTTGGACTCGTCCTGCCTCAATACGGGAGAAATCTAGAAGACTGTTGACCAATTTCAGCAAGCGCTGTGAGTTACGATGGATTAATTGCAATTGTTCTTGGTCTTGTGGCGCAAATTGTTGTAAGCGATCGCGCAACATTTCCTCTAAAGGTGAGATAATTAACGTTAGGGGCGTGCGAAACTCATGGCTAATATTACTAAAAAAAGTCGTTTTTGCCCGGTCTAACTCAGCTAGAGCTTCCGCTCGTTTTCGTTCTATTTCATAGGCACGAGCATTAGCGATCGCTGTTCCCACATTACCTGCAATCAATTGAAAAAAACCGCTATACTGTTCATCTAAAGCACGTCGCGGATTGATTCCAACTACCAGTAAACCTGCGGTCAAATTCTGGTTTGCTTGGGTTATTGGTAATATTAATGCCGACTCAGCTAAGTCTGCATAACTAGAGGCACCCCAATTATCTACCCGTTCAGGCTGACCTGTCTGCACAACTTTTACCAGCGGGAAGTTGTGTGTATCATCTAACAATAAATCTAAATTTTCTTGGCTTGCTATTTCTGGAGGTGCTAATCCCACTGATTTGATCAACTGAGCTTGTTTACCTGTCTCATCCAGCAAATAAATTAAAGCAAAGGGAATATCAGCGACATTATCAGCTAAAGTTTCCATACTGAGTTTGCAAGCAGACTCAACAGTCTTCGCTTGGGAAGTTTTTGCGGCTAATTCTCGCAGAGTACGTAACCGTCGTTCGCTCAAAACCCGCTCGGTTGTTTCCGTAACCGCAGTAAAAATGCCACCTATACCACCTGTTTCATTGCGGATAGGACTATAAGAAAAAGTGAAGTAGCATTCCTCAAGATAACCATTGCGGTCTATTAGGAGTAACTGATCGTCAGACCAAGTAGCATTGCCTGTAGTCAGCACACCTTCGAGCATCGGTCCGATGATATCCCATATTTCTGACCAACACTCCCGTCCTGGTTGACCCAAAGCTTGCGGATGCTTAGTTGCCCCTAGAATTGGACGGTAAGCATCGTTATAAAGCATGGCAAATTCCGATCCCCACCAAATCAAAATTGGGAATCGAGAGGATAAGCAAATACTTACAGAAGTACGCAAACTCTGACACCAATGGTTAACAGAACCGATTGGTGTAACTGACCAATCGAGAGTCCGCATCATCAGACTCATTTCCCCATTGCCAGGAAAGATATCCTCTTGCTGATAATCTGGGGATGTAGAGTTCGCGCTTAAGCGTTGGTAGTCCGATTCCTTGTCTTGCATTTTTAGGGGTTAAATGAAAGGAGTGGGGATTTTTTGTCCAATATTAACCTACTCTTAGGGTAATCTATTCTGGAAATACTGCTTCAGGCGATCGCACTTATGTGCATAAAAATTTTGGACGAATCGTAGAGACGTAGCACAGAATAGTCTAGTCAAAGGTTTTCGAGAACGCATATTTAATTTTTACCAGACGTGTAATATCATGTTCGTTTAATTAACAGTAATAAAAACACCGTAAACCTCGTAGAGACGTTCCGGCGGAACGTCTTTGCAGTATGTGTAATTTACCAGATGTGTAATACGATAAATTCGCGTCTTTGGTCTAAATATTATTACGTAGTAAGCGCTTCAGCGCTTAACTTCGCCCAAATCAGTCTTCCAAGGAATTCTCACAGTAAAAGTAGTACCAACCCCCACTTTACTTTCTAACTTAATACTACCACCGTGTAGTTCTACACACTTTTTCACCACAGCTAGTCCTAAACCAGTCCCAGTCACATCACCAACATTTTCCCCTCGCTGGAAAGCTTGATAAAGTTGTTCTTCCTCTTCTTGACAAATTCCAATTCCTTGGTCTTGTATCTGAAAAATAGCTTGTCCTGATTCAGCCGCCAAAGTGAAATAGATTTTGCTATCATCTGGAGAATACTTGATAGCATTATCAACCAAATTAGTCACAATCGAACGCAGCATTCTTTCATCCATCCAAGCGATTCTTTGAGAACATTGGCTGACAAAAACTATGTCTTTTTCAGCGCGAGTACTAAACTTGATTTCTTCTAATAAGGAGAAGCAAAAATCTTCTAAATCCAAAGGTTGCGGTCTAAACTCTAATTTACCAGCTTCTGCCCTCGTTAAGGTCAGAATATCTGTTAACAATTGTGTCATCGTTTTCGCCGAAGATTGAATGCGATGAAGATTTTTCAGCTTTTTCTCTTCTGACCATTCTTTATTAGAATTTTCTAACAGTTGCGCCGAAATTAAAATAGTACTTAAAGGAGTGCGAAACTCATGAGAAACCATTGAAAAGAAACGAATTTTCAGTTCATTTAATTCTAGTTCTTTTTCTAAATTTCGCTGAACTTCTTCCGCTCGCTTTCGTTCAGTGATATCTTGGGTAACTACGGCTCGACGATAGACTTTTCCTAACCCATTTTTAACCGGAAAACTGTGTTCCCAAACCCAGCGCACCGAATCATCTGGACGCACAATGCGATATTCAATTTCAAATTCTTTTTTAATGTTGTTCTTCAGATTAGAAATTACACGAGCTTTATCTTCTGGATGAACACCATCTAGAAATGATTGGGGTTCTATATACAAACTTTCACAACTGCGTCCCCAAATCCTTTCATAAGCCGGATTAACATATAAAACTATATCTGCCTCAGCATCCCTCATCCAAAAAATTTCATGAATATTTTCCGCAATTTGACGAAACTTTTCTTCGCTGGTAGCTAGTGCTTCCTGTGCTTGCTTTTGTTGAGTAATATCCCGTGCTAATACTAATCTAGCAGGTCGTCCTTTAAATGTTAATTCGTGAGAGGTAACTTCTACATCAATTTCTGTTCCGTCGCGCTTTTTGTGTCTCCTAGTTGCGAATCGTTTATCTGCCCAACGTAGCCCAGGAATTCTATTAAGAAGTGCGGGAACCTCTTCTGGTGGACGAATATCTTTAATTGTCATAGAAAGAAATTCTTTTTGTGAGTAGCCATACTTTTTAATCGCTACTTCATTAACAGCCAAAAAGCTTAAATTTTCTAAGTCATAAACCCATAAAGGATGAGGATTGACTTCAAATAAATTTCGGTATCGTTGTTGACTTTCTCGTAAAGTATCTTCTAATTGTTGGCGAGTACTAATTTGTCGATGTAATAATGAATAAACTATAAATAATAGGGCAAAACTAATCCAATAACCAGTGATTTTGGCGATGATTGTGAACCGAAAACTTGCATCAGAATGAACTTGGTGATACTGTACCAATGATTGCTCTTCTTTCTCAACTTCGCTAATCAGTTGCCATATTTTGTTTTGAATTATAATACCTTTATCTGTAAGGGCTAATTGAATTGCTGTGTTAGATTTATCTCGTTTGTAAAAGTCAACAGATTGTTTGAGCAAACTTACTTTCTGGGCAATCAAAGGTTTGAGAATATCTAGTTTCTGCTGCTGTGTGGGATTATTAGTAGTAGCGCGTTGAGCATCTGTTAATTTAGCTTCAATAGTTTGAATTGCGGTGTTGTATGTTTCTTCATAAGACTTGTTTCCGGTAATAATGTAGCTGCGTCTAGCTTTTTCCGCATTTTGCAGTGTAGTTAGCACATCTCTAACTTTTTGTATGACTTCGTAGGAATATTCTAATTGTCTTTCTCTAACGAATAATTTATCTGTATTTTGATATGAAATAATGTTAACAATTGCAATAATCAACATTGCCAATCCAAACCCGACAGCAATGATTTTTCTTTCCAATGACCATTTCATATGCAATGCTTGTATGGTAAAAAATATCGACCGCTATGCTTATTATGCGTTGCCCGAAACCCTTGATTAGACGTAGCATTGCTACGTCTATACGTCTTTTCTGATGATAATTAATATCGTTTAGTGATTGATGTCACATCTTTTTTAATTAATATGCGAATTCTACTTGTTGAAGATAATGCGCGTTTGGCAGAAGCGCTTTTAGAAGCTCTAACTGATCAACTGTATGTGGTAGATGTAGTCAAGGATGGGGAGTTTGCTTGGGATCAAGTTAAAGCGAATGCCTACGATTTGATTTTGTTAGATGTGATGCTTCCTAGATTAGATGGGATCAGTCTTTGTCAACGCTTACGTCAACACGGTTATTCTCTACCAATTTTGATGTTAACGGCTCGTGACACCAGTACAGATAAAGTTAATGGTTTAGACGCAGGAGCGGATGACTATGTGGTTAAACCCTTTGATTTGCAAGAGTTATTGGCTCGCATCCGCGCTTTATTACGTCGGGGAAGTTCTACCTCTCCACCTATTCTGACATGGGGTAAGTTGCTTCTCAATCCTAGTACCTATGAAGTTACTTATTTGGATGTGCCTTTGCAATTAACCCCTAAAGAATTTAGTTTGTTGGAACTATTACTTCGCAATGGTCGTCGCGTCCTCAGCCGTGCTGTAATTATTGATAGTCTGTGGAAAAGTGAAAGTTCACCGGAAGAAGATACTGTTAAGGCTCATGTTAAAAGTTTGCGTCAGAAACTTAGAACTGTAGCCGCTCCGGAAGATTTCATCGAAACGGTTCATGGTTTAGGCTATCGTTTGAAGCAATTGTCTTGAAGATAGGGGAAAGGGGAAAAAGAGATTTTGATCCCTTTGTTGTATAATGGGTTATTCTTGGGGATCAGTCCAAAATTGGTCATAGCCGTTAAGTATTACAATTTTTTTACATTATCAATCTTTGCTGACTTATGTCAGCCTTTTTTATTTTTGAAAGTACTTGTAGAGGGCATTTGCGGGTATCTTCCCGATTTCTTCCCGATATTTTCTCCATATTTTCTCGATTCTTTCCTCAGCTTATATACTTCTGCGGTGTAACCTCAATATACAGTAACTATCATCACGAACGGTTGATATAACTGACACCCAGAGGTAAAAAACATGATAAATTATGCTGATAAACAAGAATTCATTCTAAGTCAAATTACACAAAAGTCTTTTCAACGAGAAGATTTTAGTGGATGTGACTTGAGCGGAATCGACCTTAGGGCAGTTGACTTAAGTGGAATTAATTTGATAGGAGCAGATTTAAGCGGGGCAAATTTGAGCGGATCTGTGCTTGTTGGCGCAAATCTTAGTGGTGCAAATTTAAGCGGAGCCAATTTGCAGTCAGCTTATTTATATGAAGCTTCATTATGTGAGGCTAATTTGAAGAATGCTGATTTAACGCGAGCCAATTTGTGTTGTGCTTTTTTATGGCGAGTAAATTTGACAAAAAGTAAGCTTTGGGGAGCATCGTTGTGCGGTGCAGATTTGAGCGAAGCAAATTTAAGTGAAGCTAACTTGATTGAAGCATCATTAATTGAAGCCAACTTAATGAGAGCAAATTTAATCCAAGCCAAGCTATGTGGTGCGATTTTGCTCGAAGCTAATTTAAAGAAAGCCAATTTAACGAGTGCAGATCTAACTAGTGCAAACTTAACCGAGGCAAACTTAAGTGGAGCGAACCTTTGGGAGGCAAACTTGATTCATGCCAAACTATGGGACGCTGTTATGCCTGATGGAACGATTCAATACCCTCAAATCATGTTTTGTTAATGAGTGATGAAGTCATTAGTCATTTCTTATTGTCGTATTTTTGACTTATAACTAATGACTAATAACTAATAATTAAAACTCACGTTGGGAAAAAATAAAAATAGCGATCGCTAATAAAATGACGCTGTAAAGCAAGGCATAACCAGCATTCGTAATAAGTGCCATTGAGTCAGGTAGCGCTGCAAGACCATAAACAGCATCATTTTTTAAATCTAATCGAGATAAATCAGGCAAGAGGAGATACAAGCCTTGAGTGAGGCTTTCAATGCTCTTATTATTTCCCAAACGACCAAATTTTACTAAATCTTGAGTAATGTTCCCGATTAAATACACTGCAAATGTTAAAGCAGTCGCTAACAGGGAACTAGTAAACACACCTAAGGCAATAGCTACGGCACTAATTAAGGCTAGTTGCAAGAATAAGAAAATGACAGCAATTAAAATGCTTGGTGTGGAATGAGGGATATTTCCAAACTGCAAAAATGCTAGAAAAATCGCCGTCATAGCTGCAACAAGTGTAGCTAGTACTGTTAATAACCCGAAATATTTACCAGTAATAAATTCACTATGGCTGACTGGTTTGGTAATTAACACTAAAATAGTGCGTTTCTCTATTTCTTTGTTAACTAGTCCTGTACCGACAAATACGGCAACAATTAAGCCGAGGATATTCATCACTGCGAGACCAAAGTCTAAAAACATTTTATCTTCTGTCGAACCAGCAAATTCTGGAAGTAAGCGGATAGCGACGGCGAGTATTACCGTATAAAAACCGATAATATATAGAATGCGATCGCGTACCACTTCCCGAAATACATTCGTTGCTAGCACAAAAATTCTGCCCAAATTCATCGCTATTCAGTTGTTAGGTGTTAGTTGTTAGTGGTTGGTGGTTAGTAGTTTGTTGTTAAGTAACTACTAACTTTTCCCATGTCCCCTTGTCTTATTTATTGCTGTGCTGGAGGTGAGCCGACAATAAATTTAGGAACGCGATCGCAGTCAATTTCTGCTAAGGTGGCTTTATCTGGTTTGCTCACATTGGCAATGCTTGAGTTTGTTGGGGCTGCGATTGGGTTAACCCGACAAGACTTTTTCACGTAAAATCCGCGTGAGTTGGAACTCGGACCTGTCCAGATACTTAACAAATCTAATATATACCCTGATTTTGTATTAACTACACGCGGTCTAACAACCCACAATTCTTTCTCTTCATATTTTGCTAAATTTCTTTCTATAACTCGTCTACCCAAATTTCCTACTTGTTGATCCGCATTTATTAGCCATCTTTCTACTTGCGACCAAGGTCTTCCAGCTACTTGTTCTTCTACTAATGGCTGAAGTTTATTGATAATCAACACACCATTTGCCGGGATTTTATCTGGGGATTCTGTTCTAATGACAAATGTACTTTTCTTAAAATCATTTGTCTGCAAACTGGGATATTGTGTTAACCAATTATCCATCACAAAGTAAAACTGAATCCAGCAACTTAGTATCATACAACTGGCAACCATGACTATTAGTCTTTGCCGGATTTCTGGCTTAGGAATTTGTGTTTGCATATCAGTACCACTTCCTTCAAAAAATTCAGGAATTGCTGTGATTAATGCTGAAATGGTTGGCCAAAGAACGATTGTTCGTGGTGTAATTACATCTTCCCCTTGTCCAAAAGCAAAAACACTTACTAAAAATCCCGTTACTACTGACCCTAATGGCATAAAAGTACCGGGAATTCTTAAAGGATCATCAGTGGTATACCAAGATGTCCCAGCAATTAAAAATAACCAGCCGAAAAATGAAATTAGATCTCTTACATAACCTACTGCCAATGATGAGGCGAACCAAGAAAAAATACTCAAATAAATTAATGTTTGCCAAGAGTAAGCTTTTTCCGGAACCAACCACTTTCTGATTCGTGCATAAATTTCTTCAAGAAATTTAAATACCCCAAATAAGTCTTTTAACAAGAAATTCATATTTACTCCTCTTAATTACTCTGGGAAAATTATCTTATTTATTATTTAAGAAAATCAAATTTATGTTGAATAGTTTAATATTTACAAATTTGACTTAATGAAAGCACTTATCTAGAGCGAGTCAATAAAATTATGAGAATAATTGCACTATAGCTAAGTGAATTCGCTACTAGTATAGTAGTGACTAAATTTGTGTTCTGCAATTTAACCTTGCTAGCACGCCGAAAGTTACGACGTGGATATGCTTGAAATTCTAATTCATTTTTTGTTGGTTCAGCTAGTGATAGCAAAACAAGCTTTAATAGAAAATATTTCAGCAAGAAAGTCGCGAAGAAAATTATAAAAGCAAGCAAAATCATTAAAGACTGGACATTATATTGATTAAAAAAGACATAACTGATTAGTTGTGATTTTAAATTAACTGGTAAAATTGGCTCGATAAAGAAAAAAGTTATCCAACCAATCACAGCAGTAAACAGATTGATGCAGATGGCATAAAAAATGCTAGTTTTTTTGTCAAATCTTAACCTAAGATTCAAAACATACCCTTCTATGGGTATGGCTACCAATAAAAATAAAAAGTCAAACAAAATGGCACCAAGGGGAAAAGTTGTCGGAAGTTCAGTAAATTCAAACATAAAAGGGTGAGCTATAAGGGTGGACTTGAGAGAGTAAACTAGTGAGATTCAGAATGATAGGGAAAATTATCTCATTATTCCAGTCTTGTACCATCTTTTTGTTCTTTTGGTTATGATATTGCAAAACTTTACAAAATTAGGGTCTCCTGGAGGGTTAGATGATAAGGAACGGCATAGGTATTCGCACGGCACAAGTGCGCTCTCAACGGCTCACTGGTCAAATTCACGTTTATGATGGCGTGGGGAAAGGTAAATCCCAAGCTGCTTTAGGGGTAGTTTTGCGGTCGATTGGCTTGGGGATAAATGCACCAAGCAATTCCAACCGAGTTTTACTGCTGCGGTTTTTAAAGGGACCAGAACGTGATTATGATGAGGATGGGGCGATCGCAGCTTTACAGCGTGGTTTCCCTCATTTAATTGACCAAGTTCGCACAGGGAGAGCCGAATTTTTTGGTCACGACGAAATCACCCCTTTTGACCGAGAAGAGGCAGCGCGGGGTTGGGATGTGGCAAAAGGAGCGATCGCTAGCGGTTTGTATTCGGTTGTCGTTTTTGACGAAATTAACCCCGTTCTGGATTTAGGTTTGCTAGATGTGGATGAGGTGGTGCAGACTCTCAAAGCCAAACCCCAAGAGTTGGAAATTATTGCTACTGGACGCGCAGCACCGCAAAAGTTACTCGACATTGCGGATCTTCACTCGGAAATGAAACCCCAACATCACCCAACCGCAAAAGCACTTTTCATTGAAGGTATTGAAATTTATACTGGTGCTGGCAAGGGTAAGTCTACCAGCGCTTTGGGTAGGGCGTTGAAAGCCATTGGTAGAGGTATCAATCATCCGGGATCTACTCGCGTATTGATTATGCAGTGGCTTAAAGGTGGTAGTGGCTACACAGAAGATGCTGCCATCGCCGCTTTGCAGCAGTCATATCCAGAGGTGGTAGATCATCAACGCTGCGGACGAGATGCCATCGTTTGGCGCAATTCTCGGCAAGAATTAGACTATCTGGAAGCCGAACGCGGTTGGGAAATCGCCAAATGTGCGATCGCTTCGGGACTATATAAAACTATCATCCTTGATGAACTCAATCCCACCGTTGACTTGGAACTACTCCCAGTTGAACCAATCGTCCAAGCTTTACTTCGTAAACCCCGCGACACAGAAGTTATTATCACCGGTCGCTGCCAAAATCAGCCCGCATACTTTGACTTGGCAAGCGTTCACTCTGAGGTATACTGCCACAAACACTATGCCAATCAAGGCGTAGAACTCAAACGTGGGGTAGATTTTTAAATCGTATGTACGAAAATTCGACACTCATGCTTTTAGGGGATGCGATCGCAATTTTGTAAGTGTAACTATAGAAAGTGTCCAATGTAAGAAAACGTTATCGTTGTCTAAACCTAAGATCAAGTTGTTCAAAAGAATAACTTTGACTTGTAGCAGAAGGTACAACAATTTATGAATCGAATCTTAAAACGCACATTTTTACCCAGCCTCTTGGCTGCCACTTTAGCTGGTGTCACCTTAGTTCCAGCTAAACCCGCTGCTGCCGATAATCGCATACTTGAAGATGTGGGTATTGGTGCTGCCGCTGGTGTAGTATCGGGTGCTATTAGGGGAAATGGTAGGATATTAAACAATGCTGTTAAAGGTGGTGCTGCCGGCGCTGCTGTTAATGGTGTTAACGGTACCAGAAGAAATACCAGAAACCGTAACTTAGGTCAAGATATCGGAGTAGGTGCAGCCGCAAGTGGTGTCACTGGTGCGGTTACTCGCGGTCGTAAAGATACCTTAGGTGATGTCGTTGATGGTGCAGCCGCAGGTGCAGCTATCCATATCTTGAGGAATAGAAAATAATTCGTTTGACACTTAAGCCACATACAAACTAAGCCTGCGGATTGGCAGGCTTAGATATAAAAAGTCCGTCCCTTGTGCGGACTTTTTGTTTATATTCTATGATTTTGGGTAGAGTGCTATCGCGTATGCTGCCAACTAATCATATCCGTCGCATAGCGCGAAGAAAGATACAGCTAAACTTATTAGCAACCTTTAGCCCTTCAACGCCTTTTTAAAGTTGCGACGATAGGACGGATTTGTAATAAACAAAGCGGGCCATAATAGAGATAAACCGAGGCGATTGGGCAAACTTTGCGAGAAATTCGTCCGCTCAAATCCATTCCAAAACTTCCACACACCATAGAAATAAGCCGCCATCAAGCCAAAAATAAGTAACTGAGACATTCTTATCACTCCATAAGCAACTGATACAATTCGAGAAAAGTATTCTCACACCCTCACCCAAAATTATACTTTTCAGGATAAGGAAATGCGAGTCACCGGACGATACTTTATCCTATTCCAGATACTTCAAGCCCGGTCAACTCCGTAGTTTTCCTGACATAGCGTACTAGAAACCTCAGTCCCTAGTCCGGCAATATCTCGCAATGCCTTAAGGAAAATCCCTAAAGCGCCATTCCAATCTCTAGGAAGTTGATGCCCACATTCGGGACACTTAAACTTCTTAGAACTGCCTAATTTAACGTGTACGTGACCACATTTGGTGCAAGTCTTGGAAGTGTATTCCTCTGTGACATCTAATACAGTACAACCACGTTTAAAGGCTTGGAATTTTAAGGTTTGTTTAAACCGATAATGCGACCAACGCAGCATTTGACGAACGGTTTTAGAATTAATCTTTCTTTTTTTCTTACCTGTTTTGGCTACCATTTGGGAAGTCTCAAAAGTTGGAAGAAAGATAACTCTGTACTCCGTCGTTAACCATTTAGATACTTTCTTGTGACACTCATCAATTAGATTGCAAACACGAATAAATAAACTATCAATTTTCCCTTGCACCTTTTGACGTTGGTGTTTATTCTTGCGTCCTGTTAGCTTAGTTTTACGAGATATTAATTTATCGGTAAAGCGACACAACCTGTATATTTTCGTAATGTCTCTATTTCCAATATCAATAAACTTCTCCCCGTCAAATCCAGTCAGGAATGACCTGACTCCTGGGTCAAGCGCTATTATGGTTTGTTTATCTGATGTTTGAGGTATAAACTTAACAGGTAATACAGCAAACCAGCGCTTCTTGTCATAAACTAATTGAGTTGAGGCATCCCATGAGAAAACACGGTCATGGGTTTTAAATGATTTATCTTTTTGCTTAATTTGATATTGAATATCCGCCTGTGGTAATGGCTCAGAAGCTTTAAACTCTAAACCTTTTACCTCAGTTGGATACCAAGTACCATTTGAATAATTCTCAGGTTGAAATTTAATTGCACGATGAGCATCTCTCCAACTTCTAAACCTGCCTGCACAAAGCTGTTTAGTTCCAGATTTGAGACTGTCAATAAAAGCTTTATGAGCGTCTAAAACGGCTTCACCTTTTGGATTGTAAGGACATTCTTTAACCCAATCAGGAGCCTTATTAAGTATTAATTTCCTCAAATCATATTTAGATATTTTTCCATGTTTTCTCAAATAGGCAATACTTTGATTAAAGCAATACTTAGTCGCTGCTAACCATTTTTTCCAGATTTGATGGAGTTTCTCTTCTGGGTAAATTCTGATCTTTAGCGATTTCAGATTTGTATTTTCGTAATCCATACAATCTTGCTGAGAAACAATGGAGGATTGCAAGGATGTCCTCAACCATTTCTTCCTGGGGAGATAGCTCAACTTGGTTGAGAACCACGATTTCGCAAGAGTTTTGGGAACAGAGCCAAGCGAAAAAGTCGAAGCCAAATCTAGCGAATCGATCTTTATATGCGATAACAATGCGCTCGATATCTCCTGACATAACTCGTTCCAATAGGGCAAGAAACTTCTTTCTTTTGTAGTTAAGACCTCCGCCAATTTCTGCGACAACTTCTGCTGTAACGTATTTAGATTGGAGATAATCACATTGACGTTGTAAGTTTTCTCGTTGCTTGGGACTTGAGACTCTGGCGTAAATAACGGTACGTCGAACAGACTTAGTTGTAAATCCTGTGATGTCGTAACGTCTTTTGCCTCCCGGAGTACGGAACGCTTGGATTTGACCCGCTTCTTCCCAACGTCGGAGGGTTCGTTCGTTAACCCCAAGAGTTCTAGCAGCGTCGCCTGGTGTGACATACTTATCGGACATAGCGCTATATTATTGAACTACTACAACACTATGGCTCTATGTCCGGTATTGTCTAGCAAGCTTAATATTTAGTAACATCAGTTTAAGATAGCCTTTCAGATTCGGGGGGATGGGGAGATGGGGAGATGGGGGAGTTAGAATTACCAATGCCCAATGCCCAATGCCCAATTCCTTGATTTTCTCTAGGGAAGCACGTTAGCTTATGAGCATATCTACTTATTCTTTGACAGATGCATCTTGTGGAAGTTTCTAAAATACCAAGATCCGTAGGAGACTAAAGAATAGCAGAACAAATCTCACGGGTCTAGAAGCAGCAACAGCGCTCACACAGCTAAGGAGGATTTATGCGTGCAGTACTGATGGCAGGTGGTTCGGGAACGCGGTTACGTCCGCTAACTTGTGACTTGCCCAAACCGATGGTGCCCATCCTAAATCGACCAATCGCCGAACACATTATCAATCTTCTCAAACGGCATCACATTACAGAAGTTGTTGCCACACTGCATTATTTACCTGATGTCTTGCGAGATTACTTTCAAGATGGTGGCGATTTTGGTGTACAAATGACCTACGCGGTGGAAGAGGATCAACCACTAGGAACAGCAGGTTGCGTTAAGAACATTGCCGAACTTCTAGACGAAACCTTTTTAGTAATTAGCGGCGACAGTATAACAGATTTTGACTTAACAGCCGCAATTGAATTTCACAAACAAAAGAAGTCTAAAGCCACTTTGATTTTGACTCGTGTCCCCAACCCAATTGAGTTTGGGGTGGTAATTACCGATGAGCAACATCGAATTCGTCGATTTTTAGAAAAGCCCTCTACCAGTGAAATTTTTTCCGATACCGTCAACACTGGTATATATATTCTAGAACCTGAAGTTTTGGAATATCTACCTCCTAACATAGAATCTGACTTTTCTAAAGATTTATTCCCCCTGCTTTTAGAAAAAGACGAGCTAATGTATGGCTACGTAGCTGAGGGTTACTGGTGCGATGTCGGTCACTTAGACGCTTATCGCGAAGCGCAATATGACGGCTTGGAAAATAAGGTAAAACTTGACTTTGCCTACAAAGAGATGTCAAATCGCTTGTGGGTGGGTCAAAACACTTATATCGATCCAACGGCTCAAATTGAGGCACCGGCGGTTATTGGCGATAATTGCCGCATTGGGGCTAGAGTTCAAATTGAAGCCGGAACCGTAATCGGGGATAATGTCACCATTGGGGCTGATGCTAACCTCAAACGTCCAATTGTTTGGAATGGGGCAATTATTGGGGACGAAGCACATTTATCGGCTTGTGTGATTTCCCGTGGGACTCGTGTAGACCGTCGCGCTCATGTTTTAGAAGCTGCTGTGGTCGGTTCGCTGTCTACTGTAGGAGAAGAAGCGCAAATTAGTCCAGGTGTCCGCGTTTGGCCCAGCAAAAAAATTGAGTCCGGCGCAATCTTAAATATTAACTTGATTTGGGGTAACACTGCTCAAAGAAATTTATTTGGGCAACGTGGCGTCCAAGGATTAGCCAATATCGATATTACCCCAGAGTTTGCGGTGAAGTTAGGAGCCGCTTATGGTTCTACTTTGAAACCGGGTTCTAAAGTCACGGTTTCCCGCGATCAGCGCAATATTTCGCGGATGGTGACGCGATCGCTCATCGCTGGTTTAATGTCTGTAGGTATCGATATTCAAAACCTTGATGCTACCGCTATCCCCATCGCTCGCACAGTTATCCCCACTATGTCGGTAGCTGGTGGTATTCATGTACGGGTACATCCCGATCGCCCTGATTATATCCTGATTGAATTTATGGATGTCAAAGGCATCAATATTTCCAAGTCAAAGGAAAAGAAAATTGAAGGAGCTTACTTTAAAGAGGATATGCGGCGATCGCAAATTCACGAAATTGGCGATGTCTCATACCCCAGTCAAGTCATTGACCGCTACTGCACAGCTTTTGAAAAGTTATTGAATATTGACACTATTCGTAACAGTCGGGCAAAAGTAGTAATTGACTACGCTTATGCTGTCTCTGGTGCAGTATTGCCGCAAATGTTAGATAACTTTGGTGCTGATGCGGTGGTGCTAAACGCCAGTTTGAATAAAAACGCCATGTCCACAGTTGAACGCGAAGGGTTGATAACTCAGTTGGGTCATGTGGTGGAAGCTTTGAAAGCTAACTTTGGCGTACAGGTGTCCGCAAATGGCGAACAAATGATTTTGGTGGATGAATCAGGGACTCCGATTCGCGGCGAAATGTTGACAGCGCTGATGGTGGACTTAATCTTAACTTCTAACCCTAGAGGGACGGTTGTAGTACCAGTTCATGCTTCGAGTGCTGTTGAACAAATTGCCCGTCGCCACGATGCGAAGGTCATTCGCGCCAAGGCAAATCCCACTGCATTAATGGAAGCTTGTCAAACAAATTCTAGTGTAGTTTTGGGTGGTAGCGGCGATACTGGCTTTATTATCCCGCAATTGCATCCGGGATTTGATGGCATGTTCTGTATTGCCAAGCTAATTGAAATGCTCACAATTCAGGAGCGATCGCTTGCTTCTGCCAGATCAGAATTACCGCGTGTAATTCACAAAACTTATACAGTCCGCTGTCCTTGGACAGTCAAAGGTGCGTTAATGCGGTATTTGGTAGAAACTCATCCGGCACAAAACCTGGAATTAATCGATGGGGTAAAAATTTGTCAACCCTACGATGACAGTTGGGTGTTAGTTTTACCAGATGCTAGCGAACCACTGGTACATTTATATATCAACAGCAACGATCGCGATTGGGTAGATGATTCTTTAAGACAATACCGCACCCGCGTTCAAACTTTTGTGGAAAAACAAGAAGAGCAAATTCCACTAGAGGTGTAATTGGGCATTGGGCAATGGGCATTGGTAATAATTCTTTTACCTTTCCCCTTTCCCTTTTCCCTTTTCCCTTTCCCCTTCTTCAAAGTCACGAGCAAGTTTCAATAAATTTACCGCATCTGTACGATCAACAGATGGGAAATTGTCCAAAAACTCTTCTAAAGAAAAGTCATCGTGTGACATACTCCTACAAGTAAAGCAAGCATACAGTGTAGGCTTCTCAGTGACTCCCGGTATCCCGTCGAACATTAACTGAGCTTTATTTTGAGTCCACGAGATGCCCCTCCGCAGACTTTGAACAAGTACCAAAAAGTATGTTCCACCTTAGTACCGCTAGAATTTTCCCCATTCACGGAGATGACACAAAAATGTCTATTCTTGAATGGAACCCTATATTCTAGATTGTCTAGGTTCAGTGTACGACCAGCATTTTCGGCTTTGTCTGTACCTATTTATAATACCATTAATCAAGGCTTTGATTCTTTCTCCCCTTCCCTTGTAGGGAAGGGGTTGGGGGTTAGGTTTGAGGAAAAGTTGCACACGGCGTAGTATATCTTCGTGATATGAGAAGTTTAACAGAAGCGATCGCCCAACCGCTCCAATGCTGCAACACTTTGATGTACCTAAAATTTACTTCTCAAATGGCAAAGATGGGGAGGAACTCTTAGGATATATTGCCAAATCGGTTTCCGGGTCAAAAAAGTGGATTTTATCTGGTGTCAGCGATAACCACAATTGTTCACCAATACGTACAGTGCGATCGCTTGGAACTCGCACTTGCAGGTAATTGTTTGTATAAGTGGTTTGATCTGGTTCGACAAGTTTGACAGCAAGATAAGTGTCGTTACCCAAGTTTTCCACCAAGTCCACTTCCACTTGCAGATTTTTGGTTGCAGGTAAACTTATACTTAAGTGTTCTGGGCGAATACCCAAAATTAAAGTTTGCCCGTCGTATTTTTGTAACGCAGTTGCCCAAGCTTCTGGTAAGGTTAGACGAAACTGAGAATGAGTAATTACCTGGGGAGCTTGAAATTTGACAGGTATAAAATTCATTGGCGGCGAACCGATGAATTCTGCAACAAAACGAGTTGCTGGATGGTTGTATAATTCCAATGGAGCAGCAACTTGCTGAATTTGCCCTTGATTCATAATGGCAATGCGATCGCCCATTGTCATCGCTTCAGTTTGGTCGTGGGTAACATAAATTGTCGTTGTACCCAGCTGACGTTGTAATTTGACAATTTGAGCGCGAGTTTCTGCCCGCAGTTTCGCATCTAAATTAGAAAGCGGTTCATCCATTAAGAATACTTGCGGATTGCGAGCGATGGCTCGTCCTAATGCTACCCGTTGTCTTTGTCCACCAGATAACTGTTTGGGTAAGCGATTTAACAATCCTTCCATTTGTAATAAATTGGCTACATAACGCACCTGTTCGTTCACTGCCCTTTCTTTCTCAGAAATATACTGTAGTCCTTTCGGTAATTTTCGCGTCACACCTACTAGGAGATTTTCCGCCCAATTCCGCAGATGGGGAGAGGGGGAGAGGGGGGGATGGGGGGATGGGGGGAAAGAAGAATTATTCTCTTTGTCTCCTTGTCTCCTTGTCTCCTTGTCTCCAAGGAGTCCCCCTCCTCCCCTCCGTCGCAACCCAAAAGCGATATTATCGTACACCGTCATGTGCGGATAAAGGGCGTAATTTTGAAACACCATTGCGATGTCTCGCTCTTTGGGAGGAAGATCATTAACTAAGCGATCGCCTACTGAAATATTACCACCAGTCATCGCTTCTAACCCCGCAATTAAGCGCAGCAGGGTGCTTTTACCACAGCCGGAAGGTCCCACCAGCACCATAAACTCGCCATCTGCTACAGTCAGGTTAATCCGTCGCAAAACGTTGATATTTTCTGAGTGTTCTGGTGTCGCGTCACTCTTGTTTGCATTTTTAGTTTGTGAAACAACATTTTCCCCTTTGCGAGGGGGAAAACTTTTATAAACATTTTCTAAAAGAACTTGCGCCACGAGTGTTATTTGTTGAAATTGTTATTATTCAAGGGTCAATAGTCAATGGTCAATTTTTGGACTTTGGACTATTAGATAAGCAATGTGGAAATTAATTATGCGTTACCCAGAACCCCTAAAGACCTAGCATTGCTACGTCTCTACATCTTTTCCACTTTCTTTGTATCTATTGACTATTGACTTTAGCGCTCATAAAACTTCCTGGAATGTCTGGAAACTCAGTGTCTTTAGACCTTCCTAGGAAACACGACTCAAGCGACTTTAGTCGCCGTGGATATTCTCCATGAGCCATAAGATTTAAATTTACAATCGCAAGTTTGCGCGTTTTGAGTTAGTCGTTTACCAGTGTCTAAACTGTGTAAACTGATTGTTTTTCTACTTGGGTCTTTCTTTGTCGGTGATTCTTGCCAACCGCCGATATAGCAGAACCCAAATTTAATGTGTTTGACAATGGAACCGCGTTTAAAACCCGCGCTAATTGTGCCACCATATCTAGAACGAATATGCCCGACAGAGTGCTGTAAGCGATGAAGTTGACGACGGTGAAACTCTAGCGGTATGACTTCAATTAATTGAGTGTTTTCGGGTTTAATATGTCCGCCCACAAACCAATTAGCTAGCACCCAAGAATCAACACAGTGAGCATCAAACTTATTAGATAGCTTGTTTTTAGACTTTTTCAAACCTAAGACTTGACGCATTTCATAGGTGTCCTTACCCGTCCTAATCTCTAAGTTGGCAAGTTTTCCCATCTCTGAATAAAACCATTTTTTACCAACTTCCAATGGGCTAAACATAACGTTCCATTTTTTTGCACCTTTCCATGTTTTAGCTTTAATATCTTCAACTACAAAAGTTGAGACTGGAAACATCAACGTTAACCACTTGCAAATACGTAATTTCCATTGCCATCTAGCTTTTGTTGATGGGGGTAATTTTTGCTTATTTACAAGTCTGTTTTTACGATTTTGTCTACATGGAGTGTTGCGAAATCGTCTAGCGCGTCGCATATTTCGACGAACTTCAACATGCTCTTTTACCCAGTCAACTGCGTGAGTTTGGATGTTTAAGTATGTATGTGCTTGTGATTTTACGGTGTATCCTTCACGCTTACTCCCAGGGTCAACACCAACTGCTATTGGTTGGGTATTTCTATTGGATGGTTCTTGGTTTAATCGAACACAAAAAACTCCTTTTTTAAAAAATGGTGTAGCCTTAAGAGATTTAATCCAACGTTTTGCCCTGCTAGGGGTTGTTGGCATTAGCGGACGGTTGTTTTGGTCAACTACTGGAACAAACATGATAAATCCTATTGCTAGGTGTATATATCCCTTCGCTACTGACTGCCACAGAGGTTAAAAACTAGGGAGGTATTCAAAACATGTTTTGAGCTACCACACTCAGACAGTTCAGTCTTATTAGCTAGACACTTGTTTAACTTGATTTTGGGAGGTAGTTATTTTCCCTCTTGCAAGCCCAGTGGCTTTAGCCCTGGGTTAGTGACATATGCTACATCTGAATACGAAAAGTTAAAAAAACAGCTTTAAGCACAAAAAGCGAACTACCTTTAATTCAAAGGCTTTTAGTAGGTGTGTTTATGGCTGCTAATATACCCTCGAATCCGGTTCAAGAGCCAACCGTTAAGCCGGATCATGACATTTTAGACATACAAACTACATCTTGTTGCATTGTTGGTGGTGGGGTGGTCCTGCCGGTGCAGTGCTGGCTTTGTTGTTAGCGCGTCAAGGTATCCCGGTGATGCTGATAGAAACACATAAAGATTTTGACCGCGACTTTCGGGGAGATACAATTCATCCATCTGTGATGCAGATTATGGAAGAATTGGGTTTAAGCGATCGCTTGTTGCAATTGCCTCATGCTAAAATGCGCCAAATCAGGATTCAAACTCCTAATGATACCATTACCTTGGCTGACTTTAGTCATCTCAAAACTCGCTACCCCTATATTACGATGCTTCCCCAGGTTAAGTTCCTGGAGTTCATCATCACTGAAGCGCAAAAGTATCCGAATTTTCACTTAGTCATGAGTGCGAATGTACAGGAATTAATTGAAGAAAATGGCGTCATTCAAGGTGTTCTTTATCGGGGACAAGGTGGCTGGCACGAAGTCCGGGAAATACTTACAGTCGGTGCTGACGGACGTCATTCCCGATTGCGACAACTAGGCGACTTTGAATCAATTCAAACCTCACCTCCAATGGATGTGTTGATGAAATTGTCCGGACTCCGGGTTTCTTGCGTCTACCCATTTTACGCGACTTGCCGGCGCGGTTGATTGCTTTGGGTGTTTTTCCGGTTCATGTGCAAACTTAATACACGCATTTCACCTTCTGTTGCCCTGAATTCTTCCTAGAGACGTTCTAGAACGTCTCTAGAATCAATCGTCTGGGATAAAGCAGAGACGTAGCACAGAATAGTCTCTACGAGGGTAGGACTTACGCAATCGTAACGAGAAAACAAGACTTAGATAGGTGCTTCCTTGCGTCGCAATGACGTAACTGCGTAGTCCTTGCGTAAGTCCTGAAGGGTTTTGGATCAGGCTGCGATCGCAAAGGAATTGCTGTAATTTTACGTGGTACAATAGTACTAATAAATCCCCAATCCTGAAAAACAGGGAATTTATTAATAAATTAAAAAAATTGTCGAAAATAAAACATATATAGAACCATTCCTAACAAACGGAGTAATTAATGAACAATTGTATTTTGATGGCGGAAATCGTGGAAGATCCGCAGCTTCGCTACACCTCAGATAACCTGGAAATCAGTGAAATGCTCGTGCGGTTTCCGGGAATGCGCCCGGATGACCCCCCAGCAACCCTAAAGGTGATAGGCTGGGGTAACATCGCGAAAGAAATTCAGCAAAACTACCACGAAGGCGATCGCATTCTCATCGAAGGACGCTTAGGAATGCATACCATCGAACGTCGAGAAGGTTTCAAAGAAAAACGTGCGGAGTTGACAGTGCAACGCATTCATGCATTAGGAGCGGGTTTTGATATTAATTCCTCAACAAGAATAGAAACTACTCAACGACAATCAGAAATTCCCGTGGCAGCTGCAACAAACTACGGGCAAGTTTCTCCGGTTGTAACTCCCGAAAAAACTGTACCCACTTACCAACCGCAGGTTTCCATACCCACGGAAGTTAAGAAAGAGTTTCCCCCTCTTTTGGAGGATGATTTTGATGAACCTAAACAAAGTCCGAAAAATAGCGATCGCAATCCTTATTCCGCACCGGCACAAGACGAACCTAAACCCGAAGTGAAAAATAGCGATCGCAATCCTTATTCCGCACCGGCACAAAACGAACCTAAACAAAGTGCGAAAAATAGCGATCGCAATCCTTATTCCGCACCGGCACAAAATGAAGAGGATGATATTCCCTTTTAAGCGGAAAGTGATTTTTGGCAATTGTATCTGAGATGAAGGAGTAGAGACGTTCCGCCGGAACGTCTCTACTAAAGTTAGTTGCCCCCTTGTCTCCCTTGTCCCCCTTGCCTCCCTGTCTCCTTTTTGTCGATAACGGATGTAGCATCAGGCTAGTTTACGTAGCCAGATATGCTACATCCGTTAAAATTTCCGAAAAATTGTCATATATAATGCAAAAATTACCAGCAAAGGTGTAACAATCAGAAAAATCAGTTCACCTGATTACAAAAGCACTGTTAAAATCCAGATAATTTTAAATTCAATAAGTCACGATTAATACCCGATTCCTATGAGAGAAACTATCCTAGAGGTTCGCAATCTACAAGTTGAATTTTCCGATGATGGCAACAGCGTCAAAGCGGTAGATGGCATTTCCTTTGAAGTGCATCGCGGGGAGACTCTGGGAATAGTAGGAGAGTCGGGAAGCGGAAAATCAGTAACATCCTTAGCTGTGATGGGTTTGGTGCAGACTCCGGGAAGAATAAGTGGTGGTGAAATCTGGTTTCGTCATCAAGAAAACTCCGCACCAATCAACTTGGTGGAGTTACCCCCACAGCAAATGCAGCTTTATCGTGGTGGTGACATCGCCATGATTTTTCAAGAACCGATGACTTCACTCAATCCAGTTTATGATATAGGGTTTCAGCTAACCGAAGCGATTATGCGACATCAGAAAGTGTCGCAAGGTGAAGCAAAACAAAAAGCGATCGCAGGTTTACAAGAAGTCAAACTCCTTCCCAGCGATGAGCAAATAAAAGACCAATATCTCGAAACCTGGAAACAAACTTCTGTTAACTCATCAAAACCACTAGATGACCGACAACTAACAGAGTTGGTGAAGCAACACAAAGAAGCTATGCTGGAACGCTACCCGCATGAACTTTCTGGTGGTCAATTGCAACGGGTGATGATTGCAATGGCAATTTCCTGCAATCCCTTACTATTGATTGCAGACGAACCCACCACAGCTTTAGATGTGACAGTCCAAGCAACAATTCTCGAATTAATGCGCGAATTGCAGCAGCATCGCGATATGGGAATGATTTTTATCACCCACGATTTAGGATTAATTGCCGAAGTTGCCGACTCTGTAGCGGTGATGTACAGAGGTAAAATTGTCGAATATGGATTAGCAGCCCAAATTTTTAACAATCCCCAGCATCCCTATACTAAAGGCTTAGTTGCTTGTCGCCCCTCACTTGACAGCCATCCGCAAAAACTCCTCACCGTTTCCGACTACATGAGTGTGGAGGAAACCCCAAACGGACAAGTTGTAATTCAAGCCAAAGAACCGCTAACCCCCATAGAAGTTAGCAGAGAAGAAATTACCGCAAGATTGGCAAAGCTGAACGAACAGAAACCGCTGTTGGAAGTCCGCGATTTGAAAGTTGGTTTCCCAGTGCGGGGTGTATTTGGAAAAACGACACGCTACACTATGGCAGTTAATGGCGTTTCTTTTGATGTCAAACCTGGGGAAACACTCGGATTGGTGGGAGAATCAGGTTGTGGAAAAACCACCCTTGGTAGAACTTTACTGCGATTAATTGAGCCGATGAGCGGTGAGATTATTTTTGAGGGACAAGATATTACCACCCTCAAAGGTGAACCGTTGCAAAAACTGCGACGAGAAATGCAAATAGTCTTTCAAAATCCCTTTAGTGCGCTTGATCCCCGAATGAAGGTTGGGGATGCAATTATGGAACCGTTGTTAATTCACTCTGTGGGAAAGACGACGAAACAACGACGGGAACGAGTAGCGGAACTTTTGGAAAGGGTAGGATTGAGTGCAGATGCAATTAAGCGCTATCCGCATCAATTTTCTGGTGGTCAACGTCAAAGAATTTGTATTGCCCGTTCTTTGGCGTTAAATCCCAAGTTTATCATTTGCGATGAGTCGGTTTCCGCGCTGGATGTTTCGGTACAAGCGCAAGTGTTGAACTTGTTGAAAGAATTGCAAGAAGACTTTAACTTGACTTATATATTTATTTCCCACGATTTGAGTGTGGTGAAATTTATGAGCGATCGCATTTTGGTGATGAATCGCGGTCAAATTGTCGAACAAGGTATAGCCGAAAACATCTACCGCGCACCGAAGGAAGAATACACGCAGAGGTTGATTGCTTCGATTCCCACCGGGAGTGCGGAAAGAGTGCAGAAGAGGCAATTACGAGCGTTGTGATGTCAGAAAAGCCGACACCGTGAACTAAACTAGACACAATTGGTGAGGATATGACTCATGCGATCGCCCAAAGTAATTGAAATGCGATCGCACATACCTTTAAAATGGTACACCGACGTAAACAGGCTTTGTTCGTATAGCCTCACTCTTCCACGATGAAGCATAATCAGCCTTAACATTTGCCAACATCAACTCGTCCCTTTTATCCCAAACTGCAAATATTTCTTTTCTCCCATCATCAAGCGTCGCTAAATCGATTTGAAAAACCTTATTTACTTCCTTCAATTTCAAACCCAACAAATTTAACAATCGGCTGAGAATTTTAATCCCCAACACCCGCTCTTTATCCTGTACCAAATTAATCCCCAGCGCTCTTCTAATATGCTTGCTACACTGGAACGCCGTATTTTTTAATAATATCAAATCAGCATCATTCTCACTAAATCTGCGTCCTAATTCCAGAAACTGTTGCATCCCCAATGCTCTCAGAGCCTCAACTTTCAGCGTATAAGTTTTTATATCTGGGAGAAAAACTTTCCCCTCACCCCAAGATAACTGCTGATACCATTCTTGCTTATCTCTAACCCAAAAATACTCGCTATCGTGAGTTAGATAATAGTGAGTTAATAATTGATAATAATATCCTTTATCATTTCTTAACTTCAGCAGTGGAGTCACTTCAACACCGTATCTTTTTTTCAGAATATATTTATCAATTTGGTTGCGTTCCTCATTGCTAAGAGAATGTTTAGCTATTAATTGCTGATATTCTATATAATCAATATCTCTGGCATTAGTGATAGCAATGGCTACCAAAAATTGATTTTTTCGCTTAATTTCTTGAATTTTTTGTTTAATTTCTTTTGCCTTTTGCCGACTGTCTGACCAATCTTTTTGGACTTTGACAATATCTAAAATTAACCTTCGTCGAGTTACCGAGTCATCGGCATCAGTTGCTAAAAAGGCAAGTCTTAAATCGCGAATAATATTATTGTTAACAGCATTACTTCGCATCCAAATTTGATGTCCCTCACCAATCAAATTCTCTTTCATCGATTTGCGATAAAAAGTAATAGAAGCATTCACCCTTGCAGACATCTTTGCCCAACTTCTTAAATGTATTGGGTCATAAACTGCTGGCAAATCAACATCTATTTTATGCAACGGACTGAGTAAAGCTAAATTTTCTTTTTGATTTTCTTGATACCAATGAGAAAGCAAACGATAATTTGTACTACCACTACCAATTAAACCTATACCGCGTTTAGCACACCAAACAATACGCGGCACATCATCGCGGACTCTAGCTAATGCTTGTCGTGCTTCTGAGTCAGTTATTACCCCTTGAAAAATGCCATAAACGCAGTCGAAATGTTCGACATCAATACTGATTCCCGTACCCAGACTTGGAGTGACAAAAACCGCATTATATTCAGTTACTTTTTGATTAATTTCTGCAACAAAATCAACCGCTTTATGTCCCAGTGTGTTTGTTGTGTGACTGCTAACAACCAGAGTTTTGGGAAATTCCTTTTGCAATCTTTCTAAACGCTCTTTTAAATAACGTTCGATGGTTTCGCAACTATAACGCCCAGTGCGACTATCGGTAGTAACATAACATTTACGTCCGGCAAGTAGCTCTAATTCGAGTTGATGAATTAACGGGGTTGGGTTAGGAGAATCATAAAAAGTTACATCCCAACCTCGCTCTGGTTTCCACTGATTTACAACTACCCAAGGTGTTAATTTAATACCTGCCAAGCCTTGTAAATATTCTAAGGAAACATCTGATAAATCGGCATCTTGGACAATAATTAACCCACCAGTGGTTAAAACAGTGTAAATTAACTGTTGAAATACTTTTAATATTTTAATGCGCTTATCTTTACAAGTATTGCTGTTGAGTAAATGCCATAAGGATTGTTCTACTTCGTCTAATATTATGATTGCACCATGCCAATTTTCTGGGTTAAGTTTCCAGAGGGAATCTATGCATAGTCCGAGGGATTGAGCACTGAAGTGCTCACTACGTGTTTTCCAATTGATGCCGATTTTTTCACATAAGAAGCGTCCCAGTTGGATGCGGTGGGTTATTAATAAAACGGGTTTATTTTGGCTTTTGGCTTGATTGACTATTGCTTGCAATGCTGTGGTTTTTCCGGTTCCTTTGGCTGATTTTACTCCGACTAAGCCAGAAGCGGGAAAAGGTATTTCTCCTAAATAGCGACGGTTCAGAGTAAGTGCAGGAGAAATGGTTAAAGCGGTGTGCGGTTTTGTTTGAGCAATATAAACTTCTAAATCAACACTTTGGCGATAAATTTGCTCGAATGCACCTGCACTTTTGGCAACGATAAATTCATCTACCCCTTTTTCTTTTCCGGGAAGTTGGATGATTTGAACCGGACAACTTTTTGCTTGGAATAAAAAACCAAGTTGAGAAATGGCGTTATTTACTGCGGCGATTTTTTTCGGTTCTGTTTCAAAATCAAAGCAAATATAACAGGTGCGTTTGGTAATAGCAAAAGCTGCTAAATCTGGGATAAGTTGACGACTGGTAACTTGACCAAATTCATCTTTGACGACGCGATAACCGCTGGTAATTCCGGGAACTCCTATAGCTGCATATCCTTGTGTTAAAAGTGCGGCGGCTTTCTTCACACCTTCGCAGATAATTATGGGAATGTTTCGTTGCATTACCCATTCCCAAAAGCCTATAGCTTCCCCATTTTCAGCAATGTTGATATCTTCAGGTATGGCTACATTGTAACGTTTGGCGACTTGCTGCCAGACACGCAATGTTACCCGCAAACAAAATATCCGGGTTGGTGTGCTGGGGGGATGTTCGTATTTGATGGACTTGCTATTTTGATTTAGTCGCGGTTGATTTGGCTTAAAGCATCCCCATTCCATCATCTGCCAATTATGCAATGGGTCAAGTCCAGAACACCACCAACCGCCTGCGGTAATATGAGCGTAACGTTGCAACCACTCATTTTTTACCATACCACTATTTTTACGTGGGAGACGTTCAGAAATTAATAAATATTCATAAGCGGTTCTGTCTTGGAGGGAGCGGAAATTTATCTGAGCCAGGTTTAAATCTATACCTGAACTATTGACTAATTCCTCTAAGTGTTGGGGGTGTAAATAGTGGTGCACTACTGTAAGGCGAAAATGCGAGACGACGGAGTTACAAGGTATCATGCATCTGCGGATGATTCATATGTGGTGTCGTCTGGTTTGATGATGCTTTTATCACTTGGTGATAAAAAAGACACAGTTGTATTTATGAAAGGGCTGTCTGGTCTTGTGTATTGTTCTGGTAATATTTTTGTATTGTGATATTTGTTGGTATTAAATTTTTAGGAATCAGTAGATTACTTACAATGTAAAGACGTTCCGCCGGAACTACAATGTAAAGACGTTTCGGTGGAACTACAATGTAAAGACGTTTCGGTGGAACTACAATGTAAAGACGTTTCGGTGGAACTACAATGTAAAGACGTTTCGGTGGAACTACAACGTAAAGACGTTCCGGTGGAACTACAACGTAAAGACGTTCCGCCGGAACGTCTCTACGAGGATTTGGTCTTTAACTGGGTTTTACCGTCAAGACTTTTGTTCGCCAACTAGTACCTTAGTCGGTTCGGCGCGGATTTCATTTACACAGGTACGACTCTGTTCAGTGTCGGTAATACTAGCTATAGTTGTATCAGCAATTTTACTTAGGGCGTTTTCGGTAAAGAAGGCTTGATGTCCGGTAACGAGAACGTTGGGAAACATGATCAAGCGCTCGAAAACGTCATCCTGAATAATCGCACTTGACAAATCCTCAAAAAACAAGTCTTCTTCTTGCTCGTATACATCCATACCCAATGAGCCGATTTTACCTGATTTCAAACCTTTAGTGACGGCTGTTGCATCAATTAGCGCACCTCGGCTTGTATTAATCAGCATCACGCCGGATTTCATCTGTTCTACGGCTTTGTCGTTGATTAAATGGTGAGTTTCCGGCATTAGAGGACAATGCAATGAGATAATATCAGAGTTGGCGAATAATTCCGAAAGCTCGACATACTTCGCACCCAATGCTTCAAGTTCAGGATTTTGATACACGTCGTAGGCAAGCAGGTTACAGCCAAATCCTTTCATAATTTGGGCGAGAATTTGACCGATTTTACCAGTACCGATAATCCCGACGGTGCGTCCGTGCAAGTCAAATCCCAAGAGTCCATCTAGGGAAAAATTGCCTTCGCGGACGCGGTTATAAGCGCGATGAATCTTGCGATTGAGGCTGAGAATTAGTCCTACGGCATGTTCTGCAACTGCGTAGGGTGAGTAAGCGGGAACACGTACAACGGTAATTCCTAGCTCGGCTGCGGCTTTTAAATCTACGTTGTTGAAGCCGGCACAACGTAGCGCCAATAAACGAGTTCCGCGTGATGCTAAAATCTCTAAAGTTGTGGCATCAGCTTGGTCATGTACAAATACACAAACTGCCGGAAATCCAGCGGCTAAGATGGCGGTATCGCGATTGAGACGGGGTTCAAAGAAGACTAGATCGTGTTCGTTGGAAGAATTTGCAGCCTCTAAGAACTGGCGATCGTAGGCTTTTGTACTGAAGACTGCTACTTTCATTAAGCACCTAAGCTATATGTTATATGGCTTTGCTTGTAAATGATAGCTTAATGTGAATTTATGCGATCGCACTTGTGATGAGTATCAGTCTTAGATATTGGCGAATATTCGCGTGATATAAAATTAAAGCAAATATTTAGGATTCATCTGGTAATCTTTAATAGTGATGTCGAGCTTGAAGAAAATCAATGCGATCGTCGCTAATAAAGTAAATAATGCGATGTTCTTGGGTGAGTCGCCGTGACCATGAATCCGAATCCAAGTATTTCAATGGTTCTGGCTTACCAATACCTATAAACGGATCTCGCATAATTGCTTCAATTAAGTCAAACGCACGCTATGCAGTTTTGCTATTTGTTTTTATCCAATAGGCAAGGTCTTCTCTAAATTCTGGATGAAAAACAGCATCTCGAACTTTTATTTCCTGAGGTTGGGTTTCATTCTTCTTTTTCTTCGCCAATACCCAACTCCTGACGTAGTTCGTTAATGCTTTGAGGTTCTAAAGTTCTAGCTTTTGCTCTTGACAAAGCTGTTAATAGGCGGGTAGCATTTTTCGGTGAGCGAAGTAAATAAGCTGTTTCTAGTAAACTGTTTAGTTCCTCAACAGCAATTATGGCAACGCTTTCGCCTTCTTGTCGCGTAATAATTACGACATCGCGATCGCTAACTACTTGCTCACACAGTTGGGCAAGGCTGGCACTAGCATCATTTAAGGTTGTCTGATTGGACATGATGAGAGTTTTTTGTTTTGCTGTATGGCTTTTGACCAGATCATAACTTGAGGCATCCAAAAGTAGGCGATCGCTATGAGTGATGATTGTCAATCTTAAGGTTTAGCGAATATTTGCGTTATATACATCCCTAAAATGAATGAGACGTAGCATTGCTACGTCTCTACATACATACCATTTTTTACCACCAATTCCTTAACACCAACTGTATAAAGTCAAAAATTGTAGGTTGGTATTGAAAGGCAAAACCCAACCGACAATTTTTATGGGCAAGCTATATAATTGGAATTTACCCAGCCTTCTAATCCATTAACTCGGTTGTTTGGTCCAGATATAACACGCACGTAAGACCAATTACCTTGAGTTTTGATAGGGAGTACTGTATTTCCATTATTTAACCCAGCTTTAGATTTTCCATTTGGAGATAAGCGAAGGGCTAACTGTCCTGTTTGGATGCCTGTTACACTACAATAAGCTTCTACAACTTCACTATTTGATTGCAGTCGAATTTGGCTTTGATGAATGAAACCAGACCGACCGCAAGCATCTGTTTTATACCATCCATTTCTATTTTTATAGACAGCTATAGATGCTTGGGATTTGATGGCACAAATAATAGTACCATTTGGTTTAGCTCTAACATTTGATGGCGGGTCGATAACAACTGCTGATTGTATAGATTGTGCGTTAGCTGATGGTGCTTTTATCAAGAAGGGAATGACAGCAAGTAAAGTAATATTCACACCAGAAAACACTATGTTCTGAATCGCTTTCTTCATATTCTTATGGTTAAATTTCAAATTTTGCTTGACTGATTTTGAGCAAAAAGCCCATATTTTATTTATAACAGTAATAAATAATACTAAATAAGAGTGATTTTACTGAAAATCAGCCAACGGTGACTTTGTAAATTTTTATTGCTGAAGATTGCGAACTATGTCAATAATTTGCTGATAATAACCCAAGTTGCTAGTAATAAATTTAGGCGATCGCAAGATACCATTTAAGAAATAAAATCCTCTCCTCTGGCAAATATTCTCTCTTATTGCAGCTTTACGTGAAGGCGATCGCTTATAATCTTATAGCCCGCAAAGGCGGGCTTAGTACGCACAACGCCCCATACTTCTAGTCTGAGGGCGGATTTTTAATTAAAGCCGATGACGGGATTTGAACCCGTGACCGCTCGATTACGAATCGAGTGCTCTACCACTGAGCCACATCGGCAAAAGCCATTTTTTATCATAGCACTAATAAGGTCATGATACAACAAAATCCCAAAAATCCCCTTAACCCAAAACAATACGCCCGTCTAAAATCAGAAATGGCAGCCCCCTATCGCGGCTTGCGGCAATTTATATATATTGCTTGCGGTGCTTCTGGTTTCATCGGCGCATTCGTCTTTTTTTCCCAACTGCTTGCAGGACGCGATATTGATAGCGCCTTGCCTAACTTAGCACTTCAGGTAGGGGTTGTTGCCTTAATGGTATTTCTTTGGCGATGGGAACAGCGTCGGCAAAAACGCTCATAAATAAGTAAAATTATAAGCTTTTTACGGAAGAAATTCTCTCTTTTTGCTTGCTTTACGTTTCATATGTGGTAACAGATGTCTAATTTAGTTAACTAACTTAACATAATTCTATAATCCGAAACATATATACAGAAAAAATTAAGAAATTATTACGAAATCTGAAAACTTGAAATTTTCAACATACACTAAAAATAGTTAAAACAGGGTCAGCCAATATAAAGACCCTGAATATAAGTTCACAAATTTCAATGGGGTCAACCAAATTTTAAAGACCCTAAAGTTAAAAAAACTCAAAATGTTTAAAGCGCCAAGTCCTAACAATTGTTAAGCCTTGGCGCTTTGATTATGCAAATCGCTATGAACTTTGCAGTTCAACTTTTGATTGCCCGGTTGAAGAGGAAGGGAGATGCAAAGAGGGGGGATGGGGAGAGGGGGGATGGGGGAAAGAAGAATTATTCTCCTTAGTCCCCCTTGTCCCCCTTGTCTCCCCCTCCCCTTCCCTAATTATGGAGTTTGTACCAAATAAGGTGAGGGAATTGCTTGAGCGCGTCCAGCACTAACTAGCGCTTGGTAAACAAAAGCAGCAACTTCTGCCCTAGTTGCCTGACGATTTGGATTTAGTTGCTTAACGGTAGGATAATTAATTACCAATTGCCTGGAAGTTGCAGCAGCAACAGAACCCATCGCATATTTGGGAATCTGTGCCACATCAGTATAGAAACCCAGAGCATTTTGAGTATCAGCATTTAAACCTAGACCGTTGGCTAAAGATACTAACACCTGCACTCTAGGAATTTGCTGCTGCGGTTGAAATGTACCGTCGGGATAGCCCGAGACATACTGACCCTGGTAAGCAGATTGAATTGCTGCGTAAGCCCAGAAATTGCTATTGAGATCCTTAAAATCAATACCTGAGCGTTTGCTTGCTGGCGACAAAGCTTTATTGACAATAGTAGCAAATTGAGCGCGTGTTACAGGTTCATTAGGTTTAAAAGTGCCATCGGGGAAACCCGCAATAATATTCGCAGAGGCTAAAGCTTCAATATATCCTTTTGCCCAATAACCCCCAGGTACATCCTTGAAAGCGGTTTGACCGTTACCTGTGGGTGGTTCAACGCTGGCAGCAACAAAATCTACCTTGCCAGAAATTCGTGTAGGATCAATATCATTACCAACAGCAACTATTGTATTTTGAGTAGTTGCATTTAATACGTCAAAAAGCTTTTTCTGGTCTTTTTTACCATTATTGCGAATCAAGTTTTTACCAGGATTTTCCTGAGTTCCCAAGTCTGGCAAAGATTTCTGAAGCGCAACTAATCCGTGATCTCGGTTATCCTGAATGATGTTGTTACGCAGCATCGGTTTAGCGCTACCAGTTACAACAATGCCGCCATAGTTTTCGATAATTTGATTATCAGTAATTAAAGGGGTTGCCAAATCGCTAACTGCAATACCAAAACCAGTTGACTTAAGCAAGTTATTGCGAATTTCACCTGTGGCAGATTTAGCGATGGAAATCCCATTGCCCTTGTTTTCAGTAAAGACGTTATTTTCGATTTTAGGATTACCTGTACCCGTAACGAAAATACCTTCTCTTCCACTGTTGACAAATGTACTGTTTGTAATTTTGGGATTAGTCGATTCAACCCACACACCAGTACCGCGTTGATTGGGGTTGGTGACACTAACGCCAGTGATGGTAGAATCTTTGTCAGCGCGAATAGTTATGTTTTGTGCAGCAAAGGTACGACTAGTATATGAACCACTACCTGTAATTAATATTGCCTGACCTCTGCTGGCATCATCACCCCGTAGTGTGACACCTTGTGGAATGAATAGTGGGAATTTTTCGCCGCTTTCACTGTTATAAGTACCACCAGCAAGTTGAATGACGGTACCTGGTTGAGCTTTGCTGAGGGCTTGGGTGATAGTTTTATAGGGTGTTGCTTCAGAATTGCTAGCAGCGCTGTCTACACCGGTTGCTGGGTTGACGTAAATTGCTGTTGCTGTTGCAGGAACTTGCGAGGTTAGAGTTGGAGTGATACTTTCTTTAAGGGTAGCACCAGCATTTACTTGAGCAGGCGTGAGCATTGACGTAGCAGAAACCAGTATCAAGGCGCTTAGTCCTGCTTGCAACGGTAGAGTATATCTAAGGTGATTGCTAGAAAGAAAAAGAAAAGTTTTCGATTGAGGCTTGTGAAAACCCTGACGTTTCATCTTTTTTATATCTGTGATTTGAGTGAATTAAGGTAAGTTGAAAGAGGTGTCGATACCAGCCATGTAGCTGTAAAACCTATGCAAAACTATACTGGAATAAGAGCACCTTATCAGCCAAATTCTTGAAGAAAAATCAATCCTTATGTTATTGAATGTTACAGTTTTAAAACTGTCAAGATCAATTTCAGTTTGACCAAAAAGCCTCTTACAATAGTGCCTTTGGGCTGTAATTAAAAGCTATTGTACTTAAGAATACTTTTTATTGAGGTTTTAGTGTTTAAGTTTATTATCTAAAAAGCCAATAATTTAATATTTTTTTAATAAAAATATACGTCAGAGTTAGTATTTATATGTTAAGCAGCAATAAAAATACCATTTTATGCTCATGATAAATAGCTAATTGCCTTTGTGATATGAGCAATCAGCTATTGGGATTATTGTTCTCGTCATTTATACTTAGCTATTTAGTAAGCTAAAGTTTCTAAAGTTTCCCGTAAATAGCGCTTTACTTGCTGCTCAAGACGAAGCTTTTGTAATTGAGTATCGTGTTCAAGTTGCCAGCTTTGGAAACCAGAACTTGAAGCTATCGCCGATATGAGACTATCCCAAATTTCCGTAACGGTAGAAGTTTGAATTCGAGCCATAATTATTCATTCCTCAGTTTTAACTTTGCCAGTCAACTGGGGCAAGATTTGATTAACCCGCACCCCTAAAATTGTAAAATCCTGCTTAATCTTTTCTAAAGATAACGGTTCTAAAGCAGCAAATTCTGTTTCCTTCGTCACGAAAACTCGTGCTACACTCAGGGGAATTTGCAAAAATAAATTACTCGCAAAAAAGAATAATCCAGCAAGGAGCAATGCTAAACCTCTCCATTGAGGTAAAAGCCGAGCAATGTTTGCTACGTGGGGAGTTGCTTGATAAAGCAGTCCCAGTACTGCCACTGATAATACAGCTCCGAAAACTGCCAGGAGGCGATTTAATTTTGTATTAACTAAACAGAGAATTTTACGCTGGGGTTCTGAGAGAGTTTCTGGCTTGATGGCTACTCCCAGAAGGGCGAATATATAAAAAGGACGGCGTAACTGCATCCACAACAGTGGTAGAGTCCCAATTGCCCCAACTACTAATAATTCTAACCAAATTGGTAGTGAGCGATCGCCTACTGCCAAAAACAATAAGCACAGGGGCAAAAAAATTGGCAGCGTTGCCAATCCAGCAACGTGAATCCACAAAATAGGTTCAGAGCGGAATGAGGACATAGCAGAATTAGGAGTTATTAGTTGAGAGTTAGGAGTTAAAAACTCATAACTCCTAACTTATAGCTATTTTGCACTCAACACTATCTGGTTGAAGTCAAAGTGCGGCGTTTCGTCACCATTTGATAGGATTCGATGCTGTCATTTTCAGCCCAGTCGTTGAATTTATCAACGCCGATACCGCATTCATAGCCAGCATTCACTTCCTTAACGTCATCTTTCATCCGTTTGAGGGAGTCAAGAACACCCTCATAGATGACTTTGTTATTACGACGCACTCGGATTTTGCAATTGCGAAGCAGCTTGCCAGATTGCACGTAGCTACCAGCAACCGCACCACGACCAATTGCGATGACGGCACGCACTTCTGTAATACCCAGGTGTTCTTCTACTAATTCTGGCTCTAACAGACCTTCCAAAGCTCCTTGAATGTCTTCTAGGAGTTTGTAGATGATGTTGTATTCGCGCACATCCACACCAGATTCATCGGCGGCTTGTCTGGCACCACTAGCGTAGGTAGTGTTGAAGCCAATGATGACGGCTTTACTGGCGGCTGCCAAGTCAATATCTGTCTCGGTGATTTCGCCAGGAGCAGCCAATAACATGCGAATTTGTACTTCGTTTTGCGGGATTTGTTTGAGCGATCCCACAATGGCTTCTATAGAGCCTTGGACGTCTCCCTTGAGAATCAAGTTGAGTTCCTTTAACTCGCCTTCTTTCGCTTGAGCGGAGAGGGTTGTCAGGGTAACTCGTCCTTGTAATAGGCGGGAAGCGCGTTGCTTGTCTGCCCGGTCTGAGGCGAGTGCGCGTGCTTGTTTTTCGTTCCCGAAAACCTCGAATTCGTCGCCTGCTGCTGGTACATCGCTTAAACCCAACACCTCGACGGCAAAACTCGGACTTGCAGCTTCAACTCTGGCTCCTCTGTCATCGACCATTGCCCTAACTTTACCAAAAGCTGATCCAGCTACGAGCATGTCGCCGACGTGGAGAGTACCATTCTGAATTAACAAAGTAGCAACTGCTCCCTTTGCTTTATCCAGATGAGCTTCAATTACTGTTCCTTTAGCAGTCCGATTTGGATTGGCAGAGAGTTCGCCTACCTCATCGACTATTAGAATCATTTCTAAGAGCGTATTCAAATTTTCGCCCTTGATGGCGCTGACGGGAACCATGATTGTGTCACCGCCCCAATCTTCTGCGGTCAAACCATACTGGGTAAGTTCTTGTTTCACCCGCTCTGGCTGTGCCCCTTCCTTGTCAATTTTGTTGATTGCAACGACAATTGGCACTCCCGCTGCTTGGGCGTGGCTAATGGCTTCAATGGTTTGGGGACGAACGCCGTCATCTGCTGCTACAACCAACACAGCAATGTCTGTCACCCGCGCTCCCCGCGCCCGCATAGCTGTAAAAGCTTCGTGACCGGGGGTGTCAAGGAAGACAATTTGCTGCATTTTGCCTTCGTGTTCGACATCGACGTGGTAAGCACCGATGTGTTGGGTAATACCACCTGCTTCGCCCGCAGCCACTTTGGTTTTGCGAATCGAGTCGAGGAGGGTAGTTTTGCCGTGGTCTACGTGACCCATAATTGTCACGACTGGCGGACGGCGCACAAGGTTTTCCAAGTCTCCCGCTTCGATCATTTCCGTGACTTTAATTGCCTCGGATTCTAATTCGGCGGTTTCGACTGGTATTTCTAGCTCGGTTCCGATCAGGGTAATGGTGGGAATATCGAGGTTTTGGGTGATGCTTACCGCCATGCCTTTCATGAACAGGATTTTCACAATCTCTGTATCGGCAACTGCTAAGGCTTCAGCCAGTTCTTGCACGGTCATTGGACCGGTTACTATGAGTTTTTCTGGGCGATCGCGCTTTTGCTCTTGCTGGCGTCCGCCTTTTTGATCCCGGTCACGATCGCGATCGCGACTGCCTGACTTTTTACTACCTCTAGCAGTTGGGATGCTAGTTGTTGGGGCTATTGTTGGTGACGAAGGTCGGCTTGACTTGGGTTTGGGAGGACGAGCGATGGAAAGGCTGACCTGAACGGTGAGAAGTGAATCTGGATCTTCATCATCGAGCAAGTCTTCTTCAAATTCATCATCCAGGATCGGCTTAACTCGTTTGCCTTTGGTGACTCCCTTGCCTGCTTTTTCTTTAACTTCATCAATAATTTCCTCTTCCTGCCACTTTTTGCCACCTTTAAGTAGACGAGGTGGTGTGGGGCGTTTGAGGTCGAGCAAATCGGGTGGTATGGGATCGTCATCCAGAGAGTCTTGTTTGCCGGAAATGCCCGCAAGCCCTCTTGGTGGAGTTGCCACTGGTGAGGCTGCTGGTTTTTCACCTGGACGTACCGGTCTGGGTCGTTGGGGATCTCCTCCGGGTGTTGGCGCTCCTGGTCTACTACCTTTTTGCTCTGGTCTGACTGGTGCGGGGGTCGGTCGTCCTGCTGGACGGGGTGCATCTGATGCTGGCTGGTCGCTTGTTGGTCTGGCGATTTTGGGTTTTACCTGATCGCGATCGCGCTTGAGGATAGGTTTTTGTGATTCACTCAGCGATTGCGCTTCAATTGGCTCTCCCATTTCCACCAGAGGCTCTCCATCTGTAGTCGCTGTTTCCCCAAGTGGTCTTGCGGGTGGCGCTACTAGTTGCGGTCTAGGCGGTTTTTCCGGTTTTGGTCTAGGCGGTTTTTCCGGTTTTTCTGTGGCTGTTTTTTCTGGTATCAGAGTATGATCAAGCGTTTGATCTGCTTCAGTCACAGGAGGTTTTTGTTGGGTCTCCGACTGATTCCGGGGTACTGGTCGAGTTGGTGCCGTCGGCTTCATTGATGATGAGACTGGTGTGGCGAAGGGTCGTGGAGGTGAAGGAGGATTAGCCTCAGAAGAAGCAAATTCAGTATTAATAGCAACTGACGCCTCTTGGGCGTTGGAGGTGGTGTTTCTCAATATTTTGGGTTTGCGAATTTCCAAAATTTGTTGTTTGTGGGGTGCGGTTGGTCGGGAAGGTCCACCAATTTGCGGTGAATTGGTTTTATGACTAGTTGTAAGTTCTTTTTTTGGCATTACATTCGTAGCAGCGAGTTTTTCCGCTGCTGTCCGGATTTGTTCTGCCTCTGTTTCTGAAATTGTACTGCTATGGCTTTTGACCGCAATATCGAGCTGGTCGCAAATTGCTAATAGCTCTTTGTTATCCAAATTCAATTCCTTTGATAATTCGTAAATTCTCACTTTGCCGTTGTTCATCCACTCTTCCCCAATAAGATTACAGTTTTAGCGGATGGCTGCCTGGGAGTGCGACATCTCCATCCTTTGATTACTGTGTTTAGGTTGCCCTTGGTAATTTTGCCGGTGCCTCCAATCAGGAAAGAGAGATGTTTCGGTTTACTGCTGGCATCTCCACATCCAAGGATGGTTGATGCAATCGCGCGATCGCGCTACCAGGTTGCCATATTGTTTTTTTTGTTTTGCTGATTCTGATTCCACAACACAATCTAGTAAAACTTTTTAGGAATGTTGCTTCGCCACTCTGCAATAAAGTTGAGAAGCGAGCTAGCTGCTAACTACACCCATCTCCTATTTTGGCATTAACCCAAGCAATCAACTCAGAATGTGATGATAGCGTATTTAGTACGGCTGTCAGTACAATTGTCTGATTGTGATTACCGCCAAAACCTGAATATTAACAGGTCTGGCTTTAGGCTAAACGTTGCCACAATGCTTCATACAGTGTTTCTGGCACTGATGCATGTAGCGATCGCCCTAGTCTATTTTTTTTTTGAGCAGCGCAAAGGCAGCTCGCTTGCGGACAAATGTAAGCAGAACGCCCCATGCCCTCATTTAATTGTACCTGTCTACATGGAAAGACGCGGACAATCCGCCAAAACTCTTCTTTTAATTTGACTTGGCGGCAACTTATACAACGTCGATAATTCTTTTTCATCTCTTTTGTCTGGGTTCTGTGCCGTATTTTTTGTTAAACAACTCCTCAGTAATAATATTTGTATTTTGTTATATTCTCAACTAGACCTTGATAATCCGCGTTAATGATAAATTAAGATTTGTTAAGTTGTTTATATTTGTACCCGGTTTATTGATGTGTTGCAACATCTGAGAATATTTATACCAACTTGCTGACGCGAAGGTCATTATTTTGACCGTTAATAATTCTCGACAGCTTCATAGCGCGATCGCTTTACCTAAAAGCGTCAAAAAGCTCGTTTTTTGGCAGGAATGAACGCAATAACGGCAACAAACTCTTACCTCTTCTCCTTCCGGAGACGCCCTCACGTAGCCGCGTGCCTAACGACGTGCAAGTGCATCTCCGTAATTGAGAAGTGAGCCAATATTTTTGGAATACTCAAACTACCAATAAAGACAAGATGCTTTGAAATGTAGCACCTTTTATTCCTAAAGCGCTAGTAAGTTTGGCTATAGCAAAAGGTGTATCAGAAGCCACAGCTAAATCGGCTAGGTGTTCTAAAAGCTGTTTTAGCGAACTTAAAGAGCTTTTCAGTAACAATTGTCTAAAATCGTCTGCTAATTGCGATCTTTCTTCTATGAAATTTTGCAAAGCTACTCTTAAGTCAGATGGAAAATTCTCAACTGACTTCATAACTGTTTCTAACTTGTTTTGACATGCTTCTATCTCTTCATCTTGTTCATCTTGTTCATCTTGCTCATCTTCATACTCGTCGTTTGTTTCTAATTCCTCGTACTCATTTGCTTGGTCTAGGTGTAGTTGCTCTATTTTTTCGAGTTCCTCAAACTCCCTTTCATCTTCTTCTTGTTGATGTTTTGCTCGGACGGCGATAAATTTTGCATCTTCCGCTGCGGGGTCATACTTTGCTTTGTCTTTGATGTCAATTTTCCAGCCAGTCAGACGAGCAGCTAAACGGACGTTTTGTCCTTCTTTACCAATAGCTAAACTCAGTTGATCTTCAGCTACTAAAACGTGAGTTTGACGACTTTCGGGGTCCATGAGACGTACTTCATCGACTCGTGCGGGACTCAAGCCGTTAGCAATGTATGTTGCGGGGTCTGGAGACCAACGAATCACATCAATTTTTTCTCCGCGTAATTCATTGACTACCACTTGAATTCGCGATCCTCGCGCTCCAATACAAGCACCAACCGGATCGACATCGCGATCAAGGGTATCAACAGCAATTTTAGTTCGCGGTCCGACATAACGTGAAGGAGGATTAGCTTCTCTGGCTACAGCAACAATTCGCACAACTTCATCTTCAATTTCCGGCACTTCGTTGGCAAACAAATATACTACTAAACCAGCATCTGCTCTGGAAACTAGTAACTGCGGTCCGCGTTGCTGTCCTTGAGAAACCTTTTTCAAATATACCTTAAATGTAGCATTTGCTCGGTAATTATCGTTAGGCAATTGTTCGCGCTTGGGTAATTCAGCTTCTACCTCTGGTTGACCGAAGGCACTAATAACTGCCATAACCACTGACTGCCTTTCAAAGCGCAGTACTCTTGCTTGGAGTACAGTTCCTTCTAAGTCTTGAAATTCTTCTTGCACCATCTGTCGCTGCTGATCTCGCAGTTTTTGCGCTAAAACTTGCTTAGTTTGCATCGCTGCCATGCGACCAAATTCTTCTTTGTCAGGGGTAACATCTAGCACTACTGAGTCACCTAATTGCGCTTCAGGAGCTACTTCTTGAACTTCTTTTAGAGAAATCTGATGGTCGGTATTGCCAACTTCTTCAACAATATTTTTAGTGGAAAGAACACGAAATCCCTGTTCATCAACATCAAGTTCCACTTCAAAATTATTAAAGTAGTCTTCATCAAATTGTCTTCGCTCTAAATTTTGGGCACGACGATAACGTTCATAACCTTTTAGCAATGCTTCTCTGATAGCTGATTGAACTGCCAGACGCGGTAAATTTCGTTCGCGACTGATATTTTCGATTAAATCTTTTAATCCCGTTAATTTAACTGTAGACATAGATTTATCTCCTTTAATTATTATGCAGACACCCAGCAAAAGTTAGGAGTTGTAGTTGTAGAGACGCGAAATTTCCCGTCTCTACAGTAAAGTTAGGAGTTTTAAAATAACTCTTAACTCTTAACTCCTAACTCCTACTCCGTTCTCCTAACTCTTATTTGCTTTCATTCAACTGCACCCTACTTATAAGAGTGCGAGGAATTTCGATTACACGACCTTTTTGGTTTAAGTAAACTGATATTTCATCCCGACGAATCAACTGACCAATCCACTCTTGCTGTCCGTCGTAGGGTTGGGAAGTAAAGACAATTACAGGAAATCCTTTGAAGGACAGGTATTCCTTGTCGGTTGTCAGTTGCCGCGAAATACCAGGACTTGACACCTCTAAAACGTAAGCATCTGGAATGATATCCGATCCATCTAAGGAGGCTTCTAAAGCACGGCTCATCCGCTCACAATCATTCAATCCAGTCTCCTCTTGGGGATTGCGGATATCTACCCGCAACACTGGTGGACGTTGGTTAGTATGAAAAACTACCCCAACGACTTCCAATCCCAGCTCTTCTGCTACTGGTGTCGCCAAATCAATAATTTGTGGGATTAAGGGATGAGTCATGCAATAATTCAATAAAAAAAGTGGGCATTGACCCACTTCCTGCGATAAGGATATCTTCCAAGAAGTATTGTGCCGAACCAAAGATGGTTCGACCTAAATTGAGTTTAGCGCATTTCTTTTGAGGGGAGAAGTGAGAAATTAATAATGGGGCATTGGGCATTGGGCAATGGGCATTGGGCAATGCCCGTCAACTTGGCTTATTCTTAGTTTGTACTAGAGCAGAGCTTTGACTGACTACTGTGGTTACAGATGCTTGCGATCGCATTTGTCGAGTTTGTTGGATAATTTGCTCTATATCCTCGTGGGACAAGCGTTGGACGTAGTTGATTTTGACTTCTTCCAAAAAGTCAAAGAGTAAGCTTTGAATTTCTGAAAGTACTTGTTTTTTCTGCATTTCGGCTCCCAAGGCTTCGGTAAAGCGTTCCAGTAATTGACTCGAAAGTTTTGCGACTACTGGATCTTCAACAACGTTAGCTAAAACTTTGTAAAGGTTTGTGGTGATTTGAGTTGATAATTCTTCACTCAGTTGAGCCTGCATCTGTCCCACTCCGGGGAGGTTGTGCAGGTTGCGATAGATGGGGGATTGATTCAAAGCGCCATCTATAGTGTGATGTAAGATGGCAACTATTTCTGGTTGAATTTTGGGTAGCACTTGAAAAACGATCGCTTTGATCAATATACCTGCGATCGCTTCCACTTCATTAATATTATTAATATCGACATACTCAGAGCCATTCTCTTTTTGCAATAGCCAGCGCGTCAAGTCTCCCTGCTTTATCGATCCTTGAATCTGGTTAATTAGCCTGACTATAACAATTTCTGTGAGTTCGTCGGCAAAATTGGCGACAACTCCTTGATTAATTTGCTTTCTTACTGGATGCAAATTTAATAAATGCGCTTTATCGAGGCGAACTAATACAGGTATTATTCGCAACCATCGCAAAAATGGAATCAGCAAGAATAAATCGTACCAGCGCCACAAAACTGCTTCTACCCAGCTAAAACCAGGATTACGCCGTCTGATATAAAAAGTCCGCGTCAGTAATTCTAAAGCAAAGTAAATTACAAACGGTAAATCTATTAACCAGAAATCATCAGTAAATTCACCGTTTTCGTCGATTCTGCGGTAGTAGTTTATAGCGATTAAAGGTTGAATTTTCTGGTTGAAAAAAGCAATTTCTTGATTCCACCCTTTTTCAGTTAAATAAGCTTGACTCCAAAAAGTGCCAAAGGCTAGTTTCGCAGATTCTACAGATGTGCGATCGCGCATTCTCTTTTTGATTTTTTCCAGCGTTCCACTCTTATTTACTGCCCCAAAAGGATTATCGTCTATCATTTCAGTGCTAAAACGGCGCAATTCTTCCAATCGGGTTGCACTTTCTTTTGACTTTAACCCTGTTTGGCTTACCTGTTCTTCTAATAACTTAACATTTGCTAGATAGTTTTCTGTTTCTCGATGCGGTTCAATACCTTTTACTTTGTCATAAACCTTGGTAATCTGGGGAACTTTTCGCAAGTACGAATCCCGCCAAGGAATATAACTTAAATCAAACAAACAAATGCATAAATTTACTGTAGCAATAATTGCCATTAAGCGCTCAAACCATAGGTTTCGCCGCTTGTCCGAGTTTATTTGAGCCATTTGCTGATAAGTGGATTTTAGAAATGTTCCTTATGACATCTCTAATTTATGCTGTTTTCAGCACATATCAACTTAAAAATTAAAGTCAGTCTACAGAAGGATGACAAAATTCTCTTTATAGTATCCACTTAATTTTATCCAGGTATAACTTAATTTAATCAAAAATAATTAATATTAAAGAATAATGAGGTTAAATAAACTTAAGATCAGCTATCAGCCCGACTACATAGCTGATTTAACCAAAAGGAGTTTTAACCATGTGGTGTGGGTTTGGAAAATCAAGCATTTCCATTGCTGTTGTCTGCCTGATAACAGCTAGCGTCGTAATTTCAGATACAGCTACTGCTGCTCGCCAACGTAATTATAGTCCACAACAATTCCGTGCAGTATTGCGCGGATTAGGCTATAGCGTTGACTTAACAAATACGCCCTTGACGGATGCGAAAACTAAAAAAGCAATCCGTGAATTTCAAACAGGGTACAAATTAACACCTGCTGATGGGGTAGCCGGACCGAAAACTCAAGATTTTGCCGCGAGCATAATTCAAATTTTACAGGCAAACTTGAATGCGGTATTGAAGTCTAAGACTCCTCTACCCCGTGATCAGTTTTATGGTAAGCGGACGGAAGCGGCAGTTAAGGAAGCTCAGAAAAAACTTCAGTTACAAGAAACTGGAATTGCCGATTTAGCTTTTCGTCAGAGATTGAACGAAGAGGCAAAAACAAGCGCAGGTCAGCCGAGTACTGAGCCAACTCCTGTGCCGACACCTTCACCAACTCCGACAACAAGACCAACTATAAAACCAAGAACAAGAACTACACCAACGCCAACACCTACGGTGACGCCGACATCTTCACCTGAGGCAACACCGACACCTTCGCCTGAGGCAACACCGACACCTACAGTGACACCGACAGCTTCACCAACACCTTAGGTACAATTGACATTCTCCCACCTACGGAGATGACGCGGACTATAGCGCTTCTCGGTTGTGTGCAATACGTGGTGTAGAGACGTAGCAGTGCTACGTCTCTACATTTATTTTTTGAACATGTATGTGATTCAAATGAGAACCGCTATATTACGGGCAGCCCCATTTCTGTAGCTTCTTCATTATTTTCGTCGCCAAATCTTGATGGTTTGATCATCACTACAGCTAACTAGGGTTCGCCCATCGGGACTGAAGGCAACGGTTCTGGCATAGTTGAAATGACCAGTGAGAGTGCAGATTTCTCTACCTGTGCTTGCGTGCCAAATTTTGATAGTTTTATCCCAACTAGCACTAGCTAGAAGTTGCCCATCTCGACTAAAGGCGACTGACCAAACTGAGTCGGAATGCCCAGTGAGAGTGCAAAGTTCTCGATGTGTACTTACTTGCCATAATTTAATGCTGTTGTCAGCACTACCACTAGCAAGTATCTGTCCATTTGGACTAAAGGCGACAGAGTTAACGTAGAAAAAATGACTTGTAAGAGTGCAAATTTCTCTACCTGTGTTTACTTGCCAAAGTTTGATATTATAATCAGCACTGCCACTTGCGAGAATTTCTCCATCTTGGCTAAAGGCGACTGACCCAACTAAGTCGGAATGACCTGTGAGAGTAGAGACTTGTCTGCCTGTCTTTATTTGCCATAATTTAATGCTGTTGTCCGCACTACCACTAGCAAGTATCTGTCCATCTGGACTAAAGGCGACAGAATTAACCCAGTTAGAATGACCTGTGAGAGTAGAGATTTGTTTGCCTGTATTTACTTCCCATAATTTAATAGTGTCATCCCAACTGCCGCTAGCAAGAAGCTGTCCGTCTGGGCTAAAGGCGAGGGAATCAACCATGCTGGAATGACCAGAAAACCAACGATTGAAATCACGTAATAATTTACCGGTTGTTAGTTGCCATAGTTTGATATTATTGTCATTACTGCCACTGGCAATTAGTTGCCCATCAGGACTAATAGCGATCGCCTGAACCATGCTAGTATGACCTTTGAGAGTGTGTACGCATTGCCACTCTAGTGGAGCTACTACAGCAGGTTTGGGGATTTGTGGATTATATCTCTTAACTATTAATGGTACATCTGACCCAATATCACCAGCCAATAAATTCAACCACTCCTGCACGGATTGGGGGCGATAATTTGCCTGCAAATCCATACCCTGCATAATTGCCTGATTTACTCTCTCACTAATATTGGGATTGAAGTGTAGCGGTGGTTGCAAGAGAATATTCTTGCGTCTGTCTTCTGCACTGGTAGGCACAACTCCGGTTAATAAGTTATATAAAGTGGCGGCGAGGGCGTAGATATCAATAAATTCTCCCCGTGGTGCAACTAAATCATACTGTTCTGGAGGGGCAAAACCAGGAGTGCGATAAACTGTATGTTTTTGAATAACATTAGGGATAAAATCTCTGGCAATACCAAAGTCAATTAACACTGCTTCTGATTTGCCAGAACGAAGCATAATGTTACGCGGCTTGAGGTCACGATGCAGCAAGCCTTTATTGTGAATTACTGTTAACGCATCACCAATTTGTCGAATATATAATAAGGCTTCTGCTTCTGATAACAACCTCATCCTTAGCAAACGCTTACCTAATTCTTCTCCTTCGATATACTCCATTACCATGCAAGGAAATTTGCCCTCATCGAAGATAGTTTCTACCTCCACTACATGGGGATGGCGACACACAGCTAGACGAACAGCTTCATCGCGAAAGTCTTGCCGTAATTTGTCCCGGTGGTGTTTCCAAGCCGGGTGATTAATAATTTCTTCTTTGAGGGTTTTAATTACTCGTAGTTCATTGCGTTGGGTTCTGGCAAGATAGGTAATGCCAATTCCACCTTCGCCTAGTTTGCTTTCGATAATGTAGCGCCCTCCAAATAAAGGCTGCCCCGGTTTCCACGCCATTGTTAACAATTACCAAATGCTGCTATTTATTTTTGCAATACATCGTAGAGTAGAGGGGTAGATAATTTTTCAGTTCTTTCATCCCATTTTACTTGCGGCTTAGAACACATCAATTATTCAATCTCTTTGAGGATAAGGATTTTATAGTCTAAAATCCACACATCCCAAATCTCAAATTATATTAACTTTTCTCCCTAGCTTACTTACCGATTTACCCTGGCATATTCCGGAATTGTGCATTTCGCTTTTGTAGGTACATAAGTTACTGCAAAAGGTAAGATGTAACGGACTGTAACTTTCAGTATCTCGATAAGAAAAATTTGAATTGCAAGTAATCCACAATCATGTTGAAAAATCTCAATTTGAAACAACAATTTACAATCATGCTGATTGTAATTCTGGTATTAGGTATGAGTTCAAGTGGATTTGCTCTGTCTTCTGTGCTGAAGCAGAATGCAATACATGATATTAATTCAACCGCTTTCATGCTTATGGAAACGATGAGTTCTATACGTGACTACACTAATACTCAAGTTAAGCCACTTTTGGACAATCAACTAGAAGCTGAGTTTTTGCCGCAAAGTGTACCTGCGTACTCTGCACGGGAGATTTTTGAGAATCTGCGAAAAAATCCGAAATACAGGGACTTTTTCTATAAAGAAGCCACGCTTAATCCCACTAATCTTCGAGATAAAGCTGATAATTTTGAAACTATAACTATAAATAATTTCAAAAACAAACCCGACGTCAAAGAATTAAGCGGATTCCGCTCAATGCCAGGTGGGGATATCTTCTATATGGCTCGTCCACTGAAAATTACTCAAGAAAGCTGCCTCCAGTGTCATACCTCAGCCGATATTGCACCTAAAAGTATGATTGAGCGTTATGGCACAGCTAATGGATTTGGGTGGAATATGAATGAAATTATTGGCTCTCAAATTATCTCAATACCAGCAAGTAAAGTAATTAACAAAGCTAATCAATCTTCTTTTGTCATTCTCTTAATTGTGTCAAGTGTTTTTATTGCTGTTATCTTTTTAGTCAATCTCTTTTTGAATCAAAAAGTTGTTCGTCCTCTCAAACGGATAACTCGCATAGCGGAAGAAGTCAGTACGGGGCATATGGATGTAGAATTTGAGCAATTATCTAATGATGAAATCGGTCAACTTGCCAGAGCATTCAGACGGATGCAGTTAAGTTTGGAAATGGCAATGAAAAGAATTAAACGTCGTTCGGAAAATACAATTAATTAATATATAGCAACCAGAAATAAAAGTGTTCAAATTCATACTTGAACTCTTTATACCAATTCTATATGAGCACATAATGCCCTGCGCCGAGCGCACGCTGCGCGAACAGGCTGGAAGCCTGGGGCTAAACGAACAAAGCCCACCTGCGTGGGCTAAACTAGGCGCATCTCCATACAGAAATAGTATTAACATTCAGTGTTAACTATTTTTCCTTAATACTTGACTATTAATAATCAGAAAAAAATGATTGTTGAAATTCAAATGCTGCTTGCAAATCAGGAATTTCTCTAGCTACCAATTTCACAAATTCATCGGGCAGAATGTCAGGATTTTCAGCTAATGTCTCTTCTATAATCAAACTGGCAATCGGTCCAATGTGGTAAGCTAGCTGTTCCTGACAACGTGTAATAAATCCATGTTTGAATGAGTTTACTGGTTGAGTTTGAGATTTTTTTGGAGTAATCAGCAAACTCTCAACATTTCCTGCTGATTGGTCGATGGTATCCGGACTTGTTAACTCAGAAGAGTAAATTTCAGTCACACACACCGCAGAAGGTTCATTATTTATTGCTCCTTGTAACTCTTCAGGTTCTAAACACTGCAAATCGGTGAGAACTTCCTTTGCTGTTTGGTATCGCTTTTTAGGCGTATCTGCTAACATCTTATCAAGTACTTCAGCAAAAGCATCGCTGACATCGGTGTAGAGATGCCACTTCCATTCTAAAGAATACTGATCCATTAGTAAAGATGGATCTCGACCTGTTAGCAAGACCACAGCTGTTACTCCCAAAGCATAAAGGTCGCTACTAGGAGAACACAACCCCAAGCTAATTTGTTCGCGAGGAGCATATCCCACTTTTCCTACAAGAGACATTTTACCAACAAAGGTCGCCTGGTCTGAATTTATAGTATTGTTCAGTTCCCCAGCGATTTGTTTTCCTACGCCGAAATCAATCAGCACTGGCAGATTTTTGTTGTCAGGTAACATAACGTTGTCAGGAGAAATATCTCGATGAATAATGTTATGTTCGTGAATATATTCCAAAATAAGCAAGAGGTTTTGTAACCAGTTTATAATCTCGTCTTGGTCAAAATTTCGTCCCTGTTTTTGAAGTTTTTGTAGGAGCTTTGAATATGTTTGACCATCAACATATTCTTGTACCAAAAACAGTCGTCCATCTCCTTCAAAACAAGCCAAGAATTTAGGAATTTGAGGGTGTTGTAGCTGATGAAGAATTTTGGCTTCTCTTTTGAATAAATCGCGACATTTTTCTAGTCCGCTCTCTCCTGTACCAATGGGTGCAAATTCTTTCAGTACACAAGGTTCGTTAAAGCGACGAGTATCAAAGGCTAAATAAGTTCGTCCTAACCCTCCTTGTCCAAGAAGTTTTTGGATGGTATAGCGATTATCAATTAGAGTTCCAGAACTTATTTCTGGTTTTGTTAAAGGAGACTGTGACATCTCATCGCACTCCTAGCGATTTTTGGGAAAATAGATATATATAAATATTTGTCGTTGAAGTCAGGCAAAAGTAAAGACTATTTCCAGATATTAATTTTTATTTACATAAAGTTATTTATTTATATCTTATTCTTAAATCTTTAAACCTCGTCTACCTAGAGAACCATAATTTTATGCCAAACAAGACTTTGAGATTGCTTCCTTACGTCGCAATGACACATTTGAATAAGAGCGAAATTTCCGGCTTCAACATGGACAAAGTTTATGAGAATGCTTTTGAAACAAGGCATAAAAATTAACTTAAAAATTAACTTAATTAGTTGACTTGATTACTGACCGAAAAAAGGATGTTCGCGTTCGCGGAGCGTCTCCGTAGGGGAAGGATAAAAAATAAAGGATGAATTTAAGCTTTATCCTCCATACTTTAGGTGATTAACCTTTTATTTTTAAGATTGTTTTGCATTGCGTAAAACTGCGGGTGTTTGCTTGACTCGCTGTTCCAATGGTATAACTTTTTCAACCAATTTAATGAACTGCTGGTAGTTAGGTATTTTAGCAGTAGGAACATAACCAGCATCTGCTGTAATATCTGGTGGTGCTTCACTCATGGCTTTTTGAATTTGGTGTTGTAAATTACGTTCTACAGTTGGTCCTAACAGCACAACACCTGAAGGAATCCATCTACTTGTGTGTAAAATTCTAAACTTTATTGTGGCAAATTCACGGTGATAAAGATCGAAATCCATCTCTGATAAAGCACCAGCATCAACGCTGTCTTCACTAAGCCATTGTAGTATTGTTTTCGGAGTAGGGGCAAAACGGATTTGCGCGAGGGTTAAACCATAAAGGTCATATAAAGGAACGTAGTAACCAGCTGCGGAACCTATTTGTCCTAAAGCGACGGTCTTATTGGCTAAGTCGGCGATCTTTTTAATTGGTTTATTATCTAAGACTACAAGCAAAGAACGTTGTCGGCTACTGACTCCTCCCATTGAAAATAAAGGAATGTAAAGTTCTTTGTTGATTGCGATCGCTGCTAAACCGGGAGGTGCAAATATAATATCCCACTGTTTGCGTTGAATTTTCTCGATCGCCTGCAATTCGTTATATGTAGGTTCTAGCTCTACAACTGAATGAGTTTCTTGTGCTATGTACTCTTTCAAGCGATTGTATTTGTCTAGAGAAACCGCTCCTTGTTCATAGCTCACCACGCCAATGGTCAGTTTTTTGGGAATGACAGTTTCTTGTTCTAAATTACATCCTACCGTAAGTAGCAGAATTAGCACTATAGTCTGTAATAGCAGAAAACGGCGCAAAAACATAGTTTTTTAACTAAACGATAATCTTAGAGCCACACCGCGCATCGCTGTGTCAATTTGATTATCTCTAGTTTGGTGTACTAAAATTTAAAGCGATCGCTGTAACGAATCTTAATGGATATTTCAAAGTGGGGATATTTAGAAAAAGGCAGAGTCTCCCACCTCCCTGAAGAGCGGGGAGGAGGATTAAGGGGTGGGGTACAGTGACTATGAGAATCATAACTAATTATCTGGACTTAATATTATATCATGTTCCAGTAAAGACGTTCCAGTAAAGACGTTCCGACGGAACGTCTCTACGACGGTTACGATATTTTTATTACTGTTAATTAAACGGACATGATATAACGGGGTTAGATAATGCCTTACAGCCAGTTTGATATTGAATCAATCAGAGTCAACTTTAATATTACTCTCGTCGAAAAAAACAGTAAATTTGCTGATGTACCAGAAATTAGCTATAGTGATTATCTTGTAGAAACGCTTCGTTTTAATACACCGATCGCTTTAGCAATTAACTCAGAAAAATCTCGTTCGGAAATGATTATCGCACCAATATTATTAGAATTAAAGCGGCTATACCCTGAAAAAGTAAGTTTATTTTCGGGTAAAGATTTTACCGTCGATATACAAAAGGGTCTGAATGGTTTTTGTGACTTTCTTATCAGTCGTTCTCCAGAACAGTTAATCATCACATCACCAGTTATCGCAGTGGTAGAAGCAAAAAACGAGAATATTGAAGCTGGTTTAGGACAGTGTATGGCAGAAATGATTGCGTCTTTGATTTTTAACCAGCAAAAAGGAAGACAAGTTAGTAAAATACTTGGTGCGGTAACTACCGGCAGTAGTTGGAAGTTTATGCAGTTACAAGAAACAACGATAGAAGTTGATTTGAATGAATACTTTTTGAACCAAGTTGGTAAAATTTTAGGTATTCTCAGCTTGGGATTAGAAGAGGGATAGTTTTAATTCGCAGTTCTGAAGTGCGATCGCTGACTAATACAGTAACTGATGCAACTATGGCAGTGAATATCATAATTCCCGCTGTTAAGCAAATAAGATTTTTGGGACTCATTCTATTTCCTTTTCTAGTACCTTGATGCTGTTGTTGTGAACTATTTTTATCTCTCGGACTCATGTTATTATTCCTAATATTTAGATAGAATTGGCTATTACACAAACGTTCACGTAGCGTCTCGCAGAGAAGTCCACCTGACTAAAAGAGAATCAAGGATCTTAAACCCACGCAGGTGGGTTTTGTCTGTGTAGCCGCGATTTATAATCGCTGGGGAATCTTTCTTTCTACACACTGACTAATTAAGGATCTTAACTCCAAAATCTGCCAACGTCCTAAACCGTCCAAACCGATAAATATAGCAGCAGATTTAACGAAGGGAATTGCCTCTTGGATGACATATTGAAATGGTTGCCCTGGAGGGATTTCTTCATCGTCTAACCACGAATTTAAACCACGCCTTTTAAGTTTTTCATGAATTGCCTTAACTTGATTTTTATCCAAACTATTGTGAGCGAGAAAAACATCAAATTGAGGACGAGTATTCATATAGAAGCTTCTCCTTTTATTCTTTACACACCAACAAATTCTGCCAAGGCATTCCCATATTGCTCTAAGTCTTTTCTTAGAGATTCCCATTCAGCAGAACCAATTCCAAAAGGGAGGCTGACAGATACTTTTTTTAATTTTGCAGGATCGAACTTAGGCATAAATCTATACTATTATTGACCCCCCTGCTGGGAGTGTTGCAGTTTGTAAATGCGAACTATTATTTTCTGTTAGACTTGTACACCCCACCGTATTGTCTCGTAGTCTTGTTCAAAAATCAAACAAGTAGGTAAGTATAGGTTGAATTCACGCAAAGGCGCAAAATGTAAGTGATCGCCTTTGTATTAAACTTTACTCGTCCTCTTCGTCTGGCATCAAATCTTCTTCTGTCAAACCTTGTTGGGGAAGGGCGGCAATAATTGCATCTATGACCTTGGAAACTGGTAAAATCTCAATATCAAGATCGGGAAATTTTTGTCCTTTGGGTACGATCGCTCTTTTAAACCCCAATTTTGCAGCTTCTTTCAAACGCAGTTCCATTTGGGAAACCGATCGCACTTGTCCCCCTAAACCTACTTCCCCAATCAACACTGTACCCGGATCGACAATGCGATCGCGGAAACTGGCAACAATAGCGATGGCAACTCCCAAATCTACCGCCGGTTCTTCGACATTCAACCCACCCGCAGAAGCAACGTAAGAATCCAACTTCGACATAGGAATCCCCACTCGTTTTTCTAACACCGCAAGTATTTGTACTAAGCGATTGTAATCTATGCCGGTGGTGGAGCGACGCGGTGAAGTATAGCTAGTAGGACTTACTAAGGCTTGTAATTCTACCACAATTGGGCGAGTTCCTTCGCAAGCAACGACAATTGCTGTACCAGGTGCAGGATCGTCACGATTACCTAAAAATAATTCTGAGGGGTTGGCAACTTCCCGCAACCCCTCTGCCACCATTTCAAATATACCGATTTCGTGAGTTGCACCAAAGCGGTTTTTGACTGTTCTTAACAATCGATGGGAGGCAAAGCGATCGCCTTCAAAATACAATACTGTATCTACTAAGTGTTCTAATACTTTCGGACCTGCGATCGCTCCTTCTTTGGTGACGTGTCCCACAATTAACATGGTAATATCTTCATGTTTCGCCACTTTCATCAATGCCGCAGTACATTCACGTACTTGTGCTACCGAACCTGGTGCCGAAGTTAACGCTGGTAAAAATATTGTTTGAATACTATCAATTACTGCCACATTTGGTTTTAGCGAGTCTATCTCCCGCAAAATTTCTTCTAAATCTGTTTCTGGCAATACATATAAATCAGCACCGATACTTTCGGAGTTTTTTGGTTGCGGTGCTTCTTCTACTACAACTTTGCCATTTTCCTCTACAACTTCTTTTTCCTCTTTTGATACACCTAAGCGCGAAGCTCTTAATTTAATCTGCTGTCCTGATTCTTCCCCAGAAATGTAGAGGATGCGATATCTTTGGGCTAATTTATTTGATACTTGCAGTAGTAATGTAGATTTACCGATGCCTGGATCGCCACCAATTAACACCATCGAACCGGGAACTATTCCACCACCAAGCACCCGATCAAGTTCACCGTAACCAGATTCCCAGCGTGCTACTTGGCGATCGCTAATTTGATCGAAAGTTAAAGAAGCTCGTGCTTTCGGTGTCTTAAGACCAGATTTACCATTGTTCTGACCACCTTGCCAACCACTTACTCCCCCACGACTGGGGACATCCACCCCAGATTGTTTAGTAATCTGCTCCTCTAAAGAGTTGTAAGTGCCGCAAGCTGGACATTTACCATACCACTGAGGTGATTCCGATCCACACTGATTACAAACGAAAACGGTTTTTGACTTAGCCATTCTTAAATCTTATTAATTAATCTTAATCATTTATTAATTTTTCTCACGATTAAAGTTCAATAATAGTAGTGGTTCTAGCTTTTTCCAAATGAATTCAAGGAATGATATCTTAATATTATGGTATTAAAAATTAATCTGAAAAATTTTAGTTAAGGAGCCTTGAAAAAGTTGGAAAGTCATAAAGAAAAAATTCTAGTAGTAGACGATGAAGCTAGTATTCGCCGAATTTTGGAAACTCGCCTTTCGATGATTGGCTACGATGTAGTGACAGCAGGGGATGGTGAAGAAGCTTTGGAAACTTTTCGCAAAGCAGAACCTGACTTGGTTGTCTTGGATGTCATGATGCCAAAGCTGGATGGCTACGGCGTATGCCAAGAATTACGTAAAGAATCTGATGTACCCATTATTATGCTAACAGCTTTGGGCGATGTTGCCGATCGCATCACTGGCTTAGAGTTGGGTGCAGACGACTATGTAGTTAAACCATTTTCCCCCAAAGAACTAGAAGCTCGTATTCGCTCAGTGCTGCGACGAGTAGACAAAACAGGTGCTTCGGGAATTCCCAGTTCTGGGGTGATACATGTTGCCAATATCAGAATCGATACTAATAAGCGACAAGTATATAAAGGTGATGAGCGCATTCGCTTGACAGGTATGGAGTTTAGCTTACTAGAATTGTTAGTCAGTCGCTCTGGAGAAGCTTTTTCTCGTTCCGAAATTTTACAGGAAGTGTGGGGATACACACCAGAACGTCATGTAGATACCCGTGTGGTTGATGTGCATATATCTCGTTTGCGAGCAAAGTTGGAAGATGATCCCAGTAACCCAGAGTTGATTCTCACCGCACGAGGTACTGGTTATTTGTTTCAACGGATAATTGAACCAGGTGATGAGTGAGGGAGACAAGGGGGACAAAAAAACTAACTCCTGTAGAGACGCGAAATTTCGCGTCTCTACAACTGTTGACTCTTTGACTTTTTGAGCAATAGATATCTCCGGAAAAGATGTAGAGACGTAGCAATGCTACGTCTAATCAAGGGTTTCGGGCAACGCATAATTAAATTCGGTCGATGACCAATGAGTACCGATCCTAATCGAGTTTTGCGGCGTCTACCCATCGTTGTTGGTGGTTTAGGCGCTATACTTTTGTTGATTAACCGTTTGTTTACAACACAATTAACTCAGTCTCAATCGCGTGGGGATGTTCTGGGTGTGATTTTGAGTGCGGTTTTAATTTTAACAGGTTTAATTTGGCAGCAGGTACAGCCGCGATCGCCAGAGACTGTAGAATTGATTGGTGAAGAAGGTTTTATGCTTGCGTCGGATTTACCTGAAGCTGTCAAAACCGAATTAGCTTGGGCATCTCATTTATTATTGACTAATACAGTCACGCGATCGCTTGTAGTTTTCTATCAAGGTAAAGTTTTGTTGCGTCGCGGTATTCTCGCTACTAAATCAGAAGTTACACCAGGATCAATTTTAAACCGGGTACTAGAAACGCAAAAAGCAATTTATCTAGTTGCTTTAAAAGTATACCCAGGACAAATTGAATTTGATTATTTGCCAGAAAACACTCAAGGTGTAATTTGTCAACCTATTGGCAATCAAGGAGTTTTAATTTTAGCAGCAAATGCTCCTCGCAGTTATACTAAACAAGATGAAAAATGGATTGCCGGCATTGCTGACAAGTTAGCTGTTACTTTAGGAAACTAAGCATTAGGGACGCTGGAAAAGAATTATTCTCAATTACTGATTACAACTTATGCAAATTATTTATTGGTTACTTGTTGCGGTGATGATTTTCGGTGTCATTGGTGCTGTGGTTCCGGCAATTCCGGGAACCAGTTTAATTTTAATTTCGATTATTGTTTGGGGATTTGTTAGTAGTTCCTTCGCAGCAATTAAAATACCATTAATTGTGACAGTTATTGTTTTAATTTTAAGTATTGGAGTAGATTTCTTAGGAGGTTATTTAGGAGCTAAAAAAGCAGGTGCTAGTAAGTACGGACAAATTGGAGCGGTAGTTGGTTTATTGCTGGGATTTTTTGGATTATTGCCCGCTTTGCCTTTTGGAGGTCCGTTGTTAGGGATATTATTAGGACCGTTGTTAGGTGCAATTATCGGCGAGTATATATATCAACGAAACTTTCAGTTAGCCGTGAAAGCTGGTTTAGGGATTGTAGCAGGAACGTTAATAGGAAATTTGATTCAGGGAATATTAGCGATCGCTGCGGTTGCCGTTTTTTTGTTCACAACTTGGTCACAAGTATTTGGTGGATAGAATTTACGCTATTATTGCGCTCTAATCTAATACACGTAGAGACGTAGCACTGCTACGTCTCTACAATATTTTGGGTTTTATATATGTACTTCATTTCTTTGAAATCTGCCGTAATCATCAAAAAAAAATGAGTATACGAAAGTAATTAATTACTTTCGTATACTCATTTAAAAGACATTGGAAAACGATTTATTTGAATAAAATAAATTAGAAAATCATATGATTAATGTATTTTAATGTTGGAACCTCACTTGTAGATAGGACGAAAAAGCTAAAACTGATAATTGAAAGCTGTAAGGCATGATTTATTGCTTTGTCGCAAGTCAAACATGCCAAGTAGACACACCCTTGGTAATTAAAATTGGATAGCTTTACGACGACGTGTTGCTAGCAACAATCCACCAACTAAAGCTAAACCAGCAAGTGTAGTAGGTTCGGGAACTGATTTTGCCGCTGCATGAGTTAAAGCAAAGTCACTGTTAGCATTACTAGTTTTCGCTACTGAATCATAAGTAACAGGAGTGAGGGTTAGGAAATCAAATTTGGCATTTCCGAAAGGATTTGCAATATCGTAATAACCGCCACCATTACCCTTAGAAGGGCTGAGATTTGTAACTAAACCACCAGCAAAACTCCAGCTAGCAGTGTCTTTACTTGTTACTTTAAGAATGCCCTCAAGCCCAGTATTAGTTGTGATTCTCGCAGCTTCCCACACTGTATCTGCAAACACACCGGGTCGGTATAAAAAGCTTAAACCGATATTTTTGAGAACATCTTTAGGATTAGGAAGAGTTAATACAATCGACTCTGAGTAGTCAATTTCACCACCAACGACATTGCGAGCAGGTTTGTTACCGGATACACCTACACCAATGACACCGTTAACCTTTTTACCTTGAAGTTCTTTACCTTCAGGATTAGGTGTAATTGTGAAACCGTCATCAGTTTTACAGTTTGGCTTAATAGTGGTGGAACTTAACCCGCTGCTTGTAAAAGGACCAGCCAGAGCAGAGCAGCTTCCCAAATCAGTACTTGTGTTGAAATTAAAAGCTTGAGCGGGATTAGAAGAAAGAGCCAGAACGCTACTTGTAATTAAACCGATAAAAGTGAAGGATTTTTTGTAATTCATCATTTCTTTGGTGAGGTTGGATACTGTTAATGATTTAGCGATCGCGATAAATTGTTTGTTTAATTTCATGATTTTGTTTCTCATTTTTAATGCTTGAGGCAACTAATTTGTTGTGCCTCGTCTGCGTTTCTATTCGTATGTTATTCGGCATTCACTGAGGTGTCAGCTGGTAAAGTTACACATTCACCTAAACTTTATTAGTTAATTGACTTGTGTAAACCCTAATAGAATAAATACGGTCTAAGGACAACAAAAAATCACATTAATATACGGTTTTTGTGTAAAAATAAAGTGTGATGGTCTCCAGCTTTTTACAGACTCTTGACAAAGAAATCAAAAGCTTTTCATGAAAAAATGAGTAGGAAACATCAAGTTGAAAGCAAGCATTGTCTGTCAGCTATTACGAGAGGACATTTTAACTGACTTTCCGTATTTCAGAACTCACACGAACGTAGTAGGTGTATGTAGAGACGTAGCAATGCTACGTCTAATCAAGGATTTGGGGCTAAACACCAACGGTATTGGAATATAAGCGTTGAAACGCTTACTACTGTTATTAACGATGAAAAAAATCCCCATCTACTATTAGATGGGGACTTGAAAGTGCTGCGTTACCAGAGATTGTCCAAACTCATGCTGCCTTAAGCTGACTGCAAAGATTTTTTAGCTTCAGCAGCGATCGCTTCTACCTCATCAGTAGCCAAAGTTTCTAATATAGATTTGGCATCCGCACCACCTAGAAGATTCAAAGATTGCACTAGTCTATAGCGCACTTGCCAATCTGGATTACTCGCATAGGGAGCCAATAAGGGAACCGCTTGTACGTCTCCCAACTCGCCAAAAGAACTAATAGCAGCGGTTTTTACTAAGTCGTTGTCTGAGGAGAGGGCTTCTTTGAGTAGCTCAAACCCTCGCGGATCGCCCAATTCTCCTAATGTAGCGACGATGCTAAATTTTACCAGCCATTCCGGTGTTGTGCGGTAAACTTGCTGCATATCTTCAAAAGCTGCATGTAGTTTCAGGGCACCCAAACAGTCAGCAGCAGCAGCTTGCACATCAGGTTCAGGATCGTTGAGCAAGCGATCGCGCAATATATTCAAAGATGCGTCTAAATCTTGTTTGCCCAAAATATCGAACAGACTCACCGCTGAATAGCGCACGCGGGAATTACTATCACTAAGCGCACTTTCAGCCAACTCAAAACCAATCCCAGGTTCCAAATTGCGAATTTGATTAACCGCACGCAAGCGATCGCCCAAATCCTCAGAACTAAGCATTTCCTTAACAGACTCAGGAGTTATACTCATTGTTGATAATAGATAGTTGATAGTGGATAACCATTGACCATTGACCATTGACCAACAACTAATCTTGACTTGCTGCCATTGCCCGAACAATGTCACCACGGGTAAGGATACCAATTACTTGACCCGATTCGTCAAGCACTGGCAAGCGGTGAACGCTCTTATCGTGCATAACTCTGGCTGCTTGTGTTAAAGTTTTTTCCGGGGAAATAGTGATGGGGTCTTTGCTCATAACCTCCCCAACGGTTTGCCCCAGTGCTTTATGCAGGTCACGTTCGTAGGTGGCAGGATTTTGTAAATAGATGACGCTATCGAGAAACATGATGTATGCCGGTGGAGTTACACCAGTTTCTTGCCACATCAAATCCGTTTCCGAAATAATACCCACCAACTTACCTTTATCATCCACAACAGGTAATCCACTGATGCGTCGTTCTGCCAGAATTTTGATCGCTTCATTCAAGGAAGTTTCTGACCGGACTACAATCGGGTCATGACTCATCACATCGGCAACGGTTTTCGGCATTTGCGGTTGTTAACCTTTTTTTTATCTCTTTAGGTTCATTGTAGAAAATTACGGGTATTAACCGGACAGCTTAATAGATTGTTACTTGTCAGAATAGTCAATTATCTTTAGATTTTTGGGTGTTGCAGAAGAGAAATATGAATTAGAGCGATCGCGCTTGTTTTGTCCAAGATGTGCATCAAATCATACTCGTAAGAATGGAAGGCAACAAGGGAAGCAAAATTATATATGTGTTGGTTGTAAACGTCAGTTCATATAATGGTTAAACAACGACTAAAAGCTTCAAAAAACTACTCGTTAGTTGAATGGCTAGCTTTAAAGAAGTTTTGTCAAGTTTTGTATAGCAGTTGACAGGAGACGCGTATGTTTGGACTCGGATGGACGGAAGTGGCTGTAATCGCTATAGTTGCTATTTTAATTTTTGGACCCAAAAAAATTCCGGAACTAGGAAGCGCACTGGGCAAAACCCTCAGAGGGTTTAAAGAGGAAATGAAAAATCCCAGTGATGAAACTAGTCCGGAAGAAAAAGAAGATGTTAAAAGTTAGGAGTCAACAGTCAAGGGTCAATGTTTTGATTATGGACTATTGACTTTTTCACTTTTTAACTGATTACACACCTCATAACAGTTTATTTAACACAGAGATTTGGGAATCTACAAGATTAGTTGTAGTATTTGGTTGATGCAACTCCTCTTTAACTAGACCGCGCAGTTTAATTAACTTAATAGCGCGGCTGACACTTTCTGGTAAAATTACCACCAAACTGTTATCGGGAGCCATATCTAAAGCTTTGTTAATTGCTTGCGCTTCGTCCATAACAACTTCATAGCGGCAATTAGGCTTGACTTGGGTGATACCTTGGGTAATCAAACTCGCAGCCGAACCTCGTGGACGCCCCCTTGTGTCATCATCTTCTTTAACGATGATGTAGTCGAAAATATCTGCTGACAGTTTACCTAAAGTAACAAAATCTTCGTCACGGCGATCGCCTGGTCCTCCAATTACGCCAATTCGCTGTCCTGTACTCCAGTTGCGGACAAATGAACCCACAGCTTGATAACTAGCCGCGTTATGGGCATAATCTACCAAAGCGTGGTGATTCCCCAAATTAAACAAATTCATTCGTCCTGGGGTTTGACTCTCAGAAGCGCGGAAGGTTTTTAACCCAGCACGAATCTGTTCAATTGTCACATTTTGCACAAACGCCGCCAAACAAGCTGCTAAAGCATTAGCAATCATAAACGGCGCACGTCCACCCATTGTCAAAGGTATATTTTCTGCCCTTTCGATGCGGTGCGTCCAATCGCCTTTGACTATTGACAAATAGCCATTTTCATAAACTGCTGCAACTCCACCCTTTTGGATGTGCTTTTGCACCAAATCTGAATCTGGGTTCATGGTGAAGTAAGCAATATTCGCTTTGGTTTTTTCTGCCATCGCTGCAACTCGCGCATCATCGGCGTTGAGTACTGCATAGCCATCAGGATACACAGATTCGGCTACCACACACTTCAGATTTGCCAATTGGTCAATAGTATCAATGTCGCCTATGCCTAAATGATCGGCGGCAACATTTAATACCACACCTACATTTGCCGATTCAAAACCCAGCCCTGAGCGGAGAAGACCGCCGCGAGCGGTTTCCAGCACTGCTACTTCTACAGTTGCGTCTTGCAAAATTAACTGAGCGCTTTGGGGACCTGTATTGTCTCCCGTTTCCACTAAGTAATCACCGATATAAGTTCCATCTGTAGTTGTATAACCTACAACTTTTTTGGTTTGCTTATAAATGTGTGCTAACAGGCGAGTAGTGGTGGTTTTGCCGTTTGTACCCGTCACAGTGAGGATGGGAATGGTGCTGGCTTGGTCGTTAGGAAACAGCATATCCATCACCGCGCCGGCAACGTTACGTGGGATGCCAACGCTGGGGGCAACGTGCATCCGGAAACCAGGGGCAGCGTTCACTTCGACAATCACGCCATCAACTTCGCGCAAAGGACGGCTAATATCGGTGGTAACAACATCAAGTCCGCCGATATCCAAACCGATAATTTTGACTACCCGTTGTGCTAGCCAAACGGTTTCTGGGTGGATTTCGTCGGTGCGGTCTACAGCAATACCACCTGTACTTAGGTTAGCAGTTGCCCGTAGATAACACATTTCACCTTTATTTGGCACGCTGTTAAGAGTGTAGCCTTGCCTTTCGAGTAGCTGATAACTGTTGCGGTCTAGTTCAATTTTTGTCAGGACATTATCATGTCCTTCGCCGCGATTCGGGTCTTGGTTAGTTTCGTCAATTAGTTCGGCTACGGTTGATCTGCCATTACCAACTACATGAGCAGGCACGCGTTCCGCTACTGCTACGACTTTACCATTTACCACGAGTACTCGATGGTCGCGACCGACATAATAGCGCTCAAGAATGATCGAGCGGGAAACTTGTCTTGCGGCATCGTAAGCGGCTGAAGCTTCTTCTTTGGTGCGGATATCAATGGTGATCCCGCGTCCATGATTGCCATCTAGAGGCTTGATGACGATGGGAAAGCCGCCAACGAGTTCAATAGCTTCATCCAAATCGTCCAAGAAGTTGATTACCGTCCCTCTGGGAACTGGCACCCCCGACGCCGCTAAGATGCGTTTGGTGGCTTCTTTATCCCCAGCGAGTTCTACCCCCAGAACGCTGGTATTATCAGTCATTGTGGCTTGCATCCGCTTTTGATTGGCACCGTAGCCCAACTGAATCAAAAAGCGTGCCGACAGAGACATCCAGGGAATGCCTCTTTTTTCGGCTTCTTTGATAATTGCTTCTGTTGAAGGTCCCAAGGAAGCATCACGCCACAATTCTTTTAAGTCTTGTAAGTCTTGGTCTAATTCCGCTTTAGGATAGCGACCTCGATCAATAATGCTTTGGCACAATCGCACTGCTGCGCGTGCTGCATAGCGTCCGGCTTCTTCATTCAGGTATTCAATTACCACCTGGTAAACCCCAGGTGTGGCGGTTTCGCGAGTCCGACCAAAGCCTACCTGCATTCCGGATAATTCCTGGAGTTCTAAGGCTACGTGTTCGGCGATGTGACCCATCATGGTGCCTTCGCGAACCCGTAACAAAAAGCCACCACGACAGCCAGGGGAGCAATAATGACCCTCCAAACTTGGCAGTGCCTCAACTAATCCTTCATAGAAGCCAGGAATTTCATTCGAGGGCGTCTCGGCGAGATTTTCCAAGTCGAGGCGCATGACTATGAGCTTGTGGCGTCGAATGCTCCAGTAATTGGGGCCGCGTAATGTCTGGATCTTGAGGATTCTCATGGGAATAGGTAGATGGAGATTCGGAACCAAAATTCTAGTTTTTTACTAGTTTCATACTGGAATTGACCGCTAAACTGTTCATGACAAACAGTTTTTTCTTTTTACATGGTATGATTTTTATTTTCTCCAGCTAGCGAGAAATTAGCGGTCAACACAGTGTAAATAAAGTTACTCTATTCCGTCAGCTGGAAATACGGTGTACAGCGGGAAGGACGGTGCGTTGGTAGAGGTGGAAGCGATCGCCATGACTGAGGATATGCAGTCGTAAATTATGTGCCGTAAGCGGTTCTGAAGCTCCCACATGGGGTTCGTTGGTGTGTGTCACTTCTGTGGGATCGACAATTGTCACACTGCCTTTGCCCATAGCTTGCAGCCAACCATCCCTTTCAAACATGGCACAAGTATCTTCATCAATACCAATACCGAGGCGATCAGGATGTGCGGCGATCGCACTAATTAACCTTCCCATCCGATTACGATTGTGAAAGTGTTGATCGACAATCACCTCAGGGATAAATCCCAAGCCTGTTGCCATATCAACTAGAGAACGTTTTGGTGTCTCACCACTACCACCGCCTGCAATCATATGATGCCCCATGACTGCTGCTCCTGCGGAAGTACCTGCTAAGGTTAGCTGCCCTGCCCTCACTCGTTGCCTGATAATTTCCATCGCTGGCGTATCCGCCAACACACCACACAGGCGCAATTGATCCCCCCCCGTCAAAAATACCCCGCTACAGGCTTCTAAGGATGCTTTTGTTTCGGCGTTTTCACACTGATCCCGTTCCCGAATGTCTAATATCTCAACCTTTTTAGCACCCATTTCTTCAAAAATCCGGGTATACCGACCACCAATGATGGCAGGTTCGCGAGAGGCTGATGGAATTATTGTAATATAGCCATTGCTAGCACCGGCGCGTCCAAAAAAAGTTCTGAGGATTTCACGTCCGTGAACTTTGTCTTCTGCGCCTCCGATAACTAGAACGGCGGTCTTAGTTGCTTGAGGTGTCCTCATTTCCAGCGATTTAGCTTTTAATTGCGGCATTGTGTTTCTCCTGTCAACAACTTCGGGTGAATAAAACAAGGTTCAGTATTTGTGATGAGGTTCCCGCTTCGCTTCAAAGGAGGACACTTCAACAAACGCTCTTGTGGGGGCTTTTGTGTGAAACTTTGTCCTGTTGCTTCATCTGGTAGACAAGTCCTGAAGGTAGGGAGAAATTGATGCTTCCTTCAGTGCCTGTGTCTTACTTCAACGAGCGCTTTTAGTCCCTTGCCGTTTCCAGAGCGCAAAGAAGAGCGTTTTTTACCTGTCTTAATTTTCCAGACTGGCTAAATACTGCTTCGGGAAAGCAAGTGTTCACACGCTTTTTTCTGAGACTGCCTTGATGCATCCGGTAGAAGTTGTTAACTTGCTTCGATTATTAATTTAAATGTAGTTGTCACAATATTTAAACATAAATTAAGTAATTAGAAAAACTTTTGCTGGTGCAGAAAATCCAATATTGTCTGGTACTTTTAGATACTATTGATGAAGCTCCATAAGTCTTTGACGCAACATCAGTCGAAAAAAAGGGCAAGGGGTAAGGGGTAAGGAGGGAGAAAAGTGAACAATAAAGATAAAATTTTTTTATTCCTTTCCCCTTTCCCCTTTCCCCTTTTCCCCTCTTTTCTCCAGACATGCCAATTTAAGATTAGTGTCCTTGAATACGAATTACTGTGCGCTTTGATATAGTTACCCTATTTCCTGACTCGTTTATTTCTGTTCTCAGTTCTGGGCTGCTGAGTAAAGCCTTAGCCAAAAAAATTGCCGAAATTAATTTGGTTAATCCACGAGACTTTACCACCGACAAGCACCGAAAGGTGGATGATGAACCATATGGCGGTGGAGTGGGAATGCTGATGAAGCCAGAACCGATTTTTAAGGCTGTGGAGTCGCTGCCGATTTTACCTCGCAGAGAGATTATTTTGATGAGTCCTCAAGGTCAAACGATAAATCAACCACTTTTACGAGAACTGGTGACAAATTATGACCAGTTAATTGTCATTTGTGGACATTATGAAGGAGTAGATGAGCGTGTGCAGCATTTAGTTACCCGCGAGGTTTCTTTGGGTGATTTTGTTCTGACTGGTGGAGAAATTCCCGCAATGGCTTTGATTAATGGCGTAATGCGGCTGATTCCCGGAACTGTGGGTAAAGCCGAGTCTTTACAATCAGAAAGTTTTGAGGAAGGATTATTAGACTATCCCCAGTATACCCGTCCGGCAAATTTTCGCGGCTGGAAAGTCCCTGATGTGTTACTTAGCGGTAATCATGCTGCCATCGCTAAATGGCGTTATCAGCAACAAGTTGCCAGAACACGCTTACGGCGTCCTGATTTGTTGAAAGAGCAGGGGACATGAGGGGACAAGGGGGATAAGGGGACAATGCCTATCAACTAACAACGAAACAAATGACTAATATTCGCATTGGTAACGGTTATGATATTCACCGACTGGTGAGCGATCGCACTTTGATTTTGGGAGGTGTTAAGATTCCTCACGAAGTTGGTTTGTTGGGACATAGTGATGCTGATGTTTTGACCCACGCGATTATGGACGCAATGTTGGGTGCTTTGTCTTTGGGGGATATTGGACATTATTTCCCCCCTAGCGATGCTCAATGGGCGGGGGCTGATAGCTTAATGTTATTAGCTAAGGTACATCAACTGATATGCGATCGCGGTTGGCAAATTGGCAATATTGATTCGGTAGTAGTCGCAGAACGTCCAAAGTTAAAACCGCATATTGATCAAATGCGCGACAAACTAGCAGGTGTTTTACAACTTTCACCAAATCAAGTTGGTATCAAAGCCACAACTAACGAAAAATTAGGTCCTGTAGGACGCGAAGAAGGTATTTGTGCTTATGCTGTTGTTTTGCTCTTTTGCTGAGTAACTTTTCTCAGCTTTGCTTAATAATAGAGTGCGATCGTACACAATAAACCTAAACTTGTTAGGAAATAAGAGCAATGCTAGCTATAAACTTAGAATCAGAAGTAGAACGTCCTGATTTTGTGGCATTAGACAAAGAAGGGCAAATTATTCTCATAGCTGAAGTTAAAGGTAATCCATTTGATTCCAATAGAGAAAAGACAAAAGAAAATGCTATCTGGCAAATTATTGAGTTTTTGCAAGCTGAGAAATTCCTAATTCCCTTTGCTATGTTTGTTGACTTGGAAAATGTTTTAGTTTTTCGATGGGATGGTTCCAATTTATTAGAAGTTCTTAATCTTAATACTGCCGATGTGCTGAGTCATTACGAGCCAGAATTTCATCAAAAACAAATTTTTCATCTTTATCTCGCAGGTTTAACAGAAGCCTGGATAAGTGATTTTTGCTATCACTGGAAGTCAGAAATTCCCCCAGGATCAAAGGAGATGACAAAAATAGGTTTGTCACAGTTATTAGAAGATGGACTTACTCAGCCTTAGGTAGTGTTAGTAGTGATACTTTACGTAGAAACAAACTTTTTGATGAGCATTGCTAAAGGACAGGATGAATTAGCAGAAGATTTGCTGCATAATACACCTACATCAGTCCACTTAACAATACCTAGCATTTGTTATGTAGAATCTTTGGCAACTTTAGAGCAAGTAGATAAGCATAATCAGGATTTTATTAATCGGTTAGATATTCAAGTTAACGAAGCAGGAAGAGATAAAACTTCACAAAATGCAAAATTAATTGTTAATTTGTTGAAACAAGCTAAGATTAGCTTTCTTGAGCGCACAAATGATATTACACAGCGTTTTTATGTAGCCTTTAACCAGCTTAATAGCCAAGCAGAAATCATTACATTAAATCCGGCGATGTTTCAAGAAAGCTTGGAAAGAAATATTTTACAAAAACATCTGATAGACAAATTAATTTTAGAATGTATAATTCACCATGCCCGTTTACATGTTAGTGAAACAAAAGTATTCTTAAGTAGCAATTCCCAAGAATTTGGTAAACGGGAAGTTGTAGAAATATTACAAAATACTGGTATTCAGTATTTCAATAAAACTCAAAACTTCCTCGGTTGGCTACAATCTCAATTACTTTAGTAAAAGACTCAAATATTGAAACTATGAAATTTCCTAACATTTTTCCCACAATCAGACGTTCTTGTTTATTAGTAATTCTGATGATTACAGCATTGACAGTTAGCGCTTGTAACCCTGCTAATTTCAAAACCGAAGCAGCGCAAGTACCGCAACTTATCACCGCTGCTTTGGGTGAACCTCAAACTTTTAACCCAGCGCTGAATGAATCAGCATATAGCGTTTTTGGTTTTATTTATGACTCATTAATTTCCTTAAACCCCCTGACTACAAAGTTAGAACCTGCTTTAGCCGAATCATGGCAAGTTACTGACAATGGACAGCGAATTCTAATTACCTTACGACCAGGACTTAAGTGGTCAGATGGTCAACCAATGACGGCTGATGATATTGTTTTTACTTACAACGATGTTTACTTAAACCCAAAGATACCTGCACCTAGCAAAGATGCTTTGAAAATTGGTGAAAGCGGTAAATTGCCAACAGTAAAAAAACTTGACGATCGCCGAGTAGAATTTAGAGTACCGGAACCGTTTTCTCCTTTCTTAAACTTGGTAGGTGGAATAGAAATTTTGCCCGCTCATATTCTCAAAAAATCTACCCAAACCAAGGGTTCTGATGGTAAAATTCAGTTTCTCTCAATGTGGACGACAGGAACCAATCTGAAAGAAATTGTTGGTAACGGTCCCTATGTAATGGAAAGCTATATTCCTAGTCAGCGAGTGATATTTAAGCGCAATCCTTACTATTGGCGCAAAGATGCTCAAGGTAATCCGCAACCTTATATTGAGCGAATTGTTTATCAAATTATTGAATCTACTGAGAACCAGTTAGTTAGTTTTCGTTCTGGACAACTTGATGATTTGGAAGTAGCTCCGGAAGGGTTTAGTTTACTAAAGCAAGAGGAAAAGCGAGGGAAGTTTCAAATATATAACGGTGGACCAGATACAGGTACAACTTTTATTTCTTTCAACTTAAGTAAAGCTAAAAATTCAAAGGGCGAGCCTTTTGTAGATCCAATTAAATCTCGTTGGTTTAATAAAAAAGAATTTCGCCAAGCTATAGCTTATGCCCTTGACCGCGAAACGATGAAAACAAACGCTTTTCGGGGATTGGGTGTATTGCAAAATTCCTTTGTTTATGTCAAAAGTCCTTTCTTCTTACCACCTGAAAAAGGTTTAAAGGTTTACAATCACGATCCAGAAAAAGCTAAGAAATTACTTTTAAAAGCAGGTTTCAAATATAACTCGGCAAATCAATTAGTAGATGCTGATGGGAATCAAGTACGATTTACTTTGCTAACAAATTCTGAAAGGAGAGTTAGAGGAGATATGGCAGCGCAAATTAGACGCGATTTGGCTATACTAGGGATTCGAGTTGATTTGCAAATTCTCAGTTTCAACGCTTATTTGAATAAACTTAAAGATACCCAAAACTGGGATTGTTACCTTGGTGGATTTGCTGGAGGGGGAATTGAACCTCATGGTGCAAGTAATATCTGGAGACTTAATGGAGCATCCCACGCATTTAATTTAAGTCCACAACCTGGAAAATCGGGAATAACTGGTTGGGAAGCTTCTGACTGGGAAAAGGAAATTGATAGCCTTTATATTAAGGGATCGCAGGAAGTTGATGAAAACAAGCGCAAAGAATATTATTACGAATATCAGCGCATCGCTTCGGAACAATTGCCGTTTATTCATTTGGTGGAACGGTTGAATCTAGAAGCAGTACGCGATCGCTTTGTCGGTGTGAAGTACACTGCTCTTGGTGGTTCATTCTGGAACCTCTACGAATTGAAAGTTACTAATTAGACATCTGGCAGAAAAGACGTAGAGACGTAGCATTGCTACGTCTCTACAAGGGTTTTGGGTCACGCATAATTAATTTCCACTTTCTATATCTATTACCAATTACCGATTCCCAATTAACAATGACTGATGAAAAAGATTTGCGATCGCTCTTAGAAAAAGTTGCTCATGGTAACGTCACTCCTGATGTAGCGTTGGAGCTATTAAAAAATCTGGCTTATGAGTCTGTTGGTGAGTTTGCCAAAATCGACCACCATCGGCAACTAAGAACCGGGTTCCCAGAGGTGATTTGGGGACTTGGCAAAACTCCGGCTCAAATTGTTCAAATTATGGAAGCGATGCGCGCTCGGAACCCGGTAGTGATGGCTACGCGAATTGAACCAGAAGTTTACACCACACTTCAAGCAAAAATTCCAGACTTGCAATATTTCGACTTGGCGCGAATTTGTGCGATCGCTCCACCAACTATTGAACCTCAGTATTCTGGTAATATTACCATTCTTTCGGCTGGTACTGCTGATTTACCCGTGGCTGAAGAGTGTGCTGTCACCGCTGAACTTTCTGGTTTCTGCGTAGAACGCCTTTGGGATGTCGGTGTTGCCGGTATTCACCGCTTACTGAATAACCGCCATGTCATCGATTCAGCTTCGGTGTTAGTTGTCGTAGCGGGGATGGAAGGCGCTTTACCCAGTGTAGTCGCGGGTTTGGCAGATTGTCCGGTAATTGCTGTTCCCACCAGCATCGGTTATGGTGCTAGTTTTAGCGGGTTAGCGCCTCTCTTGACAATGCTCAATTCTTGTGCTGCGGGAGTTGGGGTAGTAAATATTGATAATGGTTTTGGTGCAGCAGTTTTAGCGGGGCAGATTTTGCGGACTGCGAATAAGATAAAAATTAACAATTAAGAATCTCCTAGTACTTACGTGTTGACAGGAAATACCAAATATGAAGTATGAACCTGATTTTTCGCTCTTTCTTGAGTGCGATCGCCCATAATAGCGATAATTATTATCCATCCGGGAACGAGCAAATTCCCTTCGTACACATAATGTCCTATTTGACAGCCTGCATAAGTATTAATAACCTATAAAGAAAAACAAGTATTAACCTTAGTATCATATTCAAATCTTTATATCAGTAATAAAACGGTGATGATATTATTTTGTTAAATATATTCAGTACACCAAAATGCCCTGGCAAGTATCGTCTACGTGTCCGATTAATCCTATCCATGCGGCGGTAGGAAGAACAGGTCAAATATTGTTCTTTACTGGTTCGGGTAACGATCCGAATAATGTAGCAAATTCCGCCCAAGGTGTCGCACTTTGGGATGTGAACAGCGGTGCCTTCTCCACTCCCACGGTTCCACTTGATAGTAATGGCGACCCCATCGACATTTTCTGTGCCGGTCAGTCGTTTCGCTCTAATGGGCAATTGTTTGTTGCAGGTGGCACTCTGGCATATGATCCATTTAAAGGTATTCCAGATAGTTTTGTATTCAATTTTACCACTGGGCAATGGAGCAAGGTGGCATCAATGTATAGAGGTCGCTGGTATCCTACCGTATTAACGCTGGGTAATGGTAGAATCTTCGCCTTGTCGGGTTTGGATATAAATGGGAACCTCGATCGCAACCCAGAGATTTTTAGTAGTTCTATTAACGGTTCTACTTGGAATATTTTTATACAGCAAACTAGTCCTTTTGCCCTTTATGCCCACCTCGTCTTGTTGAGTAGTGGCAAAATGTTTTATACGGGCGCTCAACTAGGTGGTAACAATGGTGTGTCACCACGCATTCTTACTTTACCCTCAAAATTTAATCAAGCGATCGCAGAACAGCCGATATCTGGGTTGGAATATTCAGATAACGGCAACCAAGCTGCCAGCGTGTTACTACCACCAGCTCAAGACCAAAAAGTGATGATTATTGGTGGGGGTGGAGGTACGGCAACGAATCGAGTCAATATTGTAAATCTCAACGCTAGTACTCCCACTTATACCCCAGCACCATATCTAAATAATCCCAGGATGCACCACAATGCAGTTTTGTTGCCTGATCGCACAGTATTTGTGTGTAATGGTAGCAGAGCAGAACAGGATGTATCACAATCAACGATGCCAGCGGAAATTTACAATCCAGCAACCAATGCTTGGACACAAGTAGAAACACCAACTGTTAACGGTCGCGTATATCATTCTGTGGCAGTGCTGTTACCAGATGGCAGAGTAGTTACAGCAGGGGGAAATCCGGATCGTGGTGTTTATGAATCACGCATAGAGATTTATAGTCCGGCGTACATGTCGCAAACAAGACCCACTATCAGTAGCGCTCCCACGACAGCAAAGTACAATGCAACAATCACTATCCAAACAAGCCAAGCTGCGAACATCAAATGGGTTCATCTAATTAGACCAATGGCACCCACTCATGCTATGGATACAGAACAACGGCTAGTAGACCTGCCAATTTCTTCTAGGACTAGCAGTTCTCTGAGTGTTCAGATCACAAGTAATCGGAATATAGCACCTTCTGGCTACTACATGCTGTTTATTGTTGATAACAATGATGTTCCCTCGGTGGCTCAATGGATTCAATTAACATAATGGTTTGTGGCTAAGTCAGGCTAATGCCTCATAGCATTCATCACAATCAGCCCTTTGCTATGACCAGCGATCGCGCTAGCTCACAATTATCAATCAAATTCAAAATTCAAAATTCACGCGTAGTATCAGCCAATGTTGATGGATGGCAGTAGGCGTCACAACAATGGTCAGCTAGCAAGTAATTCTGGGAGTCAAATATGAACGTGAAGTTAACACGCAGACAATTTAGTCAGTTGGCAGCTATAGCCACCACCGCAGCTGCTACAGGGCTGTTTTCAAACAAAATCTTTGCACAAGAGTCAAACACGGTAATCTTGGGTGTGCGACCTGGAAATATCAGCGACAGCAATGTCTCAATTCCAGTTAACCCCACCTCAGACACCACTGACCTCAGTGATGAAAAGGTAACCGCAGATATTGTGCCCTTCGCTTTGCAAACGATTGTCGTAGAGTCTTTTGATGTCAGGACTCAAGAGATTAAGACAGTACTGACGACTCCACCTATTTTGGAGGCTGATGAACAACTGAGCGGTTTTGTATCTTTGAAAGATGGCAGACTTGTAGTCGTCGCTAATAATATCAATCCCAATAAGAAAAATAAGCAAAGGATTCGCTTGATATTTTTAAGTCAGTCACCCAAAAGCGTGGCTGTCTCAGGACTGAAAAACAACGAGGCACTTCGCAGTTTACTACGCTTGAAAGATGGCTCATTTGCTGGTCTAGTCAGCAAAATAAATGGAACGCCACCTTCGAGAATAGTGACGATTAATCCCGATACAGGTGATGTTACAGATCGAGACAAAGTATCTGACCAAAAGCGGGTTAGTGTTATAGCTCAATGTGCAGACGGAACTTTTTATGGGATCGCCACGGAAAGGACAGGCGGTAACAGTATATTCCAAATTGGTCAAGAGCAATCAACCAAATTGAGTTTCAGAAGTCAGCCGTGGAGTAGTGGTTTCATCGGTTTCGTTTGCGCTGCAAATCAATTGTACGCCTTAGGTGCCCTCACGCATCAAGAATTTCCTTTGTACCTGCACACCATCGATCCGAAGACTGGAGAAATGAAAAGGATAGAAAAAGGGTTCAACGTTTCCGCCATTACGATCGCGTAGGCATAATTAGATCGATCGCTCTTGTATTATGCGTTGCCCGAAACCCTTGATTAGAGGATGTTTGAAAAGTCCTATTGTCGGTAGCAAGAGGTTCTAGATCCCTCTAAATCCCCCGATAAATTGGGAGACTTTGATTCCGGTTCCCCCCTAAAAAGGGTAGCTAATATCATGTCCGGTAAATTATACATACTGTAAAGACGTTCCGCCGGAAGGTCTCTACGACGGTTACGATGTTTTTATTACTGTTAATTAAACGGACATGATATAAGGGGTATCTAGGAGTACTTCAAATCACCGCCAATCACTTTTCAAACAACCTCTTAGACCATTTCTCTATGAAGATGCCCTAATCTAGCCCACGCAGGTGTTCCTCGTATGTATAGCCCCACCCTTCTAGTATTCTGTCAAGATAAAAATGATGGTTGTAGAGACGTAGCACTGCTACGTCTGTGAGCGGGTTGTGGATTTGTACACAACCATCAAAATATAATTGACAGGCTACTAGTAGTCTGTCAAGAACTAATTGACGAATAAATTTTCTGTAGAGACGGCGATTTATCGCGTCTCTCTAACCGTCAAAATGAATTTGACAGACCACTAGGGTGAGGGGGAATAAAGCGCAACATCACATAGAATTGGTATTAGACGTAGCATTGCTACGTCTCTACATTTTTTTTCAAAACTAACTGCTATCAACTCCTTATCTACGCAGTAACAGTTGCGATCGCTTTATCAAGGGCTTGCAACGCTGTTTCTACTTCTTTTTCTGTCACAATCAAGGGTGGAACAAAGCGGACAACTTTGGGTCCTGCGGGTACGAGCAATAAGCCTTCATCCATAGCAGCTTTAACGATATCAGCAGCGGTTAGCTGAATGTCCGGTTGCAACTCCATCCCGTCGATTAAACCCCAGCCACGTACTTCGGTAATTATATGGGGATATTTGGCTGCGATCGCTCTCAACCCATTCCTTAATTGTTCGCCTCGATCCTCCACATTTTGTAAAATATTCTCTCTTTCCAATGTCTGACAAACGGAGAGCGCGACTCCACAGGCAAAGGGATTGCCACCGAAGGTGCTAGCATGTTCCCCAGGTTGGAAAACGTCGCAAAATGACTTACTCATCATGGCGCCGATGGGGATACCACCACCTAAGCCTTTAGCACTGGTGAAAATATCCGGTTCAACGCCAAGATGTTCGTAACCCCATAGTTTACCACTGCGTCCCATCCCAACTTGCACTTCATCGAAAATCAGCAAAATGCCGATTTCGTCGCAAATTTTCCGCAGTTTTTGGAAGTAAGCAACATCACCCGGACGCACTCCGCCTTCTCCCTGCAATGGCTCAATTAAAATCGCCGCCACGCGATAATCACCTTCATCAAGTTCGCTAATTGCGGCTTCTATTGCGGCAATATCGTTGTAAGGTACATAGTAGAATCCCGGCACTAATGGATCAAAGTATTTTTGATACTTCGGCTGCCCGGTAGCGGTAACTGTCGCCAGAGTCCGTCCGTGGAAACTGGCATGAGCTGTTAATATTATTGGTTTGTCAATTTGTAATACTGTGTGTGCGTATTTTCGCGCAAGTTTGATTGCAGCTTCATTTGCTTCTGCCCCGGAATTGCAGAAGAAAACGCGATCGCTACAAGAATGTTCAACTATCCATTTTGCTAACTCACCCTGTTCGGGGATGTAGTACAAATTAGAAACGTGGTGCAACTTTTGAATTTGCTTTGTCACCGCTTCTATTAATGCAGGATGAGCATGTCCTAAAATGCAAGTGGCAATTCCCGCCACAAAATCCAGATATTCTCGCCCTTGTGTATCCCAAACGCGGCATCCTGCACCTCTTTCTAGGGCTAGGGGAAACCGCGCATAAGTGGACATGACGACTTGATTAAAGCTATCTGTGTCAAAGGGAGTAGATTGTACAGAATCTGAGCGTGGGGGTGTTGTTTGTTCTAAAGTTTGCATACTTACTATCGCCTAGAAGTGAAAGTTTTTCATATCCTCACCGCGCTATAAGGTACGGTGGTTCTCTAGCAATCAAACAATCGTAATTGTTCGTATTCTAGACCGGGTTATTTACTAGTTTGATAGAAATTATGAAGAATTTCTTATTATTTACTGTCTTGGTGTTAGGAAATGGCGACAAGGGGACTGAAAAACTGTGTATTCAACGCTTGAGCAAAAATATCTTCGCATCCAAAAAGAGTTGATGGCAGGAACCGCTGCCCTCGGTGGTGTCTTCATCATTGGGACTTTATGGTACAGCTTAGTAGAGCGGTGGAGTTGGGAAGATGCAGCTTATATGACGGTGATCACCTTGGCTACTGTGGGCTATGGTGAGACATACCCCTTAGGAAGCCGAGGACGGTTGTTTACCATCGCCTTAATTTTAATGGGTGTGATAACAATCGGTTACATGGTCAATAGATTTACAGAAGCTGTAATTCAAGGTTACTTTCAAGAAGGAATTCGATTACGACAACACCGGCGCCTAATGGAATCTTTATCAGAACATTATATCCTTTGTGGATTTAGTCGGACTGGTCGTCAAATTGCCAAAGAGTTTCAGGCAGAAGGCGTACCTTTTGTAATTATCGATTCGGACATTGAATCGGTGCGAAAAGGACAAGTTGAAGGTTATACATTATACCAGGGCGATGCTACCTTGGATGAAACTCTCTATAAGGTTGGCATTGAACGGGCAATTTGTATTGTAGCGGCGTTGCCTTCAGATGCCGAAAATTTATACGTAGTCCTTTCAGCGAAAACACTTAACCCAAAGATTCGAGCGATCGCCCGCGCTAGTACAGAAGAAGCTGTGCAAAAATTACAACGTGGTGGTGCTGATGCGGTGATTTCTCCTTATATTACTGGGGGTAAAAGAATGGCAGCATCAGCCCTTAGACCCCAGGTAATGGATTTTGTTGATGGTATTCTCACAGGGGCAGATCGACAATTATATATGGAAGAGGTTTTGCTTGATCCGGCAATTTGTCCCTATCTCGGTGAAACTTTGCAAAAAGCAAGATTGCGATCGCAAACTGGGGCATTAATTCTGGCAATTCGTCGCACTGATGGCACTCTCATCGGCGGTCCCACTGGTGATACTATTTTATTACCTGGAGATTTGCTAATTTGCATGGGTACAGCTGAACAATTGCGTAGCCTAAACCAAATCCTTGGACCAATTGGTTCTCAAAAAATGCGTAAACCGAAAAATAGCTGATGAGGTTTGGGAGAGTGGGAGACAAACAACTATTGACTATTAACTCTTGACTATTGACTCTTGACTATTGACTCTTGACTATTGACTCTTGACTATTGACTCTTGACTATTGACTCTTGACTATTGACTCTTGACTCTTGACTCTTGACTATTGACTCTTGACTATTGACTCTTGACTATTGACTCTTGACTATTGACTATTGACTCTTCTCCTCTTGCCAACCATGCATGAGGGCTGTGCTTTTAGTCACCGATTCGATGATTGTTGGGGGAGCTTCAGATATTAAGATGCTTGGATAAACTGCCGTACCCCAACTGGGATGAATTAAGACACGGCATTTATTTTTCAGCACTGGATAGTTAAGTAAAGCTTTGACAACGGCAGTGTCGTCGTGGGGAATTTGTCCGGGATGGGAAAGTAAGGGATAGCCAGTGCGGGGATCGATTATGTCTGTGAGATAAGTGCGATCGCGCAAATTAAAAGCTACGTCACAGCCAAACCTCATAAACTTTTCCCGCAAGCGTTGTTTTTCTTTCTCTATTGTGTCTGTACTTTCTACTAATTGATATCGCGATCGCTGTAAGACAATCACTACCCAAAAAGACGCCTGGTTTTTCCAATCTGGGAATATCCGTTCACAGTTGGCACAGATATACTGACTGGGCAAATGAATCGAAATCTGAACTGCTTGTCCCGGTTTGCCAACTAAATTAATGGGACAGCCTTGCTCCGAAGTGTAAACGTTGGGGTAGTTCACTAAATTTATTCGGTTTTTGCAAGTTTTATATTTAAATCCTTGGTTCCGATGATAACTCTTAAACATTCATAAAAATCATCAATTTTCCATAATATGTTATGTTTATTTGGATTCATTATTACTAAAATATGAATTTTTAATCGCAGTTTTATCGTTTCTTAACTTGTTCTGATAATACTTACTTATATTCGGAGGTAATTTCCGGATTTATGCAACGCTATATAGTTGGAGATGCAAGCTAGAGCAATGTTTAATTGTCGGTTTCTAGAGCTTGGGACTAGCTACGCATCCCAAAGTAGGTCTTTGAACATTCACCGTAAACGTAGGTCTAATCCTGAGCCTGGTCAACTAAAACTGAAGTACAAAGACTACCGGAACTAGTCCTGAAGCCCAGTCACTTTAGTGCTGGGTGTTTACCGTACTTGGGAAGACATCAGAGATCAAGTATGAAAAGTAAATTAATTTAGTTTTAAAGCATTGACTGGAACTTCATCCCAAGAATCAACTGTTCGCAATCGTGCTACCCAACCAGTTGCTTTTTGCACCTGAGTCAAATTATTCTCAAAAGATTCATGACAATCTTTTGCTTGGGACTCATCACAGCAGGCTATACAAGCATGAATCATGCCGGACGGATCAATTTGCTCGTTTACCCAAATAGTCATGGCGTATTTTCTCCAAATTTTTGGCTAAAAAAAGAATTTGCTATTTTAGAATACTACGAGATGGGTTTTTGAAGAGGGAAAAAGGGAAGTTGATTTGGGATGGCAAATCTGCTTTAACACCTCCTACACGATTCAGCGTTGGCTGCTAACCAAATATTACCCAAAACCTAATACGCTTAATAATCAATACTACTGCTAACACTCCAAACCTCAGCAGAGGTATCATAACCACGTCATCTAAAGTGAATCAGTTGCTTTTCTTTCGGTTGACCTGCCAAAATTGATTAAGAAATGCTATAGTAATCCTACTTAAATTGAAAGCAAGTATTTAATATTTGAAAGTCTAATTACTATGCAAGTAAATGTAGATTTAACTAACTGCGATCGCGAAGCAATTCACATTCCAGGCTTAATTCAACCATACGGTATTCTTTTTGTTTTACAAAAATCAGATTTGACAATTTTACAAGTTAGCAAAAACACTTTTGATTTGATTGGTATCCATCCCGAAGAATTGTTAGGCAAAAAACTTCAACAATTACTGGATGCACAGCAATTTTCTACTATTCAAAAATCTTTGTCTACCGATTTTGAAAGCGTCAACGCTATTAAAATATATTTTGTAAATCAAAATCAAACTTTCTTCTTTGATGGAATTATACATTATTCTCAAGAAGTTGTAATTTTGGAGTTATTGCCTACCACATCACAAGATAATCAAGATTTTTTTACTTTTTATCAATTAGTTAAAATCACTATTAAGCAAATACAGAATACACTTAATTTACAAGAATTATGTGAAGTTTTAGCCAAACAAGTGCGAAAGCTTACAGAATTTGACCGAGTTATGATCTATCGATTTCATGAAGAAGGGGGTGGTAAGGTTATAGCTGAAGATAAATTAGAAGAAATAACTCCTTATTTGAATTTACACTATCCCGCATCAGATATTCCCAAACAAGCAAAGCAACTATACGTTCTTAATTCGTTACGATTAATTCCTGATGTAAATTATCAACCTGTAGAACTGATTCCTAGTCATAATCCAGTTAATAATGAACCAGTAGATTTAAGTTATTCAGTCTTGAGGAGTGTTTCTCCCATACATATTGAATATTTGCAGAATATGGGTGTTAGCGCTTCCATGTCAATTTCTTTAATCAAAAATAAAAAACTATGGGGATTAATTGCCTGTCACAATAATACACCAAAGTATGTACCCTACTATATACGCACTGCTTGCGAATTTTTGGGAAATATAATGTCTTTAGATATTGGGACTAAAGAAGAAAATGAAGACTTAGATTACAAGCTTAAACTCCAGACAATTCAATCAAAGTTTGTTGAGGCTATTTCCGAATCCACAAATTTGCTAGATGCTTTAATTGAACAGAAAGATGAATTATTAGAATTAGTTAGTGCTGAAGGTGTTGCTGTCTGCTTAAATCAAGAATTGCGAGTATTTGGCAAAACACCATTAGAAGCAGATATTCAAGATTTAATAGACTGGTTAGCCACGAAAATTAATAACGATAATGTTTTTTATACAGATTCACTCTTGAAGCTTTATCCCGCATCAGAAAATTTTCAAGATATTGCTAGTGGAATGTTAGCACTTGCCATTGCTCAAAGCCAAAAACATTGGATTTTGTGGTTTCGTCCAGAAGTGATTCAAACTGTCAAATGGGGAGGTAATCCCAACAAACCAGTGGAAGTTGACGAAAATGGCAGTTTGCGTCTATCACCGCGTAAATCCTTTAAAATGTGGCAAGAAACAGTAAGATTTAAGTCTTTGCCTTGGAGAAAATGTGAAATTGATGGTGCTTTAAAACTTAAAAATGCCATTATTGGAATGGTACTCAAAAAAGCCGATGAATTAGCAAAAATCAATATCGAATTAGAACGTAGCAACAGTGAATTAGATGCATTTGCTTACATTGCTTCTCATGATTTAAAAGAACCGTTACGAGGAATCCACAACTACTCAATGTTTCTCATTGAAGATTATGCTGATACGCTGAATGAAGATGGAGTTTCCAAACTGCAAACTCTAGTGCGTCTGACTCAGCGAATGGAAGATTTGATTAATTCTCTGTTGCATTTTTCTCGTTTAGGACGAGTCGAACTAGTAATGCGACGAACTAATTTGCAAGAATTAGTAGAAAGTGTGATAGAAGTATTAAAAATTAGTTTACAAGAGACTGATAATCTAGATATTCGCATTTGCCGACGATTACCGGATGTAAAATGCGATGGCATTCAGATGAGTGAAGTATTTAGTAATTTAATCAGCAATGCCATTAAATACAACGATAAAGCGAGTAAATTAGTAGAAATTGGCTTTTTAGACCAAGAAGTAACAAAGCAAGCCACAATCACTTTCTATGTACGGGATAATGGGATAGGAATTAGGCAAAAACATCTAGATAATGTTTTTCGCATTTTCAAACGTCTGCACACAGCAACTCAATATGGTGGTGGTACAGGCGCCGGCTTAACTATCGCCAAAAAAATTGTCGAGCGTCACGGTGGCAAAATTTGGATAGAATCTACTTATGGGGAAGGTAGCACTTTCTACTTCACATTACCAAATTGAGGTAAACAGGTAAATGTTAGGGCATCAAACTCCAACATTATTGGTTATTGAAGATAGCGATGAAGATTTTCTTGCTTTACAACGCATGATGAAAAGTGCATCTCTTCCTCACCGAGTTGAACGTTGTACTGATGGCGATGATGCATTAGACTTTCTCTATCATACTGGCAAATACGTAGACGACAAAATAGCACCCCGTCCATCTTTAATTTTACTCGATCTGAATTTGCCCGGTACAGATGGGCGAGAAATTCTACATCAACTGAAGCAGGATGATAGTATGAAAATGATTCCAGTAGTGGTCTTTTCTACATCATCAAATCCTAAAGATATTCAAGCTTGTTATGAATATGGTGTAAATAGTTATATTCTCAAACCAATTGATGTCGATAAATTGAAAATGACAATGGAAGTTTTTACTAAATACTGGTTTGGAGTAATCAGTCTACCTGATAATTAAAAAATTAATAATTAAGCCAAATTCCTCCTATCTTGTCTAAAATACAGCATTGAATAGTAGATAAAATCCGAAAAAACCGATTGTGACAGTGGGGGTGCGAAATGTGGATTATACTTACTCCCCAGGCGATTCCATCCACTCAATACACTTGTGCATCTGCTGTTTCATCATTTGAGCATCAGCATGATATCGTCGCCCATGACCTGGTAAGACCCATTCAAATGTATAATTAGCTAAATTTACCATTGATTTAAGCTGTTCTGACCAAGAATACCAGCAGACATTGCGAAAGCCAATCAACTGTTTATATGTATCAGACCAAGCCAGATGGTCGCCAGTAAAAAGAAACTTTTGTTTATAAAGTAAAACAGTATGTCCTTTAGTGTGACCGGGAACGGGAATAATTAACAATTCAGGAGTTAACTCAAATGGTTCACTACCAGTCAATTGAATTTCTACATCGCGAGTAGAAGCTGTAATCTCGTCAGTGTGAAGAATGCGCTGACACTCAAAATGTTCGGCGAACTTTTGATGATCCGCTACATCATCTTTGTGAGTCATATACATGTATCGTATTCCCCCCATCTTTTCTATCCGCTTCACCAACGGTGGTGTAAACCGGGGAGAATCCACCAAAACATTACCTTCTGGTAATTGAATCAAATAGCTAGCAGCACCAAAAGAATCTTCAGAATGATAACCGCAGTGGTAAACATTTTCCGCAACTAAAATTGGAAAAGTCAATTGAGCATATTTGATATCTTGCGGCTTCTCGATTGTGCCAATGGAACTGGTTGGACAAGCCAACAAAGCTTGTAGCGCAGCCAATCGTTGCGCTTCGTTATTTGGTTGATGATGAACTGCCGATTGTTCACCAACTTCAACAAACACTTCCGGAGCTATCCAGCGGCAGGTGTCACAATCAATACAGGAAATATCGACATAAAAATCGCCGGTGACATTTTCCGGACGTCGGAGATTTAAATGAGCCATATTAAACCTGCTATACAAAACTTGACCAAACTTCTTTGGGAAATCAACCCTTCATTACTAGGTTAGCAAAAACGCCAAAGGACTTTTATGGCTTCGCTCACGAAAAAATTCTTCATTTACCAGTTTAAGCCGCGTTAAAGTTGCTATTTTTCTAAGCGATGTCTTGGGACAAGCCGATACAACGTCTACACCCGAAACTACATATAAATTTTCATAATTTTTTTTTCGCTTCCCCTCAAAAGTTACTCGTTATGCTAGCATCAAGATGAGAATTAATTCGGCGACAGCGTTTGTTTTTAGCATTGACAGGTATTCTTCTTTTGGTGTTTACAGACTTCTCTCCGAAATCTAAATCTCCGCACACTCATGATTTTGGAGACAATCTATGTCTATTTATGTAGGTAACCTCTCTTATGAAGTTACACAAGACGCTCTGAGTTCTGTTTTTGCAGAATATGGTTCTGTAAAACGAGTTCAGTTGCCTACTGACCGTGAAACAGGTCGTTTACGCGGCTTTGCTTTTGTAGAAATGGGTTCAGAAGCTGAAGAAACAGCTGCCATCGATGCGCTTGATGGTGCTGAATGGATGGGACGCGATCTCAAAGTTAACAAAGCTAAACCCAAGGAAGACAGAGGTTCTTTCGGTGGTGGTGGTCGTAGCGGTGGTGGTGGTGGCGGCGGTGGCTACAACTCTTCCCGCAGCCGTTACTAAGCCTGCTTAGATTCAATTGTTAAGTTAATTGAATTTAGGAAAGGCTCAAGCAGTAATCAATGCTTGAGCCTTTTTTCGCATTTTCAAAGCAGTTAGGAAACGCACATTTTTATTTTTATAAATCGGGTTTTTCAGGACAAACGCCCGCAGTTAAGAATAATCGTAGGTTGGGTTGAGGAACGAAACCCAACCTACGCAGTTTAGATTTTTGACGCCTAACACCAAGCGTATTGTTTTATAATCGGGTTTTTCAGGACAAATGCCCCCAGGCTTCCAGCCTGGGGTTACAAAAACGAAGCCCACGCAGGTGGGCTTTGTTTGTATAGCTGCACCCTAGAAGGGTGCAGTTTTTTTTGCGATCGCGTAGCGTGTCCCTTAGGACAATCGGTTTATTTCCGCCAACTTTTAGCCAACCAAATGCAACTGACTTGCCACAAAACTAATTACACGATGAGTTAGGGGAAGACTATCAATCACCATACTCAGACACAACAGCATCATGTAAGAGATGGAATAGAGAAATAAATCTTTAGCCAAAGTCCGATCGCTTGGATTGTGTAACAACCGCCAAGCTTTGAGGAGAAATAATCCTCCCAAAGCAAGTGCGATCGCTCCATAGACAATTCCCGTCGCGTGTAACGGATAAACTAATAGCAATGTGGTTGGCACCAAAACCAGCGAGTAAACCCAAATCTGTCGCACCGTCGCTTCATTGCCTGCGACAACTGGTAACATTGGTATCCCGACTTTTGCGTAATCATCTCGAATCATCAACGCCAAAGCCCAGAAATGGGGAGGTGTCCAGACAAAGACAATCGCAAAAATTAACCAAGCAACCCAACTTAAAGTTCCCGTGACAGCTGCCCAACCAACCAGCGCCGGGATCGCTCCCGCAGCTCCACCAATAACGATGTTTTGCGTACTAGAGCGTTTTAGCCAATGAGTGTAGACCAGAATATAAAATACAATACCAGACATTGCCAGCATTGCGGCTAGGAAATTGGCAAATACCGTCAGCAAACCCAAAGAAATCACACCCAGAGCGATCGCAAAAATCAAAGCATCACGAGGCTGTATTTTACCCGAAGGCAAAGGACGATGGCGTGTGCGCTCCATATCATAATCAATATCTCGGTCATAGATACAATTAATCGTCTGAGCGCTAGCAGCTGCCAAAGTACCACCAGTTAGAGTTACTAACAACAGCAATGGATCTACTTTTCCCTCACCGGCAATCCACATACTCCCAGCAGTCGTAATCAATAGCAGCGGAATAATCCGAGGCTTAGTCAGCTGGTAGTAGCTTTGAATAACTTGGGGAAATGTTTGGTGGTGCTTCGAGACATTAGTCTCAATCATGTTGACTCTAATTCCTTTAAGTAAGCGTTAATACCATGACTAATAGCCAAGTCACGCAATGAGAGAACCGTGAAAATTACCAAACTACCCAGCAAACAGGCACCGATAAGTTGGTGAGAAACGGTAAGAGGCTCGACTTGGAGATGTAACTTAAAAGTGGCAACTCCCAACAAAATCTGTAAAAATAACAATCCACCAGTTATCTTAGCTAATTGCCGCAAAGCTGGATGTAGTGCTGGTGTACGCAACGAGAGAAATACTACAGCCAAAGTTGCCACAGTTGGCGGCACTACCCCACCGATATGACTGTACATTACAGCACAAAGTTGAGAACCGCCAAAGCATTGATGTAGCGCCCAGCGAGATCCTACCAAAGCACCAAGCAAACTTTGTAGATAAACCAAAATAGCGGCGGTTAAACTTACCCAAGGTAACTTACCAACAGTTCCAGTTCCTTGGTAGGGGGCGAGTGCTGTGCCGATAACTAGTAGAGTGATGAAAAATAACAATGCCGTTGCCAAATGCGCCGTAACGATATCAAAGCGCAAAAGTTGAGTAACGGTGAGTCCGCCCAAGATGCCTTGGAAGACAATTAAAAACAGCGAGAAAAGAGAAGCCCAAGGAAGCCATCTGGGTACATATCGACGATGCCACCAGCTTAATGCGGCAAGAGCAAGAGCGCTCAATCCAATCAACGAAGCATCCAACCTGTGAAACCACTCCAGAAAAACTTGGAAATTCATTTCTTTGGCTGGCACAAGTTCCCCGTAGCACAAAGGCCAATCTGGGCAAGCGAGTCCAGCATTCATGACGCGGGTGGCACTGCCTATTGCCATCAAAATTAAGGTGGCTACACAAATTTTCCACACCAAGCGACGAATCATTTCCTTGGGTTTTTGCTGCTCTTGTGCCGCTTTATTTTGTTGTTCTAGGACAAATTCACTCATGAATGATACCTTCACACCATTTGTTTGTAAGCCTTTTAAAATTTGTCAGTTAGGATACATTCTGCGCCAAAAGCTCAAATGTCCTTTTCATTTCCACCCTAGCGTATAAACCAAGGTTAAAGATTAGCTCTGATTTATACTGTGAATGAATAAACGGACTTTTAGCCAAAAGCTTTAGAGAATTTTCTGTTTTGTCAGCATTTGATTTCTGCAAACCGTACACTTGTGTCGTGAGTCACAACTAAAATTGCTGGGGCAGCGATCGCACCCTGTAGCCGATAATGTTGAGATAATTATTTGCGATTTATAATCTATGTATAGGACATTTGTACCACAACTGCTAACCGATCCGTTTCTGCAACTACCAACTGAAACTTCAGTACGAGTTGTTTGGTTTACCGAGTTTGTTGGCTCTCAACACATAGTCACCTATGGGGAAAATTTCGATAAAACTGCTGTTGCTACTACAACTAAACTCAGTCGCACGCGAGAAGACCAAGACTCCCAAGTAGCAAATAAAACCCAATATCAAAAACCTCTCAAACGCGATATTTGGCGACATGAAGTTGAGGTTACTGGTTTAACTTTTGGTGTGCGGGTTCCTTACCGCGTCACCAGTGTGCGTGAGGATGGTGAGAGAATTGATAGCGATGTGTTTACCCTTGCACCTTCGCCAAAACCAGGTACACCTCTGAAAATTTTACTTACTTCCGACCATCAAATCAAGCCGATGGTAGCAGCGAATCTGCAAAAGATGGTGGAGACGGTTGGACGAGTGGATGCAGTTTGGTTTGCAGGTGATTTGGTGAATATAAGCGATCGCGCGAGTGAATGGTTTGATGATAATCATGGTGGTGCTTTCTTTCCGTGTTTGCAAGGTCGCGCTAATTATAAAATAGATAATACATATTACACTGGCGGGCAAATAATTCAACATGCACCAATGTTTACTTGCATCGGTAATCATGAAATTATGGGACGTGCCAGAACAAAAAGTTTAAATGATGAATTTGATGATACAATTCCCCGCATAATTGCCCAAAGGTTATATGGGGAAAAATCCCTCAAAGATAATTCATTTAATACTGATACTTACGAAGAGATTTTTACCCTACCGGAAAGTAAAGAAGGTGGTAAAACTTATTATGCAACTAGCTTTGCTGATGTGCGTTTAGTAGTCCTTTATGCGACAAATATGTGGCGAACTCCTAACATGAACGCAGAGGCAAAAGGTAGATATCGAGAACGAGATGGTGATTTGAAAAGAAGTGAAAATTGGGGTTACGGACAGCATATTTATGAGCCAATTAATAAAGATAGCAAACAATATAATTGGCTATTACAAGAACTTAAGAGCTTAGATTTTAAACAAGCAAAATACAAAGTTGTCATGTTCCACCATCCCCCCCATTCTTTGGGTGGTAATATTGTCCCAGCTTACACCGATCCAGTGCAGATAATTGAACAAGAAGATGGTAATATTAAGGCTGTGCGTTACGAATATCCTAAAAATGAAGATTATATTATTAGAGATATTGTACCGTTACTAGAAGCAGCGAAAGTGCAATTTGTATTTTATGGGCATTCCCATTTATGGAACCGCTTTGTTAGTCAATCGGGAATGCATTTTTTAGAAACATCTAATGTTGGTAATTCTTATGGTGCCCACTGGGATGAAAATAAGCGAGAAGTGCCAATCGGGTATCATGAAGATTATGCCGAAGTTGGCAATCCAAATGATTTAGAACCAATTACACCATCAATTGCTCCACTGTTAGGTGAAGATGATAAACCTTTACCCTATATTGCCAGTAATAATATCACAGTTTTTAGTATCTTCGACACAGAAACGGGTACAATTAGCAGCTATCGCTTTGATACTCGCAAACCAGATTCAGAAGTAGTTAAGTTTGATGAATTTAAGTTGAAATAGTTGCTTATTTAGTCTATACCGATTCCCACATTCATGAGGTACAGAACATTGAATTAACCGCAGATGAAGATAGATAAACGCTGATGGACGCAGATAAATTTGTACCTCAGCACACTAGGAAATACTATAAGTCAATGCCAAGAGATTTCAATCTTTCTGCCAAATGTTCAGCGCGTTGTCGTTCTTGTTCTAACTGTATGTTTTGCTGTTGTAACTGTAATTGTCCCTGTAATGCAGCTTCTTCCGGTGTTGGCACTAAACTACCATTCGCAGTAAAGTAGCGCAGTTTGCCTGACTCTATACCCAAATATAAGCTTAACTCCTGACTCCAGCGCCAACCATTGTTATTTGCCGCAATTTCTTCATATTCACTTCCAACTAATTTAAATCCTGCAAATTCTAACGAGTCAGGTGAAAAATAGAAATATTCTGGTGTATGAAAACGGTCTTGATACAAGTTTTTTTTCAAATTTCGGTCTGTGTCAGCTGTGCTAGTCGATAATAATTCGATAATCAAATTTGGATATTTGCCGTCTTCTTCCCAAACTACCCAAGAGTTGCGGGGACGTTTTTGGGTTTGTTTGACTAAGAAAAAATCGGGACCTCTAAAATCACGATTTCGCAGTTGTTGACGACTAAAATAAATGGTAAGATTGGCACCGATGAAATAATCATTTTTGTCGCGCCACAGCCAATCTAAGCAAGTGACAAGCAACAATAGTTGCATATAGTGGAGGGAACTTTCCATTTCCGGCTCATCGCTGTATAACTGACTTGCGTCAGGCATCATTGCTTCTAATTGTTGTGCAGTTAATGTCATTTATAGTACCTGAAAAGTAAGAAAGGCTAGTTTCTATTGTCGTGACTAAATGGCGCTTTTGGTGCTGATTTTCCACGATAGTTGTTCTATATTCTACATAAAATTATCAAAAATTAGAGCAATTTTCATATATTTTGTTCCTTTATTTCTTCCTTTGCGCCTTTGCTTCTAAAATAAAATGTCCTTCTTTCTAAAAGTCTATAGTTCCCGGCTTCAAAATTAAAGTTCAAATTACAATAATTTATATAATTCAATTAATTCAGTAAATTTAGATTCTTGGTTTATAATTTGTGACATTCTCAATTACTCTAAAAGTTCTGTCTGTTAAGAAAAAAGAATGATTGTAAAGTGATATTACAAAGGTTTCAAAAACATTTAGAAATCGTCAAGAATCCAAACAAGGCTTTAACGTAGAACCTAATAGGAGACATTGGAGGCAACTATGGTGAACATAAATAATATTCAAAAGTATCGGTTTGTCTGTACTTTGACCTTTGGCGATATCTACGGTCAAATAATTGTTTGGTTAATCACTATCACTATTAGTTTAGCTGCTGCTTTGGGGCTGATGGGTGCTAGACGACCCGTTTATGCTTTAGCTACAGTTGGACTTGTTGTTTTGCTCTCGTTGCCTTTCTTGCTTTTCGCTTTCGTGACTACACTGTTAAATCATATTGAGTTGTCTCCTGTAAACGCAGGAACAAAAATGGAACCAATGCCTGGTAATGTTTCTCAGCAACAACCTGTAGAGGCAACCAGCTGAAAGTGAGTTTGGAGTTAAAAATTAGGAGTTATAAACAAACTCCTAACTTTTCATCTCTAATCCAAATAATATCCCTGTCTATTGGCAGGGAATTTTTTTTGATGTTTTCGTAGTCAGCGATTTATCGCTCAATTTTAAGCGCTGAAGCGCTGACTACGAAATTAATGCGGTAAGCCATTAATTACCAATCCGATTGCATGACGAAATCAGATAAAAAACCAGGAAGACCGCGCAGTGAAGAGTCTCATCAAGCCATCATCAAGGCAACTCTCGATTTGCTTTCTTTGATGGGTTACGATCGCCTAAGTATTGATGCGATCGCGCGATCGGCTGGTGTTGGCAAAACCACAATCTATCGATGGTATGCTTCCAAAGAAGAACTAGTAGCTCTCACACCTTTGGGTCGTCAAATTCTGGCAATGATTATTGGTGCTGCTTCTACCAGTCCGCAATTTGCCCAAGTTTATTGGACAAAATACCTTTTACCACGACGCCAAGCTTTTCAGGTTGCGATCGCACGAGGTAAGGCTAGAAATGAAATCCACCCTGATACAGACACTGATTTAGTTTTTGACCTGATGAGCGGAATCATGCTTTACGCGCTAGTATTTATACCTAGCGTTGAACCAGTCGAAGCATACATTCGCCGCGCTGTTGGTCTTATTCTCAAATAAGGGCGAACGATGGGAATTGAACCCACGAATGGTGGTACCACAAACCACTGCCTTAACCACTTGGCTACGCTCGCCATCCTTCTGTTCATCATAACATAGCCCCGGCGAATTGATCCAGAGTTTTTGTTTAAGGAACGGAGTCAGTTAATCTAGAGTCAAGAGACCACAGTGATTAACAGTTAGGAAAAATGAGACTCTCAACAATTATGACATATGTTGCCGGCGTCGGACTAGTTGTCCTGGGAGTGACGATGGCGAAGACAAACCCCAGTCAAGCAGAATATGAAGAATATGCCATGCAACGGCTGACAAAATACTTAAAAAGCGATGTCTGCAAAAAAACACCAAAAATGTTAGAAAATTTAATTAAATTAGATTGCGATAAACTAGTAGACTCCGCTAGTCCACAAGTGCGCGAACTTGTTGCGGGGACAACGGAGCGGCAAGATTTTATTATTTTTAGTATTTATCGTACAGATTTAAAACTGAATTCATGGCTGCCTTCTTATACATTTGAAAGTGTAGGAGCATTTGAAAGCTTTTATACTTACAGCGCGGAACGGCAGTAGAAAAGAAGCGTAAGGGACTTACTCCTCACTTTAAAGACCCTTTCTCATCTTAAAGTTATTTTTATTTCCATTTTCTATACATAATTAAGTAGGTTAGACGCAAGTCTAACCTACTTAATTGTTTGAATAATTTGATAAAATATATAAAATTTCCGCTTTGAGTAAATGATTGCTAATGCCATCTGCATATCTGTTGGTGTCTCATGGAAGTCGCGATCCGCGCCAGGAAATTGCTATGCAGCAATTGGCAAAACTGGTAAATAATAAGCTGGAAAGCAACTTAGAAAAATGTATTATTGGTGGTGTGGTGTCGCCGCCAAAATGTGAATTAGTAGGTACTGCATACTTAGAATTAAAGCCTGAACCTTTGCACAAGCAGATTAAAAGATTTGCTGAAAGTGCATTGGCTAGTGGATATCATCGCCTAAAAATATTACCATTATTTCTGCTGCCAGGGGTGCATGTAATGGAAGATATTCCCGGTGAAGTGGCTTTGGCTCAACAGGCTATTGCCCAAGATATCATAATTGAGTTGCAACCATATTTAGGTAGTCATGCTGGTGTAGAACAATTGCTAGCAAAGCAAATTGCCCAAAGCCGCGAAAATCATTATAACCAAGGATGGATTCTTTTAACTCATGGTAGCCGTCGTCCTGGTTCTAAAAAACAAGTCCAAGCAATGGCAAAAAATTTAAAAGTAGTAGTTGCTTATTGGTCTGTGGCTCCTAGTTTAGAATCACGAGTGAAAGAGTTGGTGGGTGCGGGTTATGAGAAAATTACTATTTTGCCATACTTTTTATTTGCTGGCGGTATCACAGATGCGATCGCTCGCTCTTCACAAGAGTTAAAATTACAATTCCCTGCTGTGCGTTTCCAACTGGCTGAACCTTTGGGAGCAAATGCAGAATTAGCCGATCTGATTTGGGATTTGATTAACAAATGAACCGCGAAGACTCCAACGAAGAACAGAAGAAGTATTTAGCAAAAGTTTATTTAGTCGGTGCGGGACCCGGAGATCCGGGATTAATGACTCTTAAGGGTAAAGGTTTGTTAGAATGTGCCGATGTCGTCATTTATGATGCTTTAGTAAGTCCGGCAATTCTCGCAATGATTAATCCTAATGCAGAGAAAATTAACGCCGGTAAGCGAATGGGGCGACATTCTTTGTTACAGTCAGAAACTACACAGTTATTGATTGATAAAGCACATGATAATGCAATTGTGGTGCGGCTAAAAGGTGGCGATCCGTTTATTTTTGGTCGCGGTGGCGAAGAGATGGAAGAATTATTGAAAGCTGGAATATCCACCGAAGTTGTGCCTGGTATTACATCGGGAATTGCCGCTCCCGCTTATGCGGGTATTCCTTTAACTCATCGCTTGTATAGTTCTTCCGTGACATTTGTAACCGGTCACGAAGCAACAGGTAAGTACCAACCGGCGGTAAACTGGAATGCGATCGCTCAAGGTTCAGAAACCATTGTAATCTACATGGGAATTCACAATTTACCCTACATTGTCCAACAGTTACATTCTGCTGGGTTGAGTTTAGAAACACCCATCGCTTTAGTGCGTTGGGGTACACGACCAGAACAGGAAGAATTGATTGGTAAATTAGCGACAATTGTCTCTCAAGTTGAGAAAACTAAGTTTACAGCACCAGCGATCGCTGTAATTGGAGACGTGGTAAACATGCACAGCATTTTATCTGATTGTCGTCCGGTTTGACCTATAAAAGTTAAACTGGTACAGGTGCAGCAGATAAACTCGCCAGTTTTCCCAATTCCTCTGCTCAAAGGTTGACACGTTTGCTTGTTTGCCTTTGATAAGGCAACAATCTTGCAGTGCGAGGAGGAAACCTTTGATAGAATCTGGCGATCCGGGTATAGCCGCTAGTTTACTTGCGGAGAGTGCGGCATCGAACCTTTCATTTTATTGTAGTTATAAAATTTATAAGGATAAAAAGTCATCAACAAGAATCAGCTTTGTATTTATTTAAAAAATGACTTATATATATTCTGTTTCAAATTTTTGTTTCTGTTTGAACTTTAGTTGAGTTGTTTTAACTTTATGAATGCTAAAAAGATAGAAATATTTATAGGAATTTTGGGAGTTATAGGAACTATTGTAGCGGCTATTATTGGAATAGTTCCTCAGTTTATTGAATCACCGAATAAAAGTAAAGAAATTGATCCTAAATTAGAATCAACCGAGACAATTATAAATAGCAAAGACAATAATAATTCAATAAGTGAAGATATACTTAAAGAGCAGATTAAGAGTAGGATAGATACATACTACCAGATTTTACAAACAGTGTATAGTTCAAATAACATCGAGCAATTACAAACAATAACGATTGATGAACTTTATTACGAATTAAAGAGGACAATAAATACCCAGCACCAAAATGGTTCGATTCATAATTTTAGGTATACACAAAGAGTTATTAACCCTTTTAATATCAAAGCTGATGAATCAACTGTTAATATTGATGTTGATTATGTTCAAGAAGTAACCATTAGTTATAATAATGGTTTATGTGAAAGGTTTATGCCACAAAAGGTTAGTGTAACACTGACATTAAAAAAAAGTAATGATATTTGGAAAGTTTCAAATCGCCAATTCATAGAGCGGTATGAATATCGTCTGTTAAATCAGTCTTGCTGATTCGCTTAATTTTTTTAACTGTAAATTACACTCAAAACTTGTTGATTAGCCAGATTTATTTTGATAAAGCAAGACAACGCCAGTCACTTTAATAGTGTTGGGATGTAAGCATCTTTGAGTATGATAATTATGCCAAAGCAACTAACATTAAAAGTTAAATCTTTTAGCAGAAATAAGTTAGTTTAGCGTGTTGATTATCCTGATTGGTAAATTAAACAATGTGTTGAAAAATAGTTTTCAATAAATCTGCTTGTGTAAAAGGCTTAGTCAAATAGCCAGAAGCTCTAACTATCTTTGCTTTAGCTCTATCTATGAATCCTGTTCTACCTGTAACCATAATTATAGGTGTATCTTTAAAATATGAATGTTTCCGTAACAAAGAACATAATTCATATCCATCTAAATTTGGCATTTCAATGTCTAATAAAATTACATCTGGTTTGGTACGGAGAATTTGCATTAAAGCTTTTAATGGTTCGTTAGCTGCAATAACAGAAAACATTTGCTCATCTAAAAAGCCTTTCATTGCATTTAAAACTGTAAGACTATCATCAATACAGAAGATTTTATAGAGTTTTTTATCTGTTGACTGTTGAGAATTTTGCTCTCTGCTCTTATCAGCAATGTGAACATCGCGAGGTGAATTATGGTTAGGATTTTCTTCTGATTTATAGGGGTTTTGTGTAGGTGATTGTTTTGATTGAGGTTGACGTGAAAATTGCGATCGCTGTGGTTGGGAAACTTGTGAGTGAGTATTTTTGCGGTATGAAGCTCGCTTCTGACTCTTTTCCACAAGCGATCGCAAATTCAAATGACAAAACTTTGGCATATCATCGAGAAAGCTTTCATGAGTAAACTCATAACTCCCCTCTTGCAATCTCAAAAACGATTCCAAAACTTCTATTGCTAATTGCTCTATCAACATCCCCGCTTGGGTTGGGCTAAGATACTTTTGATTAACTAACCAACAAATAGCAAGATAATCTGGATTCGGTATTGCTTCATTATCAATACCTGTTTCAAATATTGCCCGTAACTGTTCGTAAATTCCTTTAGGAAAAGTAGGAATATGTTGACTCAATCGCTGCAAATTTTTGTAAAGCATCTCAAAGACGCGATCTGAATAGCAACCATAAGTTAATTTACCTTCTTCTATATAGATTGACCAAGAACCTGTGGTACTGAACACTTGTAAACAACCAGTAACAGACTTACTACTTATTTTGGTCAGTAGAGATAGGGGTTGTAGTTTCTGGAAAAATCTGTATCTACTAATGGGAAGTGTCTTCATTGCTACGACTCTTATATAAAATTAATATTTGCAATTGAAATTGGTCAATATTCTGTCCGGAATTCACAGACATATTGTCATCGTTACTGGGGGCGAATAGAAGAGACATGCCATGCTATTATTGCCAAATAGCAAAATGGCTCAAATTATTGCCATTCAACAGTATTCCAAAAATCAGATAGTACATTCTGTATCTTTCGCTAATCTAACAGTAGCTTAAACGCTGAGATAGAGGTTCATCCATACTCAGTGTGCTGCTAGAATAACGCTGTGGAGCGTGTTTTGAGGTGTAAGATTAGAAAAATACAAATTGTCAAAAAAACAAGATTTGCGTATTTTGTGAAGTTGTCTTACAAGCATTACACCACGCGATCGCAATTAAGAGTCCAAAGCTGCATTCAAGAGCATAACTACAGCAGATTCCAGGTAAATAAAACCCCTCTCCTTGTAGAGACGTAGCACAGAATAATCTCTAGGTGTATTCGATATTGGCGATAGGCTGCTATAGTTTATGAAAGTTGAAAACCTTACCCAATTCCCCTTTTCCCCTCCCCAACAAAAGTGAGGTATCTGATAATTTACGTGGTGAAGGTGTGTAATCAGATGCATCTGCTAAAAATTCAGAAGAAGGCAATTCCTTCATCAGTACACAAAACATGCTAATCATGTTGTTTGATGAGTATTCACCCTAGAGAATTCTAAATACTAAATTCTCAACTTGGTAGAGAAACTCCAAAACCTAGTGCATATCTGAAAAAGGAAAATTTTCAGCGAAATGGTAGATGTAATTGACATACTCCCCGGCGTAAACGCACGGGGATTCTAAGGTCAAACAGCAATTGCAGGCAAAACCTGTCTAACATCGCCTAACAAGCGCGGTCGATGCCCCGACCGCACAAATATTTCTAGCTGCATTTTCATCTCGTCCATTCACAGACTGACAAGATGGACAACGCCATTCTCGCTCCTGAAAATCTAGATTTTCTAGAACATGACCACAGGAAGAACAGGTTTTACTGGATGGATACCATCGATCTTAGTACTTACGCACGCTCTCAAATGGGGCATCATGTGTATAAACGTAATTTGGTCGTTCCAGGATGAATGACAATTCCCGTCCGATGGGTGGCGATCGCCAAAAGATCATCGAAAAATCAGGTTTGAATGCCTGAAATTGATACCCCATATTTGGTATTTTCTGTCAATGCGTAAGTCCTAGCGATCGCCAATGAAGTTAAAATTAATAACACACCAGTCCAAAAAGACTGATAGCAATGGTTACACACTTGTCATCCTCTACCCAAACTGAATTTAATTTACAAGTTGAAGAAAACGGGGTACGCTTAGACCGCTATCTTACCCAAGAATTACCAGACTTATCGCGATCGCGCATTCAGCAATTAATCGAACAAGGTCAACTTCAACTCAACGGCAAAGTTTGCACATCTAAAAAGATAAATGTCAAAGCAGGCGATCGCATTACTCTACAAATACCAGAAGCTGAACCTTTAAAACTGCAAGCTGAAGATATTCCTTTAGATATTCTCTACGAAGACGATTATTTATTAATTCTTAACAAACCTGCCGGCTTAGTTGTTCATCCTGCACCTGGTCATCCAGATGGGACGTTGGTAAATGCTTTGTTGGCTCATTGTCCCAATTTACCAGGTATTGGTGGTGTGCAACGTCCGGGAATTGTTCATCGATTAGATAAGGATACAACCGGAGCGATCGCGATCGCCAAAACAGAACTTGCTCATCAACATTTGCAAGGTCAACTCAAAGCCAAAACCGCACGTAGAGAATATTTGGCTATTGTTTACGGTGCGCCGAAAACTGAAAGTGGTACAATTGATTTGCCCATTGGTCGGCATCCACAGGAGCGCAAAAAAATGGCGATCGTAACTGTTGAACAAGGTGGACGCAACGCCGTCACTCATTGGCGAATATTAGAACGCTTGGGCAACTATACATTAATGCACTTCCAGCTAGAAACTGGTCGTACCCATCAAATTCGCGTACATAGCGCTCAAATTGGTCATCCGGTTGTTGGCGATCCTATTTATAGTTCTAATCATCCTATAGGTGTAAACCTACCCGGTCAAGCATTGCACGCTTGGCAACTCAAGTTACAACATCCGCTATCTGGAGAGTTGATTTCAGTGACAGCACCACCTCCCCAAACTTTCACAACTCTGTTGGAAGTTCTCCGACGACGCGCTGCCATCTCCTCTTAGACTTGAAATCTGATTGAAATTTCGCGTTAAGCGATCGCACTCGTCACCACAAAACAAGACTTTGAGATTGCTTCCTTACGTCGCAATGACGGAAATACGTAGTCCGTGCGTAAGTCATTTGACATACTCCCCGGCGTAAACGCACGGGGATTCTAAGGTCAAACAGCAATTGCAGGCAAAACCTGTCTAACATCGCCTAACTTAGCGGTCGATGCCCCAGGGGAAACGCATCTTAAAGTGTAACAATAAATACTATTTTCAAACTAAAGATATGCATCAAAATTTGCAATCTAATTATTAGTATAATATATTGATATTCATTAAATTTTTACTTACTCATTAGC